>Ga0181535_10000578_pt1 | contig 53363 bp, 37 predicted proteins | sample PEATcosm2014_Bin_44_FD_119774 | JGI IMG/M metagenome (GOLD analysis project Ga0181535, IMG submission 119774) | Peatland microbial communities from MTU Mesocosm Facility, Houghton, MI, USA - PEATcosm2014_Bin17_30_metaG | ecosystem: Environmental > Terrestrial > Soil > Wetlands > Peat | place... | reverse complement strand
TGGCTCTGGCGACTGTCCGCGACCTCCTTTCCTCACCGTATTCGTAAATGAGATTTGCCAGCTCGCGCTCGCCCATCTCATTCACCACTTGTTCGGCGGTCGGCCCGGATCGCGTATCCATACGCATGTCCAACGGTCCGTCCGCCTGAAAACTAAACCCTCTGCGCGCCTCATCGAAGTGCAGGCTGCTGGCTCCAAAGTCGGCCAGCAATCCGTCGACCGAGTGCTGCGCAACGTGCTCGGCGATGGAGCTGAATGCTTCGCCGATCAAAGTCACTTGCGGCGCCTCGCTGCCCAGCTCTTCTGAAATCGTCAAGAGCCGCGTTCTGGCCAACTCAAGCGCCTCGGGATCGCGGTCGAATCCAATGAAGTGCCCCGCAGATCCCAGTTGCCTGACGATGCCTTCGGCATGTCCCGCCAGGCCCAACGTGCAGTCGACGTAAGTGCCGCCGGGCCGCACGCGGATAAAATCCATCACATCTTGAAAAAGAACCGGCACATGGCGTGCTTTTGGCTGCGTCATGCGCGCCCCCCTGAGGGGCTTACGAACCGCTCCCGTCGGCCAGAATTCCGCCTACCTGCCTGCGATCGTCCGAAGTGAGATTGCTGGTGGGCAAATCCTGTTCAAATGCCGAGCGGTTGACTACTTCGAGATGGGTGATCTTGCCCATGACGGCTAGATCGCCTTCCAGCCGGGCCGTCGAGCGCAGGATCTGCGGAAGCATGATGCGTCCCTGGGCGTCCACCTTTACCTGCTGGCCGTAATAGCTGGTCAAATCCAGGTACCTCATGACCGAGTCGTTCATGGTGCTGTGCTTTGCCAGCTGGGCTTCAATCTTTTCCCACTCGCCAAGCGGCCAAATCTGGGCGCGCTTGCCGTCTTCGCTGGTCACATAGAGGTCGGTGACATTGGCAGCATCCAGCAACTGCTTAAAGGGGACAGGCAGCTTGAGACGCCCGTTCTCCTCGACTTTTGCTGGATGGTTGCCGCGAAACATGTGCCTTCCTCGTGTGTCTTCCGCGGCGAGCCAATCTCGAATCCCGCGTTCTGAATTCCCTGAGTACTGCATCCGGGTTAGCCAGAGTGGTTCCCCAAATTGAAGGGCTTCCGGATTTGTGATTCCCGTTGGGGAATCGGAGTAAACTTAGGAGGAAAGACGAGTTATGGATCGACTCCATAGGGCTCCATCTAACTCCAAAATGTTCCATCTCGGTCGATAGTACCCCTGAATTTGGTCTCCGCCAAGGAAAAAAACGGTGGAAAGCACTGAAAAATCAGGCACTCTGCGGGAAAGTCGACTAATAGAAGAGAAAATTTTTAAGACCACAAGATATGGGGTTTACTGCTGCGATTCCCCGTCTGGACAGAGCTCTCCGGTTATGGTAGGAGAACAAAAAGCGAAGATTGACCCGGCAGACTAAAAACCAAGGAGAAGAGGGCCGGGGATCGGCGCTAAGAGTTGAGGGTGGTGTCTCCGGCGAGCGCACTTTCGAGCGCTTCGCGGATGGCATCTTTGACCTTGCCACCCACGATCCAGAAATTCAAAAGAAACCAGAGAGCGTGGCTGAGCAAGTTTCCCAGGCTGCCTGTCGCCAGCTTCGTCCGAATTGCATTGAGCCGTTGAACGATGAGATCGACAATGGTGTCCAACTGGGCTGAAGCGATTGCGGAGCGCGCGGGCAGGGGCACCTCGTCAGTGGCTTTGCCGCAAAGCGGGATCAGGGGCATCCAAATTCTTCCTTGGGGCAATGTCGTGTTCGGACTGGGACAATCCACCAGGAATTGGGTCTTGATTTGCGCGGCGTAGGGCCCGGCGGCCGCGAGCGCCTGATCAATGATTGGATTGGTTACGACCACGGCGAAACTCTTGCGCAGGAACTGCTGGCAGTTTCTGCGCCCGAGCAGGAAGTCGTGCTTGCGGAAGTCGCGGCACAGAAAGCCGCCGAAGGCGCCGAGCGAGCCGCATTGCAGGGCCGGTTTGCCGGCTTCGACGGAGTCGGGGTCGGAAGGGGCAATGGCGAATCGGCTGAAAGAAGCGCCGCCCATCAGCTCCGCGAGGCTCTCGCCCAAAAAGCGCGACTGCGAAAGGGTGACGTTGAAGAAGCTCATGAGGATGGTCCAAATGCCCTGATGATCGGCAGGGACGTAGGGGCCGGAGAAGTTGCTGTCTCCCATTGGAAATGGAGCGATGGTGAGGACAGCGGCGTTTGCCTCGCCGGGCAAAGAGGGATTGGAGACCTGGTTCAACTCCCCGGCGAGATAGTTATCGGCGAGCGCGAATGGCGTGTTGTCGGTGACGCCCCCGTCGACATTTACGGTTTGAATGGTGGCGCCGAGGCCGGAAGGAAAAGCGGGAGGGAGCTCGGTCGAAGCTGAGCTTAGCGGCTCCCAACCCGGGATTTGATAATCGGCGACATCGCGAGTGAGAACCCGCGAGGCGAGTGCGACAGGCACAGCCCCGGTGGCCTTTGCGGCCTCCTGAAGCAACGGCCACGCGCCTTGACCGGGCTGGCCGGCCGGCAGGGGCTTTGCAAGCGGCGGAACGGGTGGGTCCGATGGTGTGTTGTGTGTGACTTGAAATTGCAATCGGTCGCCGTAGTAGGAAACAAATTCCTCGGCCGAGGTTGCGCCCGGATAGAGCCCGTAGGGAGTTCCGCGCGCGTTGGTCAGGGTGAGAAAGAGGTTCAGGTTGTCGGCGATGTAGGGCCGCGGAGACGTACTGGCCGGCGCGAGCGCATAGGCTGCGATTTCGTCGATGACGGTGCAATCGAGGATTGAGAGCAGAGGACCGTCGCCGGCCACATCGTTGGTTTCGAGGAGCCGGGAGATGTCGATTCTGTTGACCCAGCTCTCGTAGAAGGTGTTGGTCGTGTTCTGCTCGTCGCCCGTTTCAATGTGCTGGAAGGGCTGCTGCACCATTACGGACGCGATAGCCGCGCACATGCCGCCGGCTGAAGCTCCTGAGAAGACGTCGATCTGGACATCGTGGAGCGGAGCGACGGGCGGCACGGGCCCTGGCGCAGGGTTCGCCAGATAGGCCATGAAAGCCGCCTTTGTGGATTCCCATTCCTCCAGCGCTTCCATGAGGAAATCGAGCACTCCCGCGGTGTAGGCGCCTGCGGAGACAGCGCCTGCCATATTGATGCCGAGCCTGAATTTAGCCATGTGTCACCTGCCGTGAGCCGGATGATTGCGCGGGTGCGGCAGTCGAGGACGCGGAGATCAAAGAGAATGCGATCCCGGACGGAATTGCACCCATTGCACGAGAGCCAACGCGCGGGGGAACTCAAAACGTTCAGGGCAGCAGATGGTTTGATATCGACTGAGACTGGATGCTACCACAGGAGGATTAAGGAAAATCAACTGGAAAGGCGCCGAGGGCGATGCCGGGAGTTACTTGATGATGGCTTTGGCGCGTTGACGCGCGCGGACGAGAACCAGATCGAGCAGATAGAGGAAGACAAGGATGTTGATGGCGAACAGGCCGAGGTGAATCCAGGTGACGTGGCGATAGATTTCGAACAGCTCCCACGGAAGGAACGAAGCGGTGATAGCGAGAGTCAGGAACTCGCCCCAGGCTTTTTCAAGATAGAGGCCGATGCCTTCAGCCATAGTGATGGCGGCGTAGCAAAAGGCGAAGAGGCCGATGCGGCGAAGAAGAGGATCGTTGACGAGGGAGGCCTTCTCGAGGACGAAGGTGACAAGGCGCGACTCTGGATTGAAGCGCAGATGGCGGGCGAAAAGATCAATTTGGTCGGCGAGATCTTTATGAAGGAGGCGATGGGCGCCAATGCCGATTGCGATGAAGAACATCGCGTGAAGGAATTTATAGAACGCAATGAGGAGCAGAAGCCGGTTGTGGCGTTTGCCGCTGGATCGGGTTTTCGATGGGGAACGAGGCATGAGGGCGCAAAGGGCGCTTGAATCAAGGGTAAATGATCAGAGAGCAGCGGAGTTAGCGGAGTTAGCGTAGTTAGCGAGTCAGCAAGTCAGCAGGACGGCGAGCCAGCAAGTCAGCGAAGCGACCACGTGAGCGAGTCGGAGACCTACTTTTTGAGGTGCAACAGCGAGTTGCGGTCGAGGGGCTCGCCATCGAGGATGATGGCGAAGATGCGGCGGGCGTTCCAGATGTTGGCGGTGGGGTCAGAGTCGAGGACGAGGATGTCGGCACGGCGGCCGGGAGCGATGAGGCCAAGCTCGTTCCAGCCGAGTTGCAGTGAGTAGTTGTTGGTGGCGGCGGCAAGAGCCTCGCGCGGGGAAAGGCCGAGCCGGACGAGCAGCTCAAGCTCGGTGTGAAGCGAGATGCCGGGCATGGTTCCCATGGCGTCAGCGCCTGAGCCGGCGAGGTAGTGAGGGAATGCAGAGAAGATGCTCTGATTGATGTGCCAGAGACGAAGCGCGGCCTGACCGGCCTTTTTTTGTTCATCCGCCTCCATCCAACGCTGCGCGCTCGCGGGGAGGTGGCGCGACCAAATGGGAAGAGGGAACATCATTTCGCCGGTCGAGGGATCGGTGGGATGAAACATGCGGCCGGGATCGAGAAGCGAAGCAGCCGGCTCCAGCCAGAGATCGCGATGACCGGGTAGCTCGACGTAGTAAAGGCTGAACGCGGGCATGAGCGCGGCATGATGCAAGGCAAGGAATCGCGCGTAGTCGCGCAGACGAGCGTCAGTGGGGGGAATGCGTTCGGAATAGTCGTAAGCGGTGTCGGCCGAGGAGCCGTCGGGGTCATCGACAAGCGGACGCTGAAGCTCATCTGGGATGACGCCGAGATCGTAGTGGTCCATGCCGATGAGAGCGTCAACGCCCGCTTCATCGCCAACGCGGTACGGCGTGGAAACAAACTGGCCGTAGGTGGCCAGGCCCATCTCATGCGCGCGCGCAATGATCCACTGCGAGTTGGCAGCGGTGAGGTGAGCCGTGAGGAGCAGCACGCGCGTGCCGTTATGAGAAGTGTCGACCATCTGGCGAGCGGTGTCCTGCGGGGTGAGCTCGACGGGATGCGCGCCTTGGCGCAGCTTTGAGACCCACTCGGGCTGCCGAGCCAGGAGGCTCCAGTCGTCGGTGACGCCGATCGAGTCAATGGGATAAATGTGGGGGCTTGGCTGCGCGCTGGTGTCGATGAAACCGCGTTCCGGGTCGGCGCGTGCAACGACCGTGGTGACGCCCATATAGAGATTGGCGTTGGCCTGGGCTTGGGAGTTCATGCCGGCGAAGCCGTCGATGAGCCCGGGGATCAGGAATTTTCCGGTGCAATCGATGATGCGGGCGTCTTTGGGGACAGGAATTTGGTCAGGCAGGCCGACATCGGTGATTTTTCCGGCGCGGATGACGACAATGGCGCCGGGAATGTCGCGGGCGGAGTCGCCCCAACCCGTGAGGTCGACAACGGTCCCGCCGACAAGAACCAAAGGGACAGGTGGCGGGGCGGGCTCTGGCAGAGATTGGGCCGGTGCCGAGGCCAGAGCGCAGCCGATCACAACGAGACCCGGGAAAAAGTGGAACAGGCGCATGGCTAGGACGATCTGAAGAGGATTGTCGCACAAAGGAGGGTGAGCGGTGGACGGTGAACGGTGGCTGGGGGCAGTGGGTTAGCGAGGTTCCTGTTGAGCAACGGGGCGGGATTGCGTGAGTGCGGCGGCAGCGGCGACGATGAGGATCGGGAAACACTGCACGGTATAGCGCGGCTCAGGGTTCTCCATTGCGCCGAGGAGGATGAAACGCAGAATGAGATAAGAGCCGAGCATCCACGGCCAGGGAACACGGCGGTGAATGAATCCCCATGCGGCAGCGGCGACATAGAAGAGATTGAGCAGACCGAGGAAGATGGCCCAGGCGGAGTCGGCGGGGTGCTCGCTCCAGCGCCACCAGAAGACGTCGAGGCCGAATTCGATGGTTCTGGGCCGGAAGAGCATATCGGCGTCGCGCAAAACGGGCAAGGTGACGTAATAACGGAACGGATGGTCGTGAATGCGCTGCTCGGCGAGCGCCGCGAAACGTGCATCGAGCCAGGGCGGCAGCGTTTCGGTTTGGTTGTACAGGGCGATGAGCGCAAGGGTTTGCTCCCGCTGCCCCGGGGAGTCGAAGACACGCGGGGGAAGGTCGGCAAGATCGATGATGTCTCCGGGAAAGTTCCAGCAGACGTTGGCGGTATTTACGTATTCGATGGTCCAGGTACGGAGCCAGCGGCGCGCGCCGGCGATCGACGGCTCGCCGGGATCGGCGTAGCGCGGGGCCAGCGGCTGAAAGATGTGAAAGACCTCCCAGTTGCGGATCGTCCAGGGAGCGAGGGGCAGCAACGCAACGAGCGAAAAGATGGATGTGGCAGCGATGCTGCGGCGGAAGGCGACATGCATGGGTTCGGCCGCTGTGCGGCTGCGCAGCGAATAGAAAAGAAGCCCGAGGGCAAGGGCCCCGAAGAGGAAGATGCCGTCGGGGCGAAGCAATGTGGCGAGAGCCGCAGCGCAGCCGGCAAGAATCAAGGCGGAGAGATCGCGCGTGCCTGAGGCTTGAGCGGCGAGGGCGCGGCCTGCGGCATAGATACCGAGAGAAATCGCGAAGACGGAGAGGCACTCAGTCATCGCGATCCCTGCGTAGGCGGCGGTGAAAGGACAGAGCATGGCCAAGGCGAGCGTGACCTCAGCCGCGCGATCGGACAAGTGGCGGCGAGCGAAAGCCGACAGCAGTAAGCCGGAAAGGAGATCTACGGCGGACTGAAAGAGAAAGACGGCGGTGAACCAGGTGTTCGGCCAGAAACGCGCGAAAAGGAACTCAAACGTTCCGAGGAAGATAGGATAGCCGGGCAGACGATACATGGTGGGAGAAAGATCGGCGCCGGAGCCCATGCCGTAGATGCCGTAATGCAGCAGATTGTGACCTAACTGGAGGTAGTCAAGTGTGTCGTCATCGCCGGGCCGCGGAAAGTAGATGAAAGCAAGACGCAGGACGAGACCCGCAGCGAGCCATAGAAGCCAGCGGCGTGGCATACGGAACCTGTGAAGACCGGGGAGCATGTTTGGAGGATACAAGAACAGAGAGCGGGGAAAGGCAAACGTCCGGGGGGAGAGAAAAAGGTGGGCGAGCGAATTCAGCTTGCGACGAGAGTAGGACGGCGGCGGCGCGTGAGCAGCGGCAGAACCTGAGCGAGAGCTGCTTCCGGAGTTAGGCCATAACGGGCGCGGAGCGCGTCGACTTTGCCGTGTTCGATGAACTGGTCGGGCCAGCCGATGCGGACGACGGGAACAGAGAGGCCCATTTCGTCGAGAGCTTCAACGACGGCGGATCCAAAGCCACCCATTTTCGCGTGATCTTCAAAGGTGACAAATGCAGCCACGCGACCGGCGTAGCGAGCGAGGACCTCGCGGTCAAGCGGCTTGATGAAACGGGGATTGATGACGGCGGCGGAGTAGCCGTCGCGGTCGAGAAGCTGGCCCAATGATTGCGCAAGCGAAATCATGGGGCCGAGACCGAGGATGGCGACGTCGGAGCCATCGGAGATGACTTCGGCTTTGCCGACAGGAAGCGACTGCGGCTCGGACTTGCGCGTTACGCCGGCAACCGCGCCGCGCGGATAGCGGATGGCGCTGGGGCCGGGAAGGTCGAGCGAGGTCTTGAGCATGTCGGCCAGCTCATCTTCGTCTTTGGGCGACATGAGAACGATCTCGGGAATGCCGCGAAGGTAGGCAATATCAAAAAGGCCGTGGTGCGTGGGACCGTCGTCCCCAGAAAGGCCGGCGCGATCCATGCAAAACAAAACCGGCAGTTTTTGCAGGCAGACGTCGTGGACGATGGGATCGAATGCGCGCTGAAGAAATGTGGAGTAGATGGCGCAGACTGGGCGGTAGCCGCGCGTGGCCATTCCCGCGGCGAAAACAACGGCGTGCTCTTCGGCGATGCCGACGTCGAAGTAGCGGTTGGGGTGACGAGGCCGGAAGTGATCGAGGCCGGTCCCATTGGGCATGGCGGCGGTGATGGCGACGATGCGAGGATCTTTTGCAGCCAGGTCAGCGAGCGTATTGGCAAAGACTTCAGCGTATGTGGGTGAGCCGTCGGGCGTCTTGCCGGTTTCGGGATCGTACGGCCCGAGGCCGTGAAATTTCTTTTGGCCATCGAGAGCGGGCTGAAAGCCGCGGCCTTTTTGCGTGAGGATGTGGAGCAGAACGGGATGGTCGAGGGTTTTGAGGAACTTGAAGGTTTCAACCAGGAGCGGAAGGTTGTGTCCGTCGAGGGGGCCGAAATACTCGAGGCCAAATTCCTCAAAGAGAATGGAAGGCCACAACATGCTCTTGGCGGCTTCCTCGGCGCGGCGGACCACTTTGATTGCGGTCTTGCCTGCGAAGCGCTCGATGAGGCGGGAGGCCCGATCGTGCAGGTGCTGGTAGTGCTCGTTGGTGACGACGCGGTGGAAATAGCGAGCCACGGCGCCCACGTTGCGATCGATAGACCACTCGTTGTCATTGAGAACAACGATCATGCGTTTCGTGTGGGCGGCGATGTTGTTGAGCGCTTCAAATGTGATGCCGTTGGTGAAGGCGGCGTCACCAGCCACGGCGATCACATTCTCGTGGCCACCGGCCAGATCGCGTGCGACAGCCATGCCCAGAGCGGCGGAAAGAGCGGTTCCCGCGTGCCCCGCGCCATAGCAGTCGTGCTCGCTCTCCGTGCGGAGCATGAAACCATTGAGGCCGCCGGGTTGGCGGATCGTCGAGAAGCGATCGAGGCGGCCGGTGAGGATCTTGTGGATGTAGGCCTGGTGGCTTACGTCGAAGAGGATTTTGTCCTCAGGTGTCGAGAAAACTGCGTGCAGGGCAAGGGTGAGCTCAACGACGCCAAGGTTGGGACCGAGATGGCCGCCTGTTTTGGAGAGGGTCTGGACAAGGAAGCCGCGGATTTCTTCGGCGAGCGAGACCATTTCTTCGTCGTTCAGGCGCTTGAGATCGGCAGGAGAATGGATGGTCTCCAGAAGTGTTGCCATTTCATTCCTTCCCCCCGGGGGAGTCCGGGAATCGAGGGAAATAAGCCCAAATGCCAAAGCGCCCCCTGGACGGGGGTCTCAAGCTTAAAACCTGAACAGACATTGTGCCCGCAGCCCCAGTATACCTGTGCAGCAAATCGCGACCGTGGAGGGTTAGACGCGAAAGTGATATTGAGGTTTGGGTTTGGGGCTGGCAGTAGCGCATCGGCAGCGAATTAAAAACGTCTATACTGAAGCGTCGCTGAGAGGAACAAGAGCGCAATGAGTAAATGGGCTACTTTACTGCTTCTTTGGGGAATTGCATGGCCGGCATTGGCGGACAAAAGCCTGTCGATTGAACAGATGGAGGAGACACTTTTCAAGCTGCAAGGAAAACCCGACGGGAAGGTGGCCGGGGAGCTTGAAGGAATGCAGGTGACGGAGCGGGTAAGCCCGGCGAGGCTGGCGCGCTGGGAGTCTGATTTCCCGGGCAAGCGTACTCAAGAACAGCTGATGAAGCTGGCCGACATGAGCGCATTTCTGAATCCGCCGGCAAGCGACGTTCTTCGCGATCCTCCGCCCGACATGGAAACCCAGCAGCACATGGTGGCGCTTGCTGTCGAATATGTGAGGATTTCGACCGTGCGGCTGCCGAACTTCTACGCGACCCGCGAGACCACGCACTTCGAAGACACTCTTTCTCACAGAGTTGAATACAGTTACTCGGGATCGACTGCGATGGATGCGCACGGGACGCAGACCTCGCTCCCAACGCAAACTCCGGGGTCGGGCACCACCACCGAATACAGGGGACTGCACAGCACAGGCGAATTCGAAATGACGGTGACCTACCGCGACGGGCACGAAGTGCTGAACGAAGACGCGGGCAAACGGAATCAAGAGGAAGAAATGGTCAGGGGACTCACTTCGAGCGGTGAGTTTGGGCCCATTCTCGGCAAAGTGATCAGCGATGTGTCCCATACCGGAGTGAGCTGGCTTCGATGGGAGGAAGGAAATGGCGAGCCTGCGGCCGTGTTCCATTATGAGGTGCCCGCGAATCAATCGCATTTCAAGATAGGAATCAACGTTGAGGGAAGACAACAGGCTGTTTTTCCCGCATACAAGGGAGAGATCAAGATCGATCCGGCGACGGGCCAGATTCTGCGGCTGAGCGAAGAGGCGGATCCAGATCCGGCGAACGCGGGACTGCGGGCAGCGATCGTAATCGACTACGCGCCGGTAAAAATCGGCGATCAAAGCTACATCTGCCCTGTGCGAGGCGTGGCGTTTTCCATGATTCCCGTACCGGGTGGAGCGGATGAAGCGGCGAGGCCGGTGCAGGTGAATCTGAATGATGTCGCTTTCACTCACTATCACGAATTCGGCTCCGAGGCGCGGATCGTGGCGAACGCAAGCCCCTCCGGCGAGAACAGCGCAGCAAGCGCGAGCGGAGCGCCGGGCGCGGAGAACTCTCAGGGTGCTGCGACGGCGGGTACGCCCGCGGAGGCAACCAGTGGACCGGCTGCGCCCGCAACTGCAGCGAGCACAAACGCGCCCGCTGAGGCAGCGTCGAGCGCAACTCCCCCGGCAGCGGAAGATGCAGCCGCGACGCCAGCGGCAAACCCCGCGCCCTCGCCAGAGGCGACAAGCGCTCCGGCAGCGAATTCGGCCGGCAATGCTGCCGATACTCCGGCAGGTTCTGTTCCCGCGACCGCGGCCTCGAACGCACCTCCGGCAGGCACTTTGTTCCATGCGCAGTCCAGGCTGGTTGTGCTCGATGTCTCCGTAAGCGATCACGACAAGCCCGTGGAAGGATTGGAATGCGGCCGGTTCCACGTGTTTGAGGATGGGCATGAGGTGCCCATTGAGTCGTTTGAAGAGAACGAACCGCCGCCGAGCGTAAAAGTTGCCGAGGCTCCTGTGTTGCCGCCGGATACGTATTCGAACGTGCCGGTTTATCCGGAGGCCAGCGCAGTGAACGTGCTCCTGCTGGATGCCCTGAACACTCCGACTGGCGACCAGGAACAGGCCCGGAAGCAGATGATCGCCTACATCAGCACCATCAAGCCGGGAACGGCGCTTGCGATTTTTACGCTCTCGTCGCGGTTGAGGATGGTGACGGGATTTACGACGGATGTGGCGAAACTGAAACAGGCGCTCGATTCCCGAAAGCCCAACGAACGGTCGATGGCCGACGTGGGCGCCAATTCAAGCGAGAGCATGGCCTCGAGCCTGGATCAAGCGGCATCGAGCATCGCGACGAGCAACGATCCGGGAACGCGATGGATGGTCGGCCAGATTCAGCAATTCGCAGCCGATAACCAGGCGTATGAAGCCGACCAAAGAGTGACGATGACGCTTAACGCGTTTAGCGACCTGGCTCGTTTTCTCGCGGCGATTCCGGGGAAGAAGAATCTGATCTGGTTTGCAGGGTCATTCCCGATCAGCCTCAGTCCGGATGCGATGCTCTCGACTCAGATGAAGGACGTGAAGGATTACTCCATCGATGTGAGGCGCGCAAGCGCACTGCTTTCTTCGGCGCGAATATCGGTGTACCCGGTGGACGCGCGGGGGCTGATGGTGTCGCAAACCGCTTCAGCGGATTACACTCCGGCGCTGACGATGATTCAAGGCACGGCCGGCACGGTTAACAGAGACAACAATCAGTTTTCCGAGCAGAATTCGCAGGACCAGAGCACGCTGAGCAGTATCGCGGCGGAGACAGGCGGCCGGGCTTTTGCGAACGGCAACGGCCTGAAAGAAACGGTGGCGAAGATCGTCGCGGACGGATCGAGTTATTACTCAGTGAGCTACGTTCCGCCGGATGAAGCGGGCGGCAAGCACAGTGACGAGTTCCGCAAGATTGAGGTGAGGATAGACGGAGGCAAGTATCAACTGTCGTACAGGCGCGGCTACTTCAGCGACCAGGAGGATCAGAATGCGAGCCAAGGCGGACCGGTCCCGGCGGAAGTAACTTCCGCAGCCCTATTGGGCGCGCCGCCCGCGACGCAAATTCTGTTTCAGGCCCGAGTTCTGCCTGAAGGAGATCCCGGCATCGGGGGACCGCTTCCCGACAAGAATCTGAAGGATAATCCGACCAGCGCGTTCAAGGGTGCGCAGCATCCTTATGTTGTGGATCTGGGCGTGCAACCTGGTGACCTGAATTTCGCGGAGGGACCAGGCGGTGCACAGACCGCGCACCTTGCGATTGCGCTGGTGGCATACGACAAGGATGGGCAGCCGGTGAATTCGCTGGGGCGGCAATTCGCGCTCTCGCTTCCGCCCGCGCAACTTGAGCGGCTCAGTGCAGCGGGCAGAGGGATTCCGGTTCGCGTGATGCTGAACTTGCCGGCCGGCGCGATTGTGGTGCGAGCGGTGGTCTACGACCCATCAACCGCCAAAGTCGGATCGATTGAGGTTCCAGTCGATGTGCCGAGCGAAGCGGCCGCCTCTTCGAAGTAAGCGCCGCAATCGCCAAGCTGAAATCCCCGCCTTGGAGATCGGTAATCCTGCTCTGCGAGTGTGATCCGGAGTGGGCGCGCGCATGTGACGGGCGCCCATGCCGGACTTTGCTTTGGGTTGTAGGATGGGCGCATAGATCTCAAGTTCGAAGGAGAGTGGGAACATGTTTGGCCTGCGAAATCTTCTTTCATCTTTCATTCTGGTTGCGACATTGGCAGGGGCGGGTTTGAGCACGGCGCAAGCACAGTTGCTGGAGCCGGCGGCGCCTTCGCAAACGCCGAATCCGCTGGCCGATTCGACCGTGAAGCCGGGTAAGATGCAGCTCTACGATTTGGAAGCACGCTTTGCGAAGGATGTTTTGGAGCGCGGAGGAGCTGGATTCGCGGCATGGTTTGCGGACGACGGGGTGGCGCTGGGAAACGGTGTTGCGCCCTTGATTGGGAAGGTGGCGATTGCCAAATCGGCAGACTGGTCGCCAAAGGACTATCAGCTCACATGGACTCCGACCGACGCCATGATGGGACCGTCCGGCGATATGGGCTACACGTGGGGCCATTTTGAGGGGCACAGCAAGGACGCGAACGGAAATCCGGTGCTCACCACCGGGCGCTATATCACGATGTGGCGCAGGGAGCCGGACGGAAGCTGGAAAGTAGTCTTAGACGCGGGCGCAAACGAGCCCGCAGCCGCAGGCGATTGCTGCAAACTGCCAAATCAGTGATTGGTGGACAGTGGGCGGCAAATGCCAGACTAGGAACATCCAAACAGCAAACAGCCAATCTTGACCACCGCAAACGGTGTGCGGCGATGTTTGCGATGGAGATGGTGACGAACGCAGCAGAGTAACAGGCCGAAGAGTGTCCATAGTAATCAAGTAATAGATCGATTGGTGCGCGAAAACGCGGGTACTTGAGTTGTACAGCTTTTTCCTTCAACTCACCGGATAGTGGAAGAGCCAAGTTAATCAATCTCTTTGATACTGGCTGCAAGAGCAGGCTCTCGGTACATATATCTATATGGGGACTACAGTCGGTTCGCACGGGGGAGAGAACCAGGTTGGAGCGGTGCGCCCGGAGATAGGAATCTTCGATCGCAATCCCGATCCCGCGCTGGACGAGCTTGTTGAGCTCGCAGCGGTGTTGTGCGACGCCGACTATGGCTACATCGGCTGGATGGATTTCAACCGACTTTGGTTCAAAGCGCGATTCGGGTTCAAGGCGACCGATCAGCCTCGCGCCAGCACCGCGTGCCAGTGGATGCTGGAGACAGGCGAGCCAATGCTGATTGCGGACGCAAGCCAGGATCCGCACTTTCCGCCCGAGGGCATTCCACTACCGGGCGCCAATCCATGCCTTTCTTATGCGGCGGTTCCGCTCTTCTCGAGCGACGAACACCTGATTGGCACAATGGCAGTGCTGTCACAGAAACCAGATCAATTCAAGCTGGAACACTTGACCCTGTTGGAAATCCTGGGCCGCCAGGCTGTGACGCGGCTGGAGCTGTATAACCGCATCCGGCTTCAGGAGCAGGCGCAGCGCCAACGGCAGCGCACTGAGCGCGCGTTGGCGATTGAGCGCTGTTTTGTTGCCGCGACGCTGGACTCGATTCCGGCGCTGGTTACGGTGCTCGATACGGCGGGGCGCGTCGTGCGCATGAATTATCCATGCGCGCAACTGACGGGATTGAGCCTCGCGCATGCCGTGGGCCGTCCGTTTGTGGACGAGTTTCTTGAAGTTGAGGATCGCGGATGGGCGGCGGCCAAGCTGCGCGAAGCGTCGGCAGGGCAGGCGTCGGGACCGCATGAAACGATCTGGCGCGCAGCCGGTGGCGAAGGCCGCCGCGTGAGCTGGACACTGCGCCCGCTGCTGGGGCCGAGTGGGGAAATCCAGTACCTGATTGTGAGCGGCCAGGACGTAACCGACCAGCGCGAGATGGAAAAGACGCTGCTCAAGAGCGAGGCGCGCTATCGCGAGGTGGTTGAAAACAGCCTTGGCTTTGTCTTCACCTGCTCCATGGAGGGGCGTCTCACCTCGCTGAACGCGTTCACGGCCGAGACGCTCGGATATCGCGCCGAAGCGTTGGTGGGACGCATGCTGACCGAGCTGATGGACCCTGAGGGAGCGGCGGCATTCCAGGATTGCCTGAATACGCTGGAGAGCGCGGAAGAGTGGCAGGGCGCTTTACCGCTGAGGCGGAGCGATGGAGTTTACCGGCGCATCGCGGTGCGCAGCCGGCGCATGCAGCTTCCTGGCGAGCGGCCATTTGTGTTGAATCACGGCATGGACGTGACCGAACAATACGAAGCCGAAGAGGCGCTGCACATGGCGACGCGGCAGCGCGAGCTGATATTGGAAGCCGTAGACGATGGGATTTTCGGCATGGATCTTTATGGCAAGGTGACCTTCATCAATGAAGCGGGAGCCAGATTGCTGGGATACGCGGCGGATAGCCTGGTGGGCCGCGATCTGCATGATGTGATCCATCACAGCCACGCCGACGGAACTCCTTATTCGCGATCGACCAGCCCGATTTTGCAGGCTCTTCGCCGTTGCGAGCCGATCCGCATGCGGGACGAAGTATTTTGGCGCCAGGATGGATCTGCGATTCCTGTTGAGTACAGTGCGACCCCGCTCCTTGAGGAAGGCCAAGTCTGCGGCATGGTGGTGGCGTTCCAGGACGTGAGCGAGCGGCGACGGCTGGAGAAGATGAAGGACGAATTCATCTCAACGGTAAGCCACGAATTGAAGACGCCGCTGACTTCACTGCGCGCGTCGCTGGGATTGATTCAATCGGGCACCCTGGACAAGCGGCCGGAGAAGCAGCGCCAGATGATCGATATGGCGATCGGAAATTGTGACCGCCTGGTGCGGCTCGTCAACGACATTCTGGATTTCGATCGCGGAGAAAAAGGGAGGCTGCCGCTGAATCGAGAAGCGGTGGATCCGATGACGCTGTTGCGGCGCGCGGCCGACATTGCTCACACCGCGGCAACGCAGGCGCGGATCGAGTTCCGATTCGACGTGAATGCGGCGCCGGTTTTCGCGGACGAGGAGCGTGTGTTGCAGGTTCTAAACGAGCTGATAGGCAACGCGATCAAGTTTTCCTCGCCGGGAACTGCGATTCGGCTGGCGGCTTGGAACGTTGACTCAGTTGCTCCAGGAGCAGGTCAATCGGAAGGGGGCGCGGTCTGCTTCATGGTCGAAGACCAGGGGCGCGGCATCGATCCGGAGAAACTGGAGCGAATCTTCGATCGATTCGAGCAGGGCGATGCATCGGACTCGCGCGCGCTGGGCGGAACGGGTCTTGGACTGGCGCTGTGCCGGAGCATCGTGGAGCAGCACGGCGGCCGCATCTGGGCTGAAAGTGAAGTGGGCAAGGGAAGCAGATTCCTGTTTACGCTGCCGGCGGCAACCAGGAATAACGCGCAGTAGGTCCGATCGTCGCCCCGACCTGGGGACGGCGTCTCGTCGGACGCGCTATGAGACACTGGCATCGGCGGCATTCCCCGCTCCAGAAAAGCGGTCGCCGGTTCATCCTGCATGGGCGTCTATACACGATTTTCCAACTTACTGTTTGGCAAGCCTCTGCCGACTACCGCGGAGCGTGCCGAGTGCATTGGACCGCTGGCTGGGATCCCTGTGTTCGGGCTCGATGCATTGAGCTCGGCTGCGTACGGGCCCGAAGCGGCGCTGACGCTGCTGATCCCGCTTGGCTTAATGGGCGTGAAGTACATCGTGCCCGTGAGCTTCGCCATTGTGATTCTGCTGACGATTGTCTATTTCAGCTATCGGCAGACGATCGAGGCCTATCCGCGCGGCGGAGGCTCCTACACCGTTGCCAGCCAGAACCTGGGCGAGGGCGCGGGATTATTGGCGGCGGCGGCGCTGATGATCGACTATGTGCTGACTGCATCGGTGGGCATTTCTGCCGGTGTGGGCGCGCTCATATCAGCCGTGCCCAGCTTGCAGCCGCACACGCTGGAGATTTGTCTTGTTGTGCTGGCGCTTTTAACCCTTGTGAACATGCGCGGAGTGCGCGATACGGGCGTGGTGTTCATGATTCCAACGTATTTGTTTACGGCAACGCTGCTGATTGTGCTCGCAGTCGGCGGATGGCAGGTGGTGCATGCAGCCGGGCATCCCATGCCTGTGACGCGGTTGCCCGCGATTCCGGCGGCTACGCAGATGTTCAGCTGGTGGTTGATTCTGAAAGTGTTCTCATCGGGTTGCACGGCGATGACGGGCGTGGAGGCGGTGAGCAATGGCGTGATGGCCTTTCGCGAGCCGACACGCAAGAACGCCAAGACGACGCTGACCATCATCATCGCGCTCTTGATCGTTTTGCTCGCCGGCATCGCGCTATTGTGCCGAGCCTATGGTATTGCCGCCACCGATCCCGGCAAGGCGGGATACGAGAGCGTGCTCTCGATGCTGACGCGCGCTGTGATGGGGCATGGCTTGTTTTATTACCTGACCATCGCTTCAGTGCTGCTGGTGCTGGCATTAAGCGCGAACACGGCCTTCGCCGATTTTCCACGGCTGACAAGAGCCATTGCAGTCGACAACTACATGCCTCACGTTTTTCTCATTCGCGGGCGGCGGCTGCTGTATTCGTGGGGCATCTACGTGCTGGTAGCGCTGACGGCGTTGCTGCTGATTCTATTCGGCGGCGTCACGGACCGGTTGATTCCGCTGTACGCAATCGGTGCGTTCATGGCATTCACGCTGTCGCAGGCGGGGATGGTGATGCACTGGAAGCGCCAGGGCGGGGCCACGCGAAACATGATTGTGAACGGCGTAGGCGCGCTGGCGACGGGAGTCACCACGATCGTGGTTCTAGTTGCCAAGTTCGCCGAGGGTGCGTGGATCACAGCGCTGCTGGTGATCGTAATGATCCTGTTCATGCGCACTGTGAATCGCCACTATGTGCGCGTGAATCGCGAGATCGATTTGGATCGGCCGTTCATTCCCGCGGAAGTAAGCGAGCCGATTGTCGTGGTGCCCATCGATCGATGGAGCCGCATCAGCGAGAAGGCTCTGTCGTTCGCGCTTTCGATGTCGTGCGACATTCACTGCGTGCACGTGGAGACGAGCGATGTGCCCGATTCATTTTGCGATACGTGGGACAAAGACGTTGTGGCGCCGCTGAAGGCGGCTGGCCGCTGCGTTCCCAAGCTTGTGAAGCTCAAATCGCCCTTTCGCTATGTTCTTTACCCGATCGTGGACTACGTGCTGAGTGTGGAGCGCGAGCGCGCGAACTGCAAAGTGTGTGTTTTGGTTCCAGAGCTCGTGGTCCGCCGCTGGTGGGAAGGGATGTTGCACAACCGGCGGTCGGATCTGCTGAAGGTGATCCTGCTGATGCGCGGCAACCGGCGCATCGTGGTGATCAATATCCCCTGGTACCTGGAGAAGGGATGATCTGCGAGCCGCTGCGGGGGCGTCCTTTCGCGCAAATTCCAGTCAAAGAATGAAGCACTCTCAGCACCGTCGGGCTTCGTGAAAGGCGGGGGGAGAGGATAGTCTAGAGGGGTACCGGAAACCAGCCTGGATGTATGCTCCGGAGCCGAAGTCCGGATGCGGAAGGGCTTGTTTGCGCACCGGTACCGATTGAGGAGAAGTTCAAGTTGAAGAGGACGCTGCTGTTCTTGCTTTTGGCCGCGGTTACGGCCGCGGTCGCGCCGAAAAATGCGATCGGCCAGGTGAACCCGGACGAGGCGCCTGGCGCGGCGCAAGCCGCACCCAAGTACGAAGTCTTTGCGGGCGTGGCTTATTCCCGCATCAGGCAGGTGACCGAGTCGTACAGCGGATTGGTGGGCGGAAAAGTTTCCGTGTCCCGTGATTTTGGAAAATATTTCCAGGTGATGGGAGCGGGAGACTACTACAAGTATGGAACCGGTCACTCCGACATCCCAAACAAGGGCGACCCGTCAATCTATACCTTTCTGGTTGGTCCGGCGCTTCATGCCACGCTCTATGGAAACCTGAGCGGAGTGATCTTCGGCGAGATCGGCGGCGAACATACCGGAGGCGAACACATCACTCCCAGCATCTCTTTCGCGGGCGGATTTGGCGGAGGATTGGCCTACAATCTGAACCGCAGATTCGCGGTGCAACTGACCGGAGACCGCGTCGCCGCATCGTTCTCGCTGCCCAATAATAATCCGGTGCTGGCTAACTCAACGAGCCGCACGTGGAATGCGCGCGGGACATTCGGGATCGTGTACAGATTCTGAGGCCGTGACGGCGAATCGATAATGGGGATGCTTCGGCATCCCCATTTTCTTTGGGAAAGCTGACGTTCATTTCGGGGATGAGCGGGAACGGCGGCGTTCTGTTCGAAGTTCAGGCGCATGCGGGACCGTGCGTTGCGCGATCGGGCGAGGATTAGCCCGGCAGATCGTTGATTGCAAGCTTGCCCTCCGCCATGCGCGCGGCAAGGCGCATGGCAGCCTTCATATTTGTAGCGTCGGCCTGGTTGCGGCCGGCGATGTCGAATGCGGTCCCATGATCGACGGAAGTGCGGATGATGGGAAGTCCCAGCGAGACGTTCACCCCGCCTTCGAAGTCAATCAGCTTCATGGGAATGTGACCCTGGTCGTGGTACATGGCGACGATGAGGTCGAATTCACCGCGCAGGGCGCGAACGAAGATGGTGTCGGGTGAGTGTGGGCCGGAGCAATCGATGCCGAGAGCGCGCGCTTCGGAGATGGCGGGAGCGATGGTCTCGGCATCCTGATGGCCGAAGAGCCCGTGCTCGCCGGCGTGAGGATTGAGGCCGCAGACTGCGATGCGTGGCGCGGTGCGCCGCAGCCAGAGCAGCGCATCGTTGCCGAGCTGGATGGTTTGAACGATCCGCGCATGGTCAAGCCGGCAAGCCTGCTCAAGAGGAATGTGCGTCGTGACGTGAACCGTTGCCAGCTTCTCAGAGTAGAGCAGCATGCGTGGCTCGGGCGCGCCGGTCAGCTCGGCGATGTACTCGGTGTGGCCAGAGAAGTGCTTGCCTGACAGTGTGACCGCTTCCTTGTTGAGCGGCGCGGTGACCATGGCATCGGCCTCGCCGTTCATGCACAGTTCAACCGCGCGCCGGACGTAAGCGACAGCGGCGAGACCGTAATCGGCGCCGAGCCGGCCGAATTCGACCTGATGATCGGCGGCGAGGGAGCCGGTTTCGATCAGTGAGCATGGCAACGTGCGGGGATCGATTCCGGTGACGCGCTGAGCGGCATTGAGTGCGGCCGAATCGGCGATGAGAAGCCAGTGCGCGAGCGCAGAGACCGTGTCATCCTGGAGTGCCTTGAGGGCGATCTCCGCGCCCACGCCGGCCGGGTCTCCAATGCAGATGGCGATGCGAGCGAGCCTGGTCATGCGTGGCCCTTTAGAGCGGCGAGTATGTCACGAAATACCGTTGGTGAGCCGAAGCCGCCAGACTTGGTGACGACCGTCAATCCGTGCGCGTCGCCGCCCTGCACTGTGCCCCAGGGAATGCCGGGAGCGAGTTCACCCAGGAGAATAAAGGAGTGCGCGCCGAGCGCATGAACCGCAAGCTCGGCGGTTTCGCCGCCGGTGAGAACGAGAGCCTGCGGAGCATAAGAGCGGAATGCTGAGCGAATGCGGGCGGAGGCGCCGAAAGAAACGTGGAGGCGGAGGAGCCGAAAGCTGTCTGAGTCGGTCGAACCGAGCTCCTCAAGCTGGAGTTTAGTGACCGGATGCGATGTGCCGACGACAAGCAACGTGCGCTCGGCTGGCGGAACAAGGGCAGTCATGGGGCGCGCCGGAACGAGTGCGGCGAGCGCCTGCGCGAGCCCGGCAGAGCCTGCGTAGAGCAAGCCCGGGACGTCCTTCGCGGCACGTGCCAGAGCATCAAGTTCGGCTTGATGGGCGCTATCGCAGATCAACAGAGTTTTTCCGGCATCGAGGGCGGGCGCGAGCTCGCGGGCGTGCGAAACGTGAAAGATGCGGCCGCGGGCCGTAAGCGGGAAGAGCTTTTCGAGGCGGATTTGAGTGTTTTGCCCGGCGGCGTCCTCGATCTCGAGGGTTCCGTCGTGAACGGTGCGCCCGGCGGCGGGAAAAGCCGGCGCGAACAGTACGGCGCGCGTATCAAGCGTGCGATGCGCGGCCAGCAGTTCGGCGCCGAGGGGGCCGCGCGCGGCGGAGTCAACTTTTTTGAAGAAGAGTGAGTTGGGATCGCCGGCCAGAGCGGTGCACGCCTGCGAGACGGCACGGGCCGCGCGGTTGGCCGCCAGAGCGCGCGAGTTCGTGCTGAATGCCTGCACGGATTCCGGAGTTGAGAACTCAACGCTCGTGCCGAACCAGACGCGAACCGACCGGCCGCTGCGGAGGAATGCGGCTCCGGCGTCGCAGGCGCCGGTAAGATCGTCGGCGAGAAGAACAATGCGGCCTGAATGCGGATCGGCAAATGAAGGTGGAACGAAGTCCGGGATGCGGGCTTCGGGCATTTCAGGAGACCTCTCTGGTTCCGAGGATATACCGCTTTGAACCGATTCGAGGCGGGGCGCGAGCCGACGGGAAGCGCTTTACAAAACCAAGGTAATTCCGAGATGGTTGAGGAGATGAATCGCAGGAAGTTTTGCCTCACCGCAGCAGCCACCTTTGCCGCAATCCGCAGCAGAACATTCGCACAAACTGCGTCAATGGCTCCGGCCGGCGGGCCGCTCATTACGCTGAAAGAGGTCGAAGCGATCGACCGCGACAGGATTCTGCGCGCGGCCGATGAGTATTTGACCGCGCCGCCGATCACGATCACGGCGTCGTCTTCGCCGCGCAGCAAAGGCGGCAAGCACGACTACTTTTCCGAGGCGGACTACTGGTGGCCTGACCCGAAGAATCCCGGCGGCCCGTACATTGAGCGCGACGGATATTCCGATCCGCAGAACTTCAACGATCATCGCCTGGCGCTGATCCGGCTGAGCTTGATTGTGCCGGCACTGACGGCGGCTTGGCTCCTGACCGAGGACAAGCGATATGCCACAGCTGCAGCGGATCATCTGCGCGCCTGGTTTCTTTCGCCGGACACGCGCATGAACCCGTCGCTCGACTATGCGCAGGCGGTGTGGGGACATTCGACGGGGCGGAGTTACGGGATCATCGACACGCTGCACCTGGTTGAAGTGACGCGCGCGGCGCGGCATCTTGAGGCGGCGCAGGCTATGACACCTGCCGAGTTTGCCGGCCTGCGCGAGTGGTTCACTGAATACCTGCTCTGGATGCGCGCCTCACCCAACGGACAGGAAGAGGAAGCCGCGAAAAACAATCACGGAACATGCTGGACGGTGCAGGCAGCGGCGTTTGCGGCGTATATCGGGAACGAGAATGCGATGTCAATGTGCCGCGCGCAATTCCGCGATCATCTTTTGCCCGATCAGATGGCGCCCGACGGAAGTTTCCCGCTCGAGCTGAAGCGCTCGAAACCATACAACTACTCGCTCTTCAACTTGGACATGATGGCGATGGTGTGCGTGATCGCGTCGGCATCCGGCATGTCGCCGAACGGCGCGACAAACAACCTTTGGCAGTTCGCGCTGACGAACGGCAACACGTACAGGAAGGCTGTCGAGTTCATGTTTCCGTTCATCGACGACAAGAGCAAGTGGCCCTTTCCGCACGACGTGGAGTATTTTGACGATCTGCCCAATCGGCAGCCGAGCCTGCTCTTCGCGGGACTGGTCTACCATGAGCCGAAGTACATCGAGCTCTGGCGCAGGCTGCCGGCCGAGCCGAAGACCCCCGAGATCATCCGCAACTTCCCGATTCGCCAGCCGGTGCTGTGGCTGCAAGGGGTGTGACGGCAGGGACGGGGAAGCAAGGGCAACGGAAACGAGAGGGCGGAAAAATATCGTGCCCTTCCCGAAGGAAAGGCACGATGTGCGTGCGCTTGTCTACTCGCGCTAGTTCACAGTGACGGTGAAGGTTTGTGACGCAGGGGGCGCACTCGGCCCGGGACTGCCTTGCGATGTCACCGTAAAGGTGTAGGTTCCCGCGGTGGTGCCAGGGATCGTGGTCGTTCCGCCGCCGCTGCTGCCGCCGCCGCAGGCTTCCAGACTGCCAAGCGCGATTAGCAACACGATCATGCCCAGCATGGCGCGCCAGGCTTTGCGCCGCGCAGGGATGCCGAAGAAGACCAGCAGGGCCAACAGCGCGCCACTGCCTGCGTCCACCAATCCGTTGCTGGCCGATTTTTTGACAGCATCCGACTCGATCGTGGCAGGGGTGGTACTTACCGCGAGCGTGGCGGTGCCGGATGTGGTCGAGGCGCTGAGCGTGATCGTCCCGCTGGGCGAGCAAGTAGGCAGGTTGACTGCCCCGCTTGGCGAAGTCGTGAGCGCGCAGCTCAGGGAGACGGTGCCTGCGTAGCCGCTGCTGCTGGAGACGGTTGCGGTTGCATTGGCTGTTGCACCTGGCGCGATGGTCGCCGGTGAAGTGATGGCGCCGAGCGCAAAAGTCCCGGTGGATGTGGTTGTTCCTGAGACCGTGACCGTGGTGCTCGTGCCTGCAACGGCATAGTTGGAGTCACCGCTATAGGTGACCGTCAGAGTGACGGTGCCGGCAGCGGTGAAGGTGTTGGAGGGAATTGTGAAGGTTGTGGTCCCACCAGTGAGAGTCTGCGTGGAGTTGTAGTCGTCCTCGTTGGCCTGGAGAATGACGCTGCCGGTGGGCTTGGCGCCGGAGCCGGAAACGGTAACGGTGACGGTCAGACTCTGGCTTTCGGTAATGGAATTGACGCCATTCAGGCCGATCGCCACCGTGGCGGCGTTAGTTCCCGTAGTGACGCCGGAAGCGGCAGTCCAGCCGTTGACGACGTTGGCGATATTCAGCGAGCCGAGACCGCTTGCCTGGTCATACCCGGTTGCGGCGCTAAAGCCGTTCAAGGTCCCGATTGAATCGCCGCTGTTGACAACGGTGCAATTTGGCGAGGCGTTCGCGGCCCCTCCCGCAGTCCTCACCCAATACCCGGTGCTGGGATCGTACTCTGCTCCGCCTTCGATCACGGAGCTGGTGGGAGCGCAGGCCATCGCGTTGGTTCCCGTGTCGATGTCGTTGAAGTAGCAACCGCTGGAGGCAGATCCCTTTTCGGCCGAGCAGTTTGCATAGGTCTGCTTTCCGGCGAGGTTGTAGAGCTCCGCGTTGGGATTGCCTTGCGCAGCTCCGGCTTTCTGGTTGATGAGGGCCATCACGCCTGCCATTTCCGGTGTGGCGACCGAGGTTCCGCCGACTTCCAGGGCGCCGCCGGTACTGGTGCTGGTCCCGTTCACCACGCTGCCAGTTACGCTGACATTTGTGCAGGATGCCCCGTCATTGGAGACGCAGATCAACGTGGCGCTGTCGAGGGTGCCGTCGCCGGCAAAGAAGCTCACGTCGGGCAGGTCGCGCACCCCATCGGCAGGAACGCCGAGGCTTGCCGCCGAAGTCTGCCAGCTTGGCTTGGGCCAACCATTATTAACCAGAGTGAGGTTGTCGTAGGTCGATCCGGTGCTCGTGGCGCCGACGGTGCATGAGGGGCTGTCAGAAGTGTCGGCGTTATTGACCACGCAGTTGCTGGCGCCACCGGAGCCGCCGACAGTGTCTACGTATTCCACCAGCGGATCGGTGCCGTACTGCTCATTGAGTGCAATGAGCCCCGACGAGCTGCCGTAAATAAAACTGCACGATTCCTCAGGCGTTGAACCCCCGCTCGAGGCACCCAGGTACGTAGCACTGCTTTCCACGTATGCCGCGTTGATGGGGTTTTCACAGGAATCGTTCCATGGCGTCTCTGGCACGTAGCTTTTGGCGGACGCCTGCTGGCTGCTGTTGCTGGTGTTCCAGTAGACGGCTGCGTTGGAGCTGGAGCAGCCCTGGATATCCCCCGCGTTGGAGCCGCTCTGGACGACGGTGGGCTGGCACCAACTGAAATCGGTGCCGCCGACGGCCGTGTCATATGGTGAGGACGCGAAACCACTGACGGTCGTACCGTACTGCGCTTCATAAGGATTGCCGATTCCATCGAGGCCCTGGTCGCAGGAGGCCGAGCCGGAGTCGCCCGTGGCGGCAAAGACGGCGATGCCTGCGGCAGCCGCGGTCTGCCACAGATTGTTATAGGCGACGTTAGAGGCGGTGCCGTTGAAGAGTTCGCACTCTCCGTAACTGAGGCTGATAATGCGCGAACCGTAGACCGCCGTGCCAGAGACGGAGACATTGTCAATCACCCACTGAGCGCCATCGAAGAGGGGATCGTTGGTGGGAGTGGTCTGGTTGTTATAGGCATCGGTGACCAGCACAATCTGCGCGCCGGTAGCCACGGCGCCGGACCACTCGACATCGAGCGAGTTCTCGTCGAGGTCACCGCCATTGCAGGCATTGGTACCGCCGGTGCAGATGCCAGGGTCGCCGTCGGGGCCGTGTGCGATCACAGGGGTCTTGCCGGCAGGGAGGCCGAAGGCACTCTTGAAGCTGGAGACGTCGGTGAGATCGATGTCGCTGGTGCCGATGATGGAGATGGTCTGGCCGCTGCCGGTGATGCTGCTGGTCCAGAGCGGAGTCAAGTTGTACATGGTGGCGAAGTCATAGGGCGCCACGTCTTCTTCGACGGCTGTTGAGCCGCCGTAGGGGAAGTAAAAGTTCGGTTGGGGCGGGGAAGTGGAATTGGCCGAGGTGGCAGGAACGGGCACCCTGAGGGCCCCGCGGGCGAAACCGGCAAGGGACGAGGTTTGCTGACCGCTGGCAGTCCAGTTGGGCTGTTTGACCCAGCCGTGAGCGTCGGGGTTGAACTGGACCTTGTTGCCCAGGTGGTGCATGGGATGGGGCAGGAAGTTGTGCAGGCCTTTGACGCCGGCAACAACGGGCGCCAAGGCAGCGGGGATCTGAACATCGGTCAGATTGGCAATGTGCAATTTGCCGTTGACCGACAGGCTATGAATTTGCGTATGGAAGACGCTTTCAACCTGGCCGGCCGTGCCGCGGAACTGGATGGTCATGCCGTCAGCCCCAACATTGGTGACCGTGAAGCCGTGGCCGCTGAGCCAACTCGAGAGGGTGGAGATATCGGCCTGTGCGGGGCCGAACTCCTGCCCGATCTGTTGCGGCGTGAGCCACTGGTGAAAGTTTGGAGAGCTCTGGTCATACTCGCCGGCTACGAAGGCGTCGAAAGCGGCTTGCTGGTCGGCGCTGCGGCTGAGCACCAGGGTAAGGCCGGTCATGGGAAGATCGGCACTCACCTGGCCGCGGTCAGTGGCGCCGATGGTACCGAGGTTAAAGCTGCCGCGGAGCGTGACCAACTGCCTTTCGTCGATGGGCCCGACGATCCGAGCGGTGGGCGCGACGCTTTGCGCCATGGAGGCGACGGAACACAACAAGACACAGGCCAAAGCCCACAACGGGAGCGAGCGTGAATCATTCTGAATGATCATAGGGGGAAAATTCTGGACCCTTTCTGTAGAAAGACCCTTGAACGTGTGAAGAGTTCTTGCGGCCGGGGGAAAAGAATGCAAGCCCCGCCGGTGCAAGGTCACCGCAGAACGGACACATCAAGCCGAATAAGGACGAACAAACCGCCGCCCGCAAGATATAAAGCCAGATAACTCGTTCAGTTAGACGGTGCACAAAGGGGAAGGTTGAAGAACATCGGTTGGAATAGAGCTCGAGCAACAGATTTAAGTGAGTGAATTCGTCAAAGCTACCTGCACGGTTCAGAGGGAGCAAGAACGCCAGACCGCAGCCGGCGTTCGCCAGCCGAACCGAGGAATCGAACGGAGAAATGGGACGGCGATCGGCGATGAGCCAAGCGAGGTTGCAATAGACAATTGATTTCTGATCATATATTATTCGGCTTTTCGACCGAAATCCATACGTTCCCTTGAGTGGCTTGGGGGCGTGCTCTTGCGAAGCGCCGGCTCCGCAAAAAGCAGACCGCAGATAACCTAAACAGGACTTACATGGGCGGCGGGAAGGGATGAAGCAATTGGAATCGAGCAAACAGGAAATTGCCTTCAAAGCGCTGGACGGTTTTCGCATCGAGATTCCGTCCTGGGGGTTCGCCAACACCGGTACGCGCTTTGGCAAATTCATGCAGCCCGCAGCGGCGGCGACCATCCAGGAGAAATTTGCCGACGCGGCTGAGGTGAACCGACTGTCAGGGGTTACGCCTACGCTGGCCCTGCATGTGCTGTGGGATCTGCCGGGCGGGTTGAAGGACGTGGCCGTAGTCAAAGAACTGGAGCGGCAGTTTGGCGTTCGCTCGGGATCGATCAACCCGAATCTCTTTGAGGATCAGGAATACAAATTCGGTTCCCTCTGCAACCCGTCGGCAGCGATTCGCGAGCGTGCGCTCGAGCACGTCCTGGGCTCGATTGAAATCGCGAAGGCGCTCGGCGCGCGCGACATTTCGCTGTGGATGGCAGACGGATCGAATTACCCCGGCACGCAGAACATGCGCAAGCGCATTGGCTGGCTTGAGGAGGGGTTGGGCATTGCGCACAGCCACCTCGCGCCGCGGCAGCGTTTGCTGGTGGAGTACAAACCCTTTGAGCCTGCCTTCTACCACACCGATGTCGCCGATTGGGGGATGGCAAGTCATCTGGCGAGGCAGTCCGGGTCGCAGGCGCGGGTGCTGGTGGACACTGGCCACCACTACAACGCGCAGAACATCGAGCAGATTGTTGCGTGGTTGCTGCACACCGGAATGCTGGGCGGATTCCACTTCAACGACCGGCGTTACGCCGACGACGATCTGACCCTGGGCTCCATCGATCCCTACCAGATCTTCAGGATCTTTCACGAGATTCATTGCGCCCAGTTCGACGCGTTGCCCCACGATGTGGCATTCATGATCGACCAGAGCCACAACCTGAAGGGAAAGATCGAAGCGACGATCCAGACCGTGGTAACGGCGCAGGAACTTTACCTCAAGGCTGCCCTGGTGGATCGCGAAAAGCTGGCGGAATTGCAGCAGCGGTGCGAATTGGTCGCCGCGGAAGAGCTTTTTCGCGGCGCTTTCTGGTACGACGTGCGTCCCTTGACGCGCGCGTGGCGCGAAACCCGCGGCCTTCCTGCCGATCCGCTGGAAGCGCTGCGGTCAGGCGGTTATGTTGAGCGGGTGGCGCGCGAGCGGGCAAATCGCAGTACGGCCGTAGACAGTTATGCCTGAACCTGCCGGCGTCCGAACCGCGGGCGGCGGTATGTTTCAATAGGGAAGTCAGGAAAAGGAGACGCGGTTGGCCAAGGCGAAAATCAAGCGGTTGTACCTGATTCCGATTCTCTCCAAGGCGCTCGACGTGATTGAGTTACTGGAGCAGGATCAAACCACCCTGACACTCGAGGATATTTACCAGCGGACCAACATTTCCAAGACCAGTGTTTACCGAATTTTGAAGACGCTTGTGCATCGCGGCTACCTGGCGCAGACGCCGAGCGGAAGGTACCGGCTGGTGTCGCGCCCGCGGCGGTTGCGCTTCGGTTTTGCAGTGCAGAGCGCGGAGATGCCCTTCAGCAACGCCGTTTCGCAAAGCGTCACAGCGGCTGCCTCCGCCGCCGGCGTGGAGCTCATCGTTCTCGACAATCGCTACGATCCCGAAACTGCGGCGCGCAACGCCGAAGAGTTCGTGGCCAAGCGTGTGGACCTGGTGCTCGAATTCCAGGTGGAGGAAGCGGCTGCGCCCCGCGTGGCGCACATCTTCAAGAAGGCCGAGATTCCCATGGTGGCGATCGATGTGCCCCATCCGAACGCAACGTATTTCGGAGTGGATAACTTCGAGGTTGGCTACGAGGCCGCGGCTATCCTGGCGCAGTACGCGCAGCGGCAATGGTCGGGCAAGGTGGAAAGGGTTGTTGGCGTGGGGTTCAGAGAGGCCGGCAGCTTTGTGCAGCACCGCATTACCGGCGCGTTTGACGGAATCCGCGAGCGGTTCAAAGAGCTGACTCCGGATCGATTCGTGCAGATCGAGGGAAGAGGCATGCGCGAAGCAAGCCACAAGGCGATGAGCATGTATCTCCACGAACGAAAGGGCGGGGAGCTGACGCTGGTGGCCGCGACTAACGATACCAGCGCCTTGGGTGTTCTGGATGCGGTGCGCGAGGTGGGCCAGGAGGGGAACTTTGCCATCGTGGGCCAGGATTGCATTCCTGAAGTATTGGAAGAGATGCGCCGGGAATCGAGCGCAATTGTCGGCTCCATTTCGCACGAGGCGGAAACCTATGGCCCGCGTTTAATTCAGCTTGGAATTTCGATCCTTCGCGGGTATACCGTGCCTCCTTATAACTATGTGCACCACCGCGCCGTTTCGCGGGAGACGCTGGGTGAGATGGAAAAGGGGAAACGGGCGCCGGAGAAGGAATCGGCCTATGCCGTGGCAGTGGGATAGGGATCGGAATCCCTCTCTGAGACGATTCATGGGCCACTTGCGGCTGTATCATGAAAGAGCGTTTGGTTCTTCCTCCATTTGAGTTGCCCCTTATGACAATGGCTACGACAGATTCTTCTGTATTGCACTTTCTCGAGGACCGCTGGGATCCCGTTGTGGCGGCCGGTCTCGATGAGCCTGAACTTCTGCGCTACCGCTCCAACCTGCTTGGTTCAGACCTGCGCATTACCAACTTCGCCGGCGGAAACACCAGCTCGAAGGTAATGGAACTGGATCCGCTGACCGGTCAACCCGTGGAAGTGCTGTGGGTGAAGGGATCGGGCGGCGACCTGGGCAGCATCAAGCGCGCCGGTTTCGCCACGCTCTACCAGGAAAAGCTGCTGGCGCTGGAACGCCTTTATAAAGGCGTGGAATCGGAAGATCAGATGGCGGAGATGTATCCGCTGTGCGCCTTCCGCAACAATCCGGTCGCAGCATCCATCGACACCCCGCTGCACGGATTTCTGCCCTTTCCGCACGTCGATCACTTGCACCCCGATTGGGCAATCGCGCTGGCCGCGAGCGCCAACGGCAAATCGAAGATGGAAGAGTTCAATCGCGAGTTTGGCCACTCGCTGGTTTGGCTGCCTTGGCAGCGCCCTGGCTTTGAACTGGCGATGATGATGAAGCGCATCGTCCAGTCCGCCGCGGCGGACGGTTGCGATGGAATCGTACTGGGCGGTCATGGGCTCTTTACATGGGGCCAGACGCAGCGCGAGTGCTATTTGAACACGCTGCATATGATCGACGGCATCGGCCAGTTCATCGAGCGTAACGGACAAACCAAGGGAAAGGTGCGCTTCGGCGGCGGGACCGTGCCGGCGCGCGAGGACCGGCGCGAGCTAGCGATCCAGATTGCTCCGTTTCTTCGTGGGCGCATCAGCGCCAGGCAGCGGTTCATCAGCAGCTTTACTGACGCGCCTGACGTGTTGCAATTTGTCGACTCAGCGCACGGCAAAGCTCTGGCGTTCTTGGGAACCAGTTGTCCCGACCACTTTATCCGCACCAAAATCCGGCCTATGTTCGTGAACTGGGGCGCAAACGAGGGCATTGAAGCGCTGAAGACTCAGATCGATTGCGCGCTGGCCGAGTATCTCGACCAGTATCGCCATTACTATCGCACGTTTGCCAAGCCGGATTCACCGGCGATCCGTGACGCCAGCCCCGCTGTGGTGCTGATTCCGGGGCTGGGGATGTTCAGCTTTGGCAAAGACAAGACCGAGGCGCGGATCACGGGCGAGTTTTACGTCAATGCCATCCACGTGATGGAAGGCGCGAGCTTGCTGGGCGAGGGCGAAGTGAAAGGGCCTGTGCCCCAGTGCCCGCCGGGAATGGATCCGGCGAGCTTCAAGGTTTACGACAATTATGTGGCGTTGCCGGCGGCGGAGGCGTTCCGCATCGAGTATTGGGCGTTGGAAGAGGCCAAGATTCGCCGCCGTCCGCCGGAGAAAGAGCTGAGCCGGCGTGTGGCATTCGTCGTGGGCGGCGCCAGCGGCATTGGGCGCGAAGTGGCGAGGCTGGCCGCGTCGCGTGGTGCGCATGTATTTGTCGCCGACCGTAACGAAGAAGGCGTGGCGCGCGTGGCCGGAGAGATTGGCACGATCTCGTCGCCCGAGTTTACCGGCCGCACTGGCGTCGATATTCGCAGCCGCGAATCGATCCGCAAAGCGCTGGGCGAGGCGGCGCTGACCTTCGGTGGCATCGACATTCTCATTAACACTGCAGCGATATTTCCGTCGACGCTGGAGGGCGAGATTGCCGACGAGATGTGGTCCGATACGCTGGCCGTAAACGTGACCGCGAACTACCTTCTCGCCGACGAAGCAGCCAAGATGTTTGAAGAGCAGGGACTGCACGGGAACATCGTCTTTACCAGCTCGGCCAACGCAGTGGTTGCCAAACGCGGCAGTGAGGCTTACGACGTGAGCAAGGCCGCGCTCTCGCACCTGATTCGCGAGCTGGCCGTGAGCATGGCGCCCAACGTGCGCGTGAATGGCATTGGGCCCGCCACCGTGGTCAAGGGATCAATGATGTTTCCGCGCGACCGCGTGCGCGTCTCGCTGCGGAAGTACAATATTCCGTTCCAGGAGTCGTTCAGCGACGACGAGCTTCGAAGCCGCCTGGCCGCGTTCTACGCCGAGCGCACTTTGACGCACAAAGCGATCGGTGCGTCCGACTGCGCGGAAGCAATTCTCTTCCTGGCCAGTCCCCGGGCGCGTTGCACCACGGGTCATGTGATTCCCGTTGACGGCGGCCTGACCGAAGCATTCGTGCGCTAGGGTGCTGATTCGCCATGCAAGAAGCTGCGCGCGTTGCCATCGATCTGGGCGCAGAAAGCTGCCGAGTTTCGCTGCTTCGGTGGATAAACGGCCGTCCCAGTATTGAAGTCATCCATCGCATTCCGAACGGCCCCGTGCGCCACGGCGAGTCTCTGTGCTGGCCACTCACTCGGATTCTGGCCGGACTTGAAGAAGGATTGCGCAAAGCTGCCGCAGCGGCTCCTGAAGGCATTGCGTCGATCGGCGTGGACGGTTGGTCGGTGGACTACGTGCGCCTGACGCATGATGGCGCGGTGTTGCGCGAGCCGTTCTGCTATCGCGACGAACGAACCACGGCGACCAAGGAAGCAGCGGACAGGATCATCCCGGCCTTCGACTTGTACCAGCGCACGGGAACCTACCCGCTCAAGATCAATACCGTGTATCAGCTTCTCGCCGATCCCGCTGCTGGAATCGACAGCCGCGCGCCGTGGGTGATGCTGCCGGAGTCTGTTCTCTACTGGCTGAGCGGACTGCGTGTAGCCGAGTACACAAATGCTACCCACACAGGGCTCGTGAATCTCAAGACCGGCGATTGGGACGCGGAACTCTTCAAGCTGTTGGAGCTGCCGCTCGAAGCCGCGCCGCCGCTGGTGGCGACCGGAACGATTCTCGGGCCGCTGACCGGCAAGTTGGCGGAGCTCGAGGCCTTCCGCGAGACCCAGGTGATTGCTCCTGCGACGCACGACACGGCGAGCGCGATTGCAGGCATTCCGACCGATCTGAGCTCAGCCGCGTACATCAGTTCAGGCACGTGGTCGTTGGTGGGCACCATCACGGAGAATCCGGTCACGACGAAACACGCTTTCGATGCCGGCTATACCAACATCGGAGCCGCGGCCGGCGGACTTTTGTTTCACTCGCTCATCAACAGCATGTGGGTGCTCAAGCAGTGCATGGATGCGTGGGCGGCGCAGGGGCGTCCCTGGTCCATTGAGAGTCTCATCCAGGAGGCTGCCGCACGCAGTGCTGCGCAGGGAGTGCTCGATATGGATGCGGAGGCGCTGATACTTGATGGGGAGATGCCGCGACGCATCAACACCGAACTTACGCGGCAGGGCTTTGATGCGATTCCAGACATTGCAGGAAACGAGCCGTTGTTTGCGCGGACAATCTTTGAGAGCCTGGCGCGGAGATATGCCTCCGCGACTGCAAATCTCGAGAAAATGCTGGGCCGCAAGCTGGAGCGGATCCATATGATCGGCGGCGCCACGCGCAATAAGCTGCTTGTCTCCCTGACAGAGCAACTGACCGGGCTATCGGTCGAGATTGGCGAGACGGAAAGCTCGACCATCGGCAACCTGGCCGTCCAACTGGCGGCGAGCGAGGCCGCGGGCGGCGCTGTGACGGCGGCAGCGATTCGCAAATGGGCAACCCGACTGTGCCAAACTCAAAAATCCTGAAAGTGGGTAAGGTATGCGCGAGCGGAGCTCAAAACAAAGAGTTGCGGATTTTCATCGCGCGGTGCGAGCGGCGCTGGTGCCGCTGAAAAACACAGACCGGGCCGCGGGCATGCGCGCCTACATGCGCAATCAGTTTGAGTACCTTGGTGTCTCAATGCCGGATCATCGCACTGCCGTTGCGCCACTGATCAAGGGCTTTTCACCGGCGGATGCGAAGGAGTTACGCATGGCCGCGGAGGGGCTGTGGCGAATGCGGGAGCGGGAATACCAATATGTCGCGATTGGGTTGCTAGGGCGCTACCAGGCCGTGCTGACTCTCGACGATCTGCAATGGCTGCTCGAGCTGGTGCAATCGAAATCGTGGTGGGACACGGTTGACTCGCTGGTGAAGGCGATTGGCGGGGTTGTGCAGCGTTCGAGCGTGAAGGGCAAGCGCGCCATGGACGCGGCGGTGAAGCACAAGAACTTCTGGGTGAGGCGCATCGCCATGCTGCACCAGCTTGGATTGCGCGACGAGGTCGACACAGAACGCCTCTTTCGCTACGCGGAGCTGCTGGCGACGGAGAAGGAGTTCTTTATCCGCAAAGCAATCGGATGGGCGCTGCGCGATTATGCATGGCACGACTCGCGCGCGGTCGACAAGTTTCTACGGTCGACGCGAGCGGACTTCGCGGGGCTGACGGTGCGCGAGGCGAGGAAGAACTTTGCGACGCTCGCAAAGCGCGGATCGGATCGAACGCCCTTGACGCGCCGGCGGCCGAAGTCGTAGTTTGTGTTTACACGGGAAAGGAGGTTGATCCAGCCTATGAGCAAAGATTGTTCGAGTTGTATCGTACGTGAGGTGACTGAGGCCTAGGGCATCGCGCCCCTGACCCCGGGTAAGTCCAGACGGAGGTCTTCCGTCATGGCTCTGGCACTCGCGGAAGCGCGATGGCCTTAGTCCAATCCCAACAGTCCACCGGCAGCGGCCTGGGAGCGATGCTCTCAGGCCGCTGTTGTCTTGAAAGCAGGGACCGAGGGAACAAGGAATAAAGATACAGAGGAAATTCGAATGGAACAGAATCTCGAAAACACGATCGCGCTGCTTGAGCGCACGCCGGCTGCTCTCGATGCGCTGCTGCGCGGATTGCCGCAGATGTGGACTCAGACGAACGAAGGCGAGAATACATGGAGCGTGAATGCAGTGGTGGCGCACCTGATTCACGGTGAGTATGAAGACTGGATTCCGCGGACGCGAATGATTCTGCAATCCGGCGAAGAGCAGGCATTTACGCCGTTCGATCGGGATGGGCACGTGCGCTACGGCGAGGGCAAGGCGCTGGACCAACTGCTCGACGAATTCGCGCAGGCACGGGCAAGGTGCCTCGAGGATCTGCGCGCGCTGAATCTCACGGCAGAGGATCTGGGCCGGCACGGGCGCCACCCCGCACTTGGCGCCGTTACGCTGTCGCAACTTCTGGCGACATGGGCGGCGCACGATCTGACGCACCTGCACCAGATTTCGCGCATCATGGCATATCAATATCGGGAGGCTGTAGGACCGTGGGCGCGGTTCCTGGGTGTAATGCAGTGCAAAGGCCACAGCGAAAGCGGATGAAACGCGCGGCGATGCCGTAAAATCAGCCTAAAGATGAAATGTCCTTATTGCGGATTCGGGCAGGATCGTGTTGTCGACTCGCGCGAAAGCAAGGAGGCCGACTCGATCAGGCGGCGGCGGGAGTGCGAGAATTGCAACCGGCGCTTCACCACGTACGAACGCATCGACGAGATTCCCTACATGGTTGTGAAGAAAGACGGGCGCCGCGAGCGCTTTGACCGGCAGAAGGTGCTGAGCGGCCTGCTGCGCGCGTGCGAAAAGCGTCCGGTTTCGTCAAGCCAACTTGAAAATGTCGTCGACGCCGCGGAGACGTTTCTGATCGATGCACCGGAGCGTGAACGCACAACGGCCGAGGTCGGCGAACTCATCATGCAACACCTCAAGGGCCTCGACACCGTCGCCTACATTCGCTTTGCATCGGTCTATCGCGATTTCAAGGATGTGCGCGAATTCAAGGAAGAGCTTGAAGGGCTGCTGGCAAGCCACGGGAAGAAGAAGAGCTAAAAGCTATGGCAGAGAAGAAGACGCACAAGGTTACGTTGATCCCGGGTGACGGCATCGGTCCTGAAGTCACACACGCGGTGGTGCGCATTCTTGAGGCCACCGGTGTCAAGTTCGAGTGGGAGCGATTCGCTGCGGGCGCGGAGGCATTCGAAATTCATGGCGAGTACATTCCCGCGGCGCTCTATGCGTCGATCGAACGCAACCGCGTGGCGCTCAAGGGACCGGTGACGACGCCCATCGGCGGCGGTTTCAAGAGCATCAACGTCACGCTGCGCAAGAAGTTCGATCTCTTCGCCAATTTGCGCCCCATTCGCAATTTGCCGGGACTCGACACCAAGTATCCCGGTGTCGACCTGGTGATCGTGCGCGAAAACACTGAGGGCGAGTACGTTGGCCTCGAGCACGAAGTGGTTCCCGGCGTGGTCGAGAGCATCAAGGTGATCACAGAGAAGGGATCGACGCGGATCGCGCTGTTTGCCTTCGAATACGCGCGCAAGCACGGACGCAAGAAAGTTCACTCGATCCACAAGGCCAACATCATGAAGCTGTCGGACGGGCTTTTTCTGCGCTGCGCGCGGCAGGTGGCCGAGGGATTCCCCGACATCACCTACGGCGAGCACCTGATCGACAATACGTGCATGCAGTTGGTGATGAATCCCTATCAATACGACACGCTGCTGCTTGAGAATCTCTACGGCGACATTGTGAGCGACCTCTGCGCGGGCCTGGTGGGCGGGCTGGGTCTGGCTCCGGGCGCCAACCTGGGAGTAGAGTGCGCGATCTTCGAAGCGGTCCATGGTTCGGCGCCGGACATTGCGGGCAAGGACGTAGCCAATCCAACAGCGCTTTTGCAGTCGGCGATTTTGATGCTGCGCCACCTGGACGAGATGGACGCTGCGGACAAGGCTCAGAAGGCACTCGAAACCGTGTATGCCCAGGGGAAATCGCTGACCCGCGATGTGGGTGGAACGGCGGGCACAACGCAGTTTACCGACGCAATACTGGCGGCAATGGCCTGACTCGGCGCCTCACGCCAAATTGAAGAACAGGCTCTAGTACACTGGATAGAGTCAAGGCCATGAAAAACAAGTACCCCATCGGCATTCTGGGCGCGACCGGCATGGTCGGCCAACGCTATATTCAACTGCTTGCGGAACATCCGTGGTTCGAGATCGCATGGCTCGCCGCGAGCGACCGCTCGAGCGGCAAGCCGTATGGAGAGGCCGCCAAGTGGCGGCTGGATACTGCTCTGCCCGAACGGATCGCGAAGATGACTGTCTCGCCGGCGGAGCCCGAGGGCGCGCCGAAGATCATTTTCGCAAGCGTGGACACCGCCATCGCGCGCGAGATGGAACCGAACTTTGCCGCGGCCGGATGCGCCGTCATCTCGAATTCGAGCGCCTTCCGCATGGCTCCCAACGTGCCGCTCGTGCTGCCCGAGGTGAACGCCGACCATTTGCGGATGATCGAAGACCAACCTTCGCGCAAGGAATCGGGCGGCTACATCGTCACCAATTCCAATTGCTCGGCGATGGGACTGGTGTTGGCGCTCAAGCCGATCGAGGAGCGCTTCGGAATCGAGCAGATCTTCGTCACCACGATGCAGGCGGTTTCGGGCGCGGGTTATCCTGGCGTGCCGTCGATGGACATTTTGGACAATGTGATTCCATATATCGGCAGCGAAGAAGAAAAGATGGAGACGGAGACGCTCAAGTTGCTGGGCAAGCTCGAGGGCCATGCGGTCACATCGCTCAACGCGAAGATGACGGCGCACTGCAATCGTGTCGCTGTGATCGACGGTCACACGGAGTGCGTCTCGATCAAACTCGGAAAAAAGCTGGGACGCGAACCCAGGCGCGAAGACATTTTGGCGGCGTGGAACGAGTTCCGGCCACTCGCAGGCCTGGAACTCCCCTCAGCGCCGGAACAGCCCATTGAATGGCGCGAAGAAAACGATCGCCCGCAACCGCGCCTGGATCGCGGCCGCGGCAAGGGTATGACGGTGACGGTTGGCCGGCTGCGCCCGTGCAATGTGCTGGATTGGAAGTTTGTGCTGCTCTCGCACAACACCGTTCGCGGCGCGGCAGGAGCAACAATTCTCAACGCCGAGATGCTGGCCAGCCTCGGGAAGCTTGAACCTGCTCCTGTGGCGGCGGCTCGCGCATAGGAAAAAGCTGGCCCGACGGCGGCTGGCAAGACGCAGACAAGAAGTGGGAAGCAGGAAATGAATCTGGTGGTGATGAAGTTTGGCGGCACGTCGGTGGAGGACCCGGCGGCCATTGGGCGTACCGCGGCGATCGTATCTGGACGCGTGGCCGGCGGCAAGAGCCCCGTGGTGGTGGTAAGCGCCATGGCCAAGGTGACCGACCAGTTGCTCCGCGCGGCTGCGGCAGCGGCGCAAGGCGACCGCACCGGCGCGCTGGCCATCAGCTCACGGCTCAGGGCACGTCATCGCGACACAGCGTGCGCGCTGGTAAAAGACCAAGCCGTGATTGGCGCGCTCGTCCAGGTCATCGATGACAAATTCGATGCGCTGGATGAGGTGCTGCGGGGCGTGTCCGCGATTCTCGAATTGACTCCGCGCATCTCCGACCTGATTGTGAGCCACGGCGAGCGCCTCTCCAGCCGCATCGTGACCGCGGCCTTTCGTGAGCGCGGAATAAATGCCGAGCATGTCGATGCGCGCGAGATCATCGTTACGGACTCGGAGTTCCAGAAGGCTGCGCCGCTCGACGACGTTGTCGAGAAGCGCACGCCGGAAAAACTTCTGCCTCTCATCGCCCAGGGCAAAGTCCCGGTGATGGGCGGATTCATCGCCTCAAACGAAGCTGGATTGACGACAACGTTGGGCCGAGGCGGCTCGGACTACACGGGCGCGCTGGTGGGCGGCGCACTCAACGCCGAGACCATCGAGATCTGGACCGACGTGGATGGAATCATGACCGCGGATCCGCGCGTGTGTCCCGATGCGTTACGCGTAAGGGTCATCAGCTTTGAGGAGGCGGCGGAGCTTGCCTACTTCGGCGCCAAGGTTCTGCATCCGGCAACGATTCTGCCGGCAGTGAAGAAAAATATTCCCGTCCTGGTGCTGAACAGCCGCAATCCGGGCTGCGAGGGAACGCGCATCATCTCGGTGGCGCCGCACTGCAAGAGCCCATTCAAATCGATTGCGGTGAAGAGGAAGTTGACCATCATCGACATTGTGGCCAGCCGTATGCTGATGACGCACGGTTATCTGAGCAAAATGTTTGCCGTTTTCGACAAGCACAAGTGCCCGGTGGACATGGTCTCGACAAGCGAAGTGAGCATTTCGCTCACTGTGGATTCGAATGCGAGCTTGCCCGCGATCTCCGCCGACCTGGGCAAGATGGCCGACGTGAAACTCGAAGGGAAAAAAGCGCTGGTGTGCATGGTCGGCGAAGACATTCGCGGACAGAACGGCATCGCCGCGCAGGTTTTCAACGCCATCCGCCACGTGAACGTGCGCATGATCTCGCAGGGGGCCAGCGAAATCAACATGAGCTTTATGATCGAAGAAGACGACGCCGACGAAGCGGTGCGGTCGCTGCACGCTGCGTTTTTCAAAGAACCCGACCCGGCGATCTTCGACGTGGAAGCGAGAAAGCAGCTTCTAGCTTCTAGCTCCTAGCTTTTAGCATTGTCGTGCGGAACCCAGTTATATGCAATGACCGCGGCGGAGTTGACGGGAGCGACGGATCGAAGGCTTGTTGCCAATTGTTTTAGCTGGAAGCTAGCAGCCAGGAGCTGAGTTTCATGCTGATTCTTGTGCTTGGCAAGGGAAAAACCGGCACACTCGTCGCTGAAGTAGCGCGGGAGCGGGGCCACGGCGTGCGTGCGCTCGACGTTGACGAGAATGCGCGCGCGTCAGCTTTGACCGCGCCGAATCTGGCCGGCGTGGACGTGGTTGTGGACTTCACAGCGCCCGAGGCTGCCGTTGAGAACATGCGCGCGGTCCTGGCCCTTGGAGGCCGCATCGTTGTCGGCACAACCGGCTGGTACGCCAAGCTCGCAGAGATGAAGGCGCTTGCCGCTCAGCGCGGCGGCGGACTTTTGTACGGCACCAATTTTTCCATCGGCGTGCAAAAGTTATTTCAATTGACGGCGGAGCTGGCAAAGCTCGAAGGCTACAAGTTTTCCGTCGACGAGACGCACCATGTTACGAAGCTCGATGCGCCATCCGGCACAGCCCTCACGCTGAAGGAAATCATTCTGACGGCGCGTCCGGGGATTGAAGTTCCCATCGAGTCGCACCGCGTGGGAGATGCCAAGGGCGAGCACATCGTTCGCGCCGCCAGCGATTGCGACACGCTCGAGCTGCGGCATGATGCGCACTCGCGGCGCGGGTTCGCCCTGGGCGCTGTGCGCGGAGCGGAATGGTTGGCCGGAAAATCGGGCGCCTGGGAGTTCCGCGAGATCTTCGATCAGCTCTGAGACCTGCGCCATCGCAACCCACGATCGCGGCCTCGTACGCATTCCATCGACTGAATCAGTAAAGCGATCGCGGTTTCAGTCATCGATCGCAGCAATTCCGCGCGAAACTGGTCGCGAGCCTGCTGAAGCCTGTTCATATTAGCCGCAGCATGCCGTTATAAACTTGACCTGTCATGGAAACGATAGGCTGCGGTACCGCAATTGTGACGCCGTTCAGGGCGGATGGATCGATCGACGAGCCCGCGCTCTGGTCGCTGGTAAATTGGCAGATCGAATCGGGAATCGATTTTATCGTGGCCTGCGGGTCGACCGGCGAAGCGGCGACGCTGGACGAGGATGAGTGGCTCCGCGTTGTGCGTCTGGTGATCGACGCGGCCGCAGGACGCGTTCCCGTTTGGGCGGGCTGCACCCACAACTCCACGCGCGTGCTTGTTCGCCTGGCGGCGCATCTCAAACGCATTCCGGGCGTCGCGGCAGTGCTTTCGGCCAATCCCTACTACAACAAGCCCACGCAGGAGGGGCAGTTTCAGCACTTTCTTGCGCTGGCGCGGGAAGTCGATCCGCTCCCTGTTTGCGTGTATAACGTGCCGGGCCGCACGGCGGCGAACCTTGAACCCGAAACCGTGGCGCGGCTGGCCGCGGCGGCCAGGAACATTGAGGCCATCAAGGAAGCCAGTGGCAAGTTGACGCAGTTTGCAGAGCTCTCGCACATCATGCCTCGCGGTTTCAAGATTTTCTCGGGCGACGACAACCTGGCGCTGGCGGCAATCGCTACCGGCGCGCACGGGCTCATCAGCGTTGCGTCCAACGAGGCGCCGGCGGAGATGGCGCGAATGATTCGCGCTGCGCTAAACAACAACTGGGACGAGGCTCGAGAGCTGGAGCGTCGTTTTTCGCGGCTGCTCGATGCGAATTTCTGGGAGTCGAATCCCGCGCCAGTGAAGACCATCCTGAGCCTGATGGGAAGATGTGGCGATCAACTGCGATTGCCTCTGGTGCCTCCCACTGCGGCCACGCGAGCCAAGCTGGAACGCCTGGCCGGAGAGCTGGGCCTGCTGAAGCATGCGCCCATCCCCGAAGGAGTGCGCTCAGAGGTTTTCTGAAGGGAACTTTTCCAGCAAATTCACATATCCCTCCCGCAGAAATGATCGACTAAGTCATACGGATCATTGTTTTGTTACCGTGGTAACTGGGTGATTAACACGCACTGCGCAGGTTGTTGAAACTTTTTTTGCATCCCCCCACAACTTACTTGAATCGCTTCGTGTCTACCTACTCGACGGCAGTAATTGGCCAAATCAAGGCCAGGCCGCCGCAGTTAAATTTAGGCGATGGCTCCGTGCGAGCACGCTCTGGAACGACTTATTTTTCCCCGTTCAGTTTTGTGGAGTCCCTGCAGATGCATCTTTGGATTCATCCCGCATCGGCTCGCAATCTGAGCGGCGTTCCTTGGAGTGAGACCAGCAAGACGAGCTCACTCAGCGCGTGTTCACTTTAAAGCATGGTGGCCCGCAGAAAGCGACGTACCCAATATGTCCCCCAAGACATGCAAAATGCTCATGAGGCTAGCGCTCGTTCCAGTCGCCGCTGCCGTGCTGGCGGTCGCGGGCTGCACCAGCGCGATGGTCGGCACCGGAACCGGAACACAAACCCAGACAGGTTCAGCCTTTGTGGTTGGCACCGATGCTCCGATGGCTTCGGTCATTTCGTTCAACGTCACGGTCAGCAACGTTTACTTGAATCCAACGGGCGGCGGAACGCCGGTCTCGATGATCAGCGGCTCACCCTCCGTCGACTTTGCTCGCTATAACGGCCTGCAAACCCTCCTCGATATGAATGCCGTGCCGACGGGCACCTATGGCAGCGTCACGATTGACTTGGGCGCAGGAACCATCGGCTACCTGAATACGACCACTCCCCCGCCCAGCATCTCGACGATGCCTGTTACGTATACCAACGGGAGCACGCCATCCACAACCGGCACATCGGTGACGATCAACCTCACCAACCCGCTCGTCATTTCGGCCGCGAGCGCGCCTGTTGGCCTGCGCATTGACTTCGACCTCGCGCAGTCGATTGCGGCGCCTGGCGGGTCGATCAACGGCGATGTGAATCCAACATTCGACGTGGCCACCGTCAAGAACACTGACAAGGGCGGCTACATCGATGAGTTCGTCGCCGGTGTCGTGAGCGTGAACCAGACCGGCCAGTCATTCGTCGTGCAGGGACCGCATGGCGAAAACTTCACGATCAATGTGAATGGACAAACGGAATGGGACGGCGATTCGAGCCTTAACGCGCTCGCCACGGATGGCACCAATGCCATCGTGCAGGTCTCGGGCCAACTTGACCCGGCTACGCAAACACTCGATGCTGACGAAGTTGCGATCCTGACCGATAGCGGCTTCTATGCGACGGGCCAGATCACGTATGTGAACCCGCCGCCGCCGGCTACCGGCGCTGCCACCAGCTTTGACTTGTATGTGCGCGGCCTTGAGCCCACGAACACGGGCCTCACGCTTGGCCAGCTCGCGACGGTGAACCTGAGCGGCAGTGAAAAGTACTTCATCTACTGGGCGCATAACCCGCTCACCGAGTTCTTGTTCAACTCCAGCTCGCTTGTGGCGGGACAGGACATTGCGATGGGCGGACCGGCGACCGGAGCAGCGAGTGCCTCCAATGTCACGGTAAAGCGCATTCACCTGCGCAACTGGGGCTTTAATGGCACGGTGGTGGCGGGCAGTCAGAGTTCGGCCAACGGCACCTTCCAGATGCAGGTGAACGGTTTTGCCGGAGTTCTGATTCCGGAGACGATCACCGTGTATCTGGGCCCGGATTGCGACTTCCGTTATGGCTTTGGCGCATTCAATGACATAGCCGATGGAACGAAAATCCGTGTGGTTGGACTGTTGCTGAGGAACCCGACGAACGGCAATGTGGTGCTGATCGCGCGTCACATTGACGGGCTCAACTTCACCGACATGACAACCGCAGCCTGGCAGTAAGTGAAACGCACCATCAAACAATCGCCGGGGCCGGCTCTATGCTGGCTCCGGCGTTTTCTTTTTACACGATCTCCCGGGACCGCAGTGGGGTGCGTAACCAGGCTAGAACAAGTCCGCAATGGGCGGGAACGTAAGCAGCAAGCTCAGAAAGAGAAGGATGAACGCCGCAATGGTGACGCGGCCCACTTCGACATTCCGCCGCGACCACAACCAGTGAAGCAGAGCCCATACGGCCAACCAGACAACAATCGCGCAGGTTGTTACACCGGAGAGCGGGCCGGTCGGCTTGTAGAAGTTCATCAGGGTCTTGATTGCGGCGGCTTTGTCGGCCAGGATAGCGAAGACCGCAACCGCGAGCGAGCCGATGCCGGCGGCAAGCACGGCTGCCGAGCCCGCGCCATTCGGGTTCATCATCGCCCGCGGAGTGCTGGCTGCGTTTTGAGCGCTCACTTTTGCCCTCCTTCGACGATCGTTATCGTCGGGCCGCCCATAACCGGCGCATTCTTGTTGAGCATGGCTCCGAAGAAGCCGGCGATGCCTGCGGCCAGAAGCGAGACCCAGACAAAGCCAAGCACCGCGGCGCGAAGCTCCGGATGAACTCTCAGACTGCGGCGATATTGAGAAAAGACCGCGGCCGCCATGGTGATGGAGATGGGCACGAGCCATGCCACGTGCTCTTTCCATTCCATGCCAATCGAGTGCCAGGCGGAGGTGGAGGGGCTCGACATCAGCAGGCGTTGCGGAAAGGCTGCCAGATTCGCAGTTCCCGGCGGAGGCACAGCCCGATACCACGGATAAATGACATACGCGCCAGTGAGCACGGCGAGCCATGCGAGTACGGCCATCGCGGTCAAGTAGATCCGCATGAACCGTTCGTCCGCTTCTTTGATTTCAGGCCCGAGAGGCGAGCTGTATCGGCGATAGAGCTCGACGAGCGCGCCGGAACAGGCCATCAGATAGAGCGCGCCGAAGCCCATTCCGTGGATCATTGTCCAAAGACCGCGTACGCTGATCTCCATTTGAGCCGTCCTTTCTGCGTGCGATGCGAACGGTGCATCTGCGAGATGTCAAAGTCCGTTTCTATTTGGCGGCGCCGGGAAAAGCAGAGTCGCTCCCGGCGTGTTCTTGTTGTCCGGCGCGTCCTTGTTCGCATCCTTGCCCCATGTCCAATACATGCCCACGTAAACGTAATTCTCAGTTTGTCCGGCGACCGAGTGGCCATAACAGAAGAGGAATTGCTCGTTGGTGTTGCGCTTGAAGTGGTAGTAGCCTCCAACATCGATCATCGTCGACGCCTGCGTCTGTGCCGCCGCGAATCCCTCCGCGCCATGCGCAAAAACTTCCGCGCCCATCTCCCACTGCTCGCTCAGTTCGCGCTTGATCAGCCAACCCGTGTAGGGGAAGTTGCGATAGCCCGTCTGCGGAACCACCTGGTAACCTCCGCCGCCGTCAAAGAGCCATTTGCCTTCGTTTTTTTGCAGCCAGATGGGCAGCTTGTACCAGACTTTTCCAACGCCGAGGCCCTTGTCGAAGCTGCCGGTGGGCATTTCGAACATGGTGAAGCTGCCGATCTGCGGAAAGTGCTTGGTTTCTTTGATCCACGCAATCTTCGCGCCCAGTTCCATGTCGGTGAGGCCGAAGGCGTCAGGTCCCGACCCGCCCGGCAGATAAACAGGACTGTTTGACGGCGCCGCGACGCCCCAGGGCAAGATGGCATGCAACTGCACGCGCGGCAACGCGCCCCAGTTGAATTCGAACGCCGGCCCGGTGGAGTCGATCTCCGCGGTTGTGCCGTCGACGCCGCCGAAGATGTAGAACTCATAGTGGTGCAGGTCAACGGGAACGGGGTCGTCGGTTTGATAAGGCGGCCCCTGCGCGCCGGCACGCGAAATTGCGAACCCGCAAAAAAAGCAGACAGCCAGCAGTTTGAGGGTGCCGGGGAATTTCATTGACCCACCAAGTCAGGGCCCGAATATGACCTTGCCGAGAGTCAATGTTAGAGCCTCCGGACCGCTCCGGTCCATGCGGCCCGTCGGGAATTCATCGCGCATTCATTTTTGCGATGCTTAAAGACCTCGGTGTATTCTGTTCCTCCCCGTGCTCGAATTCCGGGAACTGCACTAAAACCGCGCCGTCGGTTCCGAGAGGTTCTGGTGTTTACCGTTGATGGCACTCGACAATTCCACTCCCGGACGCATGCTTGCCTCACGCGTGTGCTCGACCACGTGTCCACAATCCCCGCAAGTGCTTACACGAAGGAAACTCTGGGTTTCGGATCTCCTACGCTCCGCGAACAGGTGATCCACGTCTTCAACTGCGAAGGGTTCTGGATTCACTCGCTCCAGGGATTGACCTACAGCGATCGGAAACTAACCAACTGCGCCACGGTCGCTGACGCGAGGCTTTTGCAGCGCGAAATCGGTGAACAGACTCTGGCCTATTTGTCAGGCCTCACGAATGAACAATTGAACGCCAACACGGAGCTTCGTTTTCCCGATGGAGACACCCAGGTTCGCACTCCAGCATTCATCATCCATCATGTCTTGACCCATGCCTTCCATCACAAGGGCCAAATCGTGGCGATGTGCCGAGTGCTCGGGTATCCTGCGCCCGACACCGACCTTAGTGGATTTGAGTAAAGTATCCCTATTATGCGGCGGATCCCGGGCTCTCTTGTTTGCCTGGAGGCAGCGGAGCCTAGCGGCGCCGCCCGCCGCCGCTGGAGTGGCTCATCTTCGGTGCTTTCTCGTGCCCGCCTCCGAAGCTCTGGCGCCCTCCGCCAAAACTCTTCGGCGCCTTGTAGGAATACTTGGGAGCGCGCTCGGAGAATGATCTTGGCTCTCCGCCACCGAAGGGATGGAATCCGCCGGAACGTTCATTCCGCGCCATCGCGTTGCCGTAGTTCTGGTACGACCGGCTCGAATATCCGCGAGAGTAGTTCTGTGGCGTGCGATAGGCTTGCGAGGGATTGGAATAACCGAAGCTTGGCCTTGTGGCATAGTTCTGCGGCCCGTTGTATCCATAATTAGACCGGCCCGTGTAGCCGTATCTTGAGCTTGGATTGCTATAACTTTGCGGCCCGGTTTCGTATCCGCGATTCATGTAAGTCTGCGCGCGGTTCGGGTAGGTTTGCGGGCGATAACCGTAGTTCTGCTCCGGCATGCGGTTATAAGCCTGCTGCGAAGGCATCGCCGGGCGGGTGTATCCGTAATTCTGCCGCGGCTCAGCGCGCGCGTAGTCCTGCGCGGAGCGATTGTAGGATTCAGCGCCCCGTACACCAGCATTGTTGGTCCATCCGCCGCGCTGATAAGTGCCGCGCTGGTTGTATCCCCGCCCGCCATTCGCTTGATAGGTATTTCCGCGCATGCCCCACGAGCCGCCGCGCGCGTAGGTCGAACCGCCGCGACCGTAAGCGCGTGGTCCGCCGCGCGGCAAACCCCAATCGGCTACTGTTCTGCTGTGCGTGTAGTAGCCGGAGTGGTCAAATAGAATTGCATGGCCCAGCCAATCCAGGCCCCACGCGAGCCAGCCAAATGGCATGCGATCGAACGCTCCCAGTGCGAAGCAGAGTCCATATTGAATGGGAACGCCGCCAAAGAAGTTGCCCAGCGCTCCGACGAACGAGAAGCCGGGATAGGGCGCGATGGGAGGTCCGTAAACAGCCCACGGATTGTAAGTGGGCACATAAACGAACTGCGGATTCGTGGGAGCGAGATCGATGTATCCCTGGTCGTTCTCGACATCTTCCTGCGGAGTCGATTGCAAATTGCCGGCTTGCTCAGCTCGCTGGCGCAAAACCTGCACGGTCTGCATCACATCCTGCGGCTGGTTGTAATAAGCATTCCCAAGGTTAGTCGTCCACTCCAGGTCGTGGTTCAACATGTCGAGCACGTCAGGAAACGCTGTGAGCGCCTTTACGCTTGGGTCCCAGCCGCTCTGCGCATTGGCGCCGGCCGCAATCTGATCGGGTGAGCCGTAGCCCGCCGCGCGCATCTGCTGTACCCACTGGTCGGCGATAGCCACTTCCGCGGGATACGTTGATGCGGCGAGAATCTGCGCAACCAACGAATCCGGATAAAGCGCGATCGGCGCAAGAAGCTGTTCGAGATCCTGTGCGCTGAGCGATTGAATAGGTGCTGGAGCCTGGCTCTGGTCCGGCTGCGCGTAGGGCGGCGCCTGCTCGCCGTTCGCCTGCTGATCAGGATACGGCTGCGAGGCGTAAGGCTGAGAGTTCGGTTGCTGCGGAGCCGAATATTGCGGTGCGTACTGCGGCTGTTGTGGAGCGTTTTGCGGCTGCTGGTCCGGAGGGGCCGCGTTAGTCTGCTGCGGGTCGGGATAACTTTGCGGCGGTGCAGAATACTGCGGTTGCTGAACAGGCGGCAGCTGCACCTGCGGCGACTGAACTTGCGACTGTGTGGATCCACTTTGCGGTGCGGGTTGCGGATTTTGTTGGGTGGCCTGGCCATTCGGATTGTTGGCGTCGGGGCCATAATAGGGCACCCCAGGGTGCGGTTTCTGACCGAGGGCGTCCGCCGCCAAGACGAGCGCCAGCAGTGCCAGCGCCGCGCACGGAATCAGCCAAAACGCACTCGTTCTCCGCGGCGCAGAATGTGCGTGGGAAACCGATGGGCGAAGCGGCGGGTTGATTTCGGGAGAAACCAACTCCAAGGGAGAAGCGTGCAGGTTCGTTTCGGGATTCATGGTCCCTCTCAGTCCATTCCGAGGCCTTCTAAATGCCGGATCCCATTCGTGCATGGAAATGGAATCCGGCGGCCCGGGGGGAGGGCTTACACAAGGAACCCAATCTGAGGGGATTAGTTTCGGCGCGGGGTCGAATAGTCTTCGGGGGTCAGGGCGAGATGCAAGCGAGGGAATAAGCTCTTGTTGCGTTCGGCCAGCTAGCCGGCTAACTGTTTCTTGACCAATTCGCTCACCAGGCGCCCATCGGCGCGGAGTCCCGCAACTTGCAGCTTCGCCTGAACGGCCTTCATTGCAGGGCCCATCTCTTTCACCGTCGGCTTGTGTCCCAGCGTTCCAGTCAGCTCGCCGATCGCCTCCGCGACCAGCTTCGCCAGGCCGGCTTCGTCCAACGCCCTGGGCAGGAACTCCTCGATTACCACGATCTCGCCCTGCTCTTTGTCGACCAGATCCTGGCGGTTGCCCTTGGCAAACTGCTCAATCGAATCGCGCCGCTGCTTGATCATGGTGGCGAGCGCCTGCTCGCTCTCGGCCTGGGTCAGCGCGGCCCGCTTTTCGATCGCCTTGTTCTTGAGCGCGTTCTTGATCAGCCGCAGCGTCTGTGTGCGCTCGGCGTCGTGCGCCTTCATCGCGGTCACAATCTGTTGGCTTACAAGGGCTTCCAGTTCGCCTGCGTCGGTCATTCTTTGTTCGCTCCTAAATTCTGTCTCTACTGCCCCGCCGGCTTCCCGCTGGGAGCAGACTCCAAACACACCCGCCCAAAGAAGAATTGTACAGATCCTGGAACTTCAGGGCCAAAATGGGGCCATATTCGACAAACTTGACCCACGCGGCCCCAAATCCGGCTCCTTTCTTCGATTTTTCCACAACGTTTAATCACAAAAACCACAAAACTGTGTATTATGTGATTGTCTCGGTTTCGCCTCAAATCCGGTCCAAAACGAGGAAAATCATGATCCGTAAAACTCGTCTTTTTACTCCCGGTCCAACCCCTCTTCTTCCTGCAGCCCAGTTCGCCATGGCCGCCGCCGACATGCACCACCGAACCGCCGAGTTCCGTGCTCTCTTTCAAAAAGTTCTCGCGCAGCTCAAGATCTTCGTCGGCACCAAAAACGATGTGCTGCTTCTCGCTTGCTCCGGCACCGGCGCCATGGAGGCTTCAGTCTCAAACCTGACTTCGCCGGGCGACAAGGTGCTGGTGCTCACCGCCGGTAAATTCGGTGAGCGCTGGACGGGCTTGGCGAAGGCCTTCGGCTGTCAGCCAGACGTGGTGACCGCCCCCTACGGGCAGACTTTTGACTTGGGAACGGTTCGCGCCGCGCTCAAACCCGAGTACAAAGTAATTTACACGCAGGCCACCGAAACCTCGACCGCCGTGCGCCACGACATCCAGGCGATCGCGAAGTTGCGCGACGAGCTTGCGCCGAACTCGCTGCTCGTGGTCGACGGCATCACCGGCCTCGGCACCACGCATTTCGATGTCGACGGCTGGGGCATTGACGTGATCATCGGCGGCTCGCAAAAAGCCGTCATGATTCCTCCCGGCCTCGCCTATCTGAGCGTGAGCGATCGCGCCTGGGCAGCGATGGAGACGACGAAGAATCCGCGCTACTACTTCGACCTGCGCAAGGAACGGAAGAATGCGGTGAAGGGGGAAAGCGCCTATACGCCGGCCGTGGCGCTTGTTGCCGCGCTGGGCGCCGCGCTCGACTACATCGCCGGGCAAGCAGGCGGCGATCTCGAAAAGGGCCGCATCGCACTGATTGACAACGCGCAGGTCAACGCCGAAGCCACGCGCGCCGGCCTTGTGTCTCTCGGCTTTACGCTCTTCGCGCCCACCGCGCCGGCAGCGGCGGCAACGGCTGTCGCCGTTCCGGAGGGCATGGATTCGGGCGTTGTGGTCAAGGCGCTTAAGGCAAAGTTTGCTTTGATTGCCGCCAACGGCCAGGGCGAGATGCAGGGCAAAATCTTCCGCGTCGCGCACCTCGGCTTCTTCGACTATCTCGACACCATCGCGCTTCTCGGCGCCATGGAGCATATCGCCAAGGACAATCTCGGGCTGCCGGTGAACTTCGGACAGGCCGTCGCCGCGGCGCAGGAAGTGTATGCGAAAGCAGTGAAGCAATAGCGGAGTTCGCGTTGTTAGCCGCGCTCCGCACGTGCTAGCGGGGTTAGCACAAACGGCGGACGTGGTTTTCAAAGCTCCGCTAACTCCGCTAACTCCGCAGGCTCGCGGAAGAGGGTTCATGACAGAGCTTAGTTTCGGAGAAAAGCTGCTCATCGCGCGCAAGCAGCTCGATCTCTACCAATACGAAATGGCGGAGCGGCTGGGGGTGCATCCCAACTCGCTCACCAAATACGAGCGCGGCGAGGGCAAGCCGCACGCGGCGGTGATGCGCATGTTCGACCTGCTCTGCGATCAGCAGGGCATTCGCTTTGACGAGTACATAAGCGCGTCCGCCGCGGCGGACAAGGGAGCAGCCATGAAGATCGTACTGGCGGAAAAAGTTTCTCCGGCCACACTGGCCGTTTTTGCGAGCGAGCCCGGATGGGATGTGAAGACGCACGACCAACTGCCCGACGGTTTGCCGGCAGCGCTGGCCGATGCGGATGCGCTCGTCGTCCGTAGCGCGGTTCAGGTAGACGATGCGCTGCTTGAGCACGCGCCAAAACTGCGCGTGATCGGCCGCGCCGGCGTGGGCGTTGACAACATTGACGCTGAGGCTGCGACGCGCCGCGGCATCGTGGTCATGAATACGCCGGGCGCCAACGCCGTCGCCGTCGCCGAACTGACCATCGGCCTGATGATCGCGCTGGCGCGCAAAGTGCCTGCGGCCAACGCCACGATGCACGCAGGCAGGTGGGAGAAAAAAAATCTGCAAGGCACCGAATTGCGCGGCAAAACTCTCGGCATTCTGGGCCTGGGCCGCATCGGCCTTGAAGTGGCCAAACGTGCGCGCGGCTTCGGCATGGAGATCATGGGAACCGATCCCTTTGTCTCCCCATCTCTCGCGCGCGAAAACGGTATTTCGCTGGTCTCGGTCGAGGATCTTCTTAGAAATGCGGATTTTCTCACGCTGCACGTGGGCCTCACGCCGCAGACGCAGGGCATCATCAACTCGAAAACCATCGCCACCATGAAGAAGGGCGTGCGCATCGTCAATTGCGCGCGCGGTGAGCTGGTCGTCGATGCCGACCTGGCTGCCGCGCTCAAGAACGGGCAGGTGGCGGGCGCGGCGCTCGACGTTTTCGCCGTCGAGCCGCCGAAGGACTCGCCTTACTTTGAGCTCGACAACGCGATTCTCTCGCCTCATGTCGCCGGATCCACGGCAGAAGCGCAAGAGGCCGTCGGCATCCAGATTGCGCACCAGGTGTGCGAGTACCTCAAGCAGGGCGTCGTGCAGAACGCAGTCAACGTTCCGTCGTTGAGCCGCGAAGAGTACGTTCAGCTCGCTCCCTACATCGACCTCGCCGGACGCCTCGGATCTTTTCTTGCGCAGGCGGGCAAAGGCGGCGGCAAATCGGGAATAGACTCGATCCACATTGTCTACGGCGGCACGCTTACCGAGGCCAAGACCGAACTGGTGCGCAATGCGGCCATCGCCGGCCTGCTGCAGGGTTCTGAAAATGTGAATCGCATCAACGCGGCGGCGGTCGCCGCCGAGCGTGGCATTCGAGTGCACGAAGAGAAGGAAGAGAGCCATCGCGGCGGAGCGGGCACGGTCCTCACGATTGTTCTGCACACCGCGCAGGGCGAAAGCCGCGCCAGTGCCACCGTCATTCACGGTGAGCAGCCGCGCCTCGTGGCATTCGACGGCATCGACGTCGAGGCTCCGCTTGAGGGAACGCTGGTGGTTTGCCGCAACCTCGACGTGCCCGGCGTCATCGGGCGCATCGGAACAATTCTCGGCCAGCAGGGAGTCAATATCGCAAACTTCGCGCTGGGCCGCGAGCGAACGGGAGCAGCTACTCCAGGTAAGCCCGTCAAAGCGTTGGCCGTTGTTCAGGTCGACGAGCCGGTTGCGGAGTCGGCGCTTGAAGCACTCAAGGTAATTGAAGCCTTGCTCGAAGCGCGCCTCGTCAAGCTGCCCGACGGCAAGTAACCGTTGAAGTGCGGTGGCTCTCCGATTCTTGGATTATGGCATCGGCCGGTCCCGCACGTTGCTCTGCATGAGCACGAGGCGCAATTACCCGACTGGAAAAAATCTCAAAGACTCCCATAAAGCCATTTCCATGTTATTGTTTTTTCAAGTTCAGCCTAGAAGCCAACCTGTCGATTGTCGACCGTGTCGTCGAGGCGAGGTATGAAAAATCTCGCAAGTATTTTCGGTATCGTGTTATTGGCCGCCGGCCTGCGTGGCCAGATTGGAGCGGGCATTGAAACGAGGAATTGCCAGAACCTCTCCAGTGGACAGCCCAACCCTGCATGCACACCCGCGGCAGTTCCGGAGGGCTTCTCGCCACTGAATCTCGCGGAGAATTATTATCTGACGGGTAATGCCTGGTATGAAAAGGGCGATCTCGACAAAGCACTTGATGCCTTCGACCAGGCTATCCGCATCTATCCCAACCTTTCCACTGCCTATTGGGCGCGCGGCGCGATCCGGGATAGGAAAGGCCAGTACGACCAAGCCATTGCCGACTACAGCGAGGCTATCCGGATCGACCCGCACTTGGCCGAAGCCTATAACAACCGCGGCATCGTTTGGGACGAAAAAGGGGACTGGGACAAGGCCGTAGCCGACTACAGCGAGGCCATCCTGATCAACCCCGACCTTGCCGACGCCTATTACGGCCGGGGCACAAGCTGGTACGGAAAGGACGAATACGACAGGGCCATCGCCGATTACAGCGAGGCCATTCGTCTCAATCCCAACTATTCAGTGGCTTATAGACTTCGTGGTATTGCTTGGGATGCAAAGGGCGAGTATCCGAAAGCTATCGCCGACTACGGCCGGGCCATCAGCATCGATCCCAAATATGCGCGGGCTTACTACTCCCGCGGCTTTACGCACTACATTCACCACAAATACCAGCTGTCGCTGAAAGACTTCGTGTCGGCGCGCCAGTTGGATTCGAAAGATGCGTATGCCGCCTTAGGACTGGCCATGGCCCGAATGCGGTCAGGGGTCCCCGGCTATTCGGTGACACTCAATAAGCAAGCCGAGGCACTCGGGGAGGACTGGCCGATGCCCGCTGTCTGGTTTTACGTGGGGCGGCTTACGGCGGAACAACTGCTGGCCGCCGCCAAGAATCCGGACGATAGGAAGCAGCAGAAGCAGCTTTGCGAGGCGGAATTCTATTTAGGCGAATGGCAGCTCTTACATGGAATGAAACGCGCGGCGATTGATAATTTAAAGAAGGCCCAATCGGAGGGCGGGCGCAACAGCTATGAGTATTTGGGGGCGGTTGAAGAGCTCAAACGAATGGCCGCAGCGGCATCGCCGAGGGCCGCTCATTGATTCTCGCGCTGGAGAAGTTCGACCGGAATAGGCCCACACGCATTGAAGATTTGTCGATTCTCTCCATGGCGCAGCTCCGCGATTTCCGTATTTGCAGGCCTCTATTTCGTCGGGTCTGCCACGCGCCCAAGAAAAAGCATGCTGCCCGATTTTGTGTCGAGCAGGATGAACAGGAACGGATGATCGGCGCGAAAAACGACCGGAGGAGGTTCGGGAGCCTCTCGGCGCATCGCGGTCGCGTACATAACAATCGCTGTAGCCGCCGCCGCTTCGGTGCCTTTCTCGTTCACATCGATGTAGGCCTTATGGATGGCTGCCGAAATACTGAACTCCGGCTTGCCCGTCATGCCCGAGAAATCTGCGGAGCCGCTGAAGGCTTGCGCCATGCCCATCGCGCTCAGTGTGCTGCTCAGCTCAAATTGCTGCGTCATGGTAAAGCTCGGCAGCGTCAGAATGACCTTCTCCACGGGTTGCAGCTTCTGGATCCATTCACCTGCAACCCCCGAGGTGAATGATTGCTCAAGCGCCGGGAGGCCATCGGTCTGCTTCGGCAGCAGAACCACCATCGAAATCTCGTTGCCGGCGTAAGGCAGTTCCAGCGCCTGGAACGTTCCGCCATCGTAGTACCTGTATCCGCCGGTGCGGTGCATCATGGGCGTCGTCACCCATTGGGTTGCTGAGAGATGAAACTCATCTTTTTGCGTGGCCTGGGCATCGAACGGATCCTGCCAGTCGCCTTTGAAGTAGATGGCGTTGGTGAGCACGAGTCGAGTTGACGTGTTGAGTGCGCCCTGTCCGATCAGGTCCTTGATCTTGTCATTGGTCTGTTTTTCAACCCACGCGTTGATGGTCGCGCGCACAGTATCTGGCGAAATCTTGAAGTTGACCTTGTGTAAGCCTGCGCCGTAATCGGATTGCACCAGCTTGAGGTAGCTCTCCTCAAAGTTGGAATCCTGTTGTGCCCACAGCGCGTCGGCCACGCGCAGCTCGTAGTCCTTATGCTGGGCGTTCATTCCCGCGAGCAGCGCGCCCATTGCCGGGTGCAGCCGATCCGGCGGCAGCGTGAAATGGAAAACCTGCTGCATCTGGGTCGCTGTCTGGCCGCGCGCGCCGGCGTA
>Ga0181535_10000577_pt1 | contig 53393 bp, 48 predicted proteins | sample PEATcosm2014_Bin_44_FD_119774 | JGI IMG/M metagenome (GOLD analysis project Ga0181535, IMG submission 119774) | Peatland microbial communities from MTU Mesocosm Facility, Houghton, MI, USA - PEATcosm2014_Bin17_30_metaG | ecosystem: Environmental > Terrestrial > Soil > Wetlands > Peat | place... | reverse complement strand
GCGGCGCTCATGGTCTTATTGACGGTCGAGGGCGCGAGGCCTCGGGCCTTGAGCGCTAGACCGAGGTCGACTGGGTGGGAGCGCCTAACCTCGCCCAGCGGGAGCCCCGGAGGGAGCAGGGCTTCAATCTCACGGGCGCGCCCCTCCATGTCCTGGCAATGCCGATGTGTCGCCCTCTGGCCGTGAGCTAGGCGCTCCCGGATATAGGGAGAGTCGTATTTCCAGAACGCGCGAAGCCAGGCGCCGAAGGGCTCGGCGGCCTTGGGGCTTGCGTTCCCTTTCTTGTCGAGGAGGCCCCGGGCTCGGAGGTCGGCGACTATCCGCAAGGCATCGCCTGCCGTGAGAGGAGCTTCATGGAGAGCATGAAGTATCGATTCAAGGGAGAGAGTCCGCTCGAGGCTTCGGCGACCCTCTTCGGGAGCAGGGATTCCGTCGCGCATCCACTCGGCGACGCGGAGTAATGCTTGATCGCGGTCCGCGGTCGCGAGCGAGCGGCGGCCGAGACGAAGGCCTGTTTCAGGGTCGCGGAACTGAACGTAGTAAAGCCCGGTAGCGCTTCGCTTAAAAACTGAAAACTGGCGCATTCTACAACTCCCGCAGAATTGCGTTTGCTGACGCATCTGCTGACGATAGGTTGTAGCTGCTCCAGTTTTCTGGTTGCGAGCTTCTAAGTCCTTATCCTGTAAAGCCGAGACTGGAAATCGAATCCAGCACCTGCGCATTACGAGTGCGCCGCTCTGCCAAATGAGCTATCTCGGCGTGCAGAGCCAACTATAGCCGAGGCCAAGGACCTGAATCAAGGGGAATGTCATGGATGAGGGTGCTCGCTCCCTCTCCGAATCCCGGATGGAGGGGGCGCGGGGGAGGGAAGGGCGCGGGCTCGAGGGAAACCAAAGCCTTTGAAAGGCGGGCGCGACCTTCTCCCCCCACCCGATGTCAATACTTGAACTCGCTATCGCCAATACGCACATCGCCGAAGGCGATGACGTTGAAGCCATTCCTCTCAGTCAGGAGATAGCGAAACTAGTACTTGAATTCGCTATCTCCTATGAACTCCCTCAATAGGCTATTGCCGGGCACGCTCGTCGAGGGTATGGGCGCGAAATTGTCCAGGAAGGACTGGAGGCGTCGAGCCTCGGCGTACTCCGCGCAAGTGGGCTTGACGGTCCGCAGGAGGGGCTCGGCGTAGACCTTGAGGACGCCCAGCTCGTAGTCGAGGGCCGAGTTGAAGGCGGAGTCGGCGCTGTTCTGATAGGGGAATATGTGCTTGTTCGTGCCGGCCTGGACCGAGGGCCACATCTTTAGCGTGGCCCGGGCCGAGTGGCCGCGGAAGTTGTAGTCCCGCACCATGCGTCTGAGGAGGCGATTGTCCGTGGTGCTCACGCGGTTGTGATCGTCCAGGTTGATCTGGGTGAGGGCGCTCACGTATATCTTGAATTTCTGATCCCGCGGGACTCGCGCGGTCAGCTTGTCGTTAAGGCCGTGGATGCCTTCCATTACGAGCATGCCGCGCTCGCCGAGCCTGAGCTTCTTGCCGGAGCTCCTTCGCGCGCCGGTCTTGAAATCGAAGGATGGCAGCTCTATCTCCTCGGCGCCGAAGAGGGCGACGAGCTGTTCGTTGAGGTAGTCTATATCGAGGGCCTCGAGGCATTCGAAATCGTAGTCGCCGTTCTCGTCGCGCGGCGTACGCTCGCGATCGACGAAATAGTCGTCGAGGGAGATGATTACGGGCTCGAAGCCGATGACTTTGAGCTGGATGGCCAGTTTCTTGGACGTGGTCGTTTTGCCCGAGCTTGAGGGACCGGCGATCAGGACCATTTTCACGGTCCCGGCCTTGGCTGCGATCTCGTCGGCGATGGCCGCGATCTTCTTGTTCTGAAGGGCCTCCGCAACCTGGATGTAATCCTTGATTCCCTTCGAGGCGTTCACTCTGTTGAGGGCGCCCACCGAGGCGACGCCGAGGACGCGGGAGCGCTCCCTCGTCTCTTTGGCTATGGCGTAGAGCACGGGGTCGTCCACAAAGGTCGTGAGAGTATCGGGCGCCTCTTTGTGCGGGTAACGAAGGAGGAAGCCCTCGTGGTAGGGCCGCAGGGAAAAGCATCGCAATACGCCGGTGGAAGGGACGAGGGGCGCCACGTGGAGGTCGCGGAAGCCGGAGCACTCGTTGAGCGGGATGATCCCGTCGTTGAGATGCTCGAGGAGGAGGAGAGTGCCGGGCTGGTTCGAGGACTTGAAGTACTCGACGGCGGCCTCCCAGGCGCGCCACTCGATACAGATGCCGATGTCGCGCTCGACCAGGGAACGCATGCCGGCCTCGAGGACGGCGATCTCCTCCGGGCTCACCACGTGGTCGTCGTCGAAGTAGTGGAAGAAGCCCGTGCCGATCGCCATGCCGGCCATGAGGCGTCGCTCGGGGAAGAGCTGCTTGGCCGCGATGGCCAGGAGGAAGCAGAGCGAGCGCCGGTAGGTCGTCGCGCCTTGCGGCGTATCGATCATGATGGGTTGGACGGTGCAATCCGTCAGGAGCTGAGAGTCGAGACTCCGGAGCTCATTGTTGACGAGCACGGCCGCGAGGGGCCAGGCGAGGCTCCCCATCTTGCCTATGACGTCCTGGGCCTTCACTCCGGCGGGATAGGCCACCTTTTCGCCGGAGGCATAGGTTACGGTGACCTGCTTCATGTTCAGTACGCTCCTTGGCTAGGGGATAATCTTAATCCATTGCCTCGACGCCCGCAATCTCGCCGGACGCGAGCCAGGCGACGCCGGGCGACACGACGTCGGCGCAGGCCCTAAGCAGCCGGACGATGTCGTGGGTTTCGGGGAGGTTCCGGCAAGGAGTGCCTGGCCGCTTCCATAGATAGAGGACCGCGTCGAGGCGAATGAGGTCTATACCCATATTGGCTATCGCGAGGAAAGTCTCGGGATTGGACCAGTTGAGGTCCCACTGAAAGCGGTGGAAGACCTTCATGACCCAGGCTTCCATCTCGGGGACCCAGGTGAAGTTGCCGGGGGCGGTCTCCGGGAAGACCTGGGGCATGGCAGCCTCAAGACGTAATAGTAGTCGCGATGGCGCCGGTCGCCGCGCTTGGCCGCCAGGGCCCATTCGTGGTCGTCGGCGGAATGGTTGAGGACGAGGTCGGCCGCCAGGAACATGCCGTTCTCATGGAGGCGCTCCGCCACTCGGATCGACGTCGAGGTAATCGCTGACCGCGTAGCCGCCGTCGCTGTCGCCCGGCGGGGACCGGAAGAATGGCATAAAATGAATGAGGCGAGCGCCGAGTTCCTGGAGGTAGGGGATCTTTTCCTCGAAGCCGCGGAAGTTTCCTGCGAAGCGGTCCTGGTAGACCATATAGACCGCGAGTCCAGGATCGAGGTACCAGGGACATACACGCTCCCGCTCGAGGTCGATCGCTTTGAGCTTGTGGGGCGCCGGCCGAATTTCTCGAGGAGGAGGGCCTCGAGTCGATCGAAATAGGAACTGAACCGGCAGGTTTCGCCGTAAAGGCTCGAAAAGAGTCGCAGAATAGCTTCATAGCGGTAACCGAGGCGAGAAAAAAGGGGGCTTCGCCGCCTGCTTGCTCGCCCAGCGTCACGGCCGCCCGTGATAAGAAAGCGCGCTCTCGGTACCTTTCCGGCAATTGAATCCTCGGCTGTTCAGCCATAAATGAACACTAAACCGGTAAACTTCCTGGGTCAGGAGATTGACATCTTGTACGCGAATCCGTCTTGCGTTCCCAGTAAAACCGGTTTATATTCTCAAAAGAATCTTACATCATCGCTGGTAAACCGGTTCTCGTGTGCGAATCAACGATTGTTTCATTCCATGCCAAAGGCATTCACAGGAGGAAAAGGTATGAAGAGGTTGCTCGCAGTTTTCGTAGTTATCCTGATCGCGGCCGCGCTCAGCGCCCAGGGTATCACCCTCGAGCAGAACAAGCCCGAGATCGACTCGTTCCTCAAGGCATATGCAGCCGCTTGGTCCACGACCAATAACGTTCCGGTCACCATTAAATCCGTAGGCGGTAGTTCGGGCACCGACCTCGGCACTCAGCTCAAGGCCGACTTCGCGGCGGGTTTCATGCCCGATATCTTCGTAATCGCCGGCATCGAGGACTACAACGAGTGGGCCAATCTCACTCTCGATCTCTCTGGCGAGAAGTGGGTCAAGGACACCAACGTGGCTTTTAAGGTCGGTGGGGTTGTCTATGGATTCCCGGTTGCCGTCGAGGGCTGGGGACTGGCTTACAATGCCGACATCCTCAAGAAGGCCGGGGTCGATCCCAAGACTCTCGTCGACTATGCGGGCTATAAGGCCGCCTTCGAGAAGATCGACGCGCAGAAGGATAAGCTCGGCATCAAGTCCGTCGTCTCCATGGCGGCTTCCCTCGACATGGGCTGGGTTACGGGCGACCACGACTTCAACGCCCTCCTATCCAATGGCCTGCCCTACGGCGACAAGTCGGTCACCAAGGCCCTCCTCGCCGGAAAGGTGGACGCCAAGCGGCTTTCCCAGTACGCGGACTGGGTCGAGCTGATGTTCAAGTACGCCGATAAGGCGGTCCTGACGACCGGCAACTACGACGCGCAGGTCGGCGCCTTCGCCGCCGGTCAAGCCGCTTTCCTTCACCAGGGCAACTGGGTCGATCCCAACATGGCCCAGGCCAAGACGACCTTCAAGATGGCCTTCGCCCCCTATGGCTCCCTGGCCGCGAAGACGGACGGCATCTTCGTGGCCGCCCCCTCCTACTATGTCATCAACAAGAACTCCAAGAACATCGCGGCGGCGAAGAAGTTCCTGAACGACCTCGTCTACACGGCGGCGGGCAATAAGTACATGGTAGGGGACGCAGGGATGATCCCCGCCTACAAGAACGTCAAGCTCAGCCCGAGCGGCCAGCTCTCCGCGTCCGTTCAGGCCTATGCCGCCTCCGGCAGGATCTATAGCTGGAATCAGTACGATTTCACCACGGATTTCCGCAGCAAGACCCTGGCGCCCATCTACAATCAATTCGCGACGGGCTCCATCACGAAGGCGCAGTTCATCGACCTCATGACCAAGGCCTTCCAGGGCCTTAAGCAGTAGGCACCGCACTCGCGCGGCCGATCCCGCGCGGGGGGCGCATCTCGATGCCCGCCCTCTTGGCCTCCGGCCGGGGCGGGCTTATCATGTTCCAAGGAGGGTGATCCGATGCGGAAAGCCAAGCATCCCCCCATCTTCTGGCTCTTCCTGGCGCCAGTGCTGTTCGCCTTCCTCATGGTCATCGTCGTACCTTTCGTCCTGGGCGTGTACTACTCCTTCACGAACTGGTCGGCGACGGCCAGGATCGGCGATGCGCTGAAGTTCATCGGCATCGAGAATTTCGCCAAGATCCTGAAGGATTCCACCTTCACCTACTCCTTCATGTTGACGGTGGTATACACGCTGCTCAACATGATCGCGATCAACGTGGTGTCATTCGGCCTCGCGATACTCGTAACCCGCGCCATCAAGGGCCGCAATGTCTACCGCGCGGGATTCTTCGTTCCGAACCTGATCGGCGGCCTCATCCTGGGCTATGTCTGGCAGTTCATTTTCGACCACGCAGTCCCGTCCCTCGGCACGATGCTCGGCATCGCGGCCTGGGCGAACCCGAACGATCTCATCCTGGGCAGGAGCGGCTCCGCCCTCATCGCCTTAGTCATCGTGGGCACTTGGCAGTACGCCGGCTACATCATGGTAATATACGTGGCGGCGATCGAGAACGTGCCTCAGGATCTGATCGAGGCGGCGCAGATCGACGGCGCATCCTCGTTGCGAAGGCTCTTTTCGGTCATCGTGCCGATGATGCGCCAGGCTTTCACCATCACCCTCTTCCTAACGCTGGTGAACTCCTTCAAGCAGTTCGACGTCAACTATTCTCTGACCGCGGGGGGGCCTTCGGTCATGTTCATGGGGAAGCCGATCTACGGTACGGAGTTGCTCGCCATGAATATCTACAACCAGGGCTTCCAGTCCAACGACATGGCGGGCGGCCAGGCTCGGGCCGTCGTCTTCTTCCTCGTGCTCGCGATCGTATCGATCGTCCAGGTCTCCGGCAACAAGAAAAAGGAGATCGAGCTATGAGAACGCGCCGCGTCGGCGTCGCCGCCCTGGAAGTCCTGGCCGTCGCGCTCTTCCTGGCCTTCCTCTTCCCCTTCTTCATCGTCATCGTCAACTCGGCCAAGGCTCCCTTCGATATAACGCAAAGCCCGCTCTCGCTTCCGAAGCATTGGGGGAAGATCTTCGAGAACGTAGTCTCGATCTGGACCAGTCCGAACATCCGGTACTCCACTTCCTTCGCCAGCTCGGTCGTCATCACCGCCGCGTCCCTCGTCCTCCTCAACATCTTCGCTTCGCAGGCGGCCTGGGTCCTCGTCCGCACCAAGACGAGGCTGTCGGCTGGCATATTCGTCGCCTTCGTCGCGGCCATGGTCGTCCCCTTCCAGATCGTGATGTTCCCCCTTCTCTCCTGGTTCAGGGACTTCGGCCAGATGGCGGGCATCAGCCTTCTCCGATCCTTTACGGGCATCATCCTGGCCTATATCGGCTTCGGCATGTCGCAGTCTATCTTCCTCTTCCACGGCTTCATCAAGAGCATTCCCCTCGAGCTCGAGGAGGCGGCGACGATCGACGGCTGCAGGAAATGGCAGACCTTCTATAAGATCATCTTCCCCATCCTCAGGCCGATACACGCGACGGTGCTCGTCCTCAACGGCATCTGGATCTGGAACGACTTCCTCCTCCCCCTCCTCATACTCGGGAAGGGCAATCGGATCATGACCATACCCCTGGCGGTCTCGAATTTCGCCGGGGCGTACGTCAAGCAGTGGGACCTGATCCTCACCGCCATCCTCATGGCGATGGTTCCCGTCATTATATTCTTCCTCATCGCGCAGAAGTCGATCATCAAGGGCATGGTCGCTGGCTCGATAAAGTAAGCCGAAAGCAGATTGATGCGTCCCACCATCACCGACATCGCCAATCGCGCGGGGGTATCCAAGACCACCGTTTCCTTCGCGCTGAACGACCCCAGCCGCATCTCCGCGGAGACCTATGCCCGGATAATGGCCATAGTCACCGAGCTCGACTACGTGCCCGACCCTGTCGCCAGGACCCTGACCACGAAGCGGCTGGGCGCTCTCGGCCTCCTCCTCCCACAGCCCATCTCCGAGGCCCTTCGCAACCCCTATCTCTGCGAGGTCATCCGCGGCATAGGAGAAGTGTGCGAGAAGCACGAGCTCTCGCTGACGATGCTCCCGCCGATCAAGGGAAAGATCATCGAGGCCGCCCGGCGCGCCTTCGTCGACGGCCTTCTCACCATCGGGGTCGGCCCTGACCACGAAGTCGTCGGCATCCTCCATCGTCGCCATATACCCTTCGTGACGATCGACGGCGCGGCCGTCGACGCGACCATGAACGTCGGCATCGACGACGCCGAGGCCGCCTACGGGCTCATGAAGCACGTGCTCGGGCTCGGGCACAGGAGGCTGGCCATACTCGCCCTCAGGCCCGAGACTTTAGGCCTGTCGGAGAAGCGCTACTCCCTCGTGAGCGACCGACGGCTCGCCGGGTTCTCCCGCGCGCTCGGCGACTCGGGACTCCGGCTCGACTCGCCTCAGGTCGAGGTCGTTCCGGTCGAGTGCTCCCTCGAGGGAGGCGAAACGGCGGCTCTCGAAATACTTTCGCGCGGCGCGGATGCGCCGACGGCGATCCTCGCGATGGCGGACGCCGTCGCCCTCGGCACCTACGAGGCTTGCAAGAACCTCGGCCTGTCGATCCCGGGCGACCTCAGCGTCGTGGGCTTCGACGACATTCCCGAGGCCGAGCGCGCCCGGCCGGCCCTCACCACGGTGCATCAGCCCGGCAGGGACAAAGGCTCGTCCGCAGGGGCCCTGGTCGTGGCACTCCTCGCCGGGGGGATGGCGGCGCATCTGACGCTCCCTACGTACTTCGTCGCGCGCGCGTCCTGCTCGGGACCGCGCCTCCACGGGCTGCGCGTCGGGACGCGGGATTAGGTTCGAAGGCTTGCGGTTCGCGGAGGACGCCGAGCGATTCATGAAGCCCGGCGGAGATCGGCTGGTGGCTCTCGCGGGGCTTCTCGCGGCCCGCGCCCTCGGCTATTCCGTCGTCAAGACGGGCGACGCGAGGCATGTCCTGGTGCGCATCGGCAAGTCGAAGCCCCGACTGGCCTTCGTGGCGCACTACGACAGGATCGCAGGCAGTCCCGGGACCCTCGACAATTCCTGCGCATGCCTCCAGCTCGTCGAATTCGCCGCCCGCAGGTCCATCGCCCTAGAGTACGCCGATCCGTCGGTCCCGCCGCCGTCCTTCCTCGTCGCCTTCACCGACGCCGAGGAGGCGCCGGGCTCGGGCGAGGCCACGAGGCAGGGAGCCTACGCCTTGGCTCGCAAGCTGAGGACCGCCGCCGGCGCGGGTAGGACGATGGCGGCCATAGTCCTCGACGTGACGGGGAGGGGAGGGCGGCTGCTCCTCTCGACCGCGCCCGCCGGCCTCCTGGCCCGGACCGGACTCTCGCTTTCGAGCGCCGGAAAGGGCCATCATTTCCTCGTTGGCCTCGCGCGGCGCGCGGCCTCTCGCGCGGGCTTGGCCGCGCCGATTGAAACCTCCCTGCCCTGGTCGGACGACCTCGGCCTCACCTTGGGCGGCTTACCCGCCCTCGCGCTCAGCCTCCTTCCCGAAGCTGAGACCGCCGCGCTGGCGGCGGGGAAGCGGCCGCCTCTTTGGGATATCCTCCATACGGCGGCGGACTCTCCCGATCTGGCCGAAGAAGCCTCCTTCGCCCTGATGTCCGCCCTCCTCGACGCGTTCGCGGCCGAGCTTGCGCAGACGCCCGAGGCTTCCCTATACTGACTGCCGCCGCATCGGAGACAAGGAGGGCAACCATGCCGGACGCAGCCGCCGTCCCCACAAGGTCGGAGATCCCGGGGTCGGATAGATGGGACCTTTCGAGCCTCTACAAGGACGAGGCGTCCTGGGAGGCCGGCCTCGACGACCTCGACTCGATGACGCCGAAGATCGACTCTCTCAAGGGCAGCCTGGCTTCCTCGCCCGAATCATTCGTTAGCGTCCTCGCATTCTATCGGGATTTCGGCATCCTCGACGAAAGGCTCGCCTACTACGCCAGCCTCAGGCAGAGCGAGGACGAAGGCGACGATTCCGCGCGCGGGCGCTTCGCCCGCTACATGGCGGCGGCGACGCGCGCCCAGGCCGCCTGGGCATGGCTCGTGCCCGAGATCCAGGCCCTGCCCGACTCCTTCGTGGAGGCCTGCCTATCCTCGGCGCCCTTCGCCGAGTTCGTCGTCTTCCTCCGCAGGCTTATCCGCTTCAAACCCCACGTCCTCTCCGAAAGGGAGGAACGTCTCCTCGCCCTCCAGGCCGAGTCCGCGGGCGTGGCCCAAGACGCCTTCTCCGTCCTGACCAACGTCGATGTCGACTTCGGGACGATAAGCACTCCCGAGGGCGAGAAGCCCCTGACTCAATCGAGCTTTCAGGCTTTCATGCGAAATCCGGACCGGGAGCTTCGCAGGAGAGCCTATTTCCGGTTCTACGCGGCCTACGACTCGCACAAGAATACGCTCGCCGCCCTGTATTCGGGCTCGGTGAAACAGGACAAGTACCGCGCCGCGGTTCGGAACTTCCCCTCCGCTCGAGCGGCCGCCCTCTTCCCCGACGACGTGGGAGAGGGCGTCTACGACAGGCTGGTCGGCACGATCGCGGACAATCTCCCCGTCCTCCACGAATACTACACGCTACGGAAGGCGGCGCTCGGGCTGGACGAGCTGCGCCACTACGACGTCTACGTGCCTCTCGCGCCCGAGGCCAAGGCTCGGCACAGCTACGCCGAGGCCGCGGACCTGGTCTGTGCCGCCCTGTCTCCCCTGGGCGAGGAGTACGTCGCTACCCTGCGCGCCGGGATCGAGGGCAGGTGGGTGGACCGCTACGAGAGCAAAGGCAAACGCTCCGGCGCTTTCTCCGCCGGCTCATATTCGGGCGAGCCCTATATCCTCCTCAATTTCAAGGAAGAAATTCTTCACGACGTCTTTACCCTCGCGCACGAGGGCGGACACTCGATGCACTCGTACTACTCCGCCAGGTCGAATCCCTTTCTCTCCTACGGCTACACGATTTTCGAGGCCGAGGTGGCGAGCACCTTCAACGAGCAGCTATTGTTCCGCCACCTCTACGAGAAGGCGGAGGGCGACGAAGCAAAGGCCTCCCTCGTGAGCGCGAAACTCGACGACCTCGTCGGGACCCTCTTCAGGCAGACAATGTTCGCCGAATTCGAGAAACTCAGCCATGAGATGATCGAGGCCGACGAGCCGTTGACGGTAGACTCGCTCCGCTCCGGGTACCGCAAGCTCCTCGTGAAGTACTTCGGGCCGGCCGTGACTCTCGAGAACCTGAGCGATCTCGAATGCCTGCGCATACCGCATTTCTACAACGCTTTCTACGTCTATAAGTACGCGACTGGCATATCCGCGAGCATCGCGCTGTCGGAGCGTGTGCTCGGCGGCGGAAAGCGCGAGCGCGAGGACTACTTCGCCTTCCTGCGCTCGGGCGGCTCGCGCTTCCCCATCGAGTCCCTCAAGGTGGCCGGCGTCGATATGTCTACGGCGGAGCCCGTGAGCGAGGCCTGCCGCAGCTTCGCGGGATGGACTGCCGAGCTCAAGCGGCTTCTGAAGCTTTGAATAGCCGGGAAATACAGGCGCGATCGGTTCATATTCCCCTTGACAGCCTTGTTTTATATGATAAGTTACTGCGCATAGTAACTAATTCAGGAGGCATCGATGAACGACGAGACGAAGGTATTCCTATCGGAAAAGGAAATCCCCCAGAAGTGGTGTAACATACTCCCCTTCCTCCCGGAGCCGATCAAGCCGTATTTGAGCCCGCAGACGATGAAGCCGGCGACGCCGGACGAGCTGCGCGTGCTCTTCCCGATGGAGTTGATCAAGCAGGAGTTCTCGAGCGAGGAGTACATCGAGATCCCCGACGCCGTGCGCGAGCTCTACCGCATCTACCGGCCCACCCCCCTCGTGAGGGCGCGGCGCCTCGAGCGCGCCCTCGGGACGCCGGCGCGGATCTATTTCAAGAACGAGAGCGTCTCGCCCGCGGGTAGCCATAAGGCGAATACCTCCATTCCGCAAGCCTATTACAACAAGGAGGAGGGCGTACATAGGCTGGTGACGGAGACCGGCGCCGGTCAATGGGGCTCCGCCCTCGCCCTCGCGGGCGCCCTCCTCGGCGACATGGAGGTAAAGGTCTTCATGGTGCGGGTTTCCTACAACCAAAAGCCCTACCGCGCCATCCTCATGAGGACCTGGGGCGCGACGGTCGTTCCTTCGCCGAGCGATCAGACCGGCTCGGGCCGAGTCCTCCTCAAGGACGATCCGAACCATCCCGGCAGCCTAGGCATAGCGATCAGCGAGGCGGTCGAGGAAGTGGCCACCCGCAAGGATCGCGACAGCCATTATGCCCTCGGCTCGGTCCTCAACCACGTCCTCCTCCATCAGACGATTACCGGGGAGGAGGCGCTCAAGCAATTCAAGCTCATAGGCGAGAAGCCCGACGTTCTCATCGGCTGCGTCGGAGGCGGCAGCAACTTCGGAGGCTTCATAATCCCCTTCGCCAAGGAAAAGATCAGAGGCGAGCGCGAGTGCAGGATCTTGGCGGTCGAGCCGGCGGCCTGTCCCACCCTCACCAAGGGCATTTTCGCCTTCGACTACGGCGACGAGGCGAAGTTCGGCCCGATCGCCGAGATGTACACACTCGGCCATGATTTCATTCCCTCGGGCATACACGCGGGCGGCCTCCGCTACCATGGCGACTCTCCCATCGTGAGCATGCTCAAGAAGAAGAACGTCATCGAGGCGGTCGCCCATAACCAGCTCGAAGTCTTCGAGGCCGCTCGGCTGTTCGCGACGACCGAAGGCATCGTGGTCGCACCCGAAACGGCGCACGCGGTGAAGAGCGCGATCGACGAGGCCCTTAAGGCGAAGGCGAATCACGAGGGAAAGGTGATAACCTTCCTCCTCAGCGGGCACGGCAATTTCGACATGGCCGCCTACGACGACTTCCTGGCGGGCAAGCTCGAGAACCATGTCCATCCCGAGGAGAAGATCAAGGAGGCGTTGAAGAAGCTACCGGTGGTCTAACGGCAAGAAGGTTCCGGCGGGCCTGCCCGCCGGAACCGTCAATATCGTCCGGCAAGGCGCGTCAGATTCCCAAATACGCTTTCTTCACGTTCTCGTCTCGCGCCACGTCCTGGGCCTTGCCCGAGAGCACGATCCTGCCCGTCTGCAGGACGTATGCGCGATGCGCGATGCCCAGGGCCATGAGGGCGTTCTGCTCCACGAGGAGGATGGTCGTACCTCTCGAATTCAATTCCTTAATCACGTCGAATATCTGGTCCACGAGGACCGGGGCGAGACCCATCGAGGGCTCGTCCATGAGGAGGATCTTGGGATTGGACATGAGGCCGCGGGCCGTCGCGAGCATCTGCTGCTCTCCGCCCGACAGGGTGCCGCCTTTCTGGCTCGAACGCTCCCTGAGGCGAGGGAACAAGGTGAACGCATACTCGACCCCCCGATCTATCTCGTCCCTGTCCTTGACGATATAGGCGCCCATCTCCAGGTTCTCCAGCACGGTAAGGCGCGGGAATATGCCCCGTCCCTCCGGCACGAGGCCAAGGCCTTCCTTGTGCACGAGATTGGGGGCCATCCTGGTGATGTCTTTGCCCATGAGCCTCACCGAGCCTTCTTTGGGGTGGAGGAGGCCGGATATCGAGCGGAGGGTCGTGGTCTTGCCGGCGCCGTTGCCGCCGATGAGGGTGACAATCTCTCCCTCGTCGACGGTGAGGGATACCCCCTTGAGGGCGTGGATCTTGCCGTAATACGAGTTGATGTTATCGAGCTCGAGGAGGCTCATGGCGCGTCCCCCGAGGCGATATCGGCCGCGCCGCCGCCCGCGGCGGCCCCGCGGCCCAAGTACGCTTCGATGACCTTGGGATTGGACGCGATTTCTTTTGGCTCGCCTTCGGCGATCTTCTCGCCGTAGTCCATCACGCTGATGCGCTCGGAGATGTTCATCACCACCCTCATGTCGTGCTCGATGAGCAGAATCGTGATCCCGAGCTCGTCGCGAAGGCGCCTGAAGAGACTGGTCGCGTCCTCGGTCTCGGCCGGGTTCATGCCCGCGGTCGGCTCGTCCAGGAGGAGGAGCCGCGGCTCCGAGGCCAAGGCGCGAGCGATCTCGACCCGGCGCTGGCCCCCGTATGGCAGGCTTCCGGCGAGCTCGTTGCCTACTCCCCTGAGCCCGACATACCGCATGAGCTCCTCGGCGCGGGCTTCCGCGCGCGCTTCCTCGGCCTTGTAGGCCTTGGTCCTGAGGACGGTCTGCACCGCGCTCTGCCTGAGCCGGGTGTACGCGCCGACCATGATGTTCTCCACGACCGTCATCCCGCCGAAGAGTCTGATGTTCTGGAAGGTGCGCGCCATGTGGAGAGCGGTTACCTTCTCGGGGACCAGGCCGTCGATTCGCCGGCCCTCGAAGCTTATCGTTCCCTCCTCGGGCTTATAGAGGCCCGATAGCGCGTTGAAGAAGGTCGTCTTGCCGGCGCCGTTGGGCCCGATGATGGAGTAGATGCGCCCGGCTTCCATCGCGAAGGTCATCTTGTTGACGGCGGTGAGCCCGCCGAAGCGCTTGACGACGTCCCTCGTCTCGAGGATCAGGGCGGTATCAGCCACGATCTGCCCCCTTCGGCTCGGCCTGGTCGGATGCGTCGTTTTCAGGGCCCTCGGGGGAGGCCTTCAGCTCGCGCTTGCGCCGAGCCGCGGGGATTATCCCCGCAGGCCTGTAGATCATCATGAGAATGAGGATGATGCCGAACACGAGACGCTGGTACTTGGATGGGTCGAGCTGGTTGGACAGGTCCTTCCAGTGGAAATTGATTATGGGGATCACCGCCTCGCTCTGCCGAAGCTGCGCGAGGTAGAGGGAGAAGCTCTGCAGCACCTGGAGGTTGAGGACGGTGACTACGGCCGCTCCGATTATGACTCCGGAGATACTGCCTATGCCACCGAGAATGACCATCGTCAGGACGCCTACGGACTGGAGGAAGGTGAAGGATTCCGGGCTGACGAAGGTGCGGCTCGCGGCGAAGAGGACGCCCATCGCGCCGGCGAAGGAGGCGCCGACCGCGAAGGCGCCGAGCTTGAGCTTGTTGGCCGGGATGCCCATCGCCTGCGCGGCGAGCTCGTCCTCGCGTATGGCCGCCCAGGCCCTGCCGATCTTGGAGTCTTCCAGTCTGTACGTCACGACGATCACGACCACGACCACGATGACCGCGATGAGGTAGAACATAATGTCGTAGAACTGGCTGCCGGTCACTTTGTGGCCGACCAGTGGTTCGAAGAGTCTGTTGAAGAAGGCAAGGAGCTCATTGGGGAGAGTCGGCCTCTGGATGGGTGTGATTCCCTGGGGGCCGTTCGTGAGGTTTAAGGGCTTGTCGAGGTTGTTCGCGAGCTGGCGGATGATCTCGCCGCAGCCGAGGGTGATGATGGCGAGGTAGTCGCCGCGGACCCTGAGCACCGGCAGGCCCATCACGAGTCCGACGACGGCCGCGACTATCACGCCGAGGAAGATGAAGAGGTAGAACCAGTCCGCCGCCATGAAGAAGTGCGTCCCCGGAGGCGCGGTTCCGGGAATCTCGTGGAGGAGGAAAGGCTGCTGCGAGCCGAAGAAGCCCCACAGGTAGGCGCCTACCGCGTAGAAGGCCATATAGCCGAAGTTGAGCAGGCCCGAGAAGCCCACGACTATGTTGAGGCCCAGGGCTAGAGCCGCGAAGACGGATATCTGAAAGATGACCTCGAGGTAGAAGATGTTGCGTGCGCCGAGGATCGGCACGATGACTACCGCGATCAGGACGGCCAGGCCCAGCTTTACCCATTTCTTCATGTCCAGGAAGTAGGCGAGGCTCGCCGCTATCGCGAAGAGGAGGAAGGCGGGGATCGACCTGGGGCTGAAATAGACGAGGACGGTCCCGACTACGAGGAGGACCATCGACAGGATGTAGGGCGTCTTGCCTTTATTGAGGGCGGCGCCGAAGGATCGCAAATTTCGCGAGACCGGGCTTTTCGCCGCTCCGCGGGTCTTGGCTTTCATCGCGCTACCCCTACGCCTTCTGCGAAACCTGCTCGCCGAGCAGGCCCGAGGGACGGAAGATGATGAAGATGATCAGCACCAGGAAGGCGATGATGTCCTTGTATTCGGATCCGAAGGCGCCCATCGTGAAGGTGCCTAGATATGCCCCCGCGAAACTCTCCAGCATGCCGAGGATTATGCCCCCCAGCAGGGCTCCCGTAAGGTTCCCGATGCCGCCGAGCACCGCGGCGGTAAACGCCTTTATACCCGGCATGAAGCCGACGAAGGGATCTATGCGCGTGAACTTCAGCGCGTAGAGGAGGCCCGCGGCGCCGCCCAGGGCCCCGCCCAAAAGGAAGGTGAATGATATTATCGCGTTGACGCCGATGCCCATCAGCGCGGCGGTGTTGCGATCCTGCGCGACCGAACGGATAGCCTTGCCGATCCTGGTCGCGTTTACGATGAAGTTGAGGAGGACGAGCATGAGCACGGCCGCTCCGATTACGACGATCGACTTGACCTGAATGTCGACCAGCGTAGAATCCTGCCCCGTGGGGATGCTGAACAGGGGGAGGCGCGCGTCGAAATTGCCGAAGGTCGGGATGACGCGGTAGAATTGGCCGGTCGTGAGGCTTTCGACGAGGCGGATGACGTCCTGCAGCGCGAATGACACGCCGATGGCGGAGATGAGGGGCACGAGGCGCGGCGCGTCACGCAAAGGCCGGTAGGCCGTGCGCTCGATGAGCATGGCGATCCCGCCCGCGGCCGTCATGGAGACGACGAGGGCGAGCGTCAGGTACATATACGAGCCCATGGGGCCCGCGGCCTTGAGCAGCCCGAGCCTGTCCATGGCGATGAGAAACTCGACGCCGGCGAAGGCGCCGATCGCGAAGATTTCGGAATGCGCGAAATTGATGAACTCGAGGACTCCATAGACCATCGTATAGCCGAGAGCTATCGCGGCATAGACGAAACCGAGAGTGACCCCGTCGATGAGGACCTGGGGCAGATTCGCCAAGGTGTAGGTGACTATATTGATGCCTTGCGTGTCGAGGAGGAGCTTGTCCGCCCCCGAGCCCCTGCATAGGAGGGCGAGTATGAACATCAGCGCCGAGAACACGGCCCCGGCGCCGACGACGAACACGGCCATCCTGCCCAGGGGCAGCAAAATCTCCCGCAGGGTCTGCATACCCAGGGGTCTTCTCATGGAGCCTCCAATCAAAAGCCCCCGCCCCCGGATTGGGGGCGGGGCGTAGATCCTCGGTCGGTAGCGTTTATTATTATTGCGGAGGCGCGATGTCCAGGGTCTTGTCGATCTTGTTGGTCGACCACTTGTCCGGATCCGCCGACGTGACCTGGATGATGAAGTATTTGGCCACGGTCAAGTCGCCCTTTGAGTTGAAGTTTATCGTGCCGGTAATGCCCTTGAAGTTCCTGAGGGCTCGCACGGCGGCAGTGACGTCCGCCCTGGCGGGGATCTTGTTGCCGGCGGCTACCGCTGCGTTCTCGATGGCCTTGAGGGCGATGGCCGCGCAATCGTAGGCCTGCGCCGCGAAGGGCTGGGGCTCGGCGCCGAATTTCGCCTTGAAGTCAGCGACGAATTTCGCGGTGCCGGGGTATACGCTCGCGGGCCCGGAGACCGTCGAGTAGTAGGTTCCGTTGCCCTGGAGGAGGACATCGCCGCCGATCTTGGCCGCGTCCGAAGAGTCGAAGCCGTCGTCGGAGAGGAACATGCCCTTGAAGCCCTTCTGGCGCGCTTGCTTAAAGAGCACCGAGGACTGATCGAACATGCCGCCGAAGTAGATGACCTGGGGCTTCGCGGCGAGAATGGGAGTGAGGATGGAGTCGAAGTTCGCCTTCTCCTCGGTGCCTTCGAAGCCGAGCACTTTGATGCCGAGCTTCTTGGCCTCGCGCTGGTAGTACTCCGCGATCCCCTGGCCATAGGCGGTCTTGTCGTGGAGCACGTAGGCGCTCTTTATGCCCTTGGAGGCGGCGTACTGGGCGCCGACGGCGCCCTGGACGTCGTCGCGGCCGCAGATGCGGTTGACTTCCGTATAGCCTCTATCGGTTACCTTGGGATTGGTGTTGGCGGGAGAGATGTTGACGAGGCCGGCGGCGTGGTATTCCTCGGAAGAGGGGATCTGTACGCCCGAATTATAGTGACCGACGATCGCCAGGATCGCCGGGTCGGCGACTATGCTCTTCGCGTTCGCTACGCCGGTGTCGGGATTGCCCTGATCGTCGAAGGGGGCGAGCTCCACCTTGAACCCGAGCTTTGCGAGAGGGCCCGAGAGCTGCTCTACGGCCAGCTGGGCACCGTTCTTGATGTCGGTGCCGACGGCGGACATGCCGCCCGAAAGCGGGCTTTGGGTCGCGATCTTGATGACCTGGTCCTGGGCCGCTACAGTCATTGGAAGGACACAAAGCACCGCAAAGACAGCCACGACGATAAGAATGCACTTTCTCATCTTCACTACCTCCGATTCTTCCTATTGCGGAATTCCGCGACTAAATCTCGCTCGATGAGCGGGACAAGTGCGCTAGGTCGGATACATTGAGATGGAGGGTCTCGATCGTTCCGGCCGCCTCCTTCCCTTTCTCGGGAACCGCCCGCGGATAACGGATATATTTCCCGTTATTCGGTAGGCATTGGGGGAGTCTAGAAGGAGGAATGGGCAATCGTCAAGATGGATATCAGGATGATATGGAAATTTATGCAAAATTATCGACGGAAACGTAGGTATAGGGGTCGCGGCGTAGCTTCTGGCTTGTCGTTAAATAAGACCGAGGCCAGCCAATGCGAGGACGCAGGCGGCGATCGCGGCAGTCTCGGTTTTGAGAATGCGGCCACCGAGGCACTTCGCGACGAAGCCGGCTGCCGTCAGAGCGTCGATCTCGGCTTTGGACCAGCCACGCTCGCTTCCGACGGCTAGAGTGAGCCGGGGCGCGTATGCTGCCGACCGCGTCATGAGAGTCGCGGCGCCCATGAGTTCCGGATCGCCGTAGGGGTGCAGGAAAATCCTTCCCCCCCCATCCGGGCCGCCATCCGTTAAGGAATTCAAGCAGAGGCGAAGGCTCCAATAGACCGAGACGCGGGGCAGGCGAGGATTGCCCGCCTGCTCGGCCCCTTCTATTAAATGGCCGCGGAAATCGCGGTCCCTGAAAATCGAGCTTTGGGTGTAGGATTTCTCGCCGAGCTCGGTGCTCGTCAGGTGAATTTCGGCCAAGCCGAGGGTGGTGAGGTCCCTGAGTATCCTGGCCGCTTGTATCGGTCTCGGGAACCCGAGGATGAGGCGCAAGGGCGCGAGGGGGGGGGGATCTCTCGCGGCCTCGAAGCCGAGGACGAGGCCGGAGTCGTCGAGCTCGAGGACGACAGCCTCCCCGAGCGGGCCGTCGACGATACCCGCCGCGAGCCTGTCGCCCGGCCGTTTCTTCAGAACTTTCTTGATATGCTCCCAGCGGCGGTCGCCCCTGGGAATCGTGGCGCCGACTTCGGCTTCCTCGAGAACGACTATGTTCACGCCCGTACGGGGAATTCGCCGGTCGTCCGCAGGTCGGCGGCGTAGTCGACGCCCTCGACCTCGAATCCGTGGACGCGGAGGAAATCCCGCCTGAATCCATCTATATCGGCGAGCTCGCCGAGAGTCTCGGGATCGATTCTGGCCATGCGCGCGGACACTTCGGCCTGGACCGAGGCTCCCATCTCGAGCTCGTCTATCCTGATTCGTCCTTCGGGGTCGAGCGGCAGCCCCCCATTGGGACCCTTATAAAGCCGCTCGCGATAGAGCCGGTCGATCTGCGCTATGCACCCCTCGTGGATGCCTCGGTCCTTCATGACCTTGAAGAGAGTGGATACGTAGAGTGGAATAACCGGGATGACTGCGCTGGACCTCGTCACGAGAGCCTTATTGATCGAGACATAGGCCTTTAACCCGGCGGGGGCCGAGGCGGCGAGGCGTTTCGCCGCAGCCTCGAGGTGGGCCTTCGCCGCGCCGATGGTACCGTCGCGATAGATCGGCCAGGACAGCTCCGGCCCGACATAGGAATACGCGACCGTGGTAGCTCCGGGAGCAAGGACGCCCGAGTCGCTCAATGCTTTCATCCAGAGTTCCCAGTCCTCGCCGCCCATTACCTTGATCGTCTGCGCGACTTCGGCCTCCGTGGCGGGCTGAACCTCCACGAAGGAGAGCTCTCCCGTGAAGACGTCGACGTTCTTGCCGCGGTAGGCGCCGCCGATCGGCTTGATCACGGACCTGTAGAGCTCGCCCGTGTCCGGATCGGGGCGGACGGGGGAGGCGAGCGAGTAGACTACGAGGTCGAAGCTTACCCCCAGCTCGCGCGCCGCTCGGACGGCCGAGGCCTTGACGTCCTTGGAGAAGGCGTCGCCGTCGATGCTCCGGGAAGGAAGTCCCGCGGCGGCGGCGGCGGCGTCGAAGGCCCGGTTGTCGTACCAGCCGGGGGTTCCCGTGGAATTTCCGGAGGGGGACCGTTCGTAGGAAACGCCCACTGTCGCGGAGCCGAAGCCGAAGGCTGCGGCGATCCTCGACGCGAGGCCGTAGCCCGTGGAGCAACCGACGACCAGGACCGCGCGGGGACCGGCGAGGCGCCCGTACGCGGGAGCCTTCGCCTTGATGTACTCGATCTGCCTAGCGGTCTCGACGGCGCAGCCGACGGGATGCGCGTTCAGGCATATATTGTTCCGAACCATCGGCTTTATTATCAATCTGTCTCTCCCGCGATCGAGATCCATTCGGCCTCGACCGCAATCTCGTCCCCGACATAGCCGATGCCCCGCTGGTGCACGATGCGCGGCGAGGCCTTCAGGTTCTCTATCTCGGCGCGGTAGGTCTCGCCCGGCCTCACCTGGCGGCGAAAGCGAGCTTCCTTTATCTTGGCGAGGAAGAAGGTACCCGCGCCCACGATTCCCATCTTGCGGACCCCGACGCCCCCGCACTGGAACATGGATTCGAGAAGTATGACGCCCGGCACGACCGGATGGCCCGGGAAATGGCCCCCGAAAAAGGCTTCTTCGGGGCGGAACAGGCGATAACCCAGGATGCGCCCGCCTTCGATCTCGACCTTGTCAGCGAATAGGAAGGGCGGCCGGTGAGGCAGGAATCCGAGGACCTCGTTCAGCGCTTCGGAATCGGTCATCTCGGGCGCCTGAAGATCACGATGCCGTTGTGGCCGCCGAAACCCAGGGAGGCAGAGGCGGCCGCGCCGACCGCGAGCCTTCGGCCGATCTTTGGTACGTAGTCGAGGTCGCAGCCCGCCTCGATATCGGGGTTGTCCAGGTTGATGGTCGGAGGCACGAAGCCTTCCTCTATCGCTTTCACGCAGACGAGGGCCTCGATGGCGCCCGCCGCCCCGAGCATGTGGCCGGTCATGCTCTTCGTCGAGGAGATGGCGAGGCGCTCGGCGTGCCTGCCGAAGGCTTTCTTTATCATCAGCGTCTCGGTGGGATCGTTTATCTGGGTCGAGGTGCCGTGCGCGTTATAGTATACGATGTCCTCGGGAAGCATCCCTGCGTCCTCGAGGGCCAGCGCGATCGCTCGCGCGCCGCCCGAGCCTTCGGGATCGGGGGAAGTGAGGTGGTAGGCGTCGCAGGTGGCACCATAGCCGGCGAGCTCGGCGTAAATCCTCGCGCCCCGCGCGACCGCCTTCTCCCAGTCCTCGAGGATGAGGGCAGCGGCCCCCTCGCCCATGAGAAAGCCGTCGCGGTCCCTGTCGAAGGGCCGAGAGGCGAGCTCGGGCCTGTCGTTGAACGCGGTGCTCAGGGCCTGAAGACGGCAGAAGGCACCAATGGCGAACTCGGTTATCGCGGCTTCGGCGCCGCCCGCGACGACCGCGTCGCATCGGCCCGAGCGGATCAGATCGAGAGACTGGCCGATGGCGTCGGTGCCCGATGTGCAGGCCGTGACGGCGGTGTAGGCCGGGCCGAGCACGCCCAGGCGCATGGCTATATTGGCCGTGCCTTCGTTGGAGATCATGAGGGGGACGGTCATGGGGAGCATGCGCCCCGGGCCCGACTCGAGCATTTTCTTGTGCGACTCCATCATCACTTCGATGCCGCCGATCCCGATACCCATTACCGTCGCGACTCTCTCGGGTGAATAGGGAAGCGAGGGCGCGGCCTCATCGCGACCGGCGCCTCCTTCGGCGGCTATGAAGCCTTCGCCCAGGCCGGCGTCGCGCCAGGCCTGGACGGCCGCTGCGACGGCGAATTGGGTGAAGTCGGCCATTTTCCTGGCCTCCTTCTTATCCATATAAAGCGTGGGATCGAAGCCCTTGACCTCCGCGGCGACTTTCGCATCCGTATTGGAAGCGTCGAATCAGGTTATGGGGCCCGCGCCGGATCGCCCTTCCTTGATGGCCGTCCAGAAACTGGCCACGTCGTTGCCGACAGGACTGATTACGCCTAGGCCGGTCACGGCGACTCTTCGTTTCATATCGTCTTCCTCCATGTGGATGCGCATAGGTAATTTACCGCGGCTTGCTCCGCTTCGTCGCCCCCGGTACGGGAAAGCGGCCTACCATCTGATCACGGTGGCGCCGTATGTCAAGCCGGAGCCGAAACCGATGAGCATTATAAGCTCGCCCTTCTTGAGCAGGCCCTTCTCCTCCATCTCGTGGAGAGCGATCGGAATGCTGGCCGCCGAAGTGTTCGCGTACTCTTCCATGTTCATGAAGAATCTGTCCTCGGGGATGCCGAGGCGCTTCGCCGCGGCCTGGACGATGCGCGCGTTCGCCTGGTGGGGGACTATCCACCGTATCTCGTCCAGCGAGTACATGCTGGCATGGACGATCCGCTCGATCAGCACGGTGATGGATTTGACCGCGAAATTGTAGACGTTCTTGCCGTTCATATATAGGACGGGAGCGCTCGGGAGGGGAGGCTCGAAGGTCTTCGTGCGCTCCGGCTGGATTAGGACGAGATCCTTCGCGCCCCCCCCGTCGGCGCCGAGGATGCTCTTGAGTATGCCGCGGCCCCCTTCCTGTATCCTGGAAAGCACGGCTGCCCCGGCTCCGTCGCCGAAGAGGACGCAGGTGGCGCGATCCTTCCAGTCGGTTATCCTGGTGAGGGTCTCAGCGCCGATGACCAGCGCGTTCCGTCCCTGTCCCGACTCGAGAAGGCCGGTCGCCACCTGCAGAGCGTAGATAAAGCCCGTGCAGCCGGCGACCAAGTCGAAGGCCGCGCAGCCGTGGGCGCCGATCTTGTCCTGAACGATGCAGGCGGTGGAAGGGAAAGCGAAGTAATCGGGGGTCGCGGTCGCCACAACGATGTAGTCGAGTTCGTGGGGTCCGATTCCAGCCTTGGATAGGGCCGAGCGCGCGGCGTCCGCTGCCAAGTCGCTAGTCTGCGCGCCGTCGGCTGCAATATGCCGGCAGCCTATACCTGTATGCGAACGGATCCACTCATCCGTCGTGTCAACCATGGCGGCGAGTTCGTCGTTCGTCATTCGACGCTCGGGGATATGGACGCCGATCGATCGGATCACTACGGACATGCAATCCTCCTTGAACTTAAACCGGCTATTCTCATATTTTGGCATGAAATTGACAAATATGGGATGAATGTCAGGTAGGGTTAGAATACTGATTTAAGGACAAAAGTCAATACGACACAAGTTGGCAAAATGTCTCGAACTGTATTGACAGATTCTAAGAGAACATTGGATAAGTATGCAGCTGCGGAGGTCGCGATGCCGTATACGTCAGTGGTCCTGGTGAAGCAGGTGCCCGATACCAAGAACATCACCGGAGAGGCGATGACGCCCGAGGGCACCATCAACAGAGCCGCCCTGCCTACCGTCTTCAATCCCGAGGATCTCAACGCCCTCGAGATGGCCCTGCAAGTCCGGGACCGCCACGGCGGCGAAGTAGCCGTCCTGACGATGGGGCCGCCTTCCGCCGCCGATATACTGCGCGAGTCCCTGTTCAGGGGCGCCGATCGCGTCTTCCTCTTGAGCGACAGGAGATTCGCCGGCGCCGACACCCTCGCGACCTCCTACGCCCTCGCCTGCGCAATCCGTAAGCTCGGCGAAGTTGATCTAGTCTTCGCCGGACGCCAGGCCATCGACGGCGATACCGCCCAGGTCGGACCGCAGACGGCCGAAAAACTCGGCATGCCCCAGATCACCTATGCCGAGTCGATAGTCAAGCTGGACGGCCGATCCGTAATAGTGCAGCGCGCCCTCGAGCATGGAACGGAGATGGTGAGATGCACTCTGCCTTGCCTGCTGACCGTCGTCTCGAGCGCGAACGATCCGAGGCCCGCGTCGGTGCGGCGGCGGATCGAGTATAAGCTCGCGGCGACGAAAGCCGAGCAGAAGGCGCTCCTCGCCAGATGGCCCTCCTTCGGTACCGAACAGGCGCTCGAAGCCTACCTCGCGGACCATGGGCTGGGGATTCCGGTCTGGTCGGCAGCCGATATCGGCGCCGAGGAAGAAAAGCTCGGCATGGCCGGCTCACCGACGCAGGTCTACAAGATCAATTTCGTCGTCCTCGAGAGCGCGGATACGAAGGAAATTCAGCCGACGCCCGAGGGCATCGCGGGCCTGGTCCAGGAACTGGTCCGGGAATACATAGTAGGGTAGGCATAAGATGAGCGAGACCGGGAACGTTTGGGTCTTCGTCGAGCAGGACGAGGGAAGGATAGCCGACGTGAGCCTCGAGCTCATGGCCAAGGGGCGCGAGCTCGCGGACCGGCTCCTTAGCGACCTGTGGGCCCTGCTCTTCGGCGATGGAGTCGCGTCTCTCGCCCGCGGCCTGATCGAGGTAGGCGCCGACCGCGTCCTCCTGGCCGAGGCCGCCGAGCTCAAGCTCTACAGGACCCTTCCCTACGCGAGGATCCTCACGGGCCTAGCTAAGGATAGGAAGCCGTATATCCTGCTCTTCGGCGCGACGCCCGTAGGCCGCGACCTCGGCCCGCGAGTCGCGAGCGCCTTGCGATCGGGCCTGACCGCCGACTGTACCGATCTGCAGATCGGCGACTTCGAGTCGAAGAAGGACGGCATCACGTACAAGGACCTTCTTCTTCAGGTCCGACCCGCCTTCGGGGGCAACCTCATCGCTACCATAGTAAACCCCAGGCACAGGCCTCAGATGGCTACCGTCCGCGAGGGGGTAATGCGGATGGTCCCTGCAGATCCGGGCCGCATGGGGCAGGTCGAGTCCGTCGGATGCGCCTTCGAGCCCGGAGACTTCGCGCTCGAAATCCTCACCCGCGAGATGCGGCAATCGACCGTCCGGCTGAAGGACTCCACGGTCATCGTGTCGGGCGGAGCGGGCGTCGCGGGCGAGGAGGAGTTCCGACTCGTGCGCGAGCTCGCCAACGCGCTCGGCGGAGAGGTCGGCGCTTCCCGCGCCGCGGTAGACTCGGGCCTCATCGGCAAGGAGCACCAGGTCGGCCAGACCGGCACGACCGTCCGCCCGAGGCTCTATATTGCCGCGGGTATTTCGGGCGCCATCCAGCACCGCGCGGGCATGTCCGAGTCGAACAAGATCATCGCGATCAACACCGATCCCGACGCGCCCATTTTTCAGATAGCGCAATACAAGATCGTCGGCGATCTCGGCGAGGTCATTCCCCTGATGATCGCCGCCCTGCGCGAGAAGGCGAAGTAGAAGGAGAGGGACATGACGGAGAATTTTTACCTCGACAATCCGGACCTCCGCTTCCGCGTGGAGCGCGCCGACTTGAGCTTCGTCGTCGGCATCAAGGAGCGGGGTTATTCCTATGCCGCCTCCCGCCGGGCGGGCGAGCGCGCCAGGGCGCTCGCCCCTCGCGACTTCGCCGACGCCCAGGACGATTGGCGGCTCGTGCTCGAGATCCTCGGAGACATCTGCGCGAACGTCATCTCGCCTCGCGCCGCCGAGGCCGACGAAGAGGGCGCAAGCTATGAGAACGGCCGCGTCACCTACGCCAAGGCGACAGAGGCCGCCATCGAGTCTTTCCGGAAGTCGGAGATACTCGGATGCATGCTTCCCTGGGAGTACGGCGGCCTCAATTTTCCCGAGACCGTCTATCAAGCGATGATCGAGATGGTGTCCAGGGCCGAAGGCGGCCTGATGACCATCTTCGGACTCCAGGAGATAGCGTCCACGATCAACGAATTCGCAGACGAGTCGGTCAAGGCTCGCGTCCTTCCGCGCTTCGCCAGAGGCGAGGTCTTCGGCGCGATGGTGCTTACCGAACCCGATGCGGGCTCCGACCTGGGCTCCGTCCAATGCCGCGCGTCCCTGGACGAGGCGACGGGCGCCTGGCGGATAAACGGCGTGAAGCGCTTCATCACGAACGGCAACGCCGACATCCACCTCGTCCTGGCCCGCAGCGAGAGCGGATCCAAGGACGCGCGCGGCTTGTCCATGTTCCTCGTCGAGCGCGACGAGACCGTGCGAATCAGGCGCATCGAGAACAAACTAGGCATCCATTCTTCGCCCACCTGCGAGATCCAGTACACGGATACCCCCGCCCTCCTCGTCGGCAAGCGCCGCTTCGGCCTCATGCGCTGCGCGATGGCCCTTATGAACGGGGCCCGCCTCGCCGTGGCGGCCCAGGCGGTCGGCATCTCCGAGGCGGCATATCGCGAGGCCCTGCGCTACGCCGGGGAAAGGGCGCAATTCGGCAAGACGATCGCCTCGCTCCCCGCGGTCTCGCGAATGCTCGTATCCATGAAAGGCGAGATCGAGGCCGCCCGCGCCCTCATCTTCGAGACCGCCGTATGGGTCGATACTCTCAAGGCCTGCGAGCAGAGGCAGGCCGAGCTCGAGAAGGAAGGGGCGCCTTCCGACCCCGCCCTCATCGCGCGCAAGAAGCAGGCCTCGAACCTCGCCGACATACTCACCCCCCTCAGCAAGTATTACGCGACCGAGATGGGCAACCGCGTCTGCTATAAAGGAATGCAGGTCCACGGGGGAGTGGGCTACATGCGCGAATTCAATGCCGAGCGCCATTATCGCGACGTACGAATCACCAATATCTACGAGGGCACGAGCCAGCTCCAGGTCGTCGCGGCCCTGGGAAAGATGCTCGGGCGGGGGCTCGACGTCCTCTTCGACTCCTGGGCCGCCGCTCCCTTTCCCGAAGCCCTCGGAGCCCTGCGGGCGCGCCTCGTAGGAAGCACCGGGCTTTTCAATAAGTGCTGCGACGAGCTCCACTCGGCTGAGCGAGATGTAGTGGATTACTTCGGAACCGACCTCATGGACATGGCGGCGGCCATTGTCGACACTTGGCTCCTCGCGCGCGACGCAAGCTTCCCCGGCCCGGAAGGCGAGCGTAAAATTGAGCTTGCCCTCGCCTTCGCAGCCGAGCATCTGCCCCAGGCGGAGGGTTCTGCCGCGGCCATACTTGCCCGAGATATGACTGTTATCGCAGCCAAGGACCGTATCCTGGTATAATCGTTTCCTTTTCCCCTGGCATTCGCGACGAGTTCCGGTCGAAAGTTTTCTCTCCTCAGCGATCCCTCCCTTTCTGGGAGGGTTTTATTCCTGATAGTATCAATAGTAATTGCGCAATTCGTGTAGCATTGCAGTCGTTTTTCGTCAAATGCGGAAAACCGTAGATAGTACTTGACGTTCTCCAAGCAAATTACTATGTTTCCAGTATCGATAAATAATTAGAGATAAATAAAGGACGATTGATACAGCTTGCGATTAGGAGGGAACTATGAGTAGCATCGTTATGACGGAGAGGAAGGAATCCAAGAGTAAAAGGCCCGAAGATGACTTCCCGATTGTCGGGGCGCCTGCGGTATCAACCTCGAAATTCGATGACCTGGACTCTATAGTCGCTAGGGCGAAAGAAGCTCAAAGACTCTACGCGAGCTTCGATCAAGAGAAGGTCGACGCCATCTTCCGCGCCGCCGCCCTAGCCGCCAGCGCCGCGCGGATAGAGCTGGCCGTGGACGCCGTTTCCGAGACGGGGATGGGCATCGTCGAGGACAAGGTGATAAAGAACCAATTCGCGGCGGAGTACATATACAACAAGTACAAGTCAATGAAGACCGTGGGCGAGATCGAGCGCGACGAAGCCGAGGGCCTCATCAGGATGGCCGAGCCCATCGGCGTAATAGCAGGCATCGTACCTACGACCAATCCGACATCCACGGCGATATTCAAGGCGCTGATCGCGCTCAAGACTCGCAACGCCATAGTCTTCTCGCCCCATCCGAGGGCCAAGAAATGCACGGTGAAGACCGCGAAGATAATCTCGGACGCGGCCGTCGCGGCAGGCGCCCCGGCGGGCATCATCGGATGGCTCTCGAACCCGACGGTCGAGGACTCGAACCGTCTCATGAGGCATCCCGACGTCAGCTTGATCCTCGCGACGGGGGGACCCGGCATGGTCAAGGCCGCCTATTCCTCGGGCAAGCCCGCCATCGGCGTCGGAGCCGGGAATACTCCCGCCATCATCGACGAGAGCGCCGACATCGACATGGCGGTTAATTCGATCATTCTCTCCAAGACTTTCGACAACGGAGTAATATGCGCATCGGAGCAGAGCGTAATAGTCGTCGACACCGTCTACGACGCGGTCCGGGCCAGTTTCGCGGCCCAGGGTTGCCTCGTCCTGAACGAAGCCGATAAGGCCAGGCTCGCCTCGTCGCTCGCGAAGGACGGCCACATCAATGCGGATGTGGTCGGCCAGAGCGCGGGCAAGATCGCCGCGATGGCCGGGATAGACGCCCCAGCCGGCGTAAAGATCCTAATCGCCGAGATCGAGTCCGTCGGGCCGAAGGAACCCTTCAGCTGGGAGAAGCTCTCGCCCGTGCTCGCCCTCTACCACGCGAAGGATTTCGGGGCGGCCATCGATAAGGCCGTCGCCCTCATCGACTTCGCCGGGCTCGGGCACACCGCCGTCCTCTATACCGATCCGGCCAACAAGGACCGTATCGACGAGTACGCCGGCCGGGTTCGAGCCGGCCGGGTCCTCGTCAATATGCCGAGCTCCCATGGGGCGATAGGCGACGTCTTCAACTTCAGGCTCGAGCCCTCGCTCACCCTCGGCTGCGGGAGCTGGGGAGGCAACAGCGTGAGCGAGAACGTGGGTCCCAAGCATCTGCTCAATTACAAAACCGTGGCCGAGCGACGCGAGAACCCGCTCTGGATTCGGCTCCCGCCCAAGATCTACCACAAGTACGGCTGTCTCGGATTTGCGTTGCGCGACCTGATCGGCAAAAGACGGGCTTTCGTCGTGTCTGACAAGGGTCTCCTCGACCTGGGCGTCGTCTCCAAGGTGACGAGAAAGCTCGAAGAGCTCGGTATCGAGTGCGCGGTCTTTTCCGAGGTCCTGCCCGATCCGACGGTCTCGACTGTCCTCGCGGGGGTCGAGCGCATGGCCTCCTACCGCCCCGACGTCATCGTTGCGCTCGGCGGCGGCTCTCCTATGGACGCGGCCAAACTGATGTGGCTGATGTACGAGCGCCCGGAGCTGAAGTTCGAGGACCTGGCCATGCGCTTCATGGATATCCGCAAACGCATTGTCGAGGTGCCCGAGCTCGGCGCGAAGGCCACTCTGGTAGCCATACCCACGACCTCCGGTACGGGCTCGGAAGTTACTCCCTTCGCGGTCATCACCGATGACGCGACGGGGAAGAAATACCCCCTCGCCGATTATGCGATCACGCCGGATATCGCGATCTGCGACGCCGAGCTCGTCATGTCCATGCCCCGGGGACTCACGGCCGCGGGGGGCATCGACGCTCTTACCCATGCGCTGGAGTCGCTTGTATCCTGCATGGCCAGCGACTTCACGGCGCCATTGGCGATGGAATCGGCCCGGCTCCTGTTCGAGTACCTGCCTCGCGCCTATGAGAAGGGAGCCGCCGACCCCGAGGCCAGGCAGGCGGTGCATAACGCGGCGACAATGGCCGGCATGGCTTTCGCCAACGCTTTCCTCGGCGTATGCCATTCGATGGCGCACAAGCTGGGAGCGCGGTACCGCCTGCCCCATGGCGTCTCCAATGCCCTGCTCATCGAGAAGGTGATGGCCTACAACGCGGCGGAGGCGCCTACGAAGATAGCGGCCTTCGCGCAGTACAAGTATCCCGCGGCCAAGGCGGCGTACGCCAGGCTCGCGCGGTACCTCGGCCTGCGGGGCGACGACGACGACCAGCTACTCGCGTCGCTGATCGCCGCCGTCGGCGAGCTCAAGGAGAAGATAGGCATCCCCGCGTCGATCAAGGCCGCCGGAGTGGAAGAGGGAGCCTTCTTGGCCGACCTCGATACGCTTGCGCTCGACGCCTTCGACGACCAGTGTACGGGAGCCAATCCCCGCTACCCTCTGATCGGGGAGATTAAGGAGCTGTACTTGAGTGCCTATTACGGCAAGTGATTCGGGAGCGGGGAGGGGCGGAGCTCCGCGGCGCGAGCGCCGCGGAGCCAGGCCAGCAGCTCGTCCGCGCCTTTCCCCGTCCTCCCGTTGAGCGGGAAGACAGGCGCATCGGGCGCCGCCGCCGCCAAACCCGAGCGGAAGAAAGCCTCGTCGAAGCCGACGGCGTCGACGAGGTCCGGCTTCGTGAGGACGCATGCCGCCGATCTCGCGAAGGCGAAGGGGTACTTGTAAGGCTTATCGCTACCCTCAGCGACGCTCGCGACGACGATCTTGATGTGCTCGCCGATCACGAACTCCGCGGGACAGATCAAATTGCCGATGTTCTCGATGAAGAGCCAGGAGCCGTCGGCCAGGCTCATCCGCCCGAGGATCGCCTTTATCATCGGCGCGTTAAGATGGCAGTCGCCTCCGGTCTCTATCTGGTAGGCGTCGATACCGAGGGCCCGCAGGGACTTCGTGTCGATGTCGCTCGCCACGTCGCCCTCTATCACGGCCAGCGCGGCCTCGCCCCGCAGGCGCGCCGCCAGCTGCGTTATGAGGCTGGTCTTGCCGGCGCCCGGACCGCCAAGGACATTGACCGCGAATATCCCGCGGGCCGCCAGGCCCTCGTGGATATTGCGGGCGATCACGTCGTTCTCCTCGTAGATGGCGCGCTTGAGCTCGACCCTCACGCCGGCGCCTCGATCTCCATCGAGTCGATATAGAACTCGCTGCCCGCCTTCGTCATGACGCCCTGGCACCCGCAGGCGGGGCATTCGAAGCTGAAGCGCCGCCTTTCGAATTCGAGTCCGCAGGAAGGGCATCGGACGAGGGGTTTCACGTAGCGAATTTCCAGGATGGCTCCCTCGGCGAGGCTCCCCCTCGCGGAGGCCGCGACGTAGAATTCGAGCGATTCGCGCATGTAGCCCGTGGCCTCGCCGACGACGAGGCGTATTCGCGATACGCGCGCGGCCTTGCGTGCCACCGCCTCCGCGGAGACCATCTTTACGAGAGCCTCCGCGGCGCTGGCCTCATGCACTCGTGTGCTCCTCGATCCTGCCGGCGAGGTCGGCGAAGAGGACGGTCTTTGGGCGCTCCGTCTCCATGCGAAGGCACTTTACGGGACAGACGCGGACGCAGAGACCGCAGGTTACGCAGGCGAAATTCTCGATGCGCCAGGACTTCGGCTCCTTCCCTACCGCTATCGCGTTGGCCGGGCAGCGCCGGGAGCAGGCGCCGCAGTGGATGCACTTGGGATAATCGATCGCGATCCGCCCCCTGCTGGACTCGAAGCTGGGCCTGGCGATCCGGGGATAGCGCCGGGTGGCGGGCCTCGAGACGAGGTTCTTGAGCACGATGCGCGCCATCTGCAATAGTGCCACTCTTTACCTCTCTGTGCAGGAAATGCAGGGATCGATCGTGAGGATGATCGTCGGGACGTCGGCGAGGCTGGAACCGCGCATCGCCTCGACCATGGCGGGTACGTTGGCGAAGGTCGGCGTTCGGACGCGGAAGCGCTCCAGGTTGCGACTGCCGTTCGATTTCACGTAATAGATGACTTCGCCCCGGGGCTGCTCGAGCCGCGCGAAGCATTCGCCGACCGGAGGCATGCCCTTTACCGGCACCGAGACTGGTCCGGCCGGCATGCCGGCCACGACCTTTTCCATGATAGCGAACGACTGCTCTATCTCGCGAATGCGCACCGCGGCCCGGGCCATGCAGTCGCCCGACTCCTCGACGACCGTCTCGAAGGGTATCTCGCCGTAGGCCGCGTAGCCGCGCCGCCGGACGTCGTAATCGTAGCCGCTCGCGCGAAGCATGGGGCCGACCGCGCCGAGCTCGTAAGCCCTCTCCCTCGAGAGGACGCCGACGCCCTCGAGGCGATGCTTGACGGTGGAGTCTTGAAGCATCACTCGGGACAGCTTCCTTATGTCGTCGCGGGCGGGCTTCAGGGCTTTCATGCAGCGCGCGAGCGTCTCGTCGCTCGGGTCCCTGCTGACTCCCCCGACGATGGCGGAGCCGAAAATCACGCGCCCGCCGGCGGTCTCCTCGGCGACGTCGATAACAAGCTCTCTCGCGCGCCAGGCGGCCATGAAGAGACTCTCGAAACCGAAGGCGTCGGCGGCGAGGCCCATCCACATGAGGTGGCTGTGCGCCCGCTCGAGCTCGCACCAGAAAGTGCGCAGCCAGCGCCCGCGGTCGGGAACGGAGAGGCCGAGCATCCCCTCGACGGCCTCGCAATAGCCCATGCCGTGCATGAAGGAACAAATGCCGCATATGCGCTCGGCGACGTGGACGTAATCGGTATAGTCGCGCTTCTCGACCAGCAGCTCGAGGCCTCTATGGATGTATCCGATCTGCGGTATCGCGCCGACGACCTTCTCGTCCCGGAGGAAGAGGTCGAAGTGCAGGGGCTCGGGGAGCACGGGGTGCTGGGGGCCGAAAGGTATGATCGAAGTGCCGTCGATATTGGATTCGCGCGCATGATCAGGACGCGTATCCTCGCGACGCGTATCCTCGCGACGCGTATCCTCGCGACGCGTATCCTCGCGAGTGCTCATACCCCGCCCCCCTCCGAGCGGGGCCCGATTACCGTCACCTTGCTGAAGGGCTTGTCGCCGGCGACGTCGTAGACCTTGCCCATCCAATCGGCCCCTATGCGCTCGATGCGTACCCCGAAGAGGTCGCGGATCTCGTTCTCGTAGAGGAAGGCGGCGGGGAATAAGGCGGTGATGCTGGGGACGGCCACGTCGGGGGCGACGCGAAAGCGCAGCGATTTCATCGCCAGAGCCAGGCCGAAGGAGTAGCTCAGCTCGCAGCCTTCGGCGGACGAGACGCAAAGAACCTGAATGATCCGCCAACCCGCGCTCCGGAGGGCGTCGACCTCGGGGAGGAGGCGGCCGACCTCTATCTCGTCGACGACCTGAACTTCTTTCTCCGTCATTGCGCGTCCTTTTTCCGGTCCGCCCTCGCGGCTCGCCTGGCCCCGCGGCGCGAGGACGAGCGGGCCGCCGCCTTCCGGTCGGCTCGGGAGGCCTTCTCTTTCTCCTTGAGGATCATCGCCGCTCGCACGACCCCGTCGAGTATCGATTCCGGCTTGGCGGCGCAGCCGGGGACGTAGACGTCCACGGGAATGGTCGAGGCGACGCCGCCCGACACGTTGTAGCACTCGGAAAAGACGCCGCCCGTATAGGCGCAGGCCCCGATCGCGACGACGGCCTTCGGCTCGGGCATCTGTTCGTAAATGTTCCTGAGGACGGGAGCGTTGAGGTGGTTGACGCTCCCGGTCACGAGGAAGATGTCCGCCTGTTTAGGGTCGCCCGTCACGATGCAGCCGAAGCGCTCGGCGTCGTAGACGGGCGTGAGGCAGGCGAGCACCTCGATGTCGCAGCCGTTGCAACTGGACGCGTCGTAGTGGATCAGCCAGGGAGAGCGTTCGATGGAGCTCACGGCGTCCCTCTCGATATAAGGTAGAATGGAATGAGGTTGCCCGCGCCCGCGACGAGGGCGACGATCCAGGCGAAGGAGAGGGCGAGCTCCCATTTCACGCGGGCAGTGGCGTTGTCCAGGAGGATTATGGCGAGGTACGTGAAAACCAGGCCCAGGATCGCGGCTATCCAGCTTGAGGAGAAGAAGAGCAGCACGAGGGCGAAGAGGTAGACCGATTCATACCAGTGCGCGAGCTCGACTAATGCCAGGGCGGGGCCGCCCATGTCGGCCGTCAGGCCCATCACGAGCTCCTGGTGGGCGTGATGCGAGGTCGAGATGTCGAAGGGCGACTTTCGCAGCTTCATTTCCAGGACGAAGACGATTCCGAGATAGATTCCGGGCAGGTAGAGGTAGGCCGGCATCTTCGAACCGAGAATCGCGTAAAAGTTGAAGCTCTTGGCCACGCCATAGAGGCCGACGAGGGCGATGATCACCATGGGCTCGTAGGCCGTCATCAGCAAGAGCTCGCGCTCGGCGCCGATCGTGCTATAGGGCGAGCCCGTCGAGTATGCCGCGAGAACGAGGAAGACGCTCGCCAGGGTGAGCACGAAGACTATGAGCAGTATATCGGAGCCGTAGAAGAAGAGGACGCCCGTCAGGGCGGCGAAGACGAGGTGGCTCGCGATGAGGGGCATTTGAAGCCGGTTGACGGGCGCTATGCGGCGGGTGAGGAGCTTTCGCAGATCGTAAAACGGCTGAAGAAGGGGCGGGCCGATGCGCCCCTGGAGCCTTGCGGTAATTACCCGGTCCAGGCCGTCCATGAGCCCTCCCAGAATCGGCCCGAGTATGATGTAGGCGATCGCGGCGTAGATTTCGATGCCTTTCATATGATGACCGTCCCGAGCATGATGAGAGTCAATAGAATGCCGATCGCTATCCCGGATCTCAGTATTCTCTTCTCGCCGAACACGCTTTCGAGATAGTAAGAGCGAGTGGCGACGCGAAGCTCGGCGCCCTTGGAGCCTTTGAAGGCCAGCCCGGGCGCCGTTACGCGGCCGGACATATAAGCCGCGGAAAGTCCGTCCTTGCCTCGCCTCGAGATGAGGAGGAGAAGGGCCGGCACGGCGACCGTCATGCCGACCATGAGGACCGTGACCAGCATGTTGCTGCGGTCCAGCCCGAAGGCCTTGCCGAAGGTATCGAGCAGATAGGGCTCGAAGGCGAACTTGGACACGAGGGGATAGAGGACGCAGGTCGCTATCGCCAGGACCGTGAGCGAAGCCTCGGAGAAGAGCTCGTAGCGCGTCACCTTGTCCTCGAGGAGGCCTCGAGGGGCGGTCGGGTCGGGTATGCGGATGAGGAGTCCCATCCACTTGGCCCAGAAAAGCACCGTCGTGGCCGAGCCGAAGGCGAGGAATGCGATCATGAACGGACTGACGAGGCTGTTGAGGTTCATGAAAGCCTCCATCGCCGCCCACTTGGAAACGAGCATGCCGAAGGGGGCGACGAACATGCAGGAGATGCCGACGACGAGGAACAGCGTAACGCGCGGCATGCCCGTGAGGAGGCCTCCCATGGACTCGATGTCGAGGCTGCCCGTGCCGACGCTCGCCGAGCCGACGGAGATGAATAGCAGGGCCTTCGCGACGGCGTGGAACAGGACGAGGAAGAGGGCGACCCAGACTAGCTCGTAGGTGCCGATGCCCGCGCAGGTCGCGATGAGGCCGAGGTTGGAGACGGTCGACAGGGCGAGCACCCGCTTCGCGTTGCGGCTCGACACGGCGGCGAAAGAGCCCGCGATGAATGTGATGATGCCTATGAACGAGACGAGATAGCCGACCGTCGTGCCCGTCATCGCGGGGGCGAGGCGTATGAGGAGGAAAACGCCCGCCTTAACCATGGTGCTCGAATGAAGCAGGGCCGAGACGGGCGTGGGGGCGACCATGGCGCCGAGGAGCCATGGCGTGAAGGGGAGCTGGGCTGCCTTGGCCAGGCCCGCCAAGGCGAAGAGGGCCACGGGCGCCGAGATCAACGCCGCTTCCGGGCCCTTGGCCATCGCCAGCAGGGCGTCGAGCTCGACTTTGCCCGTGCGGGCCGCGAGGAGGATAATGCCGAGCGAGAAGGCTATCCCTCCGAGGAGGTTGAGGTTGAGCGCGAGGAAAGCGCTCTTGTCGGCCTCCGCGTCGCCTCCGTATCCGATGAGGATGAAAGAGGCGAGGGTGGTCATCTCCCAGAAGAGGAGCATGAGCCTCAGGTCGTTCGACATGACGAGGCCGTACATCGCGCCGAGAAATGAGAGCATGGTAAAGCTGAAGAGCCGTCGGCGGTCGCGGATCGCGGTATGCTCCTCGTGGAAAGTCTTCATATAGCCAGCGGCGTAGACCATGATGAGGCCGCCTACGACGCCGACGATGAGCACCAGGAGGAGAGAGACCTGATCGATGACAAAATGCGCCTCGGCTTCGATACCGCCCGTCCAGCGTTCCCCTGCGAGGGCGAGGGTCGCCTGGACGATCGCCAGCAATAAAGGGAGGACCCTGCGCTTGACGACCGCGACGACGGCTATAAAGGCGGCCATCGCGAGTTCCGCGCCCAATATCCAGCTGTCCAGCCCGGGGAGCGTGGTAACCAGTCTCAAAGGCAGCGAACGAGCGGAAGTCACCGCCAGGGCGACCGCAAGCGCAGCCTGCGTAACGGCGCCAGTTATGACAATGAAACGTCTAAACTTGTCGTTTCGAATAGCGAAAGCTATCAGGCCGAACAGAGGGGGGACGACAGCAACGATGAATGGCAGTGTCATGTGAGTTGCCACATCTTAAGCGAGAACTCGAAAAATGACAATATCATTCACATTGTCTGCGTTTTTGTCATACCGGCATTTATCGGAGGTATCTCTTAATAGTAATGTCTATGTCTGGCCTCGAAATCCCCGCCTTAGCTCGCGCCAGCCTTCATCATCTGGGCGAATTCCGACTCGTCGAGAGTCTCCTTCTCGAGTAGCCTCTCGGCTATCGCGTCGAGGAGGCTCCGTTTACCCCGCAGCGTCTCGAGCACTCGGTCGTAGCGATCGGCGACGATGCGCGCTATCTCATCGTCCACGTATTTCTGGGTATCCTCGCTGTATTCGCGCGCCAAATAAGGCTCGGGCATGGGCCCGAGCATCGCCCCGCCGCGACGAGTGAGCGCGACGTGACGGAATCGCTCCGACATGCCGTAATCGGTTATCATGCGCCGCGCGATATCGGTCGCTCGCGTCAAGTCGTTCGCCGCTCCCGTCGAGATAAGCCCGAAGGCGATTTCCTCCGCGGCGCGCCCTCCGAGGAGGACGTCTATCTGGCCGATGAGCTCGTCGCGGGTGAGGATAAAGCGGTCTTCGATGGGGAGCTGGAGGGTATAGCCGAGGGCGCCCATGCCGCGCGGGACGATCGACACCTTCCGTACGGGATCAGAGCCTTGCGTCAATGCCGCGGTGATGGCATGCCCTGTCTCGTGGAACGCCACGGTCCGGCGCTCCTTCGGGTTCATGACGCGGCTTTTCTTCTCCAGGCCCGCGACTATCTTCTCTATGGCGGCGTCGAAATCCGCCGCCTGCACCTTCTTGCGCCCTCCCCGCACGGCGAGCAAGGCAGCCTCGTTCACGAGGTTCGCCAGGTCGGCGCCTACGAAGCCGGCCGAGCCGCGCGCGACCTTGGAGAGGTCGACGGACTCGTCGAGCTTCACCGCCTTCGCGTGAATCCGCAGAATCGCCTCCCTGCCTATGAGGTCGGGCCTGTCGACGAGGACTTGCCTGTCGAAACGGCCGGGTCTCAGCAGGGCCGGGTCCAGGACGTCGGGCCTGTTCGTCGCCGCCAGGATGATGAGGCCGCTCGTCGCGTCGAATCCGTCCATCTCGACCAGAAGCTGGTTAAGGGTCTGCTCGCGCTCGTCGTTGCCGCCCATCGCGCCGGTAACTCGGCTTTTCCCTATCGCATCCAGCTCGTCGATGAAGACGATGCAGGGAGCCTTCTCGCGCGCCTGCTTGAAGAGGTCGCGCACGCGCGCCGCCCCGACGCCCACGAACATCTCGACGAAATCGGCGCCGCTCATCCTGAAGAACGGCACTTCGGCCTCGCCGGCTACCGCGCGGGCGAGGAGGGTCTTGCCCGTGCCCGGCGGGCCGACCAGCAGCACGCCTTTGGGGATCTTTCCGCCGATCTCGGTGTATTTCTTGGGGCTTTTGAGGAAATCGACCACTTCAACGAGCTCGTCTTTGGCCTCGTCCACTCCGGCGACGTCGCCGAAGCGAGTCTTCACGTCGCCTTCCGCGACTATCATTGCCTTGTTCTGGCCGAAGGCGAGGACGTTGCCGCCCGGGTTCCCCAGGCGCCTGAACAGCACCCGCCATATGATGAACATAAACACCAACGGCAGGATCCAATTGAGGAAAAATGACAGGACGGCATTGCCCTCTCTCGCGACGGATGCGTAGACCACCCCCTTGTCGTCGAGAAGCGCGGTGAAGCTCGGGTCGAAGACGGGCACGGTCTTGTAGATCGACGGCGCGCGTACCGACAGTGCCTGTATGCCGACGCCGGGCTTCTTGTCGACCTGGAGGTATCCCGTGTAGTAGTTCTGGTCCATCTCGACGCGCTTGATCTCGCCGGAGCGGACCTTGTCCTTGAAGGCACTGTAGGGGATAATCGTGTCGTCGCTTTGGAAGATGAAGAAGTTCAGGAGGGCGACGGCGACCAGCATGACCAGGACGTAGCCGATGGAGAATCTGAATTGGAACCCATTGAGGTTGGGCGGAATAAGCGGGCCCTTGCCCCTCACGGGCCCCTTGGCCGCCGGACGCTTGCGGTCCCAGCCCTTGCTTTTCCTTGCCATGCATGCTCCCGTCGGACGGATTCGTCGAAAAGACGCTCCCCGTACGGGATAAATGTAACCAAATCCGCCTATCTCGGCTACGCAGTCGGCGAGACGGCTCTTCCACCTTGACCGTCCGGGTGCTTTTACGTATATTTTCCGAGACCCAATAAATAGCTCATTTTTTTCAGGAGGAATAAGTATGAAGGTTAAACCCCTCGGCGATCGGATTCTCATCAAAGTCCAGGAGAGCGAGAGCAAGACGGCCAGCGGAATCATCATTCCGCAGACGGCACAGGAGAAGACGCAGAACGGCGTCGTGGTCGCCATCGGCCCGGGAACGAAGAACGATAAGGGCGTAATCGAGCCCTTGCCGGTCGCGGAGGGACAGAAGGTCATGTATGATAAGTACGCGGGCGCCCAGATCAAGATCGACGGAGTCGACCACCTCATCGTCAAGATCGGCGACGTTCTCGCGGTAATAGAATAATTCGCGCGGCGCCTGGCTCGAAAGCGTAGCGAGGCGCCAGGCCGATAAAAGGCAGGGGCCGTTCGCCGACGAGACAAGCTCTCGCGCGAACGGCCCCTGCCTTTTGCAACCCGCCCGGCCGATCTCGACGTTGCGCTCCATAGCCGTCCGCAGGCCGCCGGGGACGACCCGTATGATCGATCCCTCGCGCTTTAGCGAAGCATTATTCCGTGAGGACTTTGAGGATATCCTCGGGGCTTTTCGCCGCAAGGATGGCCGCGCGCTTTTCTTCGCTCCGGAAGAGCAGGCTCACCTCGGCCAGGAACTGCAGGTGGGGCCCGGTCTTATCGGCCGGGGAGAGGGTCATTATGAAGATGCGGCAAGGTTCCCGGTCGAGGGCGTCGAAATCAACGGCCAGATCCGATACGCCGATACAGGCGACGAGATCCTTGACTACGTCCGTCTTTCCATGCGGTATCGCGATTCCGTGCTTCATCCCGGTGCTCATTCGCCGCTCGCGCTCCAATACCGCTTTGCGCGCTGCGGCAATGTCGCCGATTTTGCCCGAGCGCGCCGCTACCTGGAGAAGTTCGTCGATAAGCTCTTCCTTCGTGCGCCCTTTGAGGCCTAGGGCGACGGTTTCGCGGCTTAGAATGCTCTTGAGGTCCATGCTCCCATTCTACGATTGCGTAGGGTCGACGTCAAGCGTTCGCTACTCGCGTCAAATGAAGAATCGAGATTCCTTCTCCTGGGCGAGTCCCGATCGGCGAGAGAGGAGCAGAGAGGCGCAGCCTGCCCAGAGGGCATCGAGGAACGATCCGACCGCGATGAGGGGCAGGGCCACCGGCGCGGCTATCAGAAAGCCGTTCTCGAAGCCTCTACCGTACAGGGCGCAGAGCGACATGAGCGCGGCCATCGCTCCCCTGTCGGGGGACGAGCCGACGAGAAGCGTCGCGATCGGGGCGAAGACGACTATCCAAAGCAGGCTCGCGGGCGAAACGCCGAGGTTCGAGAATGACGAGAGCACGACAATGAAGGCCGTGGACGTGACTAGGGCCGTGCCCGCCCGCCCGAATATCGCGGCTAGGGGAATGTCGAGGGCATTGGCCCTCCGCCTGATGCCCAGGCTCTCTTTCGCGTGCTTCATGAGAGAGCCGAGGGGGAAATACAGGTCGCCCGAGACCAAGGCGGCGAGGGACGGCGCGAGGAGGGCGTAGAGGATTCGATATGGATTCTTCTTGCCCCCGAAGAACCACAGCACGGCAGGCAGGACCACGAGGATCACGACGAGGGACTCGATGCCGACGGTGGCCAGGAGGGGCCGGTATACGTCGGCCCTCGGGGCGGCTCGAAGCTCGAGGACATTGTGCGCGGTCGTCGCAATGATGAGTATGCCGAGGAATTCCGCGAAGAAAGAATTGATCTGGTAGAACACACGGGACAGCGAGTCAAAAAGCTGGACGACGGGCTTGGTGGCCGAACGGTCATGGCTGAAGGCCAAACCGAGGAGAAGAGCGAGGAAATAGGTCGGCAAAAGGAACTGCCCCGAGGCGAGCGCCGCGAACGGACTCTCGGGGAAGACCGCGAAGAGGAGGTCCTTGACGCCCAAAGTCCGCCCTACCGAGCCCGTGTCCGCGACGAGGGGGATGCGCGCGGGCCGCACTGCCGCCGCGACGCCGACGCCGAAAAGGCTGAGGACCGCGACGGCGGCGAGGAGGACGAGTATCGTCCGTCCAAGGCCTCTCCAGAACTCCTTATCCTCGTTCTGCTCGAAAACCGCCACGGGCACCGAGAAGAGCACTAAAGGCACGAGCGCGTAACGTCCGATCCGGATCGAGATGTCGAAGAGGAATCCCATCGCGTTGCGAAGGCCGGTGTCCTCAAGGGGTATCGCGAGGGCCAGGGCGGCTCCCAGCAGCGCGCCCATGAGGTACTTCATCCAGATCTTCATGGGAGCGAGCATAGCTCCCGCCGGAGCCGGCCGTCAATCGCGCTTGAATCCTGCGTCCCGCGCGTCGAGACTTGTTGCTCCTTGTCCGGCCGTGTAGACTTTCCCCATTATGCGCTTCATCGACGAAAACGGCGCGCTCCTCGGTCTCATGGACGCGTCGGCGCGCGGATATCCCCCTGTGTCCGGCGCGTTCTCGCCCGCCGGGGACGCGGACTTGAGGCCGGCGATCTACGCCCCCGAGGCGTCGTACTCGGAGGCGGCGACCTCGGCCATCGCCGCCCTCTTTCCCGAAGAGGTCGATCCCGTCATGGCCGACCGCCTCGCGGCGCGGGCATTCGCCGAGGTTCCGACTCGGCGCGGACACGGCGAGGACATCCTCGTGACCGACCATGCCTCGGGCCCTTCGGGCTGCGCCTCCGACGTCGAGACCGGGTTCCTCGCGGGAGTCCTCGCTCTCGCCGCGCGCCGGAGCGGCCCGAGGCTCCTCCTGGCGGACGGCACGGGGAGCGAGGGCGCCTCCCTCGCGGAGGCGATCGCCGGCGTCCCGGGTCTCCGCCTCGCCCTGCTCTATCCGGAGGGCCATGCCGCGAGCGGCCTCCGGAGCCAGCGACTTGCCCGAGAGGGCGGCCAGGTCAGCCTATTCGCGGTCCGCGGGGACCGCCTCGCCGTCGATCGCCTGATCCGAGAGGCTGCCGGGGCTACGATAGCCGGCATGGGGCTCGTCGCAGCCGGCCCGGCCAATCCAGCGCGATTCGCGGCGCGCATCGTCGTGCTGGCGGCTACCTTTTCCATCCTCCGCAAAGGGGCTGCCGGAGATTTCATCATGGGTATTTGCGCAGGCGACGGCCTGGGCTTCGCCGCCTGCCTCTGGGCATGGAGATTGGGGCTTCCTCTCAAGGGGATACTCCTCTCTATCGGGACAATGGGGGTGCTCGGGCTCGATCCGGCCGGGAGGGCCCTTATCGATCGCTTCGATGCCGAGAGGCCGGGCGTGATCCGTTCGCTGACGCTCCTTCAGCCGGTCGATTGCGAATCGGCGCTTCGCTCCGGCGCGGCATTCGCGGAGGAGGGCGGGCCCGCGCTCGACGTAGCCTCATCGATGACTCTGGTAGCCGCCGAGAGGGCCCTCGACGCGGGCCTTCGCGGCCACGCCCGGATAGTCGTCCCTCGCTGCGCCGATCCTCGCTGGGACGTCGTCAGCGAGATCGACACCGCCGGCGGGACGGACGCCGCAATCGGGACTTGCAGTGCCGGCAGTTCCACCCGGGCTGCGGGACTTGGGCTCCGCGATGCCCGCGTCGACGCCGAGATCGAGCCGGGGCTCGCGGATCTTGAGCGCGCGTTGACAGCGTAGCTCGCTTTCGACTACATTGTTGCCTAGGCCGCGACGCGGTCGTGCCGCACCCCGATCTGCCGCAACAACATTGACAATGGCAGTTCGCCCGCGCGGCTTTGCGCGACCCAGTAGCTCAGATGGATAGAGCGGCTGCCTCCTAAGCAGCAGGTCGCCCGTTCGAATCGGGCCTGGGCCAACGAAATCAAAGACTAGAGCGAGTGCGGGGAGTCGCCCAGGCCCGGCAAGATATGGCTGGGAGCTAGGGAGATTCCCAAGACTGACAAGAACCGCCGTTCAGCTGGGAAATATCCGTTTAAGAGTAATGATTCGGAGGAGGGACTCATACCCCGCAGCTGAGTGCTCCGCTTCGAGGAACAGGGGTATGAGTCCCTCATACAATAAATTTCCTTGCCGAGCGAACGATACCTCGCAGCTGCGAGGTCGTTCATTTGTTATCCAAGCAAATTAAGCCGATGAAAGGATCCGGCGATTGAGGCTCGAAATGGACCATATTGAGACTGAGAATGAAATATCTCAGGCTGGAATCAAAATAAATTGAGTTGAAACCGGCGGTTCCTCAATTCTTATCATTCACGCTTCTCTGCCGCGCCATCGCCACTACCTTCTTGTACTCATGGACGAAGGGGCATATCTTCGCCATTTAGCTCGAAAGGCAGGTTTTTTCCGTCTTCGCGAACTTGACCTGAATACAGTACGTTATCGTGTCGCTATGTTAAATTTCAGTGCAAGAAGCTTCCATATAATTGAAGCAGTGGCCGTCAGGCCTTCGGGTCCGCTGGCGCCCCTTTCATCCCGGCTTCGGCGGTTCCGCGCTGCCTCTCGGCCTCTTCGAGCTCAGCGAAGGGATCGGCACGGCCCTCGGCGTAGCCTGCGCGCAAGTCTTCGAGATAATGGGAGAGTTCGTCGGTTCGGCGCTTCAGCGCCTCTATGCCGGCGGCGCCCTCGATGCCCGGCGAAGCCTGGACTCGCGCAATGTCGAGACGCATCTGCTTTAGCTGGTTGACCGAGGAGCCCAGGCGCAGGCGCACGACCTCGCTCTGATCCTTCAGCTCCTTGTAGGAGCTTTCCTGTTTGTCTATTTCCTCGATCGATTTCCGGTATTCCGCCTTGAGGGTCGAGCTCGCCGCCTCCTCCTTGGCTAGGAGCGAGGCTTTGTCTTTGGAGAGGTCGGCCATAGGTATGCTTTCGACTAGGCGGTCGATCTCGTTGGCGGATTGGGCGAGAAGGCGTACCTGGCCGAGGTATTGGTCGAGAGCGGGGGCGAGGTCGGCGTCGACGGGCCCGGCGGACCCGGCCTTGAGTTGGGCCGCGATGCCTTCTTTGGCGGCCTCCGCCTCGCGATAGAGATCGGCATAGGGCCCGAGCCCGATGGCCTCCTCGCGTCGGGCCTTGCCGCGGCGGAAGATGTTCCTCCAGCCGCCCTTGACCCCGAGGGAATCGAGGATCTTGCGCTCGAGGCGAGGCTTTGTCGCCGCGTAGGAAGCCAAGTGGGAAAGGTAGCCGACGAGCATGGCGGCCGTGGGTATGAGGAACCACAGGAAATGCGGGCCGGTGAGGAAGTTTACGAGGGCGAGGAGGAGGGGCACCATTATGGTCGTCGCCCCGTGCTGGGCGATGGAGTCCTTGGCTCGATTGAGCTTCTTGTAATCGGCCAACTGCCCGCGATCGAGCTCTGGCATCGCGTCTATCTCGCGGAGCTTTTCGCCCGATCGTCTGGCGGCCACGGCCGTCGATACCAGGCCGATTCCCCAGGCCGCGCTGACGAAGGCTGCCCAGAGGAAGGAAGCCGAAGCGCTCAAATTGATGAACCACAGGAAACCATTGACCGCGAGGTAGCTCGTGAGATTGCCTATGAAGCCGCCGCGCGCCTTCCTGTTGCGCGTCTCGAGCCTTCGCCGATATTCGCCGAAATCTCCGGCCAGCTCTTCCGGGCGCTCGGCTCCGCCGCGGAGTTCCTCTCTGACCTCGTGGCGCATGCGATGGCGTTCCTCGTGTTCGCGGTAGCGCTCGGCGTGACGCCTGTACTTGTCGGCATAATGATCCATCTTGTCGCTCGACATGTTGCGCTCGACGCTTTTCTCGATCTCATTCACTATGCCGTGCACCGCGGCCTCGATATTGTTCTTGAGCGCATTCGGGTCGAAATCGCCCGACGCATTGCGGCCGAGACCGGCGATGAAGGACGGGATGTGCGAAGGATCGGGCGGCTTGGTCGGGCGCTTCACCAGAAGGCCTTGATCGGCCATCGTCGCTATCACTTCCTCGGCCTCCACTCCGTAGAAGCCGTAGCGCTGGATGGCCTCATCGACGCTCATTCGCCTGCCCAAGCCCTTCGTATCCTGCAATATCGCGCGGCGAATCTCGGTGAGGAGGCCGCGCGAGCCCTCTTCTCCGATACCGCGGCCGGTCCCGGCATCGGCCTCTTTGGGAGTCGTCGGCCCGGCCACGGGCTTCTCGGGTGCCGGCAGTTCGTTCGGCGCCTGAGCCGCGATCGACCGCGACGAGAAGGGCCCGGCGGAGGAGCTCATCCCTCCGACGGGAATCGAGCTTTCGGAATCCGCGTCCAAGTAGGATCCCGGCGTGTAGCCGGGCCTCGGCTTCTCGCGTTCCGGATCGAACTCGGCATTGGGCGTCGTGATCTCGTAGGCGTGGATTTCCTTGGTGATGTTCTTGAGAGAGACCTTTCCGAGCTTCTCGGCCCTGAACTCTATCTTGTTGAGCACCAGGTTGTAGACGTCCTGGGAGAAGCAGATGGAGCCCGGCCGCGCCAGCGACTGGAGTCGGGCGGCGATGTTGATGCCCTCGCCGAGGGCGTCGTTCTCGAAGAAGTAAATGTCGCCGAGGTGGACGCCGATGCGCACGAGGAGGGGAAGGCCGGGATTGGCCTTGTTGTGCTCGTAGAGCCTGTCCTGGACTTCCATCGCGCTCTGGAGGGCCTCGACCGTATTCTTGAAGTCGATGAGAAGGGCGTCGCCTATTGTCTTGATTACGGTCCCGTGGTGGCGCTCGACTATGCCCGCGATCAGCTCATTATGATATTTGAGAAGCTCGAGAGTGCCGGCTTCGTCCCGCTCCATCATGCGGGAAAAGCCGGCGATGTCGGTATACATGATGGCGGCGAGCCTGTAATCCTTCTGTTCCATCGTAGGCACAGGATATGTATATACGGATCAGCGGTCAATGAGTCTCTTCGAACGAGGACTCGAGGCTCGAAACCTCGGCCCGGACGAGCCGTACCCGAATCCTCTCGTCGAGCGCCTTGTCGGGCCCCAGCCTGAGCCGCGTCTCGAGGCCGAGCGCGGGAATATAGGCCTGCCAGGCCCCGGGGCCCGCTCCGCCGACGATGATCGCTTCGCCGACCCAATCCGGGCGCCGCGAGAGATAGGCCAAGGTCCAATGCAAGCCGCTCGCCCTCTCGGCCTGCCGCGTCGCCGCGGAGGCGGCCTGGGCAAGGGCGCAGCGCCGGGAGACCTCATCCGCGACGAGGATGGATCTTCCCGCCAATAGGGCGCGAAGCTGCATATGACCGAGAAGGTCCTGGTAGCGGCGCAGGGGGCTTGTCATCTGCGAGTAGAAGGGGAGGCCGAGCCCGCGATGCGCGCTCGGGCTGGGGCCCCACATGCCCGCCCTCATGAGCCTTCGACGCGCGAATTGTACCGAGAGCGCGGATTCCCCCTCGGAGGAAAGCGCGCCGAGCGCGTCCGCCCCCATGTCGGATGGCGCCTCCTGGCCGTAATACGGGAAGGCAAGTCCGCGCGCGAAGGCCCAGCGCGCCGCCGCCTCCCCCGCGAGAAGCATCATCTCCCGCACGATTCGGCTCGAACGGTCTTTCTGGACAGGCTCGATGCGGATCTCGCTCGCGCCGTCATCGACTCTGATCCTGACTTCCGGAATGTCGATCTCGACTGCGCCGTTGGCTACGCGCCTGATCCTTCGACGGGCGGCGAGCTCGCCGAGCGCCGCCAGGCCGGGGGCTCTCCCGTCATCCATGAGAATATCGGCCTCGCCGTAGGAACAGCGCCTGACTCGGACGGTCGAAGCCATCGCCTCCACGCCCGATATCGAGCCGTCTTCGGCCACGTCGATGCGGAAGGAGAGGGCCGGCGACGTATCCGAAAGGCCCAGGCCGAAGCGCCGCAGGGCCTCGTCGGGCAGCATGGGCGCGGTGAGCTCCGGGAGGTAGAGGGTGGAGCCTCTGGCCATGGCCTCTTTATCGGCCGCCGAATCCGGGAGGATGGCGGAGGCGGGATCGGCGACGTGGACCCAGGCGGAACCGCCGTCCCAGGCTATAGCGTCGTCCGGGTCCTTCGACCATGCATTGTCTATTGCCCACGATTCCATCCCCGTCAGGTCGACTCGCGCCAGGTCGTCGAGATCGGGCCCGATCTCCGCCTTCGGCGCGCCGAGGGGGCAAAGCGCGCGGTACGGATGAGGGTTGACCGTCTCGTCCCAAACGCCTACGGCGATGAGGAAAGCCTGGGCCCCCTCGGGAGTCTCCTGAATGCCCAAATCCGCGCAGATCCTGCTCTTCTCGCTCTTCCCGTAGGCTAGGGACTCGATTTCGGCAAGGAGGCGGCCGTCGGATTCCTCGAAGGCCGCCGCATGGACCGGGTCGCCGTCTGCGACGCGAGCCTTTCCTCTCCGGTCTTTCCTTATCTTGCTCGCCCGTTCGATAAAAGCGGCACGCTCTCCCGCCTCGCCCTCCCGGCGCGCCCGCTTTTGCTCTTCCCTTGCGGCCGCATCGTCGTCCAATGGGAGGGGATAGCCTTCCTCAATCTTGAATAGGAGGCCTTTTGCGGCTTCATGCCAGCAGGCGAGGGTCTGAGCGGGGCCCGATTCCCCGAATACGAGCTCCGCCAGCTCGGTCCACGGCAGACTGGCGCCGGGAACAAGCATGCGCCTGGCTGTCTCGAAGTCGCCCCCTTCCGCAGTCCGCGGCAGGTCTTCGACGGGACCTTCGTGCAAAAGGACCAAGTCCTTGTCCCGAACCCTGAGAGAAGAGCCGTCCTCGAGGCGGATTTCGATCCGATCCTTCAGATCGACGACTAGGACGGGGCGATTCTTGTAAAGAGCGATGGATCGGGCGCGAAACATGGGGCCAAGTATAGCGAGGGGCGGGAGAAAGGGACAAGCTTCGAAGGCGGTCCGCATCGAAAGCGAGGCGAAAGCCCGTGTTGCTTTGGGCGGGGATGGATGCTATTATGCCGGACGGCGGCTCGCCTATTGCCGTCGCGACTCAAGGAGGATTCGAAATGGTAGCACTGATAGTCGGGGCCATCCTCATCGCTTTCGCGATCTTCGCAATCGTTCCCGGTCCCCTCGGATGGTGGGCCGACGTGATCAATTTCCTCAAAGGTTCTTTGCCCGTTCTCGCGGCTTTCATCGGCCTGGTCGCCGTCTTCATCGGAGTCGCGGATATCAAGGACCGTCTGGAGGCGAAGAGGGAGGAGGCCGAGGAGGCCAAGCAGGCCGCTATCGACAAAAAGGAGTAGTGCCGCGAGTCGATATGGAGAAGGCGGGGGAAGGCTCCCAAGCCGGTATTGACACTGATCTCGGGATATGGGAATATACCGCCCGCGCGTCCGCGACGTGGCTCGAATTCCCGAGAGTGTCGCGCGCATTCCAATAGAAGGCAAGGGTATAGATACATGAAGACCATCTTCGTCACGCCGGAGTCCCAGTACGCAAAGCGGTCCTGGTACGTGATAGACGCCGAGGGCAAGAGCCTCGGCCGAGTGGCTGCGAAGGCCGCCTATATGCTCCGCGGCAAGAACAAGCCGACCTTCGAGCCGTCCCAAGAAACCGGCGATTTCATCGTCATCGTCAACGCCGACAAAGTCAATGTCACGGGCCGCAAGCGCCAGGACAAGATGTACTACCACCATACGGGCTTTCCCGGCGGGCTCAAGGACTATACGTTCAGCCAGCTCATCGGTCGCGATCCCATCGCGCCGCTGGAGCTCGCGATCCGAGGCATGCTCCCCAAGGGGCCCCTCGGCCGCAAGCTCTATAAGAACGCCAAGATCTACGCCGGGCCGAGCCATCCGCACGCCGCTCAGGCGCCCATCGCCATCGACATCGAATGAGGCCCCCCGCGGCGGGCCGCAAGAGGCTTCGACTGTAAGGAAGTTTGTTGTATGAGGGATCGAACACCCCGCCCTTGGGCGCAGGTCCGTTGCGAACCACGTGGTATTCGACCCTCCTGCGTATAAGGGGAACGAGAAGGATGATCAGGAACCTTGGAATCGGAACCGGCCGTCGCAAGTGCGCCGTGGCCCGCGTCTTCCTCCGCGAAGGCGAGGGTAAGGTGAGCGTGAACGGCGAGGAGCTGGACAAATATTTCAAGCTTAGCGAGCTTGTCACGATAGTTCGCCAGCCTCTCCTCGTTACCGCCGCCGAGAATAAGTACGATATACTTATAACGGTCGCCGGCGGCGGGCCCAACGGCCAGGCCGGAGCCTGCCGCCACGGCCTCGCGCAGGCTCTTTCGCAGGTGGACCCGACAAGCCACGCCGCTCTTCGAGCCAACGGCTTCCTCACGCGCGATCCGCGAATGGTGGAGCGCAAGAAATACGGCCAACGCGGAGCCCGCAGGCGCTTCCAGTTCTCCAAGCGCTAGAACCGAGGCGCTCGGCGACAAAGGCCAGCGAAGCGTGCGGGTCGAATCCGTACGACATGGAGCCTCCGGTACCGCGATCGTCGCGGCGGGAGGCTCTGTTTTCGTTGTTCGCCCCCTTCAGGCCGAAACCTTAGGTCTCGCGCCGGCCTCGCTAGCGCCGGGGGTGGAGCTCGACGAAGGCTCCGCGTTTCTCCTCGCCTTGGCCGCAGAAGCCTACGAGGCCGAGAAGAGGGCGCTCGCCCTTCTCGCCAGAGCCGAGCAGTCTGCCTATATGCTGCGGCTCAAGCTCGAGGCGCGAGGGTTCCGCGAGAAGGCCGTCCGCTTGGCCCTCGATAAGCTCGGCTCGGAAGGCCTCCTTTCGGATAGCCGATTCGCCGAAGCCTATGCGGCCTCGCGGCTCGCGAGGCGGGCAGAGGGGCCTGCGAGCCTGGTCGCCGCCCTCCGCGGGCGCGGCGTAAGCGGCGACGCCGCGAAAGCGGCCGTGGCCGCGGTCCTTGGACCGGAGGAGCGCGCCTTGGCCCTCGCGAAAGCGGCCGAGAAGGAGATGAAGCGCGCAGGCGCGGATAGGGATGCCGCGAGGCGCCGTCTTCGCGCCCTCGGCTTCGAGTTCGGAGAGATTTCAGAGTACTTCGAGCATTTGAGCTGCTGAGCGGTCGATCATTAGGGTCCGGCGGCCATTTCCATCCGGGCCCTACTTTTCGAAATCGGGAACCATCTTAGTCCCCTTCCCCCGTTCGATCCGTACTACGCGGCGCGATCCGCAACGAACCCGAGGCCAATCCGGAAACATGAAAAAATCGTCTCAATTCTATCCTTGACATTCTCTTACATTCATTACAGAATAGTGTAGATCATGTGCATAGAGAGGGGTCCTTCGCATGGATGATGATATCCTTACGATAGAAGAAGTCGCGCGGTACCTTCGCGTTTCGGAGCGTACAGTTTACGACTGGGCTCAAAAGGGCGAAATCCCCTCGGGAAAGATAGGGACCGTCTGGCGCTTCAAAAAAAGCGAGATCGAACGCTGGGTCAACGAGAGACTCAGCTCCAATCGCCCTTCCAGCGTATTCAGCGTCGTCCAGATCCAGAACATCCTATCGCCAGACAGGATCCTGTTCCTCAATTATTCCAAGAAGCGCGACGCCCTGATTTCCCTCGCCGAGAATCTCGCCGGCGCTCCCCAGATAAAGAGCCGCCAGGAGCTCGTGGCGGAGATCCTCCGACGCGAGGAGCTCATGAGCACGGCCATCGGTCGGGGCATCGCCATCCCCCACGTCCGCCTGTCTTCGGTCACGGACTTGGTGGTTTCGGTCGGCGTCAGCCAGGCGGATATCATCGACTTCCAGTCCCTGGACGACGTGCCGGTGCGGCTCATGTTCATGATCGCGGCCGCCTATAATCAGCATGCCTATTACCTGCAGACCCTCTCCTTCTTCAGCTCCAAGCTCAAGAACAATTCCCTGCGCGCGTCCCTCCTGGCGGCGAAAACGCCTCAGGAGGTCTACTCGCTTCTAGTGAGCCAGGACGAAAAATAGGGAGAGCTCCGATCGCTGCTAACCCCCTTCATCGCTTCAGCGGCACATTGAGGTATCCGACGATGCCGGTGCTCGCGTCGTGGATGAGGAGGAGGGCCGAGCCCGATTTGGCGGCGTCGGCGATCCTGGCCGTGAACTGCTTCGGGTCCGCGACTTCCGCATTGCCCACCTTGAAGATGACGTCGCCGACGTTCACGTTCGCCTGATCGGCCGGACTGCCGGGCACGACCTGGGTGACGATGACGCCGGAAGAGCTCATGAGGCCCAGGTCTCGGGCCTCTTCGGCGTCCAGGGCCCTCACGATGAGTCCCAGGATCTTGTAGCCCGGCCGGGCGGCTACGCGCTTCAGGAGGATGAATTGATCCTCTACCGTGGCGTTCAGGCTGAGCGTTCGTCCGCCTCGGGTTATGTCCAGGCGCACCGTGTCGCCCGGCTTCGATGCCGCGATGGAGCGCTTGAGGGAAATGGCCGAAAGGACCGTATCGCCGGCGTAGCGCAGGATCACGTCGCCTTGCTTGAGCCCCGAGGAGTCTGCGGGACCCTCGGGTATGACCTCGACGACGGCTACGCCGATCGTGCCCTGCGGCAGTTTGAGACCTTCGATGATCGCCGGGTTCAGATCCTGGAATTTGACGCCCAGGTCGCCGCGGACTACCTTGCCCAGCCGCACGAGGCTTTCCGAGATCGTCCTGATGATGGTCGCGGGGATCGCGAAGCCGAGCCCTTCTGAGCCGTTGCTCTGGGATAGGATCACCGAGTTGATGCCGATGACCTCCCCGTCCAGGTTCAGGAGGGGGCCTCCGGAGTTGCCCGGGTTGATCGCCGCGTCGGTCTGAATGTAGTCCTCCATCCCGGTAGGCTCTCCGTCCCCGACGAGGCCCCGGTGCTTGGCGCTGATGATCCCCATAGTGACCGTCCAATCGAGTCCCTCGGGAGAGCCGATCGCCACGACCCAATCCCCGACGCGCATGGAGTCGGAGTCGCCGAATCGGACGGGGGGGTCGCCGATCGGGCCGTCGACCTTGAGGACGGCCAGGTCGGTGGTAGGATCGGAGCCCACGGTCTTGGCGGACCTGGTAGTGCCGTCGAAGAATTGAACCGAGATGGTCTCCGCGTTCTCCACGACGTGGTTGTTGGTGAGGATGTGCCCTTCCCTGTCGAGTATGACTCCGCTGCCGAGGCCTCGCACCGGCACGATTCCCGATCCGTCCTGCGGCGCATGGATCCCGAAGGGTCCGTTCACCGGCAGCTGCTGGAGCATGGTTCCCGTAGTCTCGATATGGACGACGCTCGGCCTCGCGGCCTCGGCGACGTCCGCGATCGTATTCGCGAAGAGCAGTCGCGGCCCCGTCGCCGGCCCGAAGGCAGCCACCTTACCATCCTGGGCATAGCTCGGAGTCGAGCTCAGCGCGGCCGCGAGCAAGGCCGGCGCCAACGTCCGTAGAATGCTTTTCCTGGCCATGATCACCTTCTTCGGCGACCGCAGATAATGTCGATCTCCTTACTCTGAATTTCCGGATGAAAGGGGCATGCGGTCAAGGAAATACGTCAAAACGAGATCTCGAGCGTCGCCCCCAGCTGGCCCGCCACGGTCGCGATGCCTTCGATCAGGCTTTCCAGGCCGGCATAGGTCCCGGTCCCTTCTCCCCAGATCGCCTTGCCATATACGACCAGGGTCGCATTCTGCGCGGCCCACAGCGAAACGAGGATCATTCCCGTACCGGAGTCGTCCGCGATATCCCAGATGACCGAGGGCGATACGGAGAGGAATTCCGTCGCTCGCCAGGTTATCTCCCCGTACAGATTATGCGAGCCGGGGAAAAGGGGGTCGGCCGCGGCGCCGCCGCCGTTGTAATAATACTCGGCGGCGAAGATGAAATCGCCTGTGGACCAGTCCGCGCCCGCGGCGGCCCTGATGTTGGCCCCGGCGCCGGAATCCGGCAAGGCATACGAAAGATCGCCGTAGAAGCCCACTTCGAGATCGGCCTTGAAATCCGCGCCGAGATAGGTGGTCCTGGCCTGCCCGTCGCGGGCCGCCGAAAGGGCTCCGTCCACGCCAAGGACGAGTCCCGAGAGCCTCGCGGAATAGACGCCGTCCGCGGCGAAGGTGTCGGGAGCCGCAGCGATGTCCAGGCCGGTCGTCGTTCCGAAAGGGAAGGTGAGTCGGAGCGCGTCGCAGCCCAGCCTGACGGGCGAAAGGCCGGTCAGGTCGAGCTGGGTGAAGATGTCCGTCGGGCTCCAGAGCGCGCCGCGCTCGTAGTTGATGACTTGCCGACCCGCGATGAGCGAGACCCAGTCGGCGTCGAGCTTGACGTAGAGCGTCCGCACTCGAAAAGCCATGAGGAGGTCCGGACCCCCCGGGGGCCTGCCGGACGGAACGAAAAGCTCGTCGGTGGGGGCCAGTCCCGGCTGGGCCGCCAGCACCCACGCGATCCGCGCCGCATCGCCGTCCATGACGGCGGTTTCGAGGGAGGCGCTGGCCCTGGCGCGTTGCCCTTTGACATCCAGGTTCAGTCCGAGGGTAGTCGATGATCCGTAGCCGAAATCGTCGGACGAGAAGCCGCCGGAGCCCGAATAGCTGCCGTATGCCTGCTCGAGGACCGATCCGCCGAAGGTCGTGATCGGAGAATCCTGGGCCGCGCCGAGAGGCGGGGCGACGATAGCGAGCGCCGCGGCGAGCGCGACGGCGGGGGCCGAGACCTTCATCGCCTAGGCCTTATTTCGTGAGGGCGGACATCGTGAACTGCCGCTCGTCGATGGAGGTGTCCATCTCGATCCTGCTCATCGCGAAGAGCGTCTTCGTATTGTTCCGCAGTTTCGAGACGTACTCGGTCCGCGAGGGATACCAGCGGTCGCCGACTCGCTGGACCTCGAGGGCCGCGCTCGTCTTGAGGAGCCTCCCCGATTTCGCGTACATCTCCTCCTTGAGGACGACGAAGCGCTCTGCGTCTACCCACATGACGCGCCGATCGTAGGCCGCCGTCGGCACCTTGGCGTCGAGCTGTATGATATAGCAGTCGCGGCCGTCCAGGCTCTCCTTGCCCTTCAGGGAGGCGCCGTACTTGATCTTGAAGTCCCTCGACTCGAGGGCGTCCTCGTAGGACACGTCCGAGCCCATCATCCCTTCCTTGAGAAGATGGCCCGAGATCTTCACCGTGTCCTGCTCTTTCGGGAAATAGATCCAGAGGTCCTTGGCGAGCTTCAGATAGCGGGTGCCGCGGTCCTCGGGGTTCGTGAATTCCGCGAAGGCCTTCTCGGATCCCATCGCGACCGCGTCCATCGTCTTGTAGCGGGTCTCTCCGCCGATGGTGATTTCCAGCCGCCCGCTGTAGCGCATGTTGCCGAAGGACATGTTGGCGTCGACCTTGGCGAGTATCTCGTCGGCGGAGCCCGGTACCTGGGCTCCGAGGGCCGTGGCCGCGAGGAGGGATAAGCCGATCGCCAGCGTGGCCACCGGCGCCATTCTCGTAGGATCTTTCATATCGATTCCCCTTTCGCTCCCCTAACAGACTGTTGAAATACTCGAAGCATTTCAACAGCCTGTTGAGACTGTCGATTTTATGGCTGTAGTGAACCGCCCCGGGTTCTCCGGAGCCTTTTCTATTTTAGTCCGGCTCCTACGGCCAGACCTTCTTGGTGAGTATAATACACCTTCTCGAACTCCGCAGGTGGTACGTTACCGATCGGCTCAAG
>Ga0181535_10000574_pt1 | contig 53462 bp, 44 predicted proteins | sample PEATcosm2014_Bin_44_FD_119774 | JGI IMG/M metagenome (GOLD analysis project Ga0181535, IMG submission 119774) | Peatland microbial communities from MTU Mesocosm Facility, Houghton, MI, USA - PEATcosm2014_Bin17_30_metaG | ecosystem: Environmental > Terrestrial > Soil > Wetlands > Peat | place... | reverse complement strand
TCCAGGGCAACCCCACACGCCCGCCTGATTGACCGCCGGCAGATTGCGGTAGCCATCGTTCATGTCGGTGCCGTCTAGCAAATAGTTGTTCGACCGGCCGCGATTGCCATTGAGGCTGAAGAGTCCGTACGAGCCGGCCGATTCGGTCGATCCCACCGGATCGCTCGTCGCGCCGGGAACCAATTCCAGCAGTTTGGTGTAGTCGCGTCCGTTCACCGGCAGCTCGGCAACCTGGGAGGCTTCGATCGAGCCGCCCGTTGTATTGCTGGCCGTCTCCACCAGGGGCACTTCGGCGGTGACCTGGACGACTTCCTGGACCGCGCCGGCAGCAAGTTTGGCGTCAGCGCGCGTCGGCGAACCGACACTGACGGGGATGTCGGTTAGCGTCGTGGTGCCAAAACCATCCTTCTCAACCGTGATGTTGTAGGTGCCTAACGGCAGTTCCGAGGCGACGTACCCGCCAAGGTCGTTGGTTGAGACGGTGCGGCTCAAGCCGGTGCTAGGGCTGAAAACCTTTACCATGGCCCCCGGTATGGTCGCTCCTGTGCTGTCCGTGATTGTGCCTTGAATGCTCCCGCGGAAGGTCTGGGCACTTGAGTTGCAGGCGAGGAAGGATGCGAAACATACAAACAATACAGCAATCACGGAGTTTTTCATCGGGCCGTGCTCCTGACACTTCTGATTTATGAGATTGCACGAATTTTAACACGCGGGTGGCTGATCTCGAATAAGGATGGCATAAGGATTCTTCCGGGCAAATGCGCGAAAAGCCGCACCCTGGCTAGGGAGGCGCGCAACCGCCCGCACTCTTCAGACGTACCCATCTTTTCCACAATGTGCGTTTTACGGATTATCTGGAGGACTGGTTTCAGATCCCCAGGCGCGATTTCAAAGAGCGGACACGGTCGCGGGCGACGGGAATCTGGGTGCGTTGAGGATCTTTGAGAGAAAGAATGACCTTGCCGGCAAACCACGAGTTGACCTCTTGAATCCACTCCACATTCACGAGCGCGGATCGGTGGACGCGAAGAAACCTTGCCGGATCGAGCCGCTGTTCGAGCTCGGCGATCGTCTGATCCACACAGTGCTGGCGTCCGTTTGCCACGGCATAGGTGAGCTTCTCGTGAGCCAGGAAATGAGTGACCGCGTCGAGGTCCAGAAACTGAATGCGCTCGCCCACCCGCGAGGCGATGCGACGCGGATAGTCGACGGGTTCTCCGCGCAGCGATGCGGCCAGTTCTTTGAGCAAACCAGCCAGATCTGGATTGCGCTGCCACTCCGATTTGGCGGAAGGACGAAGCCGCTCGAGTTTCTTGAGCGCGCGCCGCAACTGTTCGGGCTCGATGGGCTTCATCAGGTAGTCGATCGAGTTGACCTCAAATGCTCGCAGCGCGTATTCGTCGTAAGCAGTGGTGAAGATGACGAAGGGCTGCCGGCTAAGCCGCGAGAGCAGGTCAAAGCCGCTGAGAACCGGCATCTGAATATCGAGGAAAAGGACATCGACGGATTCGCCTTCTTCGCTGTTCAGAAATTCAAGGGCTTGAGCCGGATCGGTTGCCTTGCCGGAAATGCTCAGGCCGTCCGTCCTCGCCAGCATGCGTTCGAGCCGCTCGATGGCCAGCGGTTCATCGTCGACGAGATAAACCCGAAGTGTGGAGTCATCCATAGATAAACCAATTATGCGGGAAACGAGAGACTGACGGCTGTTTTAACGTTTCTGCGCGTTACTTCAAGCCTGGCGTCGGCGCCAAACAATAACTCGAGACGCGCGATAAGATTGCCCAGGCCGTGCTCGGGAGTGATGGCATCGAGCGAGAAGCCCGGGCCGTCGTCGACGACTTCGAGCACAATGCGGCCGGAATCCCCGGTTGCGACGATCTCGATTGTGGTTCCCTGTTGCCGTTTGGAAACAACATGCTTCACGGCGTTTTCAACCAGCGATTGCAGGGCGAGTGGAGGAACTTTTACCTCGCCCAGTGCCGCCGGCGCGGCGATTTCGTAATTCAGGCGCGAGCCGAAGCGCGTCTTCTCGATTTCGAGATAATCGCGGACGATCTTGAGTTCCTGGCTCAGCGGAACCAGGCCGCTATGGTTTGCATTGAGCGAGAAACGGAGCAACGAGGCGAGTTTGCCGACAGTGTCCTCAGCTAACTGCGGGTCTCTGGGGATGAGAGCGGCGATCGAGTTAAGAGTGTTGAAGAGAAAATGCGGATGGATGCGGGATTCGAGGGCGGAAAGCCGCGCCTCGGCCAGTAACTTGTAGGCACGCTCCTGCTCGACCTGTTTCGTGCGAAGATCGAGTTGGGCTAATTGATACTTGTAGCGCAACGTTTCAAACGCTGAGATACTCAGGCCAAACATGAGGTTGATCACTACACTGAAGGGCGCCGATGCCCGGAATTCACTCCAAAACTCGCTGTGGGGAAGAAGATGGAGGATCTGGAAAACCAGACCGGCGGCAAAACTGCCTGTAATCGACGTGCAAGCCAAAACCAGAGCCTGCATGAGAACAATAAGCCGGGGGAAACGTTCGGTATAGCGTTGAGAGATCCGCGTGAGAAGTGCGATGGAAGGGAATGCGATCAGAATGCAATAAGTGAATACGAACAGAAGTTCGCGTCCAGTCGCGGATAGGCGAAATCTTCCCAAGGAGAGAAAAAGAAGAAAGATCAGCAGCGCGCAGGCTACCGCGATCGTAACGGCCCTGAAAAGATGGGCTGCGACCGCGCCGGGCCGGCGGCGATCTTCGGTGAGCTTCGGCATGAGCTTATCGATTGCGAGGTTCATAGCTGGAATCGAACCCCCACTGAAGTAGCAGCTGTATATGGAGTCGCACCGTAGTCCGATGTCTTGCTTCCCTGCGGTATCTGCAAATGCAAATAGGATGAGAAGTGGTTGCCGTATCGCCGCGTGGCGTCAAAGATGGCGATATAGCTCCGATCGTCGAGGTTTGTGACCACGGATCCGCCCAGATCCCATTGCTTCCAGCCGGGTAACTCGCGCAAGCGATCTTTGTAGGCGGTGAAAAACGCATAGTGCTGTCGGCCTGCGAGTGGAGAGATTGAACTGTCACGATAGTACGGGATATTGGGCGGAGAATAGAACTCGCCGATAAAGGAAACACCGGCGGCCGTGGTACATTTCCCGCCCAACAGTACCGCGCCCTGCTCGCGCCATGCGGCCTCGCCATGCAACTCCCATGCCTGGCCGAATACGCGGGTGAAGGTGAGACCGCCAAAGGCGTCTCCGCCGCGGTCGTCGCCGGCGATCAGCGAAGTGTCGAATCCATGCACCAGAATGTTATACCGGAAAGCAACGGTGTCATGCAGGTTTGCCGTCGCCGGAGCAAGCGCGGCCGAGGACCAGACCAGTGACAATGCGTGAGGACCGTGTACATAATCGGCCTTGACCATGTCGCGGCCCTGGTTGAGATTTAGCCGGTCTGCGGGGTTGGTGGGATCGCGGGGTGGATCGAGCACCCCGGCTGGAGTGAATGCATAACCGGTGCTCCATCGCACAATTCTACGGCCCGCCATGAGGTCGAAGTCACCCGCCGAGAGACCAGCATAGGTTTCTTTCACGCGAAACTGGGTGCGCGTGCCCATGTAGGGTTCAAGCGCGGAGTTGAGGGCAGTTGAGACGGCGATGTTACCCGGTGGAAGATTGAAGTCCGCGGCAGAGAGACCTCGAAACGAATCGGCCAGGCCCACCACACTCGATGCGAGACTCCAGCGAGAGCGATAGCGAAGTGTGAATGACGGCTCCAGCAGCAATTGATTTTGAAGAAGAGTGACCGATGGATCCTTCAGCATGCTCGCAGATGACGGCAGAGGCGGTTGGAGGTCCAAATCGAGTGTTGCATCATTGATAACAGAAACGGAATAGCGGAAGTCGCTGCGGGGCTCCGGCGGCAGGTCATCCTGCGCAGAGGCGAATGTCGCGGCAGCGAGAAGAAGCAGAATCGGAGATGTTTGCGCGAGTTTCATCGAGTTTGCCTGAGTTGGGTTGAATCTCTTTGATAGCAACCGAGGCTCATAGTAACGGTCGCCGTCAAATACCTCTGGAAGAGACTAAGACAGCGTGCAGGTTGTGGAACAACAGGAAAAGCCCCGAGAGAGACCAATACATCCATGGTCTGAAAGGAACTTGCGGAAGCAGAAGCTCGTCGCCGATCAAGCCAATTCCGGTTAGCCAGACGATTGGCGTGTAAGCAGGCGCTAGGAAGCCGATCTCACTCGTACTCCATGCACATTGAGGAAAAACGATCAGGACGGCCCAAGATGCGAAGTAGACCAGCAGGCCCGCGAGGTAGAGACCGAGGCCGAGCTTCTGACCCGAGTTGGAAACGCGGAGCCGCATAAAGATCGGCACGATCATGACGAGCATGCGCAGGAGGTTCTCTGGATAACTGATTATCCTTGGAATCTCCTTCCAGAAGACATTCATCTGATAGGCGGCGGGAAGCCGGTGCGTAAAGAGCAGGTTGAAGATAAGGATTGGCACCAATAGCCAGAAACAGCTATAGAGGTAGCCTTTTATTCTCGATAAGTTCATCGTATGCTCCATTCAGCTTTTTTTCACATGTGGTCTCTAACTGGCAGGTGAGTCTTAAAACCTGTCCGTGCGGCCCTGGTAAAAGAGCTTGTCGGGCAGCTCGCGCGGCGAGGTGCCGGAGTATTCGAGAACGCTGTGCGAGTTATGGCGGATTTCGTCGTAGAGCGTCCAGCGGCGAAGCTGGATTCTGCCTCCGACCGAAGCGTACTCATCGAAGATGGCTGTTTTGATGTGTTTGCCGGAGGTGAGATAGAACTCCGCTCTCACCGGGCGTGCATCCTCAACGCGCACCCAATAGAGGATTCTCTGATAGGTTGAGGCCTTTCGCTTGGCGGCAAGATCCAGAACATAACAATCTTCATTGCCAACCTTCTCGGTGCGAAGATAGACGGGCGAGTAATCGACGGCGTAGTTTGTGCGGGCCACATCTCCGTTGGAGGCGTCGCCGCTGAGGCGTTCAAGCGGAGTAATGCGGACGGGGCGGCTGGTGTCGGGCAGATACATCCACATATCGTCGCCGAGCATCAACAGGTGCTGGCCTTTTTCGCGAGGACTTAGAAACTCGACATAACTCTTTTCGGTTCCCTTCTGCGAGACTTCGTAGAGTTTGTCTTCGTCCTGTTCGCCGGATTCATAGTGGGTGATCTTGACCCGCACAACATAAGTGGGCCATCCGTTGCGATAAATGTCGGAACGCTTGAGCAGGGCTTCGGCATCGGGAGCTGCCGGAGTTGCTGCGTGGCAGACAAGCGCGAATGCGGCGAGAAAGCCGAAGAGAAGCAGGAATGTTCGCAATGCGCAGTTGATTCTAGACATGAGATAGAGCCTCCGCAATTCTTAACCGGGATGCGCGGATCGCCGGAAGGATAGATGCAAGCGCCAGCGAGACAATGACCAGCAGCGATGAGCCGATCATCTGAACGGGCACATGACGAACCCTGAAGGGCATTGGAACGCTGTAGCCCGGAGGCGGCGGCATGTGCAGTCCCGACGAGTTCAGCAGCATGCCGAGGAGATTGCCGGCGGCCAAGCCGATGACCGCGCCCATCGCGCCGAGCAGCGTGGCCTCGAGCATGAACAGAGCCACAATCCATGCGCGGGGCGTGCCCATGGCCAGCATGGTCCCGATCTCGCGCGTTCGTTCAAACATACTCATCAACAGCGTGTTGACGCTGGACATGAGAACCATGAAGAAGACAATGATGCCCATGAAGAGAAAGATACCGTTGAACATGGAATTGACTTGCTTGTAATAAGTGGCCAGATCGATCCATTTCTTCAGTTCCATCCGCTGCGGCAGGCCGTTGAGGCGCGGCATCATCTCGAAATAGGCCTGATCGGTGTTCTCAGTGGAGTCGAGACCTACCACTAGATTGGTAATTCGATCGCTTTGCAGAAGGCGCTGTGCGGCAGGCAATGTGATGCGCAGATAACGCGCGTCCCTTTCCGGTGCGCCGGAGTTGACGATACCGACGATCTGAACATCGACGCCGTTGAGCGCGCCGTCGGAGGTCATGGCCAGCACCGTCAAGCCATCGCCGACGTTGACGTTCATCGACTTGGCCAGTTCTTTACCAATGAGCGCCTCGACTTCGCCGCCAGGCTTCGGGTCCAGATCGCGTCCTGTTTCGATGCGCGAAACGAAACCCAGGCTCTTCTCCGCTTCGGGATCAACAGCGCTGCCCATGAATCCGACGGCCTTGGCTCCGTTGGAGACCATGCCGTAGAAATCGATGCGGGGGGCAATGCCGCGTACGTGTTCGCCCGTCTTGACGCTTGCGGCCACCTGACGCCAGTTGTCGATTCCGGTGTCGAGCACGCGATTTTCGTCGCGTTCGAAGTGCTCGGCGGTGAAGATCTGCAAGTGGCCGAGGCCGCTGTTGATGGTGTCTTCGCGAAGGCCGTGCGTCATGAAAGCGAAGTACCCACCAGCCAGCAGTAATCCGGCCACGCCTCCGCCGACCATGAGAAGAGTCATCAGAGTGCGGCGGCGATTGCGAAAGATGTTGCGAAATGCGAGAAGAAGAAACTTAGCCACGGCTGCCTCCGTCGATCGAGTTATCTGAAACCACTTCACCATCGCAAAGGCGGACGATACGCTCGGTGTGCTCTAGCAGGCGGGCGTCGTGCGTTGAGAAGATGAAGGTGAGGCCAAGACGCTGGTTGAGGCCGTGCATTAGATCGATGAGCTGAGTGGCGTTGTGCGTATCGAGATTGGCCGTGGGTTCGTCGGCCAGCACCAGGGCCGGACGATGAACGATGGCTCGGGCCACGGCGACGCGCTGGCGTTCGCCGCCTGAGAGCAGATCGGGACGTTGCTGGGCGCGGGCCGAAAGACCGACGCTTTCCAGAGCCTCGGCCACTCGCGAACGGCGCTCGCGACTGCCGACCTGCTGGATCAATAGCGGATACTCGACGTTTTCGGCTGCGGTAAAGACTGGAATCAGGTTGAAGGTCTGAAAGACAAAACCGATTTTTTCGCGGCGCAGCGTGGCCATGCTGCCTGGCTTCAGCTTCGATGTGTCTACGCCATCGACGAGAATCCGGCCGGAGGTTGGCTGATCGACGCATCCAATCAAGTTGAGAAGGGTTGTTTTGCCGCTGCCGCTGGGACCGGAGATAGCCAGGAACTCCCCGGCTGAAACGTGCAAGTTGGCGTTTGACAGGGCGCTGACAAAACTGTGGACAGGGTGCCTGGCCTGACCGTTGTCCAGGGCGAATCTTCGGCTGACTGCTTCGACGTTGACGAGTTCTTGCATGGGCCGTTCCTCTGTGTGGTCTTGTTCATCTTGAAGGTAAGCGGAGAAGGCCCGGCGCGCGCGGGATTCCTGACGAGGGGTTTGAAAAGCGGATGAGGGGCGGGAATGGTGGGATGAATGGGGCGGGTTATCTCTAGGATGGGATTGGTCTGGCACGGAGAGCCATCCTGGTTCGTGCTTACCTGCTCAGCGACCAGGCAAGCCGCGCGGCGCTGCCGCAAGATCCCTGGGTCGTGCGATGACCGGACCAAGCCGCGAGGCTGTGAGCAATGGCGGGCTGGCTGGAATCGATGGGCTCCAACTCAGTCCCATCCACCTCAACGGCAACGCTCTGCATGGTCAGGTTCACCGTGAGAACAATGCGGACGCCGCCTTTTTGCCGCACCACAACGCCCTCCATTCCCGCGAGAGCGCCCGATTTGATCCGGGCCCTCTGGCCTACGGTCAGCAATGGGTGCGGCGCGGCGCGGCGAAGGCGAAGGCCGGAACGCAATGCTTCGATCTCCTCCTCGGGTAACGAGGCCGGTTGACGCCCGGTGCCGCCGACGAAGGTCACAACTCCCGGCACTTCGAGTACCCGCACGCGCTCGCCGCGGTCAATGCGGACAAAGATGTAGCCGGGAAAGAGCGGTAGGTCCAGGGTGACTATCGAGCCATCGGCCCACCTGCGCCGAGGATGGTAGAGCGGTAGATAATGCTCGATCTTTCTCATGCTCAGGTACTGGCCCACGCGCTTCTCGTGTCGGGGCGAGGTGGAGGCGGCAAACCACTGCGGAGCGAGGAGCCTCGCGGTAAGACAACCGGCCTGAGGCTCGCCCGCATGAAGAACCGCATTCGGTCGTGCAGTCTCAGACAACATTTCGCCACCTTCACGGGGGAGGAAGCAACCTTCCTGGACCCCATACCCTTCTGCGTACTAACCCTGGCAATGCATGGCAATTCCGAACAACGACGACACGCGGGGGCAATTCTCGCTTGATACCCAGGAATCGAAATCTGCCCGAATGCCTCGAATGTATGGCTCTATTTGGATTCTACGCCGAAGGCGTTCCAGATTGACACTTGGCGAGAAGATCCCTCTACCGGGCGTCTCCTTCAAACGATGGACAGGCAAAAGCCGCACGAGGCCGATCAGACTCGCCGGACGCATGTCGAGTCTCCTGTACCGAACGGGTATCAAGCGATTTGCGAATCGGTAAATCCGAGATTTCTACAGCCGCTACTTGGCGTCGCCGCCCGGTGCGTAGTAGCCTTCGCGGGTTACGACGGTCAGGTCGTCTTTGTTGGCCTTGAGGGCGACCTTGTGAAAGCCGCCTTCATTGTCCACCATGTCGGGCGTATAGGTCAGCAGGTACTGGCCGCGCAGCTCCTCGGCGATCTGACCATAAATCTCGTCCAGGCTGTCTTTCTTTTTAGCCTCGAAGAATCGGCCTCCGGTGCGCGTGGCGATCTTCTCCATGATCTTCTTGCCGTCGACTTCCGACTCGCTCTGACCGCCTCCGCCGCGCCTGCCACCGCCGCCCGGATAGCCTCCGCCTCCGCCACCGGGATAACCGCCCCCTCCGCCGCCTCCACCGGGCCAGCCGCCTCCGCCATGGTGACCGCCGCTCGGAAAGCCTGTCTGGCTGCGCTCCTGCTCGCCTTTGAAGTAGATTGTGTAGACGGCCACACCGGCCCGGTCCGCCGCATCGACCGCATCGTTCAGCGTGTCTTTGCTGCCCCGGTCCACTCCGTCGGAGAAGACGACCAGCGCCTTGCGGCCGTCTTTGGGCTTCATCAGCTCATCGGCGGCCAAAAAGATTGCATCATAGAGCTGTGTGCCGCCACGCCCGTGATGCGACTGGTCACTGCCGCGGTCGTCCCCGGTGGTTTCAGGCCCCTGGGAGTCATTCCGCTCTTGCCGGGTCGGCCCCAAATCCTGTAATTCGCGGTGCAGTTTCTCCCGCGACGGGGTGAAGTCCTGAAGCAGCTCGACTTCCCGATCGAAGTGGATAAGGAAGGCCTGGTCTGGAGTGGAATTTGGCTTCTCGGGCAGCATCGTATCCACAAACTTGCCAGCCGCCTTGCGCTCGTCCTCCATCGCGCCGGAAACGCTGCGGCTGGTATCGACCAGCAGGCCCAGCCGGTAGGGCAGGTTAGTCTCGCGGGTAAAGCTTTTGATGGTTTGCGGGCGGCCGTCCTCGGTCAGGGTGAAGTCGCCGATCTTCAGGCTGGCGACCAGCGCGCCCTTCTTGTCGCGCACCGTAACCGGCAGCACCACCTCGCGCGCCTCCATCTTCAAGGTGGCGGCGGGCTGGCCGGAGGCTGGTTTCTGGTCAGGGTTGGCCGCGGAAAGCAAGCTCAAAGCCAAAATCGCAGCAGAGATGCCAAAAGCTGATCGGATTCGCATAGCGGTCAAAGTGTACACACTTTCACTCGGTTAGACGCGCCTCCCATAAGACGGTTGACCGGGCCCGCACAGGGGACCTTAAAACGCCAAAGCCTCATCGCTGATTTCAGACATCTCGGGAAAACTGAGGATGCCTCCGAAGCGTAAACAGAATGGCGGCGGCTCGACAAGCAATGAAAGCTGTCCTTAGTGCGAGTGTCAATGTAAGCCGCGCTACCACCTGGCGTCTGCACATGGCCTACCTGGTCGAGAATGGCATCAACAGGGTCTCACTGGCTACGAAGCCGCGCCAGCCCCTGTCGCGCCAGATCCGCAATCGCCCTGGCCAAAGTGACCGAGGCATTCAGCGACTCAGGCCGCTCCAGTCGCATTTTGAGCTTCTCCGCATACTCGCGGAAGAGAATATCCACGTCGTAGAGGATCTCGACGTGGTCGCAGAGAAAGCCGATGGGCTGAAGCATCAACGTCTTCACGCCCGAAGCGGCAAGCGATTCTAGAGTTGCCTCGACCGTGGGGCCGATCCAACTGCCGCCGCTCGCGCCCTGGCTCTGGAATGCGAAGCACCACTGTGGAATCCCCTGCACGCTTGCCGCGACCAGCGCTGCCGTTCGCTTTGCCTCTTCCGCGTAGGGGTCGCCGCCCTCGCCGTCAGTGCTCGCCGCCGGGGCCTGAATCGTGCGGCACGGAACGCTATGCGCTGTGAAGAGCACCGGCACCGGCGCGCCGGCCTCCGTGCTGAGTTTCTTCCAGGCGGGCCTCAGGCGCTCGGCAAAGGCCTCGATAAGCAGCGGATGCTGCGCCCAGCCCTCGGTGAAGTCGATGCGCAAATCGCCGGCCTCCGCCTCGACCGCGCGACGGTAGAGGCCGACGCTTGTGCGCGAGTTCTGCGGAGCGAGGCAGATGACTGCGGTCTCTTCCACTCCGTCGGCACGCATCTGGCGGACCACGTCAGCGATGTACGGGCTCCAGTTTCTCATCGCAACATAGACCGGAACAGGCTCACCCGAGGCAGAGAATTCCGCAGCCACCGCGCGACCCTGCTCCTGCGTGATCTCAGTCAGCGGACTATGGCCTATGAGCGCATAGCGGTGCTGAATCTCTTCGACGACCGCCTGCGGAAGCGGACGGCCACCCGTCACGTTGCGCAAGTATTCCGGGATCTGCTCGACGGTTTCGGGGGTGCCGTGAGCGAGCAGCAAAACGGCCTGATTAGCCATTGGCCTTCTCCAGGCGGAACTCCTTGACTGTCTTTACGACAGCCTGAACATTCTCGACCGGCGTGCCGGGAACGATGCCGTGACCGAGGTTGAAGATGTGTCCGGGGCGTCCGTTGGCGGCGCGCAAGATCTCTTTCACGCGAAGCTCCAAAACCTCAGCCGGCGCAAAGAGTGTAATGGGGTCGAGATTGCCTTGGACTGCGCGTCCGTGGCCGACGGCTCGCCAGCCCTCATCGAGCGGTTGCCGCCAGTCGAGGCCAATCACATCGGCTCCGGTCGCAGCCATCTGCGCGAGCAGTCCCGCGGTCTCGACGCCAAAGTAAATCACCGGCACGCCCATCTGCTGGACTGCGCGGATCAAGCGCTTCGATGCCTCGAATGCGTAATCGTTGTAATCGGCCAAGCCGAGCGAGCCCACCCAACTGTCAAAGATCTGAATCACGTCGGCCCCGGCCTGAACCTGAAGGTGACAGAACTCCTCGAGCACCTTCACGAGCTTGTCGAGCAGCAGCCGCCACGACAGACTGTCGCCGTACATCATTTTTTTGGTGTGGATGTAATTGCGCGAACCGCCGCCCTCGATCATGTAGCTGGCCAGCGTGTACGGTGCGCCACAGAAGCCGATGATGCCGAGCCGGTCGCGGAAGTGGGCGGCGACTCTCTCGATGGCGCGGGCCACATATGCCAGATCGTCGGCGCGGTCGGTGCGCAGGGCGCGCACATCTTCGGCAGTGCGGACAGGACGATGAACGACGGGCCCCTCGCCGGCTTGAAATTCAAAGTCCAGCCCCATCGGTTCCAACGGCAATAGCAGGTCGGCAAAGATGATAGCGGCATCGACACCCAGTTTCTCGGCTGCGGTGATGGTGACCTCAGAAGCCAGCTCAGGCTGCCTGCAGATCTCGACCAGCGTATGGTGCTTGCGGACCTCGCGGTACTCCTGCATGTAGCGGCCGGCCTGGCGCAGAAACCATACCGGCGTGCGGTCGACAGGGCGGCGCAGGCAGGCGCGGATAAAACGGCTGCCGTCGAGAATCGTGTCGGGACGGTCATCGGCGGCGCGGATTGGTTCGATGGGTATCATACAAGGATGATTTTACCGGGCGGGATTGAACCTGCTAGAGTGTTCGCCAGAATCCAAGCTTCAGATAAGGAGTGCTCAAATGCATCACACCGCGATGAGTGGCGCCACGGATTGCCGCGCCAAGGGCTTCTTCCGCTTCCTGACACCCCTTCTGCTTGCCTGCTGCGCGATGGCCCCAGTCGGCACGGCAGTCGCGGACACGGCGAAACCGCCCTCCGCGCCCTCGGCCGGCAAGGCGCTGGTCTGCCTCTACCGCGTTTACCGGTTTACGGGCTCCGCCTCCCATGACGCTCTCTACGTCAACGAAGTCTTGCTGGGCACTCTGCTCAATGGCGAATACATGTGCACGGAGGTGGCGCCGGGCACGGTGGTCATCTCGGGGTTGCCCAAAATGTACTACGGAGGCGTGACCCAATCTGTCGGTGCTGCGCTGGCCGAGGCAAGAAAAAGGGAGAATGAGCGAGCTCGTTTTGACACCGAGGCCAACAAGAGCTACTACCTGAAATGGACAGCGGAGGCCATGGCCACCGGCATTAAATTGACGCCTGTGGATGCGGCGACCGGAGCCAAGGAGATGAGCAAGCTGCATCCCTCCAAGCCGCCGGAGCCGCCTGACGAGAAGAAGTGAAGCCGTAGCGTCAACAGGGCAGTCCTAAAGCCTCCTTCACTCAAAAAAAAACGGCCCCCGTGATTAGCGGGGGCCAAGTTGCCTTGGTTCTCTCCAACTGCGAGAGCTTGATTGGCGGCCTACGGCGGGGGAGCCGCGGGTAGCGGGAGGGAGCCTCGGGGGAGGGGCTGCGGCTTTAAGGCCGCTCCGCACCGGTCGAGGAAGCCATGTCGTGGGGGGACGAGGCTTCCCGGGCCGCCAAACTGTTTTCCATCAACCGGATATGCACGCTGCTGGCCTTAACTTTCTGGGTCTCCTCCTCACTCACGGCGGGAGCATTGCCGAGAGCCACGGTGTGCAACCGATAGACGGGAATCTGATGTTCTGTGACGAGATAGCGCTTGACCGCTTCGGCCAGTCGCCCAGAGCTCTGGATGCCAGCCGTGCTGGCCAGAGGAGAGTGCCCCTCGATCTCCAGAATGTATCCCTGGCGGCCGGTCAGGTTGGCCGCGAATTCGTCCAGTTGTTTGCGGGCAGCAGACGATAGGATGGGCTGACCGCCATGAAACCTCACTTCGACATCATTGGCCTGTTTGTACTCATCAAGCCCTGAGACGGTGGTATTCAACTGATCCACATGCGTCGACGCGCCCTGCGCGGTGGAACTGGCCTTCTGCGCCTGGCTTCCGGCCAGAGTCGCTGTCTGGTTGGCTGCATCGGCAGCTGACTGTGCCTGACGAATGCCCGCCTGCGCCCTGCCATCCACATCCTGAATGTCGCGCGCGTTCTTTGCATTGACCTCATCCAACTCGTTCAGCTGACTCCTGAGGGGGTCCACCCGGTTGTTGACCCACTTCTTGCGCGCAAATGGGTTGACCCGGCCCCAGAAACCCTCCTTCGCCGGTGCGGCGAAGGAGGAAGGCATCTGGGAGGTCATAGGGGAGGGCTGCTGTTGAACAGCGGCAGACGGAGTGCTCGGCGAGTCTGTCGTGGACCGCGGTTGCCCTTGTTGCGCGAAAGCGGGAGTTGCAATTGCAGATGCCAGCAGAACAAGAGCAAGCCGGCAAGGGAACAAGATGCGATGCGGTATGACCGAATTCATCATCGTGGATACCCCTCAGGTTCTTTCTCCGCAATCCTTCCGCGGGTTGAGCTGTTCTGTCTGCTCGCTCATAGATATAGCAATGGACGAGCCAAACCCATCGGAACTCAAGGAAATTGAGAATATGCTTTGATTTGTTTAGTTTAGAGATGAGACGTAGTGGTTGATAACGATCGCCGAAGGGGCATTTCGGAAGGGTAGATATGTAATTATTGCTGGAAGCTGTACTTTCTACCCGGTAAATCCGGCGCTCTCCTATTTCGTCTCGACGTGCAGGATGCGGATTTCAGGGTAGGCGCCGTCCCAATCGGGCTTGACCGAATCAAAGATCAGTCGGAAGTCTTCCTGGGCTCCAGGTTTGAGCGGGGCCGCGGAGACCGGTTCCAGATCGATATATGGTTCGCGCATGCGGATCAGCTTCAGCGGCAGGGTCTCGTTCTGCGCCACCTCGTGGGCAAAATCGCGGAAGAGCACCTGCACCGTAATCGCAGCGACGGTGCGCGTTCCCTGGTTGGCGATATGTCCATCCAGATAAGTCACCTTGCCTCCCGCCAGGTTGCTGGATTCGCTCATGGCCAGGTTGGTGATCGAGAGGCTACCCGCATAGGAATCCAAAGGCGCCGAGATGGGTGTGATCGCGGATTTCCCCCGGCCGCTACCGCGCTCCAGAATCAGAAAAGCGCCGGCGGCAACCAACAGGACGACCGCGGCAGCCACAATGGCCGGCAGCAAGTTGCGCTCTTCGTTCTCTCGGGGACGGACAAGTTGAGGTCCAGTGCTCACGAGCGGATTTTACACCTGTTGGCCAAAGAGTTTCCCTGAAATTTGGCCAGCAGCAAACACAATGGACCTCGCGCTATAATTGCTCGGCACTCAACAATGGAGCGCCTCGGCGATCTTTGCCGGGCAGGAGGGCAAAATGGCAGACGACGATTTTGAAGATCAGCGGGAAAACAAGCCATCCTACACATTTATTGGTACTTCTCCGGGCGACGAACTGCTCGAAGTTGCCCGCATCCATCGCCGGGAAGTCAAGCAAATGATGGAGAATGCCGCCATGGCAGAGGCCGAGGGCCGCGAGCAAGAGGCCAGGCTGCTGAGGGATATTGCAAAGGACCGGCAGGATCGAGCAGAGGAGTTCGAACGGGCGGCCAGAGGCGAGACCAAAGACCCGGTCGTGACTGAGATCCTCTCTGATCAGGAAGAAACCATCAAGAATTATGTTCCACACTCGTCGGAATATGCTCCGAAACTGTCCGACGCGGAGAAGGATGCTCTCGCAAACCTGGCAGAACTCACCGAACCGCCCCCGTCAAGCCCCTTTGCTCGGGCGTTCGGCTGGCTATCGCGCAAGAAGTAAAGTTCCGCTGCCTCGACTAGCCCCTCCAGCTTCGACCTCATCGAGTGCATACTATTTCCGTTACCGCTCGAACTATCCGGCTCTTTCCCATATTTCAAGAAGGGTGAACGAGTTGCAGTCCTTTGCCGATAGGCGGGACATCGCAACTGTCCTTCAATTTTTCCTTTCTATTTGCCAACTTTCAATGAGGCCGAGCGTCGAACATTTCAACATGAGAACCGATCGCACCCGGGATCCGTAATAGTTGGTGCCCAGGTAAAGAAAGGCAGGCTCGAAATGCAGCGCACTTCCCCTAACGCATTAGTTTCACGGCAGGCCTCCGCCGTCGCCATCGAGTTTCCCCGCGCCAACCAAGACTGGGCTTACCAGGCCTTCACGGTCGCCGCGATCCTGCTGGTACTGGCAAGCCTCTGGGTCTTTTGAGATCTGAGGCTCCCTGGCGTAATCCAAGAGCAATTAAGCGAAGGCTATGCGGTCCGCATCGCTCGAAAGACCGCCACGAGGTGCCATCCCACGGTGGCAAAAATCAGGACGATGAATGCCGGCGGCGCAATTGCCGGTATCCGATTCGAACTCTCCCTGATACCCGCCAGAATGAACCATTGAAGGCAAAGGAAGAGGCCGACTATTTCGGCTTTGATGCAGGCGAGCATCTGCCGGGTCAGCGCCTGGATGCGTTCACGGCTCTCGGCCGTCAACTTGACCGCGGATCGAATGCCGGTGGGCAACAGGGAGATCACGGTGATGAGCAAATAGAGTCCCGCGGCGACCACCGGCAGCAAGACCAGCGACGAGGGCGGACCCCATCCATTGGCGTTGCCCGCCGCATCGAAGTGGATCGGGATGCGCGCCGGCAGCGGCTGCGGCCCGTTGAACGCCTCATAGGTGATCCAGGCCATCGCCGCCAGGCAGGCCAGGCTGAGCGTCTCAAGCACTTTGCGCATGGATTCCTTTCAGGACGACCTTTTCGAGACGATGCACTGTGACTCGAAACGCTACAAGCCGCGTGCTCGATGCGTGGTGTGTCTTCGCCTCAATTGTATCGAAAAGAAGACAGCAGTCCGGCAATCTCGGTCTTGGTGCAGTCACCGGCTAGCGGTAACACACCAAGAATGCCGCCCATTCGAGCGAGGCTTTTTCAATCTCCCATAGGTGTCTATAATTTCTACGGTCCCTGGCTTTTGGCGAGGTGCACAATGGAACTCCGCAAGGTACATTTTTGCATTCTTTTCAGTGCGTTGCTGGCATGCGGTGGAATTCTCCCATCGCAGCAATCAATCGCCAATACACCGGATGGACAGCGGTTACCGATCGGAGTGTGGGAGTCCGAACAACCGGATGGAAGCGTAATTGGCATCGATCTTTCGTCGGTACCAGCGCGTGTGCCGGACGCAGTCTACCCCGAAGGAACACCGAATCCACTGGGTCCTCGCCTACAGGTTGGCGTCTTCCAGAGGCAGCATAAGAAAATCGCTTGCGGCGACGAGAACTTCTTTGTAACCGGTTGGACCGGTCCGGGGTCTGAAGATGGTTCTACAGTCTATGCAAATCGGAGACTCGAAGTCCATTATCACGACCGTTTGAACGGTTCAGAAATTCACATTGAACTTGTCCTCGACCCGATCAAGGATGTGTGGACGGGGAATATTCATCGCAACGGATTTGATCAGCGGGCCACCCTACACCGGACCTCAGCTCTGCCAGACCCAGTGCATGGAGGATGCTTTCTTGAGGGTCCCAGACTTCCTCAGTCTTGAGGCGGTCCCGAGTGGTTTGTCGGCCACTCTTACCCAACCTGACTTGAACGGCGCTGAGTACGCGTAGTCGTCCGTCCGGAAACCGCAACACTGCCGCAGTTTCACTCACCCAAAACGAGCCCGCTTGACCGTCTGGCGGAAGTCTTCGCCGTTCATCTCGACACGGACGCACATCTCAGCCAGACGGGACCTCATGCGGTCGCCGATGCGGTCGCCGAGAGTATCCTCGTTCCTGGCGGGCTGCGTGCCGTTCTTGTCGACCTTGAAGCCGGCGCCCGCGGGCTGGTCGGGGTAGTTGGTGGTGATGATGGTGGTCTGCTTGTCGTTGTAGCGCGTATTCAGGATGAGTGCAACGGTGTCCCATACCCATTCATTGGGCTTCTGCGCGCCCAGGTCGTCGAGCACCAGCACCTCGGCGGAAAAGACCGGCTTGAGCAGCTCAAGTTCCGTGGTTTGAACCTGCGCGTTATAGCTGTTCTGGATGCTCTTGAGCAGCTCGCGATAGTCGCAGAAGAGGCCCCGGACTCCTCGCTCCTGCACCAGCCGCTGGAGCACGCCGACGGCCAGGTGAGTCTTGCCAAGGCCTGCCGTTCCCACAAACAGAAGACCATTGCCCACGGTGTTGGCCGGGTAGGCCTCGACGAACTTGCGAGCGATCAGGTGCGCCTTGGCCAGCGAGGCGTTGGCTCCCCGAAAAGCTGTCTCATAGGTATCCAAGGAACAATGGCGATAGCGCTCCGGGATATGGGCGGCAGCCAGGCGGCGCTCCTCGCGCTCCATCTCCTGGCACTCGCAGGGACGCGAGACCCATTGGCCCTGGCTGTTGACCACCCGCACCAGCCCCACCCCATCGCAGATTGCGCATGCGCTCATCTCTCCAAGGGTAGCGTACTCGCCAGTTGGCGACGGCGGTGCATCCCCAGTCTCCCATTGTGGAAAAGCTCGCGGGGCACGTCTCCACAAGGCCGCGAAGATTCAAGGGTGCATTCCCTACAATTGAGACAATGCGGGACCGAGCGTTTCAGCCCGCGAAGAGAGGTTGACTTCCCGTGTATCGAATCAGTTTGCATATAGCTTTTGCATCTCTTGCTTTCTCCGGTCTGCTGTCAGCGACAGATCTCACGGCACAAGCGCCCGCCCCAACGCCTGAGACCAAGGCAGTGCCCGCTCCAGCGGCGGCGCCGGTCTCTGTCTGGCAGAGGCAGTTCGACGAGCGATTGCTTACGGATTTCGGATGGCTCGTGAGGTACAAGGAGGCTGATGTGGCACTGGCTCCGCCCGCCGCAGACGAGGATCGCGTGGTCTTCATGGGCGATTCCATCACCGAGGGCTGGCACTTTGAGGCGGCCTTCAAAGGCAAGCCCTACATCAATCGCGGCATCAGCGGCCAGACCACTCCGCAAATGCTGGTGCGCTTCCGCCAGGATGTGATCGACCTCAAGCCGAAGGCGGTGGTGATTCTCGCCGGCATCAACGACATCGCCGCCAACACGGGACCGATGACGCTAGAGCAGACTGAGGGCAACCTCGCTTCGATGGCCGAGCTGGCCACGGCCAACCACATTCGCGTCGTGATGTGCTCGGTGCTGCCGGCCTATGATTTTCCATGGCATCCGGGGATGACGCCTGCGCCAAAGGTTGTGGCATTGAATGAGTGGATCAAGACCTACGCCGCGGAGCGGGGCCACGTCTTCGTCGACTACTACACGGCCATGAAGGACGAGCGGGGCGGACTGCCGCCAACTCTCAGCAATGACGGAGTCCATCCGCTCCCGGCCGGCTACGCAATCATGGCGCCGCTTGTCGAGGCAGGCATAGGAACGGCGTTGAAAAGCAGGGACTAGGGAATGGGGACCAGGGAACAGTCACGATGTGAACTCAGCCGCGCCTGACAAGATGATGGTCGGAATCTCATCGGCAGCTTTCTTTTGGTTCAAAGCGAATGTCTGCACGACCGATAGCCGTTGTCCGCAAGCGAGAAAACAAAAGGTCAGAAGAAAGGAATACTTGCGCTTGACTGCCTTTCGAGTTTCACCGAGGATCGAGCTTTAGCTGCGATTATACAATCGACCTCGATTAATTCACCACTTCTCAAACGCGACATTAACTCCGCTGTAGACCGAGTGCCTGCAAAACCGCTCATCGTCGCGCTTCGGGTAGTCGTTGCGGAAGTGCGCGCCGCGGCTCTCGGCACGGGCCAGCGCCGAAGACAGAATGGACTGGGCAACACGGCTCATCGCCAGCGCCTCGGTCAGGCGTCGGCTGCTCCTGCCATCTCCGGCCAACTCGGCCAGAGCGGCCGCACAGGCCTCCTGCTCGGCAAATCCCCGCTTTAACGTGGACTCCTCGCGCAGCAACCCGGCGTAGACCCACATCGCCGCTTGCAGACGCGCGACGATCTCCTCCAATCGTGATCTCTCCTCGGGAGTCATTGGCTCAGGACAGGCCGGAGACACGCCGCTAAACTGTCCTTTCGTCAGTCCGTCATCCAGCATCGCTTGCGCCGCGCGAGCGCCGAAGACCAGCCCTTCGAGCAGCGAGTTGGAGGCCAGCCGGTTCGCGCCGTGAACTCCGGTGCAGGCCGCCTCGCCCGCCGCATACAGGCCCGGCAAAGTGGTGCGTCCAAAGAGATCGGTTTTGATTCCGCCCATCAGATAATGCGCTGCCGGTCGCACGGGGATGAGGTCGCGGTCGAGAGCAAGGCCGTGCTTCGCCAGAAAAGCGCTGATGCCGGGGAATCGCTTGTGCAGGTCGATATCTTTTACGTGCCGCATGTCGAGATTCACGACCCGTGACTCGCCCGGCGCAGAACCCATCCCCTCGCGCGTAATCGCCCGCGCCACCACATCCCGCGGAGCCAGTTCGAGTAGCGGATGATAGCGCTCCATGAAGCGCTCGCCGCGATCGTTCAGCAGAATCGCTCCTTCGCCTCTCAGCGCTTCAGAGAGCAAGAAGCGCGGCGCGCCAACCAGAGAAAGCGCCGTGGGGTGGAATTGGTAGAACTCCATGTCGGCCAGGTCCGCGCCCGCCTCGGCGGCCAGCGCAATGCCATCGCCGGTTGCCACAGCGGGGTTCGTCGTGTCGGAGTAAACCTGACCCGCGCCGCCGGCTGCCACCAATACGGCCCGCGCACCAACACGCTCCCTGTCCCGATGCAGGTCGCGCTCGGGGCGCCGGTCGCAGTAGAGCAGATCGGCCCCAACAACGCGTCCATCGGCCACAACCAGGCCGGTAATTGTCGTCCACTCGGCAAAGCGGATGCGCTTGTGCACGCGCGCAAAGGCGGCCAGCGAGCGGCTGATCTCGGCTCCCGTGGCGTCTCCGTTGGCATGCAGAATGCGCGGCAGCGAATGCGCTCCTTCGCGTGTCCGCTGCAGCTCGCCACCCTCTTCGTCAAAGGCCGCGCCCCACTCGATCAGCTCCGCCACGCGCACCGGCCCCTCGGCCACCAGCACCTCGGCCGCGGGACGATGGACCAGCCCATCGCCGGCATTCAGCGTATCTTCGAGGTGCAAAGCCACGTCGGCGTCGCCCTCCATCGCAACCGCAATTCCGCCCTGCGCGTAGTGGGTGTTCGACTCGGCCACCGACTCTTTGGTGACCACCAGAACCTCGCCGTGGCGCGCCAGTTCCACTGCGGCGCGCAGCCCGGCTACTCCCGCTCCCATCACCAGAAAATCCACCCGCGACGACCCTGCCATAAGGGTCTAGGCTATCACCGCAGGCCCGCAGTTCAGGATGGGGGCACAACGGCATTGACGCGTCTTGAAAAAGCAGAGCAGATTCGCGTGCTGAAGGTTGAATCGACCACTGACGCGGACGCGCGCTCGGTCTGAAGGTCTCGGTGGAGAAAGCGGCTGCGAGTTGCCAGGGGTGCGCGATGGACCAATCCAAGGACCAAGACCCGTCCGTCGGGACTCCGGCCGAGAATCGCAACGATTTGATGGTGCTTGGCAAGAGCGCGGCGAGGATAGGGTATTCGCCGCTCCTTCGTCCGCGAGCTATTGTTTCTGTGGTTTGGGCTTGTCGATCAGTTTGACCGGGTAATAGGCGTTGCGGGCGTACTGGCGGGCCATGCGGTTGGTATTGAAGAAGGAGCCGTTGATCGAAACCGTGCTGCGCATCAGGCGGGCCCATTGTTCCGGCGCAGCCAGGAACAGCGGAACCACGGCGGCTTCGAGCTTGTGGTAAAGCGAGTTGGCTTCCTCGGAGTCGTTTGCGCCGTCTTCGATGGCCCAGCCGGTGAAGCCTTCAATACAGCCTTCAATCCACCAGCCATCGAGGATCGATAAGCTGGGAACGCCGTTCAGAGCGGCCTTCATGCCGCTGGTGCCGGAGGCCTCGTAGGGGCGGCGGGGAGTATTCACCCATACATCGACGCCCGCCGTGAGCAGCGCGCCCAGGCTCCAGTCGTAGTTTTCAAGATAGACGATGCGCAGATGTTCGTTCGACAGCTTCGCGGCATCTTCGACTACCTGCTGGATGAGCGCCTTTCCTGGCTCGTCCTGAGGATGGGCCTTGCCGGCATAGAGAATCTGCAAACCGCCGGCCACTTCAGCGATCTCCGCCAGTCGCTTGGGATCGGTAAAGAGCAGCGTGGCGCGCTTATAGGTGGCCACGCGCCGGGCAAAGCCGAGAGTCAGGGCCTTGGGATTGAGCGCCAGGCCGGTGCGCGAGGCCACTTCGGCGAGCAAGGCCTCCTTGCAAAGTGCGTGAGCGGCAAGAATCGACTGATCGGAGAGGTCGATGGCGTTGCGCAGATAAAGGGTGTCGCGCCGCCACGAGGGCAACTGCTCGTCGAAGATCTTCTGGAAGGGCTCGGAGACCCAAGTGGGCGCGTGAACGCCGTTGGTGATCGACTCGATCTGAAACTCCGGGAACATCTCGCGGGAGACCTTGGCATGTTGCATGGCCACGCCGTTGGCATAGCGCGAAAAGCGCAGCGCGAGCAGCGTCATGTTCAGCATTCCGTCGCGAAAGCAGCCGAGCCTCTCGAGGCGCGCGGTGCGGTCGCCGCCCAGAATGCGAATGGCCTGCTCGGTGGAGAAGCGGTCGTGGCCGGCGGGTACGGGAGTGTGGGTGGTGAAGACGCACCGCTTCCGCACCTGCTCCATATCGGTTTCGGTAGCCGCGCCCAGCGGTCCGCCGCCCAATTGGCGCTCAAGCAACGCCAGCGTCAGCAGCGCCGCGTGGCCTTCGTTCATGTGGTAAACATTGACTCGATGGCCTAACGCATGAACCATGCGCGCGCCGCCCATGCCGAGAACGATCTCCTGTTGCAAGCGGTAGTTGGTGTCGCCGCCATAGAGGTGGTCGGTGAGGCCGCGATCCCAGCCCGAGTTCTCGTCCAGATCCGTATCCAGCAGGTAGATGGGCACCACATGGCCGTAGCGGCCCACCAGGTCGTAACGCCAACAGCGAATCGTCACGACGCGATCTTCGATTGAAACCGTAACCCGAGCCTTCTCCTCGGTGCAGAAGTCGGACGGATTCCACGGCTGGATATCCTCCCTCTGCATACCGGCTGCGTCAAGATGCTGCTGGAAGTAGCCCTTGCGATGAACCAGCGAGAAGGCCACCAGAGGCACGCCCAGGTCGGCGGTGGAGCGCAGCGTGTCCCCGGCAAGAACGCCCAGGCCGCCGGAGTAGGTGGGCATGCCGGGGTCGATCGCAATCTCCATCGAGAAGTATGCGACAAGGCCGGAAGCGGGAAAGGTTTCGTAGGAAAATGGCTTGGATGAAGTCGGTTGCATCGTTGCTGGTGTCCCCACTGCGACCCTGAATTAGAAGGGAAGCTCTGGAAATAGGAATCCCCGGATGCTGAACGGGCTATAGCCATCCCTCCCGATCTTCATCGTGTCAGGGGTCCATACGATTCTAGCAAGGAACGCTGCCGAGGAACCTGTTTCATCTTCGATCACTTCCGTTCGTCGGTTCAGCGTTGTTCAAGATCGGTGGGATTGAATTCGCGCCGCGCGCCGTGGCGAATGTGAAGGATATCGACAGGTTTCTCATCACTGAGCACCCGGTAAATCACCCGGTAGACATGGGGCTTGCGGCCGTAGAGCAAATGCCTTAGTAGGGGGTTCTCCGGCGTTACCGGACAGCGGTTTGGCAGCTTTTGGAGGGTCAGGTTGGAAAGCGTCCGTGTTTATGGACAGCAATCCAGTTCTCGAACAGCCGGCAATCCGACCTTGGCCAGAAAGAAGGTAAGCCGCCAACGCAGTTAAACCGGAAGATGACTTCTCAATAAATGCAATCGTTGGAGCCTCTTGCAATCTCCAAGGAACTTTGCAAGTGGCTCGTTGGTTACGCACTCTCCTCCACGCGAGCAGAAGCATAGAATACCGACGTGCCGTCAATCTTAAATACCGAGCGGGAGGAAGAGAGATACTCTCCAGGCGATGCCGTTATAGACACATTGGTCGGATTCCTCATCCTGATCCCGGTCATTCCCCTGGCCCTCGCTCTTGGAGGCTTCAGCTTCATCGAGCCCTGGCTAATTCCGATTCCGCTGCTCGCGTTCGCAGGAGGAATCGCACGAGGAAACACCGTTGGTAGCATTTGGCTGAGAGCAGCCATTTTGAATCTTGTCTTGCTCCTGTACCTCGTTTCCAGAGGCGATGTTCGTGAGATGGCAGTTGGTGCAATGCTGACGGTAATCCCGAGCATAGGCGGTATCGCCCTTAGACAGCTCTTTCGTCGAAGTCTATCGAAAGTTCAGGGCGAGTAACCGGCAAACCGAAAGCTGCGCCACCGCCCATCTGCCGCGCTTTACTCCAGCCGGTGAGCGCCGCCCGAGGCGTGACAAATGTGAATCTGGGGTTGAATGCCGGTTTTTTCGGCGTAGCGGCTGGCCAAAGCTTCGGCGAAGACCTGAGCCTCGCTCTGCTCGACCAGATTGATGGTGCAGCCGCCAAAGCCGCCGCCGGTAAGGCGCGCGCCAATCAGGCCGGGGAGATCTTGCGCGATGGCAACCATGGTGTCGGCCTCGACGCAACTGCCCTCGAAGTCCTGGCTGTAACTGCGGTGCGCCTCGGCCATGAGGCGGCCCAGTTCGGCCATGTCGCCCGTGGCCAGTGCCTCGGCGGCGGCAACGGTGTGCAGGTTTTCACTGATAACGTGACGGGCGCGCAGGAGCGACTTGGGCGCCATCTCGTGGCCCCATTTGTCGAGATCTTCAAGAGTGGCATCGCGGAGAAAAGGCACTCCCGGCCGATGGCTGGCGATGATGGCGCAGGCGGCCTCGGACTCGGCGCGGCGGGTCTTATAGTCGCCGCCGGCGATGGAGTGCTTGACCATGGTGTTGGCAATAATGAGAGCGACACTGGCGGGGATCGGGGCCAGTTTGAAGCTGAGATCCCGGCAATCGAGCAGCAGGGCGTGGTTCTCTTTGCCGTTAGCCGAGATGAATTGGTCCATGATTCCGCAACTGGCGCCGACAAACTCGTTCTCAGCGCGCTGGCAGAGGCGTGCAAGCACCGGGCCTGAAACACTTGCGCCGGTGAGCGATAGAACAGCCAGCGCCGTCGCCACTTCGAGCGCGGCGGAACTGGAGAGCCCCGACCCCAGCGGCACATCGCCCCACAAGCTCAGGCTGAAGGGGGGGATCGGGTGGCCCTCTGCCAGCAGGATTGAAACCACTCCGAGCGGGTAATCGCTCCAGTGCTTGCCGGCGTGGGACGGCAGAGCCGCCGTCTCAAAGCTCTTCTCTTCGCGGAAGTTCTCGGAGAAGATGACGATTTTGCCGTCGGTGCGTGTCGAGATGGCTGCCAGGGTAGCAAAGTCGATGGCCACGGGCATGACAAATCCCTCGGCGTAGTCGGTATGCTCGCCGATCAGGTTGACGCGGCCCGGTGCGGCGAAGATCGCCGGATCGGCGTGGTAGCGAGCGCGGTGCATGGAACGGAGTAGGGCTGGATCATGCATGGATATAACTCTCTTGCTCAGCAAATAGTGAACAGTTGGCGCGCCAACCGATGCGGGCCAAACGCTTTCGACCCAAAACGGGGGTTATCTTGCCCTTGAAGTCGGGCAGTGAGTCTCAAGAACAGATTCCTATCCTCCATGATAACGTTTTCTTTTGCTCCGGCAATGGCGATTACTCCGTTTACCAAACTTCTTTTACATAACGTCGGCGCAGGCCGCGGTCAATCGCTCCCAGATCGCGTCGAGCCAAGCCTCATGCTCGGGCTTCATCAGCACCGAGCGAAGGCAGGTCACTGATCCAGTGTTGCCGGTTGCGCTGCCCTCCGGCTCAAACCAGTGGAGCGGCAACTGCGCGAGCGCTAGATGCAGGTCACGAGCGGCGCAGGCATCAAACACACTCTGGGCCAGTTCAGAGGAGCGCTCGGGCGTCTCGCCCTTCAGCTTCCAAACGACGATGTCGAGTTCCGGCGCTCCGGCTGCGAGCGACTGGAAGCACCCGGCCCGATCGGCGCGAAGCCGCCGGTCGAGCTCCAGCGCAGCCGCCCGGCCGCGAGCCAGGCCACGGGCGAAGTCGCCGCCCGGCTTGAGCGGCAAGAGCCGCTGCGTGGCCCATAAGGCTACCGCAACCGCTCCGGCCCGCGAACACTCCAGGCTGATCTCACCCAAGTGCAACTGCTTTGAAGTGAAGTAGGTATAGGGAGAATCGTGCTTGTAGAAGCGGCCTACCTCAGGCGAGCGAAAGAGCACGCAGCCGCAGCCATAAGGCTGAAGGCCGTGCTTGTGAGGATCGACGACGATGGAGTCGGCCTGGCTGATCGCCGCATAGGCAAGGCGCGCCGGTTCGTCCAACTCGTTCAAAATCAGACGGAAATAACCCCCGTAGGCCCCATCGACATGCACGCGGAAGCCGTAGTGGTCGCGCAGCGCCAGGATCTGGTCCAGCGGGTCCGCTGCGCCCAATGCTGTCGTACCCAGCGTTGCCACCACCGTGCCCACATCGCCCTTGCGCAGTTCGGCCTCGAGAGCCTCCATGCTCAAGCGGGCGCGGCTGTCGGAAGCAACAGCAGTAAAGCACAGCTTTAGAACGGCGGAGATGCGGCTATGAGTGTAGTGCGCCTGGTTGGAGCCGACGATGCGCTTGCCGGGGGCAAGCTGCCCGGCGACCCACAGGGCCTCAAGGTTGGCCATAGTTCCGCTGGAAGTGAGGTGGCCCAGAGACTCCGTCCAGCCAAAAAGGCCGGCGATCTCGCGGACGGCCTCGATCTCCATCTCCGAGCTGGCCCGGCCGCCGTCGCGGGCGTGGTTGTTCGGGTTGATCTTCATGGCCAGCGCATAGGCAGCCCGCGCCACCGGATGTGGCGGCTTGAGCATCTGCCCGGCATAGAGGGGGTGGAAGTAGGGGTAGTTGTCGCCGAGGCGGTGCGCTACACCGGCCAGAATCCGCTCGATTGCCGCCGGATCGGCTGCCGATTCCGGGGCCAAATCAAAGGGGGGTAAAGCCGCGAATTGGTCTTCGAGCAATTGTGTAGCGCGGGAAAGCAGTTCAGGAACCGGATCCTTCGGCATGGCGACCTATTACCGTATCACAGTGGATAGCCCCATTATAAAACTAAACGGATCAGAGATTTCCGGAAGCAGGAAAAGCATAAAGATATGAAAAGCAGCGATTTCCCCGCCGGAATCACTCGAAGGATGCTACACTATCAGCAGCGTTAGAGCCGAACCGGGCGTGAGCAGTACTCGCCCAACCAAGCAAGATTCTGCCAGTGGTCGCTCCGATTCATCCAGCGCAATTCAATTTAGGAAACACGATCAAAATGGAACAAGGTACTGTGAAGTGGTTCAATGACGCGAAGGGTTTCGGTTTTATTTCGCGCCAGAACGGCGAAGATGTGTTTGTGCACTACTCGGCTATCAACTCAAGCGGATTCAAGAGCTTGCAGGAAGGTCAGGCGGTGCAGTTCAACGTGGTGAAGGGACCCAAGGGCTGGCAGGCTGCCGACGTGCAGCCGCTCTAAACCCTTAGGCCGGATTCCGGCAGAATCTAGCAGACACTCATGAGGGCAGGGAGCAATCCCCGCCCTCATTTGCTTGTGGAGCACTTTCGGGGTTTTGACCTTCCCGTTCGTTGCCGTGCTTTCGGGCGAATTCTTAATGACGTCGGAGACCGTCTAGCGTGGTTGCATCTCGACATGCTCCTCGCAACTTTTACTAGTATCTCTGTTCAGCATTCGCGGTTTAGCCGGCTACCTAGGTAAAAACCGCCTTGATCTGCCCGCGTCTCTCAGCCTAGATTTTCATAGATTTACGGAAGATAAATGAGTGGAAATTGACTACCATGGCGTTAGCTTCTTGAGGTATATTGGCTCGTAGCCGCGATAACGAGATCGTAATCAAGGCTGCAAGGTGAATGGCAAGGAGATCGTCATGGCAAGCTTCTGCGCGAAGTGCGGTACAGCGTTGTCTCCGGACAACCAATTCTGCCCGGCATGTGGTGCAGCTTCGGCTGCTGGCGCTTCTGTTGCTGGTTTCGCTCAACCAATCGCTCCCCCTGCCAAGTCCGGCGGCAGCGCGCTCAAGATCATCCTGATCGTCGTCGCTATCTTCGTTGGGCTGGGCATTCTGGCAGTTGGCACCGTCGGGTACGGAATCTGGCATGTCGCGCACAATCTGCGCGTAAGCGGCAGCGGGGACAAGCTGACCATGAGCACGCCCAATGGCACGGTCAACTTCAACGCCGAGCAGACATTCAGCGCATCCGAACTGGGCACGGAACTCTATCCCGGAGCACAGTCAATCAAGGGGGGCATGAAGATGAGCATGCCTACCGGTTCAGTGGTGACCGGCATGTTCCTGACGACCGATTCGAAGGAACAGGTGGTCGACTTTTACAAGAACAAGTTTGGCGGCGATGCATCCGTCATGGATATGTCAGATGCTGCGATTCTGACGCTCAAGAAGGGCGAGCAGGAGTCGGTCATGGTGACTGTCTCCTCGAAGGCGTCGGAGAATGACGGGAAGACGAAGATCGCTATCGTACATACGAAGAACAACAAGCCCTCTTAGCATCTTCTGAAAGATCCGCCAGGTGGGTGCGGATTCATTGGAGAATTGCCTCGTTGAAGGCTTGAAGTCTGTTGCAAGCGAGTGTAGGGCCATGGATTCAGGGACGACCGTCACTCAGATCGGGAAGTACCAGATCCTGGGCGTTTTAGGCGTCGGGGGCATGGGTGTCGTCTATCGTGGGCTCGACAAGTCGATGGGCCGGGAAGTGGCGATCAAGACGCTCACCGAGGCAACCGAGGAGCTGCGTCAGCGCTTCCTGCTCGAAGCCCGATCGGGCGTCCTGAATCACCCCAATATCGTCACGGTTTACGACTTCGGCGAACAGGACGGCAACCCCTATATTGTCATGGAATTCGTCAAGGGCGATTCTCTGGAGAATCTGCTCCGCAGCGGACGCACGTTCACGCTGATCGAGAAGCTGGAGATCGTTCGCCAGGTCTGTCTAGGTCTCGGCTATGCGCATCAGCATGGAGTGGTGCACCGGGATATCAAACCGGCCAACGTGATGGTGCAGCCGGATGGAAGCATCAAAATCGTCGACTTTGGCGTTGCCCGGCTGGAGAGCCAATCGGGCCACACGCAGACGGGCATGGTCATCGGGACCTTCCACTATATCTCTCCGGAGCGGTTGCTTGGTAAGCCCGCCGACGGCAGGGTCGACATCTGGTCCGCGGGCGTCATTCTCTACCAACTGCTGACCGGACGCCTGCCCTTTCCCGGCGACGACCCCGCCACTCTGCACCGGGTCATCCGCGAACCGCATGAGCCGGTATCGAAGATTCGCTCGGATTATCCGCCAGCACTGGATCATTTGATCGACCGCGCGCTTGCCAAGGATCCCCTCGACCGCTACGAGACGGGGGAAGAGATGGCTGCGGATATCGAGGCGGTCAACGACGATCTCAAGCGCGAACACGTCGATGAGGCGCTGGGCAATGTAAAGCAACTGATCGAACGGGAACAGTGGACCAATGTCCGGCCGGTTCTGCTCGACTTGCAGCGCCTCAACCCTCAGAACACTGAAGTGAAGAAGTTGCTCCGTGAGGTGCAGGAGAAGATCTCGCGCCAGCAGAAGACGATGCAGTTGCAGCAACTGCTGGGAGAAGCCGAGGAGGCCGTTCTCTCGCAGCGCTATAAGGATGCGCTTGAGTTTTACAATCAGGCCGCGGCCATCGACAGGGGAAATACCGAGCTCACCCAGAAGATCGAACATGTTCGCGGATTGAAGGAGAAGGCCGAAAAGGTCGCTTCGCTGCTGGAACAATCGAGGGAAGCGCGCAGGCGCAGCGACTTCGCCGCGGCGGGCGAGCTGATCGAAAAGGCGCTTCAGCTCGATGAGCGCAATACGGATCTTCGCAATGAGCGCGCGAGGATCGTCCAGGAGTCGGAGCGCGCATCGAGGGAGCGCGCGCGCCGCGAGTACAGCGAGGCCGCGCGAGGCCAGCTTGCCGCAAGGCAGTACACAGAAGCGATCAAGAATCTGCGCTCGGCGCTTGAGATCGACCCTACCGACGGCGAGACACAGCAGCTCTACCAAAGCGCAATTGAGCGTCAGGAGGAACAGCGCCGGCGCAAGATCATCGAGCAGATCGTTGCCGAGATCTCGGAATGCATCACAGCCCAGGAATACGAGCGCGCTCGCACGCTGATCCAACGCACGCTGGAGCGCCTGCCTGGAGAGGCCGTGCTGTTGCGGTTAAAGGCCGAGGCGGAAACGAAGCAGCGCGAATCAGCGGCAAAGAAGGTGGTCGAGCAAACATCCTTGCGAGTGTACGATCTGCTTCCCACCGATCCTCAACAGGCTTTAGCCGTTGTTCGTGAGGCGCTCGAACAAATGCCAGGGGATCCCAGGCTGATTGTTCTTGAGGAGAAGGTTGCCGAACAAGTTCAAAAGGCGACCACCGGGGAGCGGAAGGCTCAGTTTCTGAAGCGGGCGCAGGAAGCCATCGATGCAAAACAGTTCGACCAGGCCGTGCAGATTCTGGAATCCGCGTCGATCGAGTATGCCGATGTTCCAGAGATTGGTTCACTACTGACGTATGCCAGGGAGCAGAAGCGGAGGATTGAAGTCAGTCAGGCTGTTGCAAATGCAACCCGAGAGGCTCAATCTCTAATCGGCGCCAGCAGCTTTGAAGCCGCCATCGCATTACTGCAGCGGGCTGCCGCAGAGACCGGGGATGCGTCGATCGAGCAACTATTGCGCCAGGCGACCGCGAGTCTTACCGAGTTGAACCGGCGCGTCGACGCGCTTGTGAGCCGCGCACAGGCCATGGGCGAGAGCAATATCGAACAGGCCCTGCAACTGTTGTCGAGCCAGCCAGAGCAGATTCAGCGGCATCCGCGCGTGCGGGAGGCGCGCGCCAAGCTGGACGCCGGCAACGAGCGCGAGCGGCAGATTGGCGAGGCGATCCGCGGTGCAGATGAAGCACTCACGAGCCGGGATCTGCGCAGCGGCCTCATTGGACTCGAAGCGGCACAGCGCACCTGTGGCGACTCCCCGCGCATTGCCACGGCCATCGCCGAATACAAGGCCGGGCGGGCAACAATTGCCAACGAACTGCTGACCACGGCGATCGAGTCGGCCACACAAGCGATCCAGCAGGGCGACCGGCCCCGCGCAGTCGAGACCCTCAACCGAGTTGCCGATGCCGCCGAGTTTGCCAACTCCGAATTGCAGTCCAGCCTGAAACGCGTGGCCAAAGAAGCAGGAACAGCGGTACCTAAACCGCAGGCCCCGGTCAAGGCCGCCGTTGAGCCGGCGAAAGCCAAGTCAAGTTCTTCTCATGCGCTTTTGATTGCGATCATCGTTCTACTCTTGCTTGGAGGCGCGGGATATTGGTACTGGTCCCATCGCCCCGCGCCAGCCCCGGTGCTGGGAGTGCTTGAACTCAACGCCACGCCCTATGCCGAAGTGGTGGGCGTCACGTCGGAGAAAGGAACCGCAATTGCACTGCCTGCCGGAGATCATTGGACTCCGATGCGCCTCGACCAGATTCCGGCGGGAAGATACAGTGTGAACTTCAAGGGCTCCGATGGTACCACCCAAAAGCAGCAGTGCGAGGTAACTCAGCCCGAGCAGGTTTGCAGCATCGAATTGAAGCCGATCGACGACCATGCTATCGACGAGATCATTGGAGGCGCCAAATGATTCTGAGACGAGCTGGTCGCATTGTTTGCCTTCTTATTGCCGGAGCGCTGCCGCTGGGAGTGAATGCTGAAGAGAAGCCGAAGCAAGAGTCGAAGGATCTGGCTGAAAAAGCGAAGAACGAAGGCAACGACCGCGCCCAGCAGGTGCGGGATTATTGCGCGGCAGCGCAGCTAGACCCAAAAGACAAGAAGCTCGGTGAAACCTGCAATAGTAATCGCTCGGGTCTGATGCAGGACGATACAGCCTGGCTGGCAAGCGCCATTGCGGCTTACAAGGGTCACGATCTGGACAGGGCGGAATCCCAGGCCAGGCTGGTTACGAGTTATGACCCCAAGCTATCAGGCCAGGCAGCGTTCTTGCTCAACAGAATCAAGAATGAGAAGCTTCAGATCCAGGTGCAGGCAGCCTGGACCAGAGGAGACTTCCAGGCCGTCAACACGCTGGCACAGAGCATTACCGACTCCGATATCCGCTCCGCTGCGAATCAATATGTCAACAACGTCGGTGTTTATAAGAGTTATATCGATCAGGCCCAGAAGATAGAAAGCAGCAATCCGCAAGAAGCCATCAGGCAATTGACCCTGGCAAAAAATCTGAACCCCAACGGGCCTAACGATCCCGCTGGTAAGATCGCGGATCTCGAAAAAGTCATGCAGGCAAAGAGCGCTCCGGCCGCTCCGGCTCCCAAGCCTGGGGCCGATTCGAGCGCGGAGATCGCCAAGAAGGTGAGCAGGGCGCTCGACGATGCGCGGAATCACGAGAAGCAGGGACAATTGCAAGATGCGCTGAACGCTTACGCATTGGTGCTGAAACTTCAGCCAGGCAATCAGGACGCCCAGAGCAATACTGCGAGAATCAACCAGTTGATTAAGAACGATCCAACGGCTGCCCGGAATGAACTGATAGCGGCAATCAGGTACTTCTACCATTCGCAATTCGACGATGCGCAGCGGGCGCTGATGACTTATCTTGAAGCCCCCCAGACGGCTACGAATCCAGGCGTGGCCGATTTTTACCTGGGAGCAACACTGATCGAAAGGTCGATGCTGCAGACTCCGCGAGGGCAGTGGCAGGGGCCCTCCCAGGACGCGTTGTCGGCATTCGAGGAGGCCCGAAAAGCCAATTACAGTCCCGTGCGATCTTATGTATCTCCCGCTTTGTTGAAGATCTGGGATTCGACCTCCCAGTAGCCTGTAATCGAGCCGGTAGTTTTCAAAAGAATGGATTGGCGCGAAGTTACTTGTAGCGCATTCAATCGATCGGCGTCTCCCAAAAAGGTCTTGCCTTCAAGGCGAGAGATCGATAAACGAGGGGCAGGCGGGAGTGCGCAGCCAGCTTGTCCGGGCCTCTGCCTTCGACAAGCTCCATCACCAACGCGAACTGATTCTGGAATTGTCTTGCCTCCCATTCGCACGGTCGCGGGTCAGGCGTAGATTTAGCTATTGGGCCGAGCGCCACAAGTGTACTCTATTTACGTTGGGAATAGCCGTGGATTCTTATCTGTGGCATCGACTGCGGGGAGGTATGTGGAAATGCCGAATCAGGTTTGCATGGGTGCAACGATGATGTGCAGTTTCGGAATGGCTCCCAGTTCGCTGGTTGTCCTGCCCACCAATAGAGTTTTCACCAGCGAAGTCCCCGACGCGAACATCATGGATCACATACCGATGACGAATATTATGCCGTTCGGGATGTGCATGTCGCCAGCCAACCCCGAGGTGGCGGCAGCGACCTCGGCGGCAATGGGCGTTCTCACTCCCATGCCGTGCATTCCGGCAACCTTCTCGCCGTGGGTACCTGGCGCGCCAAATGTGCTGTTGGGCAGTGCGCCGGCACTGGACAATGTCTCGACTCTTATGTGCAACTGGGGCGGAGTGATCACCTTCGTCATGCCGGGGGAAGTTACGGTCGAGATCCCGTAAAGGCCCACCCCGGCGGGTAATTTGCTGACCTTGTTGCCAACTCTCACAAACGGCATTCCCATCGCGTAGAGGATGGTTGGACAGTGTTCAAAATCGCACTTGAATTCGCCGCTGCAACAGACATCGGAAATGTGCGCTGCAACAATGAAGACAGCTTCGGCTACGATACCGATAACAATCTCTATGTGGTTTGCGACGGGATGGGCGGAATGGCCGCCGGCGAGGTGGCCAGCAGCATGGCGGTGCGCGCGCTGATCGAGAGCTTTGCGGCATCCACCGCTGCTGGCGCAGTCGCGCCTGTCGAGGAGCGTCTGCTGACGGCGCTCTGTGAGGCGAATCGCCAGGTGTATCAGGCAGGGCTGGAGGACCCGCGGCTTCATTCGATGGGCACGACGCTGGTCTGCGTTAGTTTTGAGGGAGACCGCTTTGTGGTGGGCAACGTGGGCGACAGCCGCGCATACCTTGTGCGAGGCGGCAAGTGCATTCAGATCTCCCAGGATCACTCTTTTCTTGAACAGCAGGTGCGATCGGGCGCCATGACGCCGGAGATGGCTCTTGCCTCAAATCTTCATTCGGTGATCACGCGCGCCATCGGCTCCGACAAACAGGTGCAGCCGGATCTCTTTGACGGAGCGGTTGAGCCGGGCGACGTACTGCTGCTGGCTTCGGATGGATTCACGCGCTACGCGACGCCGGAACTGATCTCCAGGATGGTGGCGGACGAAGGCGACACGCAGGCTGCGTGCGGGCACGTCATCCAGTATGCGAAAGACTCGGGCGGCGTAGATAACATTACCTGTCTGCTGATCCGAGTCACTTCGATCGAGAGGATGACAGCGGAGTCCTGCTGACTTGCTCCGCTGCGCACTATTTGACGACCTCGGAGGTGCAACTCAGGTCGGTGGCGCCTCCGGCCAGCAGGTCCGCACCGGGGCCGGAGATTTCGAAGACCACCGTGGAGCTTCCGCCCGCTCCCACCTTGTGTCCGGCAATGGTTGTCGAGGTATCGATCGGGTACTCGATCCGATAACCGTTCGCCGACTTTGAGATGCGCGTTCCCGTCCGCGCAAGTTGAAAGACCGCCCACGTTCCTTGATAAGAGAGCAACTCCCGCGAGTCGACTTCCAGCGAAGCCCGCTGCGCCGAAGCGCCATTCCAGGTGAAGCTTCCGGATTGGCCAGCGGAGACGCGCTGCCCGTCGACGACCCAGGTGGCCGAGCTGTAGCCGCTGCCGGGCAGCATGCGCAGGCTGAAGCTGAAAGATGCCGGTTTGCGCCCCGAGGGATAGAGTTCGGAGGAGAGATGGCCGGCGCGCGTGAGGAACTGCGTAAAGCGCGGATTGACACGTTGGGGCGAGGCGGGCGCCTGCGCATACTGCGATCCCTGCTGGACGACATAGGGTTTGAGCGTGGCCTCGTAGATCGCCCACAAAGTGCCGGAATCGGGTGTGAGGGCAGCGTCCACATCGGAGAGATTGGCGGGGGCCGGGGCTCCGGCGGCAAAGGGGAACTTTGTGTTGACCGGCCGCAGCGCGTCGCAGATTTTTGCTCCTCCGCCATTGGCGGCCGCGCCTGGGCTCGGAGCCAGGTGCATGACGCACTGGATCGGGGCCTGCATCAAGTCGAGGAATTTGCCGTCTGTGCGCAGCTTGGGATCGACGCCAAGCACCTTGAAGCCGTCCGCAGCCTGCTTGGCGGCGGTGCCGGCCGAGGCCGCCGCTTGCAGCACGGATGCGAAGGCTGCCGGGTCGGTTGAGGCCGAAGGATTCTGCGCCACCAGCGTCAACTGCTCTGAGATGCGAAGCAAGCTGTCGATGTAGTCCTTGTTGCCGGGGCCGAGGAAGCGGTCAGTGACATTGGGATCGACAAGGACGTGACTGGGCTGGAAGGCAGTATTGACGCGATCATCGGCGACGGCTGTGTTAGATGAGATGGTATAAATGAGCGCCAGCAGCGGCGAACTGGCCCCGCCAAGCTGCCCGAGCCGGTCCGGCGCTTCCTTGATGCTGCCGCAGCTGACAACACTGGCGCTGTTGAGAAAGGTCATCCATTCGTTGAGAAAATCGGTTGAGTATTGTGCCGAGATCTGACCTATCAGATCGGCCGAAGCTGTCGCCTCCGCACTCTGCGCGCCCAGAACCCAGGCCTCGCCCTGTACGTAGCGCTCCGGGTGGCGAATGGCGTCCTGCATGAATGCGTAGCCGCTCTTTGTGAACGCCCCCCGCACAACGTAGCGGTCGATGACGGCCTTGGCCGAGTCGGCGAACTGCTTGTTGAAGTCGATCGCCGGGTTCGATTTGTCAGCCTCGTTCAACATCCCCTGATAGATACGCGTGACGGCAAGGAAGTGCGAGAGATAGGCTCGCGCGCGCTCGACGATCATGGCGTCGGGACTGATCGAGTAGGGAGGCTTGCGCAGCAGTTCGGCTGCGTAGTACTCGAATTGCGTCCGCGCCAGCGCTTGTTCGTCGGCGCCCGGCTGGCGGTTTCCCATCCATGCGCGCATCAGTATCGGAACGAGAAAGGCCGCCTGGCTCTTCTCGGGATTGCCGGTTGTAATCAGGTAGGCTTTTAACGGGTTGTAGGCCGCGGCATAAAGGCCATAGTCGCTGCTTGCGCCGGGAGAGTCCGGCAGGCCGCGCAGCCCGTCCAGAATGTTTGCCTGGGCGGGATTCAGCAGCATGGGACGGAAACGGTCGAAATAAATCGTGCGGGCGCGATTGGCTAGATCGTCGCCACGGTAAAGGCCGAAACGGTAGCTCAGTGGCGCTCCGTCCTTCTGGTAACCGTCGAGTTCGGTGATCACCTGGCGCAGATCGTCGAGAGCCCGAAGGTCGCTGAGGCCGGGCGTTACGACGGCGCCTGCTCCCGCGGCGGGGATCGCTCTGGAGGCGTCGGCGATGCGCCTCTCGAGGGCGGCATTGTTGCTGTAGGAAACGATGAGCAGAAGTGAGTAAAGAGCGAAGAAAAACGCCAGACTGCCATAGAGAATGCGGCGGAAGAGGCGCGCCGGTGTGGTTTCTGTCGAGGCCGAGAAGGCCTGCTTGTCGCCGAGCACAATCTCTGGAAAGAATCGCGCCAGGAAGGTCCACTCGGGAACGCGCCGGGAAGTGACCACACCTGGAGCCGATTGGACCTCGGGAGCGATGGGCGTGCGGAAGACTTGCGTTGCGGCGGTATCGATGGGCGCGCTTGGGGCGGTAACCCCCGGCCGAACAACCTGTTCGACGACGCGGGCGCGAACGCCGGTAAAGTAGACGCCGCGGAGGTAGGGATTGGCATTCAAGTGGCCGGGCTTGCAGAGTTCGACGAGATATGCATTGAGATTCTTGCGCAGTTTGCCAAACTCGCGGGGAAACTCGTACACGCCGGCCGCTCCGGCGCTCTCCGATTCCCGGTTCAGCGCCTCGATGCGGAAAGAAGCCAGATTGAAGGTGAGCGCGTCAAGCAGGCGGGCGACGGTCTGTGCCGTCTGCTCCGAATAGGTACCAACCGGCGCGGCCGAACGCCGTAGGGTACCGCCGAGCGCCTGCTTTGCCTCTGCCTCGGAGAGATTGCGCACATATTCGGCAAAGCTTGGGACGCGGTCCAATTTGGTGACCAAAACGTAGACGGGAACGGAAGTCCCGAGTATTCGGCTAATCTCGCGCAGCAGAGAGCAGGTGGCCCGCGCGGAGTTCAGTGCCGTCTGGCCCCCATCGCCGGCCAGCAACTGCTCGGCGCTAGTGCAGACAATCACGGATCTGGGCGCCGCGCCGGTGCCAAAGGCCGCGCGATAGGCGCTCGGACGGGTGCGAACAATCAAATGCTGGAAAAGCCCTTTTGCGGCCTGGAGATTGGGGCCGATTTCGACCAGAGCCGCCACCCGCGCAAACCAGAGATTGAGCAGGCTTGTAGGCGTCTGCTCGGCGCCTGGCGCGGCGTTGCCGGCCAACAACTCAGGGTCGAGACCCGACTGCGCCACAACCGAAGTCTTGGCCGAACCTGCATCGCCGAGCACGTATACAAGCGGAAGCGCGTCGAGTGACTGCACGCGCTTCTGCGAGCCGCGCAGCCGCCGGTTGGCGTCGTCGATCATCACGCCAATCTCAGCCGCGCCTTCTCCTGGCGCCTCATTTTCGATTTCGGCCTGCTTGCGTGAACGGCGGTGAAGGATGAGAATCGCAGCCGCCACGCCAATGCCAATCAGCACCACCACGACGACAAAGGCAAGATAGGCGATTCCGTGCAGATGCAGCAATGCCGCCAAGCCAAACGCGATCAGGGCCGCCACCAATACGATCAGTGCGACAATCAGGTAAACGAGCAAGGCTCCCTCCATTAAAATCGAGTGAAATCAGCCAAGATGCGACGCGCCCGATCCTAGCAGGAGGGTGAAGAGCGCAAATGCGAAGATTGCGATTCCCAGGCAAACAAAGGCGGCGATGCCGAGCCAGCGGCCGATGGTGTCGCCCTTCTTCTTGCCAGGGGCTTCTACAGCAAGGGCGGGCGGCGGCAAAAAAACAAGAGTGCCACGGATTCGATCGATCTTTTGCCGTGACTGGCGAATGAGCGCCTGAATCTCAGCCGATGGCCGGGTTGCCCCCTGAGCAGCCGGCGAAAAGCTGGCTGATATCGGCGCCAAAGCGTACTTGCCACGAAAGCCGAGTTGCATCGACAGGCAGTAAATCTCGAGACAATCGGCGACCTCAGCCGAGTCCTGCCGCCCCAAAAGCGTGGCCAGATTCTCGAAGAAGACCTCGCCGGCGCGATTGTGGCCAAACATCTCCTCCTGCATGGGCCGTCGTGCCCAATCGGCCAATGACGGGCTTTGGAGGCGAAGGACGCTCTCGTCCAAAAGAGCCACCACCGCAAAAAAAGCCAATTGATTCGATTCGCTGGAATAGCCCAGAGTTTTGGCCTGTTCCATGGCGCTCTTCAAAGCGGCGCGGATGTTGGCTCGGAAGGCCTGACCATCGGGGACCGTCTGCCGATCCATTGTTGTCAGTCGCAAAATCGCCGTAAGTGCATTCTCATAACAGGAAGCCAGATTCTGGCTGGCTCGGAGCGTTTCTGCCATCGATCCCTCCGTACGCCGTGCAAGTCCGCAGCGCGTCTGGCTGGGACCGGCGAGATGAAAAGTTAACTCGGAGCGTATTTCACTAGAAGCATATCGCAAGAATGCGAGGAAACGGGCACTATGTTTTTGAATGGCTTGTTTGCTTCTGTCCGGACCTGCCGATTCCATTCCTGACAGCCTCAAAGAAAATCTACATGCCAAGAGCGGCGAAATCTGCGACAATGCGGTTCAAATACCAATCAGCCGCCAAATGGTTTGGACGATTGGGAGACTGCCATGAATAATGAAGACTCGAACGTCAAGTCCGGATCAAACCCCAATCCGCTCAATGCCACGGATATGTTTCTCCGGCCCATGGAGACAACACCTGTCGAAGCAAGGACTTCTGAGACTTCATCTCACCAGCCAAACTCCTCCGAGCGGATCGAGGCGTTTTCGCCTGCGCCGGCCGCTCCGGTTGCGCCTGCTCAGCCTGCGGCTGCCGCTCCTGCGCCCGGGAACTTCACGCAGTTCTTCCGGCAATTGACCGTTCCGGAACCTCCGCCTGGCCAGCCCGTCTCTCCCGCGCAACCCGGGGCGCCCGCGCCTGCGCCAGCCGTTTCAGCCGCACCGATTCCGTTTACTCAGCCCGCGGCTGCCGCTCCTGTGGCCGGGGAATTCACTCAGTTCTTCCGGCAACTGACGGTTCCTGGGGCTGCCCCAGCCCAGCCACCCGCGCAGCGCTCGCAACCGCCTGCTGAAAGACTGATCGCTTCCGATGCAAGCCCGCACCAGCCAGCCGAAGAGTTCACCGAGTTCTTTTCCACAAAGTTGGCCGATCGGTCGCCGGCTCCACCGGTTCCCGAGCAAGCCACTCCGGCTTCCCCAACGGCTTTTCACTCTCCAGGGCCGAAGGGCAGAGGTTTTTCTGCGCCCGGAGTCTCCGATTCGGCCTCAACAGACGGATCGTTCACAAGCTTCATGCGCACGCATTCGGCCCGGACGGAGCAGGGCCCCGCTACTCCACCCTTCGTTGCTCCGGCCCCGCCCACGACCATGGCAGCTACGCCTGCTGACTCCGAAGCCGCGAGCTTTTCCGCTTGGCAGCCGGCTGCGGCGCCTCCGGCTGAGAGTGTCACGCGCATGATCGAGGCGCTGTCGTCTTCCATGCCGGAGCCGTTACGCGCGCAGCCGGTACCCTATCGGTCCGAACCAGTAGCAACTCCCTCCCCCAACGCCGGCTTAACTCCTTTTCCGCATCAAGCCCCGGCCGGACCCCTCGAAACAGGCGGGATTACCCGTATGATCGAGGCGCTTTCCTCCGCGCCAGCGCCGGCCGCTCCGCCGCTGACGCAGCGTCCAGAGCCCATTGCGCCTCCACCGTCGCAGGGCCCAGGTGAGTTTACGCGGATCATTTCCGGTCTGGGAGCAGGAGGTTCGGCCGCTCCGCCACCACAGCCGCAACCCGCCTCACAGTCGCCGGCATTTCATCCCCGGATCCCGGCCGCTGCGCCAATGCCTTTGGCGGGATCGTTCGCCGCGCCGCCTATGCCGCAACCCCAGCCGCTCGCCGCGCCCATACCCGCCTATCAGCAGCCGGCATTCGTTCCACTGCCGGCTCCAGCCGTCGTGCCCCCGCAGATCCCGACCGCTCCAAGACCTGCAGCAGTTCCGATACAGAAGAAGAGCGGGATGGAGGCAATGATTCCCTTCCTGCTCGTCTTCATTGCCGTCTTGTTGATTGCCGTGCTGGTTCTGCTGGTTGTGATACTCAAAAAACACTAGAGCACCGTGACCGCATACTTTTGTACTTTCCCAGGTCCCAAACGCGGGACCTGGGGTAACCAACCTCATGGGCACGAATACGAAATCACGCGGTCGCAGTACTAGCTCAGCAGCTTCTGCTCTTTGAGGAAGCTGTCCGTTCGCTCGAAGTTGGGGACGAGGATTGTCCCTTGGGTGCGAATCCGTCCAGCGTAGCGTGTCGCTTCGTCTTCGTCGATTCTCAATTCGATCAGCATCGCGACCAGGTCGTCAAAGCTCTGTGCGGTGGCGGGTTGGGTCTGCAGACGCCCGGCAAAGGGGATGAATTCGACCGCATAATGAGGTTTTCTACCCTCGGAACTTGTGACGGCGGAGATGCGGAGATTTCCGATGAGTTTGGTCATTTGCTAAACCTCGAGCGTCTGAGCGCCTGTATCTGAATAAAGAATAATGCAGGGTGCTCCGATGCTCTCGAGTGCCGTTTCCCTCAAGAAAACCGCGCCCCGCAAGTCGTCCTATGCCCCTGCGCGATCCAGTATTACAGTTTATAGGCGGCCGCTCAGTTCGCTGCATCCGGATGTCTTTAACATACAACGATCCGATCGGACCGGAAAACGTAAAGCGACTCTAAAGAAGCGGAACGTGCGCGACTTGGTAGCTGGTTCTATGCCTCGACCAGGAAACCGCATTCGATGAATCTGCGCAGCATTCCCAGCGATTCGGAGCGGACCTTCTCCAGGGGCGCGTCGGACTTGCCGGCAATCGCCTGAATCGCCTCGCCCGCGGTACGTTTACCATCGAGCAGCCTGAAGAACTCCGCCACAAACGGCTCCAGGCCGAGTTGGAACGGCATCGCGCTTTCACGCCGCAGCCTAATCGACTCAACGTGCCAGCCGTCCTCGGCTGGCAGATAGATCCTGTCCAGCCGGGCATCGGCCCTAGGGCGAAGGCGCATGGCAAGAAGTTTCTCATCCTCCGCGCAGTCTTCCAGCAGGTCGTGTGCGGCGAAGCCATCCAGGATGGCTTCGCCAACGTCGCGACTGTCCGCCGCCGGCATCTCCTCGATGCGCAAGCGGCCCCCGCCACTTCGCCGGCGCATTATGATGAACCCATTGTGAATTGCGGCGAGCCTGCGCTGCCGGTAATACTGCATGAACTCGCTGAATCTCTCTGCATCTTGCGATTTGTCGGGCACAGTCTGGAGCATGTAGTTCTCCGCGTAGATATCGGGTACCTGCTTACTGGAATGGAGGACCCACATATCGCACCCGGTTCCTTCCATCCATTCGGCGATGCGCTCTTCCCAAGGCTGACCTTCGATTTCAGCCCACTCGCAGAGCATCTCAAAATAGCCGCCCTCGTTCAGATGCGCAGGTGCTTCTTTGACGAGCCGGCGGCAAAGGCCATCGAGTTCGAGGGGGTTCTGGCAGAAGAAAAAGTCGTTTCGCGGGGTGATGAAGAAGGGCGGATTGGCTAGGATCAGGTCGAAGGTACGGCCGCTGACAGGTTCGAAACAATCGCCCAGCACAGTCTCCATGTTGGCGACTCCGTTGAGAGCTGCGTTGAACCGGGCGAACTCAATGGCCCTGGGGTTGAGGTCGGAGGCGACCACCGTATCGCTGTTTACGGCGGCCAGCAGACCGATAACCCCGTTACCCGTGCCCAGATCGAGCGTCGCCGCAAAGCGGCGACGTATGGCATAACGCCATAGTGTGTGGGTGGTGGGGTTGGGCCACAAAACCAGGTCGCGCCGGGCCTTTTGGAAGGCCGAGTAGTGATCAGAAGCGATCAGGAACTTCGCCAGGGGCCAGAATGCGACCTGGGGGACGATCGCGGACCCAGCCGCTTCCACCAGGTCGGACTCCAAAAGGATCGTCAAAACATCCTCGGGGATCACTTTGGCAATGGCTTCCCGCGATTGCTCCAGCCCAATCGAGAAGAGCCGAACCAGGGCATTGCCGGGCGATGGCTCCGAGGTCCGTTCCAGCTCGCGCGGCAGCGTGCGCGTTTCTGCCGTAGAAAACTCCGTCAAGGAGACGCGGCTGGCCAGGCCGGTCTCGGTGTAGCCGGCTTCTTCAAAGTAACTGCGCAGGCGGGCGGCGGCGTCTAGGGCGATCGGTCGAGGCATGAGTTTGTTCTCTTTCTGGCTGCGGGCGATAGGCCGTTTGTCACGGCCGCGGATCGCATTTTACAGATTTACAACATTTTCTGTTGACCGGGACGACAGCCTATGCTATCAACTTAGTCGAACATGTGTAATCTGTTTTTGTCACGTTTTGTTGCATGCACAGAGTCGGTTCTGTGCGTGCCGAATCCGAACTGACCTGCTCCGGCGCATGGGTTTCTCCGCCCCACCCCCACCCCCAACGCCGCCAGCGGGAATGGGCTGCGCAGGAAGCGATGAGGGAGCGATGTTCGCTTCCCCAACGGGCTCAATCGAAACGAAACCAGAAGGGAAATCTATGGCCAAGCTCAGTGCTCAACACAAGTTGGACCGTGTACGCCCGCCGCGGGTGCAAATCACCTACGATGTAGAAATCGGCGGGGCGATCGAATTGAAGGAACTGCCGTTCGTTGTCGGCGTTCTCGGCGATTTCACCGGCAATCCCGCCGAACCGCTGCCCAAACTCAAGGACCGCAAATTCGTCGATGTCAATCCTGAGAACTTCGACTCGGTCCTGGAAGGTATGAAACCCCGGCTGACTCTGGAAGTCGAAAACAAGCTCAGCGACGATCCCGACGCTGGCAAGATGCGGGTGGAGCTGAAGTTCAAACAGCTCGAAGATTTTGAGCCGGCTAACGTTGCCAAGCAGGTGAAGCCGCTGAAGGAACTGATGAATTTGCGCACCCGGCTCAGTGACCTGCGGGGCTCGCTGCAGGGCAATGACAAACTTGAAGAACTCCTGCTGGAAGCGGTCGGCAATACTGAAAAGCTCGACAAGCTGAAGGGCGAGATCAAGACAGGAGGCGACAATGCCTGAACAATCGGTAGCGCAGCAGACGGCGGCAGCGGTTGAGCAGAGCGAACAGAGCCTGCTCGATCAGATCGTCGAGCAGGGCCGCTTCGGCAAGGAAGCCGAAGCCAGGGAGCGCGGGCGCGACCTGATCAAGGAGTTCGTGGCCCAGGTTCTGGACGGCTCGATGATTGTAGCCAAGGATGCAGAGATGATGATCAACGCGCGCATCGCGCAGATCGATCATTTGCTCTCGCTGCAACTGAACGAAATCCTCCACCACCCCCAGTTCCAGAAGCTGGAGGGCACTTGGCGCGGCCTGAAATATCTGATGAACAACTGCGAGTCCGGCGCTTCGATCAAGGTGCGCGTGCTCAACGTCAACAAGAAGGAACTGCTGCGCGACATCGAAAGGGCTCCGGAATTCGACCAGAGCGCGCTCTTCAAGAAGGTCTATGAAGAAGAGTACGGTGTCTTCGGCGGTGCTCCCTTCGGAGCGCTGGTCGGCGATTACGAGTTTGGGAAACATCCTGAGGACATGGCACTGCTGGAAGGCGTCTCCCACGTTGCCGCCCAGGCGCACGCGCCCTTCGTGGCCGCGGCATCGCCGGAGATGCTCAACCTCGAGAGCTTCACCGCGCTGGATGCGCCGCGCGACCTGGGGAGGATCTTCGACTCCACCGAGTTCGCCAAGTGGAAGAGCTTCCGGCAGAGCGAGGACGCGCGTTACGTGGCTCTGGCGCTTCCGCACGTGTTGGGCCGCGTGCCTTATGGCAAGGACACCAAGCCGATCGATGAATTCCGCTACGAGGAAGGCGTGGACGGCTCCGACCACTCGAAATACTTGTGGATGAACGCCGCTTACACGGTAGCCGCCCGGATGACGGAGTCGTTCTCGCTCTACGGCATGTGTGTGGCCATGCGCGGCGTCGAGGGCGGCGGCCTGGTGGAAGGCCTGCCCACCCACAGCTTTAAGACCGACGAAGGCGACGTGGCCACCAAGTGCCCCACAGAGACTCCCATTACCGACCGGCGTGAAAAGGAGCTGGCCGATCTGGGTTTCCTGCCGCTGGTGCACTGCAAGGGAACAGACTACGCGGCCTTCTTCAGCGTGCAGAGCTGCCAAAAACCGAAGGTTTACGACTCGGATTCGGCCAACGCCAACGCGCGCCTGGCCACGCAACTGCCTTACATCATGGCGATGTCGCGTTTCGCGCATTACCTGAAGTCGATGATGCGCGACAAGATTGGCAGCTTCATGTCCCGCGGCGAGGCCGAGGAATTCCTCAACCGCTGGATCAAGCTGTACGTGACCGAGAACGATAACGCTTCGCCTGAGATCAAAGCCAAGCGGCCGCTGCGCGAGGCGCGCATCGACGTGACCGAGGTGGCGGGCAAGCCCGGCGTTTATCGCGCCGTGGCCTTTATGCGACCTCACTTCCAGCTCGACGAACTCACGGTTTCGCTGCGGCTGGTCGCCGAATTGCCGGCACCGGCCAAGTAGCGATTCGCCATCGGGAGGAGCGGGCGGCTCTGTATAGCCGCCCGCAGGATCAAGCCCATTCACCGGAACGAAAGGAGATCGAACATGGCAATGATCGCGTATATGTATGCCAAGGGCCAGAAATCAGGACCAATCAATGGATCGGTCACTCAAAAGGGGCGCGAGAACAGCGTTCAAGTTGTGGGGTACTCCCACGAGATCGTATCGCCCAGAGATCCGCAGAGCGGCCTGCCGACAGGGCAGCGCATGCACAAGCCGCTGATCATCACAAAGCAGACCGACAAGAGTACGCCGATTTTCTACCAAGTGATGTGCACCAACGAAAATCTGACCAGTGTGACGATTAAGTTCTGGACCCCTCAGCTCAAAACAGCATCGGGAGTGGGATCTAGTGTTCAACACTACACGGTCACACTGACCAACGCCAATATCGCCCAAATCCAAGCATCGTCGGAGGGTGATTCGCACGCGGAAACGACGAAAGGGGAGGAGATTGAGAAGATCTCGTTCACTTACCAGAAGATTGAATGGACTTGGACTGACGGCGGTATCACGGCCGGAGACGATTGGGAAGCCCGCGTTTAAGAGGTGAATAGAACCGTGCCTGCCGATGTGAAAGAGCTGCTGCAACAGGGCAAGGTTCAGGAGACAATTCAGATGCTGACGCAGTGTCTGCGGGACCATCCCTCGGATACTGCGCGGCGGACTTTTCTGTTTGAGTTGCTCTGCTTTGCCGGTGAATACGCGCGCGCCGAAAAGCAACTGGCCGTGCTCGCTTCCGGGTCTCCCGAGAAGGAGACAGGCAGCGTTGTCTATTACGCGGCGCTGCATGCGGAAAGGGACCGCCACGCGCTCTTCGAGAAGAAGGACTTTCCCGCAAGCGCTGCCGCCTCGGGGCCGGGCGAGTTGAACGGTAAACCCTTCGAAGACCTGCGCGACGCCGACCCCGCGATCGGCGCGCGGCTCGAGGTCTTTGCCGCCGGGGCTTATCTCTGGTTCCCATTTGTTCACATTGAATCGGTCGAGATGGAAGCTCCGAAACGCCTGCGCGATACGCTCTGGACGCCGGCGCTGGTTCGTTCCGCGGCATCGTTCCAGGAGAAAGACCTTGGCGAGGTGCTGTTGCCGGCCGTGTATCCCTTTTCCTGGCAGCTCGAAGACGCCCAAGAACTCTGGCTGGGCCGCTCCACTGAAGTCTTTAGCGACGAGAACGGGCGCGAAGTCTGGGCCGGGGAAAAAACCCTGCTTGTCGATGGGGAGGAGTTTCCATTTCTCGAGTTGCGCAGCCTGCGCTTCTTCCACCCGGTGGCGGCCCCGGAACCAGCACTCTGAACGACCGATCGGGGAGCCTCAACGTGCCACTTCGCGACGACCTGCTCAATCCAATTCCCGGTGAAAACCCGTCGGGCATCGACCTGCGCTACGAGAACAAGCTGCTGGTCTTCGACAAGATCAAGGAAGCCCGCCGTCAGGACGACAACCTCGATCAGGGTGACTGGCAGACCGAGCGTAAGAAGGCCGACTATCCGGCCATCGCCAAGCTTGCTCAGGAGACACTGGCCAAGACCTCCAAGGATCTGCAACTGGCCGCCTATCTGACGGAGGCCTTGCTGAGTACCGCCTCGTTCACCGGATTGCGCGAAGGGCTGGATTTGACGCTGGCGCTCGCCGAAGGCTTCTGGGAGACGATCTATCCGCCCATCGAGGACGATGACCGCGAACTGAGAGCCGGACCGCTCGCCTGGCTGGGCACATCCCTGGCGCTACCCATCCGCACAGCGCCGATCTGCCGTGAGGGATACTCGACGCTTTCTTACACCGAGTCGCGGCGCATCGCCTACGAGGACAAGATCCAGAGCGATAAGGAGCGGGAGACTCGCGAGAAGATGCTGGCCGAGGGCAAACTGGCGCCCGAGGTCTTCGACAAGGCCTTCAACGAGACACCGAAGGCCTTCTATGTCACTGCTGAAAAAGAGCTGGATGCCTCGCTTGAAACTGTCGGCAAACTGGAGAGTTTTTGCGACGAGCGCCTAGGCAACGATGCTCCGGGCTTCCAGGGGCTGAAGGGTGCGTTGACCGAAACGCGGCAGGCGATTCACACGCTTCTCCAGAAGAAGCGGGAGACCGAACCCGATCCGGTGGAAGCGTCACCTGCGGCCGCGGACGCCGAGGGGGTTTCCGGTGAAGGCGCAGTGGGTGCCACTTCAGCCGGAGGAATGGGTGGGGGCAATTCATTTTTTACTATTGCTCTGGCAGCTGAGCCTCCGGAGCGCCGCCAGATTGTAGCCTCCATTGTCGCGGCGGCACAACAACTGCGCCGGCTCGATCCGGTGAGTCCGACCCCCTATCTCTTGTTGCGAGGGCTTCGCTGGGGCGAACTGCGGACCGCGGCGCGCAAACCGGAGGGCCTGGCCGCCAGTACGGCCCTGGAAGCTCCGTCTATGGAATTGCGTCAACAGATCAAGCTACTTGCATTGGCCGGACGCTGGCCGGATCTGCTGGAGGCAGGCGAGCTGGCTCTCGCCGTTCCCGGAGCGCGCGCCTGGCTCGATTTACAGCGGCTCCAGGTGGCGGCCTGTAACGCTCTGGGAGAAGAGTACAGTGGCATCGCCACGGCAATTCAATCCGAGTTGCGCGCCCTGTTAAACGATCTTCCCGAATTGCTCGACGCGGCTCTGCTAGACGAATCCCCGGCGGCCAATCCCGAGACCAGGGCTTGGATTCAGGGCCTGGGCGAGGCGCCTCATTTGGCCGAGTCCAGCGGTGAGGATGAATCCGGCGAGACGGCGGCTCCGGCGACAGAGGAGGCGGCGCCGGGTTGGCTTGCCGCCGCCATCGACGCCTTTGCACTGGCCAAGCAAGCGCGGGCCAGGGGGCAGGAGGAGAAGGCATTCGCCATCATGCGCACCGAGATCGCGCGCCAGCGCTCCGGCCGCGGACGTTTCCGCCGTATCATGCAACTGGCTGAATTGGCAATCGACGCCGGCAAGGACCCCATTGCGCAGCCGCTCCTCGACGACTTGGCTCAAGCGATCGAGGATCACAAACTCGACGTGTGGGAAGAGCCGCAGGTCATCGCGGCTGACATTAGCAAGCTGATGCGGTTCAGCCAGCGCATCAAGGACGATTCTTCCGAGATGCAGCGGCTTTATGGAAAGATCTGCCGTCTCGATCCAGTGCGGGCTTTGGGTGTGGAACAATAACCTATGGCAAGGTTGGCGGGCGAGTCGACAATTACGCTCTCGGTGCTGGATCGGCTGATCGACAGAGAGCCGGAACTTAGCCAGGAGCCCGGGTTGAGCCGCGCGCAGTCGATTCGCATTCTGCGCGCCGCTGTGCGCCGCGATCTTGAATCGCTGCTCAACACGCGCCGTATTGCCGTGCTCCCCGGCGAAGGCTTCGATGAGTTGAATCGTTCGGTCTACCTATTCGGTCTGCCTGATCTTTCCACCCTCAACATGAGCGGCGGCGGGGACCGCAATCGCCTGCTCAAGGGCATCGGCGAGGCCATCAACCTCTTTGAGCCGCGTCTGACGCAGGTAGCGGTTTCGATGGTTGAGAATCCTGAGACGGTGAAGACCGATGTCCGTTTGCGCATTGAAGCTCTGTTACGGATGGATCCTGTCCCGGAGCCGGTATCTTTCGATTCGGTTCTGGAACTGCAAAGCGGCTCCTGCCGCTTGAGCGGAGGCGACGATGCGCGATGAAATGCTTCTCTACTACGAGCGCGAACTGGATTTCCTGCGCAAGTCAGGCGCCCAGTTTGCCGAGAAGTATCCAAAGATCGCCTCGCGCCTCGTTCTGGAACCGTCCAAATGCGAAGACCCGCACGTCGAACGTTTGATTGAAGCCTTCGCGCTGCTGGCGGCGCGCATTCACATCAAGCTCGATGACGAGTTTCCGGAGATTACCGAAGGACTGCTCAGCATTGTCTATCCGCAGTTGGTGCGCCTGTTGCCTTCAATGTCGGTGGCCGAATTCCAGCCCGATCCGGAGAAGGGAAAGCTGGCCAGCGGATTGACAATAGCCTCAGGCACGCCGCTCTACTCAAAGCCGGTCGGGGGCGTTCCCTCTACCTTCCGCACCTGCTATCCAGTCACGCTCTGGCCGGTCACGGTGAACGCTGCCGAGATCACCGCGCCCAGCCGCCTGAAGCCGCCATTGGCGGCTGCCGACTCAGACCGCGCTCTTCGCATCGAGCTGCAGTGCGCCAAAGACGCTTCCTTCCCGGCGCTCAAGATGGAGAAGCTGCGTTTTTATCTCGACGGCGAAAGCGGCGTGGTGAACACGATCTACGAACTGCTCTTCAGCCGTTTGAATCGCATCCAGATTCGCGACCTCACGCCTGGTTCGCGTCTGGCGCCGATCACGCTGCCTGCCTCAAGCCTGCGCGCGGTTGGATTCGAGTCCGACGAGGGCATGGTCCCCTTTCCGGCCTCTACCTTTGCCGGCCACCGGCTGCTGATGGAGTACTTCGCCTTTCCGGAGAAGTTCTTCTTCATCGACCTTTGCGGGCTGGAGCGGGTTGCCGAGGCCGGGTTCAAGGAATCGGTCGAGGTTGTCTTCCTGCTTGCGCCTGTCGAGGGCGCCGAGCGGCTCGGGCGGCTCGAACTTGAGATTTCAAAGAAGACTTTCCGCCTCGGTTGCGCGCCAATCGTCAATCTCTTTCACCAGACCGCAGAGCCGATCCAACTGACCCATCAGCGCGCCGAGTATGCGGTCAATCCCGATGTGCGCCGTCCCTACGCAGTCGAGGTCTACTCGATTGACGAAGTCGGCGCCATCAACACGGCCACGCAGAAGATTACTCAGATCGAGCCCTTTTACTCGCTGCGCCACTCCGGCCGCGGCGAACGCGACTGCTTCTGGCTGGCGCGCCGCCGGCCCTCGACGCTGCCCAACGACAACGGTACGGATGTTTTTCTTTCGGTGGTCGATCTGGCGCTAAAGAACGCCGATCCCGGCGCAACCGTTTTAAGCGTCCGCACCACGTGCAGCAACCGCGACCTGCCCGCGCGTCTACCCTTTGGCAATCAGGCCAATGATTTCGAGATCGAAGGCGCGACGCCGATGAAGCGCATTGTCGCGCTGATCAAGCCCACGCAGACCCAGCGTCCGGTGCTGGGCAACGGCACGCTGTGGCGGCTGGTCTCTCATCTTTCGCTGAACTACCTTTCGCTGGTCGAACAAGGCAAAGAGGCGCTCAAGGAGATTTTGAGACTCTACGACACCGGCCGCTCGGCTTATTCGCAAAATGTGATACAGAGCATTCTCGAAGTGAAGAGCCGCCGTCATTTTGCCCGCCTTGTCTCAGAACAGGGCGTCAGCTTTGCACGCGGGCTGCGCATCGAGATCCAGCTCGACGAACAGCAATTTGCCGGCGGCGGCGCCTTTCTTTTTGGAGCTGTTCTCGACCGGTTTTTCGGCATGGCAGCTTCACTGAACAGCTTCACGCAATTGTGCATCACCACACCGCAGCGAAAGGAAGCTCTACACGAATGGCAGCCGAGGTCGGGCCGGAAGATTCTCATCTAACGGTCTCGGAATCCAGTCTCGAAGCGACGGCGCTCGGCGCCGCGCTGGCCTGCAACGCCAGTGGGTTCGACTTCTTTCAGGCAGTTGCGCTGCTGGAAGGACTGTTGAGCGAACGGAGCGCGGTGGGAGGCTTTTCCAGCCCCGGTGACGAGGCCGTTCACTTCCGTGCGCAAACGCGCCTGGCTTTTCCGGCCAGCGAGATTCACGAACTGGTGGAGCGAAAAGGCGTGCCGCCGGAGATGACCGTCAATTTCATGGGACTCACCGGCCCCATGGGCGTGCTGCCGAACACTTATAGTGAGTTGATCATTGAGCGGCTGCGCGCCAAGGATACCGGACTCGCCGCTTTCCTCGATATCTTCAACCACCGCGCCGTCTCGCTCTTCTACCGCGCTTGGAAGCGCTCCCGGCCGGCATTGAGCTATGGAGATGCGGCCCACGACTGCTTGACACAGTACCTGCGCGATCTGCTTGGCCTGGGGACAGCGGGTTTGCGCGACCGCCAGGAAGCCGAGGACGAAGCGCTGATTCACTATCTCTCGCTGGCGGCCAATCATGCGCGATCGGCAGTTGCGCTGGAGCAGATTGTGGGCGACTACTTCGAGGTTCCGGTTGCGGTCGAGCAGTTCACGGGGGCTTTTTACGGACTGGAAGAAGCGGCGCAGTGCGCGATCGGCGGGCAGGAGAACGTCGCGCGTCAGCTTGGCCTGGGCGCAGTGGCAGGCGACGCGATTTGGGACCGGCAAAGCCGCGTGAGGCTGCGCATCGGGCCGCTCACAAGGAAGCGTTACGACGACTTTCTGCCCGGCGCCAGCGCCAACCGCCATTTGCGGGCAATCACACGGTTTTTTACCAATGACTGTCTGGATTTCGAAGTTCAGCTCGTGCTGCGGCGGGAAGAGGCGCCGGCGATCCGGCTCGGGCTCGACGGCCAGCCGGCAGCCCGCCTTGGCTGGGATTCCTGGGCCAGCACCGCACCAATGAATCGCGATCCGGACGAAACGGTTTTGCTAATGTGAGGATGATATGGGACTGAATCTGAAATCGCTCATCGGAAAACTGAACGAGCAGACGCGTGGGGCTCTGGAGGCCGCTGCCGGACTCTGCCTCTCACGCACTCATTACGACATCGAAATCGAGCACCTGCTCTTGAAGATGCTCGATTCTTCGTCGAACGACTTTGCTTCGATCCTGAAGCACTTCGAGGTCGACAAGTCGAGGCTCGCCGCCGAATTGACCCGCTCGCTCGACAAGCTCAAGTCTGGCAATGCGCGCACACCGGCGATCAGTCCGTCGGTGCTGAAGACGATGACCACGGCCTGGACCATCGGGTCGATCGAGTACAACGCCGGGCAGGTGCGCACGGGCTTTGTCGTTCTTGCCCTGGTCACCGATGCGGAACTGACGCGCCTGATTAACGAGGTCAGCCGCGAATTCCAGAAGATCAACGGCGACGCGCTGCACAAGGATCTATTCGGTATTGTCGCCATGTCGGCAGAGACCACGGCGGCGGCTACCGCGGCAGGCTTGCCCGCTGCCGGGCAGACGCCAACGCCCGGAGGAAGAACGCCCAATCTCGATCAGTACACAGTGGACCTGACCGGCAACGCAAAGGCGGGCAAGATCGATCCGGTGCTGGGCCGCGATCCGGAGATTCGCCAGGTCGTGGACATTCTGACCCGCCGCCGCCAGAACAACCCCATCCTTACCGGTGAGGCGGGCGTGGGAAAGACCGCAGTGGTCGAGGGATTCGCACTGCGCGTCACCCAAGGCGACGTGCCGCCGCCGTTGAAAAACGTGACCATTCGGACCCTCGATCTGGCGCTGCTGCAGGCAGGGGCCGGTGTCAAAGGCGAGTTCGAAAACCGGCTCAAGGGGCTCATCGAAGAGGTGAAAGCCTCGCCCACGCCAATTATTCTTTTCATCGACGAAGCGCACACGATGATCGGCGCCGGCGGCCAGGCGGGACAGAACGATGCGGCCAATCTGCTCAAGCCGGCGCTGGCCCGTGGCGAACTGCGGACTATCGCCGCGACCACCTGGTCCGAGTACAAGAAATACTTTGAAAAAGATGCGGCCCTGGCTCGGCGTTTCCAGGTGGTCAAAGTCGAGGAGCCGAGCGAGCAGCAGTGCATGATCATGATGCGCGGGCTGGTGGCCTCGCTTGAAAAGCATCACAACGTGCGAATTCTCGACGAAGCGGTCTTTGCCGCTGTTCGACTGACGCACCGCTACCTTGCCGGACGCCAGTTGCCCGACAAGGCGGTCAGCATTCTTGACACCGCTTGCGCCAGGCTGGCCTTGAGTCAATCTACGATTCCTCCGGCAATCGAGGATCTCAACCGCCACATCGACGCGCTCGCCGTGCAGACACGGATTCTGGAACGGGAAGCGGCCGTTGGCGCGGATCACCAGGAGAAGCTGGCAGAGATCGCCACGCAGAAAGAGGCCGCCGAAGCCAGGCTCAAGACCTTGACCGAGCGCTGGGACAAGGAGCGCGATCTGGTGGGCCGGATTCGCGAGGTGCGCGCCAAGCTGGAATCCGCGCCGGCCGCCGGACCAGCACCGGAGGCCGTGGCTGCGGATTCCGCTGCGCCCGCGGAGCAAGCGGCCAATCCGGCTCCGGGGCCCGATGAATTGAAATCGCAGCTGCAAACGCTCGAAGCCGAGCTCTCCGCGCTCCAGGGCGAGACCGGCCTCATCCACGTATGCGTCGATGGGCAAACTGTCGGCGAGGTCCTTTCAGCCTGGACCGGCATTCCGGCGGGCAAGATGCTCAAGGATGAGATCGCAACGATTCTGGCTCTCAAGGAGCACCTCTCCCGCCGAGTCATCGGCCAGGACTACGCCATGGAGGTGATCGCGCAGCGCGTGCAGACCTCACGCGCTTCTCTGGACGACCCTAAAAAGCCGGTGGGTGTTTTCATGCTTGTCGGCCCCAGCGGCGTAGGCAAAACCGAAACGGCGCTTGCGCTCAGCGACCTTCTCTATGGGGGAGAACACAACCTGATCACAATCAATATGTCGGAGTTCCAGGAGCCGCATACCGTCTCCACGCTGAAGGGCTCGCCTCCGGGCTATGTCGGCTACGGCGAAGGCGGCGTGCTCACCGAGGCAGTGCGCCGGCGGCCCTATTCGGTGGTGCTGCTCGACGAAGTCGAGAAAGCGCACCCGGATGTGCTCGAACTCTTCTTCCAGGTTTTCGACAAGGGTATGATGGAAGACGGCGAAGGCCGCGAAATCGACTTCAAGAACACCATCATCATCCTGACCACCAACGCCTGCACTGACCAGATGATGAAGCTGGTGGCGGACCCTGAAACCGCGCCCGCGCCGCGTGCCTTGATCGAGGCCATCAAGCCGGAGATGGACAAGATCTTCAAGCCGGCATTTCTCGGCCGCATGGTTTCGATTCCCTACTACCCGGTGCGCGACGAGGCGCTCAAGCAGATTATCCGGCTCAAACTCGGCAAGATTCAGCGGCGGCTGAAGGAGAACCACAAGATAGAACTCACCTATGATGACGCGTTTCTCGATGCGGTGGCCAGCCGCTGCACCGAAGTGGAAAGCGGCGCGCGCAATGTGGACAATATCCTGACCAACACACTGCTGCCCGACCTATCGCGCAAGATTCTGGGCAGCATGGCCGAGGGGGAGAAGATGACGGCGGTCAGTGTCACCATTGGCGAGAACGGCGAATTCGATTACGGTTTTGCGCATGCAGCGGCGGAAGGCGCTTCGGCCTAAGTTGGAGCGAAGGTGGATAGATGGCGG
>Ga0181535_10000572_pt1 | contig 53568 bp, 52 predicted proteins | sample PEATcosm2014_Bin_44_FD_119774 | JGI IMG/M metagenome (GOLD analysis project Ga0181535, IMG submission 119774) | Peatland microbial communities from MTU Mesocosm Facility, Houghton, MI, USA - PEATcosm2014_Bin17_30_metaG | ecosystem: Environmental > Terrestrial > Soil > Wetlands > Peat | place... | reverse complement strand
CTTCACGGCACCGCCCCTCGCAAAGCCCTCCTCGAAGAATTCCGCTCCACCCCAAACTCCGTTCTCTTCGGCACCTCCAGCTTTTGGCAGGGCGTCGATGTTCAGGGCGAGGCGCTCAGTTGCGTCATCATCGACCGCCTTCCCTTCGCCGTTCCCTCCGACCCTGTCGTCCAGGCTCGCATGCGCGCCATCGAGGAATCTGGTGGCCGTCCCTTCTTCGACTACCAGGTCCCCGAAGCGGTCCTCACTCTCAAACAGGGCTTCGGCCGCCTCATTCGCTCGCTTGAAGACCGCGGAGTCCTCGTCCTCCTCGATCCCCGCATTACTCGCCAGCGCTACGGCCAGGTCTTTTTGCAATCGCTCCCGCCCTACCGCGTCACAAACACCATCTCCGACGTCGAGGCATTCTTCGCGCCCAAGTCCGCCTAATCGCGCGTAGCGCCGCCGGCCCTCGGCACACACCTGGGGTCAAAAGCCGCGCACGTCTTCCAGCCCGTTCGCGCATGCCAAAACGGCAGTTTGGTTATTTGAGTTTTCGGGGATGCCTCAGTTGCTCTCAGCTTCCTCAACCGAGGCGGCGATGGGAATCACCTTATCCATATTCGTGACCTTGAAGACTTCTCGAACCTTGGGGCTCATTCCGACGACCATAAACTTCAAGCCTTGCTTCTGGCAGCGAATATAGTGAGTCGCGATGATGCCCAGGCCAGACGAATCCATAAACGGACAGCCGCTTAGGTCCAGAACGTTTAATCTCGGCGGATCCTCTCCCGGCGCCGGCTCCAATCCGAGCATCCTGTTCAACTCTCCCGGCGGCAGACTGGTGTAAGCGTCGCGCACCGTAAACGGTCCGCAAAAACGTAAAATCACCGTGCCCTGCCGTTTCCCCGGCTTCCGCTCAATGCTGAAGGGGCCGCTATTCCACGACTGCCACCCGGATGTACCCATCGCTAGCACCTTCTCCTTCTCAGAGTCCTCTCGGCGGCCGAGTCGGCTGCAAAAGGAACAGCTCTTCCTTGTTTTACATCCGCGCTCATTGTCGCTATCCCGGGGAATCATTCGGTCTGGCGCCGAATACAGGAATTCTCGTCGAGTCCGGCACTGAATTGCAAGAGCTATTAAGGAATTGCGATGAAAAGCGCTGCCGCTCGCCCATTTTGTGTCGCCAGTACTTCGAGCCACCTGGCTCTGGGCGCAAAAAGGCCGTTGGGACATGAAAGCCAGAAGCCAACAGCGAGCAGCTAGTGGCTGGAGGCTGCTTTTCCACCCAGTGCCTCAAACAGCGTTGCTGAATCGGTCAGCCGGCTCGCCGCCGCATTCTCCCGATCGAGCGCTGTTTGCAACTGCTGCCGCTCGGCGTCCAGCAGGCTTGCCTCGCTGATTCCGCCCGCCTCGTAGCTCTTCGCCGCAATTCCGTACGCGCCATCTGCCTCGCCGGCCGCTGCGCTCCGTGCCCTCAGGGTCTCCGCATCGCGCTCCGTCGCATAGAGCGCATCCGCCACCTCGCGAAAGCTTTCCAGCACCGTCCCGCGATACGCGCTCGCCGCTTCGTCGTATGCGTCCTGAGCCTTGCGCTTCTCCGCCTGCAGTGCGCCGCCGTTGAAGATCGGTGCTGCCAGGGCTGCGCCCACGTTCCACACGTCGCCGCCCGAGTTGAATCGCGTGCCTGTTCCGCCTCCGCTTCCCGTCAGCACGATCTGCGGAAACTCATTCGCCGTCGCCACGCCCACATTCGCGCTAGCCTCATGCAACAACGCCTCCGCCGCGCGAATGTCCGGCCTTTGCCGCACCAGCTCCGACGGAACCGTCAGCGGCAACTCCTCGGGAAGATGCAACGCGCTCAGCGAAATCCCGTCTACGTGCGCCTCCGCCGGGCTCATTCCCATCAGCACCGCAAGTTGGTCGTTGAGGATGTCGGCCTGCAATTCGAGCGGCGGAATGGCCGCCTCGGTCTGCGCCACCAGCGTTCGTTGGCTGCGCACATCGAAATCGGAGACGCCTCCCGCACGTTCGCGTTCCTCCGCAATCTTCAACTCTTTCTGCTCCACCGCAAGCAGTTGCTGCGTCACCTCGATCTGCTCGCGAATCTGTGCCTGCCGGATCGCAGCCGCCACTACATTGCCCGCCAGCATCAGTCGCGCCCCTTCGAGTTGCCACGCCTCGTAATCCCGCTGCGCCTTCAATCCCTCAATCGCCCGCCGGTTCGCGCCCCACACATCGAGTGCATACGAAACTGCTACCGATCCATTCAGCAGCGTGAACGGCGATGGGTTAGGGAAGGGAATTCCAAACGCCGCCAGGTTCAGTTGTTCCTCGGTCACTGAAGCATTGCCCGTCACCGTCGGATACTTCGTCGCACCCGTCCGCGCAATCACATCTTCCTGCGCCTGCTTCAGCCGCGCCGTCGCTTGCTCCAGTGTCGGACTGTTCTTGAGCGCCTGGGCGACCATTGCATTCAATTCGGGCGACTGAAAAGCTGTCCACCAGTCCGATGGAATCGCCGCGTGTTCATTGAACCGCTGCGCATAGCCGTTGGCCCCCGGACTGCTCGCCGTTTCCGCCGGAGGCGGTTGCGGCGTGTATGCCGTCACGGTCGGCGGCGCCGGTGCCTTGTAGTGCGGTCCCACCGTGCAGCCCGCGACCATCATCGCCGCCGCCAGCCCCACCATTCCGCTTATCTGTTGCGCGCTTCGCCTCATGGTCACCCTCCTCAGTCGAGAGTTCTCCGGTACGTCGCCACTGCCACGCCCATCACTACGACGGTGAACACCATCATGGGCCATACGCTGGGCCACGAATCCGCCCACCCATTGCCTTTCAGCAGAATCCCGCGCACCAGCCGGTTGAAATACGTCAGCGGCAATAGATTTCCGATGGCCTGTGCCCATCCCGGCATTCCCTTGAACGGGAACATGAATCCCGACAGAATAATGTTGGGCAAGAAATAGAAGACCGCCAGTTGAACTGCTTGCAGTTGATTTCGCGCCAGCGATGAGAGCGTGATCCCCACCGTCAGATTGGCAGCGATGAAAAGCAGCAATGAAAGGTAAACCGCGAAAACATTGCCGAAGAATGGCACGAAAAACACGTAGCGTGCGGCCGCAAGAATGATCGAAGCCTGCAAGAGCCCGATTCCAATGTACGGAACCAGTTTGCCCGTCATCACTTCCAGCGGCGTCGACGGCATCGCCAGCAAATTCTCCATCGTGCCGCGCTCGCGCTCGCGCGTCACTGCCAGCCCCGTCATCATCACCATCGTGAGCGTCAAGACCATCCCCATCAGTCCCGGCACTACGTTGTACTGCGTAATCTCATCCGGGTTGTAAAGCGGATGCACGTCCACGTTGAACGGCGCAGGACCACCCTCTAGGCTCGCCAGCGAACCGGTGAGCTCTCGCTGAATGACCGACTGCGCAATCCCGTCCACGGCGGCCAGCGCGCTTCCCGTCGTTGTCGGATCAGTCGCGTCCGCCTCGATCAGAATCGACGGCCGCTCGCGCCGCAGCACCTGTCGCGTAAACCCCGCCGGAATATTCACCACAAACAAGAGCTTTCCCTGCGCCAGCGCCTCGCGTCCCGCTTCTTCGTTCGGCAGCCGCTCCACAATCTTGAAGTACGACGAATTCTGCATCGACTCGATAAAATCGCGCGTCACATCGCTGTCATCCGCGCTGATGATCCCTGTGTCCAGATGCCTCGGAATCGTGTTGATGGCAAATCCGAACAGCGCCATCTGCATGATCGGAATGCCCACGATCATCGCAAACGTCAGCCGGTCACGCTTGAGCTGAGTGAACTCCTTCAGCACGACGGCCCACCATCGCGCCGCCGAAAATCGCTGCATACCGCTCACGCGTTGCCCCCGGTCTTCTGTTCCGATTGGCCCATCAAATAAATGAACACGTCCTCAAGGTCCGTTTCGATCCGCTCCACGCGCCGCCCGCTCCCCTTTACGGTTTCGTCAATATCCCGTTCGAGCTGTGCGTCGTTCGTTCCGCTCACGTGCAGCACCTCGCCGAACGTCACCGTCTGCGCCACGCTCTTCTTCTTCCGCAGCTCTTCCTGCAGTTCTGCCAGGTGGTCGCCGTGAATGGCCCACGTGCTCAGGTGTTGCCCGTCGATGATTTCCTGCGCTGTGCCCTGCGCGAGCAGTGTTCCGGATGAAATGTAGGCCAGCTTGTGGCAGCGCACCGCCTCATCCATGTAGTGCGTGCTCACCAACACCGAGATGCCCTTGGCCGCGAGCGCCTGGATCTCATCCCAGAAGTCGCGCCGCGCCCTCGGATCAACGCCCGCCGTCGGCTCGTCGAGCAGCAGCAATTGCGGCCCGTGCAGCATGCACGCGGCCAGCGCCATGCGCTGCTTCCAGCCTCCAGAAAGTTCTCCCGCGAGCTGATGCGCCCTCGCCGTCAGCCCCAGGTCCGCAAGCGATTTTCGAACTGCGGCTTTTCGATCGCGAAGCTGGTAGATCCTCGCCACAAATTCCAGATTCTCGGCGATCGTCAGGTCCTCCCAGAACGAAAAGCGCTGCGTCATGTATCCCACGCGGCGCTTGATCTCCGCGCTTTCCTTCCGAATATCGAGCCCTAGGCACGACCCCGAGCCCGAGTCGGGCTTCAGCAATCCGCACATCATTCGGATCGTCGTCGTTTTTCCGCTTCCATTCGGTCCCAGAAATCCGAAGATCTCGCCCTTTCGCACGCACAGCGTCACGTCTTTCACCACGTGCTTGCCGTCGAAGTGCTTGTTCAGCCCCTCCACGTCAATGGCGAACTCGAATTGTGCGGCCGCGGTCACTGGACCGTCACCTCTACCGGCTGGCCCGGATGCAGTGTGGCTGCTGTCTGCGCCGATGGATTTGCAATCACCATGTACACCAGCTTCGACCGGTTCTCGTTGCTGTAGATCACCGGCGGCGTGTACTCGCTCTGCGGCGACACAAAACTGATCTTCGCCGCAACGTCGCTCGCGCATCCGTCGCACGCCACGCGCACGCTCCCTCCCGCGCGCAACCCGCCCACAACCGTCTCCGGCACAAAAAATCGAATCTCCAAATTCTCCGGCGGCAGAATCTGCACCACTGGATTTCCCGCCGCCACCCACTCGCCCTGCCGGTAAAGTGTGTCGAACACCAGCCCGCTCCGCGGCGACGTGATTTGCTTTTGCCGCAGGTGCCATTCCGCATTGGCCAGCGACGCCCGATCGGCGGCAACCTGGTTCGTCTGTGCTTTGATCTGTTCCTCCCTCGCTGGCAGCGCATCCACGGCCAGATCGGCTTCCAGTTCCCGCACCTTCGCGGCGCTCGTCTCCGCCGCCGCCTGCGCGTTAATTAGCTCGGTCTGCGCAATGCCGCCGGCTTTGAACTGTGCCTCGTCGCTTGCCAGAATCTGGTCCGCCTGCTTTTTCTCCGCAACTGCCTGCGCCAGCTGCGCGCGCGTCACGTCAACCTCTGCGGGCCGCTTTCCCGTCTCCAGGTCGTTTAGCTTTGACTCCGAGCTGCGCAGCACCTGCTCCGCCGTTCGCATCTCCGACGCCTCCGGCTCATCGTCCAGAGCAAACAGCGGATGACCTGCCGCCACCGTGTCGCCGCGCGCCACGCTCATTTGGTCAAGCCTCCCGCTTTGCGGCGAAGCTACGTATACGAATTTTCCTTCGATGTAGCCCTGGTACGTATTCGTCGGCTTCTTTGCGCAGCCCGCCATCAACACCAGCGCCGCTGCCGCAACTGCGCCCGCTAAGGTCATCCCTCGGAGAACACGCATCTTCCCCTCCATACTCACTTACGCCTCGATCCTGCCTTGCGTTTCATCCGCCCGCCAGATTCCAGTCCAGCACCCGGCTTCAAGCCTTGAAGAAGCAGTCCAGTAATATGCCGGCTTAGGGCCTCGCGGCCCGGCGCTTTCCGCCCGAAAATCTCCGCCCACAGATTGATCGTTGCCATGTGCATCATCACCAGCCCGATCACCGAAAAAACAATCAGCCCCGGATCGATCTCCGCATTCGCCGCTCCCGCAGCCCGCGCTTTGGCCACGCTCTTGCTCATCACGCCGATCTTCTCGAAAGGCAAGTAGCGCAACACTCTCGTTCGCAGCAGCCCGCCTTCGTTCAGAACTTCGCGCATCCACGTCGAGGGCACCCACGGCATCTTCTCGATTCCCGCCAGCATCCGCTCCACGACACCCCGCACAATCTCAGCCGGAGCCTCGCTCTCCTTCACCGGTCCCCACACGCCCGTAATCAGCGGTGCTAACCGCTCCACGACCACCGCATCCAGCAGTTGGTCCCGGTCCTTGAAGTAGTAGTGCAGCATTGCCGGCGTGAGCGCGGCCCGTTCGGCGATCATGGCAAACGTGGTCGCCGCCACGCCCTGCTTCGCGAAGAGCTCCGTCGCCGCCTCGATCAGGTTCTCGCGTGCATAGAGCCCAGAATGGGAAGTGGGCCTTCCCGGTGGTCGCGAGGATTTGTTCCGCCCCGGTGCGCGCCCCGATTTTGTCGTATTCGCCATCATCATAATTAACTAATGCATTAATTAAATAGACAAAGGGCGAAGCTTGTCAACCCGCTGGATTCCCTCAAATCAGAAACTTTCCTTGGTCTCGGGTCCTACTCCATCCACAGCGCGCTGGTAATGATCCGCGGATAGTACCGGCTGGCCTTGCCCTCGCCCGACACAATCTGGTCGCAGCACGCCCAGTACGAGCTGCCTTCCGTCTGCCACTTCACGTGCGCGGCGTCGGCCTTGCGGAAAACCTCGACTACCTTCGGATCATCGTCCAGGTGAAACACTCTCCGCGTCACGTGCATGAAGATTGAAATCTTGCTCATCCACGAGTTGTTGCTCGTCGACGAAAGTTTGATCCCGCCATCGGCGAACAAATTCCGCCGCTCCGTATCGAGCAGCAGCTTCCGCGTATGTTCTTTCAGCGCGTCATACATCCGTTTCTCCTCGGCGCTCCCGAACACCTGCTCCAGCGTCCCGCCCGCAAATCCCGTCTTCACAAAATAGAGCGGATATGCGCATCCTTCCACCGCCGGCAAAATCCGCGAAGCATATCCGGGGTTCGCTTTTTCAAAGATCGCCGGCAGCACGCCATCCACAGCCTGATCGGCAACAACGCCGGCCACCTTCACCGCCAGATCCATCGACCGCTTCTCATCGGCCGCTGCGCCCAGCTCGCGGAACAGCAACGCCAGCGCGCGATAGCTCGCCCAGCTCTTCACCGCGATGTACACGTTATTCCGCGTCTGAGCCAGCGAGTGGTCGAGCGAATCGTATGTTGTAATCTCCTGCCCGCCCGCGGTCCGCGCGCTGTCGTACTGCGCAAATCCAACGTCCCCGCCGCGGTTGATCATGCTCGCCAGGCATGCTTCCACCACGCTCTTATTCCGCTTCAGCCACTCCACGTCGCGCGTCTTCGCCACGTAGCACCCGGCCACCAGGATCCAGTTGCACAGTTGCTCCTGCGTCATGTAGCTGAAGCATCCCGTCAGGTTTGCCAGCTCGTAGCTGCTCCTGCCCTTGGGCGAAAAATTGTTGTGCGCGCCCATGTCGTGGCAAAAGCTCAGCCCGCCCGGCTTCGTATCGTACGGCCGCGTCAGTTGCGCTTCATCCGGAGCCGGCGGAGCTTGCGACGGATCGGCCTGCCCCAGCGGCACCGCCATCTTGATCTCCGTCTTATACACCTTCACTTCGTCCGTGTAGCTGTACCGCCGCACAAACGTGTCCAGCAAATTCCGCACCAGCCACGGATTGTGTTCCAGCTCCCAGAACACGTGATCCACCGCCAGGTCGAGCGTGTTCATCATGCAGTACTCGCCCTCGTTCACCACCCAAAGCGGCTGCCCATCCACGTCCAGCAATTGCGTGCTCCCGTAGTAGCTGTGCGTCGAGTGCGCAATCATAAAGCGCTGATCGTCCGACAGCTTTGCCGCGTCCAGCTTCGCGTCCAGCGCCTCGGCCCGCGCCGCCATTTCGTCCGCGCCGTCCAGCGCCGTCTTCAGCACGTCGCCCAGGCTCTTGAAGTACCGCGCGTACAAATACTTCCCATCCAGCCCGTTCGTCTGCGCGCCTTCAAGGTACGATCCCAGCGCAATCGTCAATCCATATTTCTTTCCCGCCGGCACTTCGAACCCGAATCCGGGGCACGACCCCAGCAGGTGCACCGGATTATGCCGCTCGCGAACCCCATCGCTCGCTGACCACCGCATAAACACAAACGGCTCCGTCTCCGCTGCCGCCTTTTTCCCCGTCGTTAAGTCCCACAACTCCGCCGCGCCACCCGCCTCGCGCCTGAAAGCAAACCCCAGCCGTCCCGCTCCCAGGTTGTCTTCCAGGATCCGCTCGCCCGGCCGCGCATGGTTCAGCGCAAACATCGCCGTCTTGGTCTCGGTGCCCTTCGTGTTGTCCACTACCAGCCGCGCCACCACCGCCGGCAGCAAGCCCTCGCGCATTTTGTCAGCGCTATCCCGCTCCGGGTCGGGAATCGATCCAAACGGCGAGTACACCGTAAACGTCAGCCCATCCGCGCGCCACTCATCCGTCGCCCACCCGTATGACCGCGCAACTTCGCCATCCTTGAACGGCTCCGCATCCGGCTTCACGTTCTGTTCTGAAGGCCCCGCCTGCTCCACCAGGAACGCATCCGCCGCGCGGTTCATCGCTCCCACATAAAACGGCAGGCACTTCAGCGTCGCACTCGAATAGCGATCTCCATCTTTGAACCCGACAAAGACTTCCTGGTCCCCCGGCTGCCCAATCTGCAAGCCAATCCCGCCGCGAGTGCCGAAGTTCCCGCAGGTAAAGCTCATGAAGGCGCCCATCGGCGAGTGTTGTGCGTTAAAGCTCAGTTGATAGGGAATCGGTCCACGCTTTGTCACGGTCTTTCCTCTGGTAAAGCGATTTTCATTCAACCCCAAATACTACCGCATCTCCGCCACCGCTCGCCCTGCGCCCCGCCGCCGCGTTGTCCTCACGAGCTCGCTCCAGAGCGCAAACGTCGATCGCCCACTCAACCCGGCTAAAGGCTCTCCGCCTTGCATCGGGGCGCGACCTTGCGGGCTGCCGAACAACTACGGGTTCGCACTGGAAGTTTCCAATTCGCCCCAGGGATGCTCGGTCATGAGCAATTCTGACCAGACCCCCCTCCTCATCTGGATCAATGTTGATTCGTTCGCTGGCCTCTCAGGCCACGCCGCTCCAGCTTTCGTGGTCATTGAATGGAAAGGAAAACGTTATGCCCCAACTTACGCTCCTCCTGATGCTCCTGGGTGCCTGTGTCGTAGTTCTCGGATTCTTCATGGACATAAGTGCACATCGCAAGAATCGCGGCCAGGAATTGGCGCCATTCCGCAGTTATTTCCGAGCGGATTGCGATCGCGGCCTTCTGCGGAAGAGCTCCTGGTCCGAGAGCGAAAGCCCCTCTGACCCTCGAATCGGCTTTCACGCAGCCGATACGGGAGATTGCGGCGCAACCGGGCGCCATCCGGAAGGCAGCGGCCCAATCCGCCGGAACCGCGACTGGTATTAATCTCCGAGTCATTCGCCCCGCGTCAATAGGGCGCATTGCGCCTCAAGGCTTTGCTTTCGGCCCATTCATTTCCGCAGTGAGCAATTCTGCCCAGCATTCATACACCTGGCCGTCCATGATCGATCGTGTGGTGGTTCCTTCCCCTTTTGGCTAGCCTGCTCCATTCACCCTTTGCCGAAGCGGAAATCCCGCACAGGAGAACACAATGCTCAGTCAATTCACGAATACCCAGATCATCTTTGCCGCGGTTGCGATCGTCGCCCTTGTTGTCATCGTCGTTTTCACTTATCTTCAAAGCCGCAAAACCAGGAGCGCGGCTCTCCGCAATCGCTTCGGGTCGGAGTACGATCGCGCTGTTCTTACGCATGGCTCCCCCCAAAAGGCCGAGGCAAAACTTGCCGGCCGCGAGACCCGCGTCGAAGCCCTGAAGATCCGCGAACTCGGCGCCAACGAGAGGGAGCGATTCATCGCCGAGTGGCAAACGGTGCAATCCCGCTTCGTCGATTACCCCAAGGCTGCGGTCACTGAAGCCGACAACCTCATCGCCGCGCTCCTCGTGGCACGCGGCTACCCCAGGGAAACCTTTGAACAAAGCGCCGCGGATCTCTCCGTCACTTATCCTCGCGTCATGGAAGGCTACCGCGTGGCGCACGCCATCGCGGTGCGTCCCAGCGGGGCCGAAGCAAGCACCGAAGAGCTCCGTACCGCAATGATCCAATCCCGTGCTGTCTTCGATGAGCTCATCCAGGCCCAGAGCTCTACAGAGAAAAAGTCAGCAGCATAGTTTGAAGTTTCCGGCGTGAGGGTGCCTGGTCGGGGCTTGAACATTGTCAACCGGCCCTGGCGCGGATTCCCCGGAGGATCGCAAAATGAAGCAACTCGCGAGCCGTTTTCGATTCGGCGGCAAGTTACGATCCTCCTGCCTGCTTCTTGTGGGCGCTTTCACGCTGGCAAGCGCTCCGGGCGTCGCCGCCAGCCCGGGATTCGAGACCATTCGGGCAACCTACACTCAAGCCGGCAACACCATCGGCGTAACGCTTACCGTTTACAGCTACACCACCCCTGCGGATCTGCAGGTTCTTTCACTGGCGTTCCAGCAGGGTCAGGATCAGGGATTGGCCACCGCCATCTCAAAAACCCATGCCGTCGGTCGTTGCTCGTTAACCGGAGATCCCGGCTTTGACGTTGCCTTCATCCAAAGTGTCGTTACGCCAACCGGCCGGCAGATCACCTTCATCGCAAGTCGCCCCCTTCAACCCGATGAGGTCAGCTCGAGTTCCGATTCCCAGTCTTTCGACCTGATGGTCGGCGAATTCGACATGAACGACGCCGACAACACAAAGAGCACAGGATTCCTATATCCGGCAAGCAAGCTCGTGGTCGATGAACAGGGAGAGTCACACTACGACCTGGCTGGCAGCCCATGGTCGCTCGACAACGTTTTCGATTCGAGTTGGGTTCCGGCGCTGGCCGCGAGCCAAGCTCCAGGTGTGACCGGCCCGGCTGCCCGGTCTTCGCTTCCATAGTCAGCGGTTGCCTTTCGCGCCTCACCCCCCTCGAAGTACGATCGTGCGACCCATCGACAACCTATGCATCTGATCTCCAGAGGACACCAAGAATGTTTCTGATCACAGGTATTACAGGCAAGGTAGGCGGAGCAGCGGCGCGGCATCTTCTCAACAAAGGCAAGCAGGTGCGGGCGCTGGTGCGCGATCCGGCAAAGGCTGCCGCATGGAGCGCCAAGGGCGTCGAACTGGTCGAGGGCGATTGGGCCGATGCCGCATCGATGACGCGGGCGCTCGACGGGGTTGTGGGCGCATACCTGATGATGCCGCCCATCCAGACGCCTTCACGCGACTTCCGCGAGGCCAAGGCCATCCTGGCCAGCTATACGCAAGCTCTGGCCAAGTCCGCGCCGCCTAAACTCGTGGCGCTCTCGTCCATGGGCTCGGAGAAGTCCTCCGGCCTGGGGCTGATTACTGCAACGCATTTGCTTGAGCAGGCTCTTGGCAAAGAGCCGTTCCCCGTGGCATTCGTGCGCGCCGGATCATTCTATGAGAACTACCTGTACGGCCTGCAGGCGGCGCAGGGCGGCGTCTTCCCCACCTTTTACGCGCCAACGGATCGCAAGCTGCCCATGATTGCAACCGAAGACATTGGCGCCGAGATCGCAAGCCTGCTCACCACCGAGTGGACCGGAAAGCTCTACATCGAGCTCGGCTCCATGGTCAGCGCAGACGATCTTGCGGCTACGCTGGGCCAGGCGCTCGGCCGCGACGTCAAGGCGCAGGCCGTCCCGCGCCAGGCCTGGGCCGGCGCGCTCCAGCAAATGGGAATGCCTGCGGGCGGCACGTGGGCCTTTGAAGAGATGGTCGAAGGCGTGAATTCCGGTTGGATCGGGCTCGGCGTCGAGGGCACGGAACGAGTGGAGGGCACCACCAGCGCCAAAGATGTATTCGCCGCTGCGGCCAGCCAGGCGAAATAGCCGCCGTCGTCTTTCGCGTCCCTCACCCCGCACGAACATCGGGTGCCCCATCCTTCGCCTTTTTACCGGCGAAGGGTGGGATAGTACGAACCCGGACCCATAGGCCTTGTGTCACGGCATGACTGGCAGGTCGGGGATTCATCCCCGACCGCCGCAAACGCCCGAAGTATCCAGATTTGAAAGCAAAGCGCGCGCCGAAGCTGCGCCAAATCCGTCAAAACTTCGAGGTCCATCCTGGTGCAGTCCTCCGCAGATAGAATTTTGGTGAGGCACAAGCGTTTGCTAGACTGTTGACCAAACTTGCTGGTGAGGTGATCGATGCGTCTCCGTTGTGTTTGCACTGCATTCATTCTGGGCGGCTGTACGCTGGCAGGCTCCGCGCAAACGGGTTCAACAAATGCGAAGGTGAACACCGGCACCCAAATGTCACCAGTGCAGGCGCAGAATGAGTTGCTGAACCTCTTCGAGCAAGATTTTATGGGAGTCGCGCAGGCAATGCCTGCGGACAAATACGGCTTTGCGCCTACTACGGCAATCTTCACCGCCTCGCAGGGCGTGAAGTATGACGGGGTTCGCACGTTCGCGCAGGAAATATCGCATGTCACGACGGCGAACTACTACTACGCTTCGACGATCCTCGGGGAGAAGATGCCGGTTGACCCGAAAAGCATCGATCGTCTGACGGCGAAGGACGAGCTCCTGAAGGCTGCTGCGGATTCATTCGCCTATGCACACAAGGCGCTGGCGACGATCACTCCCGAGAATGCCTACACTACGATCGAAGGTGTCGACGGTCTGCACACGCGGTCGGTCATCGCATCCTTCATCTCTGCTCACGGATATGACCACTACGGGCAGATGGTTGAGTATCTGCGCATGAACGGCATTGTTCCTCCGGGCTCGAAGTGAGCCCACGCCGTTTCGCCCCACTCGGTTCTGGTTGAGTGAATCTCCTTTCGGATACAGAGAGGCGGGCGGTTTCTATCCGTGCTGGTGGGGATTCCGGCATCGCTCGATCCGCCCTTCCTTTTTTCCGGGAAGAGTTCTTCTCTGCCGAACGGCCGTCTTACGCACCAGAAACAGTGCAAAAAGACAAAATGTGCGCCGTAACCATCTCATTCTAGAAAACTTGACAAATAAGTCCTTTGGAATGAAAGGCTTAGCCGAAATGCGGGAAGATGCAAGTCGCTGATAACAAAACTCTTAACTGCAAAAACGGGTGGTTCTTTCTAAAAGGGAAGAACCCCTCCGTAAACTGGCCATGACCGGATCGATGCAATCGTCTTACAGCGTCTCACGCCGCGATGGCCGTGTCTTACACGCCCAACGCCCTTAAGATTCGCGTCTTACAGGCCCGCTTCGACACTTCCCGCCCTGCGCCCTAAACTATTCAGTGGGACCCAAGGAGCGGAAGTGAAGAACGGCAAGAAGAAAAGCATCGATTCAACCGCGCGAAACGCCCGAACCACCCGGCCCAGCCGGACCGCTCGCAGGCCGGCCACCAGCCGCGACGCCCAAAACGCTATCTTCTCTTCGCCTCAAGCCAAAGCCATCAAGAATGAAATCTGCGCCGCCGGCCGCAAGCTCTGGATGCGCCAGTATGTCGATGGCAACGGCGGCAACCTTTCCTATCGCATCGGTCCCAACGCCGTCCTTTGCACGCCCTCGCTGGTGAGCAAGTTCGACCTGACGCCCGAGGACATTTGCCTCACCGATATTGACGGTCATCAACTTGCCGGCAGCAAACCGCGCTCCAGCGAACTGCTTCTGCATCTCGAGATCTACAAGGCCGTGCCCGAGGCGAAGGCTGTCGTCCATTGCCATCCGCCGCACGCCACGGCCTACGCCATCACCGGCTGCCTGCCGCCCAATCTCATCATTCCCGAGTTCGAGGTGATCGTGGGCAGCGTCGCGGTCGCACCCTATGAAACGCCCGGCACCAAGGCCTTTGCTGAAACGGTTCTTCCCTACGTAAAGAATCACAACACCATGCTGCTGGCCAATCACGGCATCGTTTGCTGGGCCGATACCGTTACGCGCGCCGAGTGGTGCGCCGAGGTGCTTGACACCTATTGCTGGACGCTCATGCTCGCCGCGCAGTTGGGCGCGCCGATCCTGCGCATCTCTGAGGAGCGCGGCGCCGACCTGCGCGCCTTGCGAAAGAAGCTTGGCCTGCCGGAGTTTCCCCTCGATATGCCGCCCCTGAGCGATGCCAGTCTTGAAGCGCAAAGCCCCATCGCGCTCCAGCCGGCGTCGCGCGGCGCCGTAAACGGCAGCGCCTCGGCGCCCGACGCCGCCGCCAGCCCGAGCAGCGCCGGCGGCGCAAATTTCGACGCGCTGGTCCGATCTGTGACCGAATCGGTAATGGCTGCGATCGCCAAGAAATATACCCTGGCCCCGCGTAAATAAACGGTCGCCGCGATTGTGGCAGCAGAATTAAATTTCTTCGCATCTGCGGAAATTCGATCAGGAGTCATGATGCAAATCGATGCGCACGACGTGCTTCTCGTCATCGACGTGCAAAATGATTTTTGTCCCGGCGGCGCGCTCGCCGTTCCCCGCGGCGACGAGGTGATCGCGCCCATCCATCGCATCGCGCCGCAGTTCGAACACATCGTGCTCACGCAAGACTGGCATCCGGCCGACCACTCTTCCTTCGCCGCATCGCATGCCGGCAAAAAGCCATACGACTCCATCCAGCTCGCCTATGGCCCGCAAACGCTCTGGCCTCCGCACTGCGTGCAGGGCACACGCGGCGCAGAGTTCCATCCGGCACTTCAGCTCACGCGCGCCGAGCTGATCCTGCGCAAAGGCTTTCGCCCGCAAATCGATTCCTATTCGGCATTCTTTGAGAATGACCGCTCCACGCCTACTGGTCTTGCCGGCTATCTGCGCGAGCGCGGTCTCTCGCGCGTCTTCCTTGCCGGTCTCGCCTACGACTACTGCGTCGGCTACTCTGCTCTCGACGCACGCCGCCTCGGCCTCGCCGCAATCGTCCTGCGCGACGCCTGCCGTGCCATCGACCTCAACGGCTCCGCTGCCGCAATGAATGCCGAATTCGCGAAGGCAGGCGTCACCATGCTTCAGAGCCCCGAGATTCTCCCGCCAGGTTGAAAACAATTCGGCGCTGAACACACAATGCGGCGGTGCGATATGCTTTAAGCATCGAATAAGGTGCTGCAGCCGGAGGATAGATGCTGAACATTGCAACCGATATCCAATCGTTGACCTCATTCCGCCGCAATTCCGCCGGAATGATGAAACACCTTAAGAAGAGCAAACGCCCTTTGGTACTGACGCTGAATGGCAAGGCCGCCGCAGTCGTGCAGGATGCTGAAGCCTACCAGCGCTTGCTTGACGTTGCCGCGCGCGCCGATGCGGGGGAAGGCATCCGGCAGGGCCTGGAAGATGCCAGGAAAAAGAGAACCAGGCCGGTAAGGCAGTTCTTTGACGAGTTTGAGTCCGCGCGTGGCCTATCTCGTTAAAATCACTGCGCGGGCTGAACGCGATCTCGCTCTCCTTTACGAGAAGATTGATGCTGGCGGCTCCTTCGCAGCGCGTCGATGGTATCAGGGACTTAAGGGAGCAATTCTCGGTCTGGAAGATGCGCCGTACATCTGGCCCGCCACGCATGAGGCGCGCCAGCTACGTCAGGTTCTCTATGGCCATCGGCCTCATTCCGTTTACCGCGTGATCTACCGTGTCCACGAGAAGCAAAAGAAAGTTGAAATTCTGCATATCCGCCACGGGTCGAGGCGTCAGTTCAAAGCGCCGGACGTAAAGTGAGACGTGGCCGCGCCGCTCCCCGCCGCGTAGAATCGCTTCAGACAGATCGAGCCGCTCGCTCCTCAGCACGTATGTCCCGCAACTTCTACATCCTCGCCGCCACGCTCGGCTTCTTCGCCCTCATCTCCGGCGTCATGACGCTGGTGCCCTCGAGCTTTCAGCCCGGCCTGCCCGCCAACGGTTCGCTCTGGCGCACCGTGGCATTGCTCCTTCTGCTCGCTGGCCTCGCGTCGGCCCTCGTTGGCGTTCTCAGCAACCTATTCGAGCAGGTGGACCGGCGCAGCGAAGAAGCGCGGCGAGCAGCAAGAAACAAGCGCCGCGGCAACCGGAATTCTTAGCCGAGCCGATCAAATTAGAATGAAGGAGTGCGGGCCGCGTGCCCGCGCAGGATCGAGCAGACGCACATGTACGAAGTTACTGTCGAGGCGGATTTCTCCTCTGGCCACTATCTCCGCAACTACAAGGGCAAGTGCGAGAACCCGCACGGCCACAACTACAAAGTCCGTGTCACTCTGGCCGGCGCCACGCTCGACGAGGCCGGTCTGCTCCTCGACTTCAAGCTGCTGAAGCAAGTGTTGCGTCCCATTGTCGATCGCATCGACCACCAGATGCTGAATGATCTCGAGCCGTTCACGACGCTCAATCCATCGGCCGAAAACATCGCCAAATACTTCTACGAGCAGACCAATCAGCAGCTCGCCGGAATGACCGCAGGCCGCGTGCGCGTGAAAGACTGTACCATCTGGGAAACCGACACGACGACGGCCACTTACTTCGAGTAGCGCTGTCCCTGTCCGTCCTGATCGACCCTCAGTTCATCTGGTTTGATTTCGATCGCAGGTATTTGTCGAAGGGAATCTCGAAGTAGAACAGTTCCTTGCCGTCCGCGTCGCGCAGGTCGTGCAGATAGAGCTTGGCTCCCATCAGCGGGTTTCTCAGCCCGGAGACGTCATAAAACAGAAATCCGGCGCGCGTCGTGTGCGGCTCTACCGCTAGGGCCGAGTACTCAAAGGTATTAAAGTCATCCTCGATTTCCTTGATGCTGCCCTTTGGTTTCACGTGGATCGGCGGCAGCGGCGCAGGCAATGGGATTTTGGATCCTTGCCGCTCCTTCAGCGTCATCATCCGCTCCACATCTTCAGGTTCGGCCGCGCGAATCCGGTCGCCATCCGCCGTCTCAAACAAAATGCGCGCATCGGAAAGCGAGATCGGACGGTCGCCGAGGTTGGTCACGATCAGCCGGATCGGCATTACGTCGCGGCCCAGGTAATCCACGCGGAAGATCGACTCTTTTTCCTTCGTATCGTAGGGCTCGGCAGCGATGGCGACATGCTCATCGGGATGCACTTCGACAGCCGGGAACGAAGTCGCCGCCTGCACCGGAGGTGGCGTGCGATCGCTCGCCGTCGCCTGTAGCGCAAACCAGAGCAACAACAACGGGATTCCCCGCAGAACTTTCATCGCGCTCAACTGTATCATTCTTTGATTGGACGCCCTACGATTAGACCTGCACAACACTGGTTCGTTTACGCATGATCCTTTTTTTCTATAACCTTGCCTTGTTCGTGGTTCTCCTCGCCGGCACGCCCTGGTGGCTCTGGCGTATGGCCACCACGCGCAAATACCGCGAGGGGCTCATGGAGCGGCTGGGGCGCGTTCCGCGGAGGCTCGTTTCCATATCTTCCCCCCCCGTCGATCGCCCGGTCATCTGGCTCCATGCCGTCTCCGTCGGCGAAGTTCTCGCCATCACGCGCCTTGTCAAGGAGCTTGAATCGGCGCTGCCCGGCTACACGATTGTCGTCTCCACCACCACGCGTACTGGCCAGGCTCTGGCCCGCGAGCGCTTCGAATCCAATCGCGTTTTCTATTGCCCGCTCGACCTGCCTTGGGCCGTCAGCGCCTATCTTAACGCGCTCGAGCCGCGCCTCCTCATCCTCGCCGAAACCGAGTTCTGGCCCAATCTGCTTCATGGCTGCTTCCGCCGTGGCATTCCCGTCGCGGTTGTCAACGCTCGCATCTCCAACCGTTCTTGGCCGCGCTACAAGAAGCTGCTCTGGCTCTGGCGACCGCTGCTTAGTCGCCTGAGCCGCGTGCTCGCTCAAAGCCAAACCGACGCCGACCGCCTCCTTGCGCTGGGTTGCGATCCCGACCGCGTCTCCGTCAGCGGCAATCTCAAATTTGACGTGCGTGTTGCTCGGGAATCTGAAGCCACCCGCTGGTTAAAGTCGATGTCCACCGGTCTGCGATTCGTCGTTGCCGGCAGCACGCTTGAAGGCGAAGAATCCGCGCTCGTGCACGCATGGCCCCGCCTCATTGCCACTGACCCAAAGCTTGTCCTCATCCTTGCGCCGCGCCATCCAGAGCGTTTCGGCACCGTCGCCGCGCTTCTTGATAAAGCTGGCGCTCTCTGGACCAAGCGTTCCGACTGGACGGCCGAGTCGGCGGCTCCGCAGCACGCGCCTCGCGCGCTCCGGCCCGGCGAGATCGTGCTGCTCGACACCATCGGCGAGCTGGCTTCTGTTTACTCGCTTGCCAGCGTTGCCTTTGTCGGCGGCAGCCTCGTTCCCGCGGGTGGCCATAACCCTCTCGAGCCGGCTCAATTCGCTGTTCCCATCGTGATGGGCCCGCACTACGCAAACTTCGCCGCGATTACTGACAGCCTGCGCGAAGCCGACGCGCTCCGCATCGCTGCCAAAGAAGATCTGGCCTCGGTCCTCATCGAGCTTCTCGGCAACCGTGCCGCTGCTGGAGCCATGGGCAAGCGTGCCCGTGAAGTCTTCGACCGTCAGGCCGGCGCTACCGATCGCTCGGTCGAAGCCATCTGCAAGCTACTCGCCGCAAGTTCCAGTGAGGAGCGTGAGCCATGAAGTCCGCATCCGCCGCGCGCCCGCTGCTTTGGCCTCTCGTTCCGGCTTACCGGCTCGCTCTCGCGCTGCGCGATCTGCAACTGCGCACCGGCCTTAAACGGGTTCGCCGTCTCCGCTGGCCGGTCGTCAGCATCGGCAATCTCTCCACGGGCGGGGCAGGGAAGACTCCTTTGGCGATCGCCCTCGCCCAGGCGCTCACTTCGCGCGGCCTGCACGTCGATGTGCTTTCGCGAGGCTATGGCCGGCGGAGTTCCACTCTTCCAGTTTTGGTTGATCCCAGTGGGACAACCAGGGATTTCGGTGACGAGCCCCTGCTGATCGCGCGCGAAGCCCACGTCCCTGTCTTTGTCGCCGCCGTGCGTTACGAGGCGGGGATGCTGGCCGAGCGCGCCGCACCTTCGTCGCTAGGCCTTCATCTTCTCGACGACGGTTTTCAGCATCGCCAGCTCGCTCGCGACCTCGACATTCTGCTCATCAGCCGCCGCGACCTGAACGATCATCTTCTTCCCGCCGGCAATCTTCGCGAAGCGTCGCCGGCGGCGTTGCGCGCGCATGTGATCGCGATTCCGGCGGACGAACCCGAAGTTGAAACCAAGCTCAGATCCATCGGCTGGCAGGGACCTGTCTGGCGCATCCGCCGCCGCATGGAGATCCCCCACGTCGACGGCCCCGTCGCCGCGTTTTGCGGCATCGCGCGCCCTGATCAGTTTTTCCTGGGTCTCGAATCCGAAGGCGTCAAGCTGGCCGGCCGCACCGCCTTCGCCGACCACCACAACTACACCGTCCCGGACCTCGCTCGCATCGAATCCGAAGCTCGTGGCGCCGGAGCCAAAGCGCTCCTCACCACCGAAAAAGACCACATCCGTCTCGGCGGCCTGACCGCTACGCTGCCCATCCTTGCAGTCCCGCTCCGCGTCGAAATCGAAAACGAGTCCGCCGCCATCGATTGGCTACTTCATTCTTTGAATGATCCCGCGTGATGCACGCTTGGGGAAGGCGGGCCTGTACCGATCGCACCGATTGTCCGCGGCCCAGGCTTAAAGTTGCGGGAGCCTAAGGATTCTTACAGCCGCTCCGCCACCGGAATCCACGGCGAAGGATACACCGGCCCAATGTACTCGGCGCGCGGCCGGATCAGGCGATTGTCGTCCAGTTGCTCAATCACGTGCGCGGCCCAACCCGCGATGCGGCTCACCGCGAAGATCGGCGTATACAGATCGATATCGATGCCCAGCGTGGCATACGTTGAAGCCGAGTAGAAATCCACGTTGGCGTTCAGCTTCTTGTCCTGGTTAATGTAAAGTTCAATCGCCCTCGACATTTCATACCACTTGGGCTGGCCCGCGTCTTCTCCAAGCTGCTTGCTCATCTTCCTCAGGTGCGTGGCCCGCGGGTCTTCCGTCTTGTACACGCGGTGCCCAAATCCAGAGATCTTCTGCTTGGCCGCCAGCATGTTCCTCACGTACTCCACCGGATCGGCGCCCTGCTTGTCGATGGTCAGCAGCAGCCGCATCACGCCTTCGTTGGCGCCGCCGTGCAGCGGGCCCTTCAGCGCACCAATGGCGCCCGTAATTGCGGAGTGGATGTCGGAGAGGGTTGCGGCGATAACGCGAGCGGCGAAAGTCGAGGCATTCAGTTCGTGGTCGGCATGAAGAATAAGTGCGATATCCAAAGTTCGAGTGGCCGTCTCTGAAGGCTTCTCCCCGTTCAGCATCCACAGGAAATTCCCGGCGTGGGTCAGAGAGCGATCGGGCGGCACAATCTCTTTGCCTTTGCGCAGCCGGTCGTAAATCGCCACAATCATCGCAATCTGCGCGGTCAGGTTGTAGGCCTTGCGCACGTTCGCGTCGTGGGAGTTGTCTTTTTCGTCGGCATCGTAGAAGCTCAGCGCGGAAACCGACGTCCGCAGCACTTCCATCGGAGTGGCCGACGTGGGAAAGCTGCGCAGCATGTCGATCACGCGCTGATCCAGCGACCGCGCCAGCGCCAATTGCGCCTGGAACTCGCGCAAGGCCAGCGCATTCGGCAGGATTCCGTTCCACAGCAGGTACGTGCATTCTTCGAAAGTCGAGTGCTCGGCCAGCTCGTGAATGTCGATGCCGCGGTAGGAGAGAATTCCCGCGTCTCCGTCGATCCAGCAGATGCCGGAGTTTGCGGCAACAATTCCTTCCAGGCCCTTTCCCGCGACGGCAGTCGACATAGCCTTTGCTTCTCCCTTTATTTCGATGGCAGTTTGGCCGTTATGGTGGAGTTCCGGGCCACGGAATGTGCACCCGGTGCCAAAATATGCGGTAAAGATGTTTATAACGTAGCCGTTGCATCCTTGTCACGGAGGGTGGGACGCGTTCCGGTTCAGGCCGCCCTTCCTTGCCAATGTTTGCCGTGGCCCGTCCGCTTTCCAGCCGCCCGATTTATCCTGTAGATTCACCAACCGAACCGATTGGAAGTTCCGGCTTCTGCCGGGGCGTACCAATGGGTAACATTGTGAATCATGGGGATTTCCGGATCGAATGAGACAATTTTCCCCTTTTGCGGCGTCTAACCGGACTAGGTGTCGCCGTTGAGCCGGGTACAGCGCGTTCAAAACAAGCTGCCCGTGCACGAAAGGTAAAGCATGAGTGAAAGCGAAATTGAACAAGCCCCCCGAACTTACTCCGGCGCTCTGTTGGCGGCAATTGCCATCGCTCTGCTGGCCGCTGTTGGCAGCCTGGTTTGGTGCTTCACGCTGACCACCCGCCTCACCACCGCGCAGGCGGAGCTGGCCGATTCCAAGCAGCAGGCCACGCAGGTGGCCGCGGAACTGCGCGAAACCAATGCCCGCTTGAAAGTAGCCACCGACGAGCTGGGCAAATCCGTAGGCCTGACGCAAAAAGAACTCGACGAGCGTGCCCAGGCCATCGTCGCGCGTGAGGAAGCAGATGAGACCGCCGAGAAGCAGACCGCTCAGCAGGTCAACGGAATTTCGACCGACCTCACCAACGTGAAGACCGACGTGGGCGGCGTAAAGACCGACCTGACCAAGACGCAGGGCGACCTGGCCAACACCAATAGCGAGCTGCAATCCGTGAAGGGCGACTTGAGCGGCACCAACAGCATCATCGCCCGCAATCACGATGAGCTGGTCCAGCTCGAGCACAAGGGCGACCGCAACTTCTATGAGTTTTCGCTCGATAAGGGCCAGAAGAAGCCCGTGGGCACGGTTTCGCTCGAGTTGAAACGAACCGACGCCAAGCACAGCAAGTTCACGATCGACATCTTTGCCGACGACAAGGTGTACGAGAAGAAGGACCGCAACGTGAACGAGCCTTTGCAGTTCTACAGCGGCAAAGACCAGGCGCTCTACGAGATCGTGGTCAACAACATCAATTCAAGGAATGAGATTGCGGGCTATCTCTCCACGCCCAAGGGCGCGCCCGTTCCGCCTACTGTTCAGTAATCGGAACCTGGGGCGCGACCGTCAGGGCCGGCTGGTAACGGAAACTGAAGGTGCAGTCCAGCTTCTTGCGCGCGTCCCAGTCCTGTTTCGTCATCTTGAAAGCCGAAACAAAAGTGCCCTCGACTGTCTGGCCGGGGTTAATCGTCGTGTCCAGCGGCGATAGCGGAGCGTTGTGCGGCACGGGAATCGTCGGATAGGCCACAAAGATCCGCTCGTAGTCGCCCGTATTCGCCGCGTAGCTCGAGTGGATGCCGTCGGCGAGTGTGGCATTGGTCAGTACGTTCACCAGGTAGAGCGGGTGGTCGGTGTGGTTCTGCAGCTTCACTTGTGTGAAGACCATCACCTGGTCAACTTCTTCCTTGGCCATCGGCGCGCCGCTCGCGTCCAAACCCGAGGTCTCGGTATGTTGCGGATGCGCCCAAACCGCCACAATCTCTCCCGACGCGGGCGGTGGCGTACGCTCCATGAAAACGTAGGTTCCAATGGCGATGCTCACCACAACGGTGGCTACGATAGCGGCCCAGACCACGTGACTGGACCCCTTGGTCAACTCTTCGCCCAGCGCGGCGTCGTCCACTCCCGCTGCGTCCTGTTGTAGCAAGCTCATGGGGACCTCCAACCTTGCTGGGCCTAATGGTAATCCCAATCGATCACAACAAGCCAAGCATTCCCGGGTCCCGGCCCAATCCCTTTGTGCTCAGGGGTGGTGACCTTTGGGGGATGCAGCGGTTGGGCCAATCAGGCCTGATTTGAAACCGCATGGCTTCAAAGGTCGCCGCCCCTTCAGTTGCGGCGCTTTGTATCAGGGCATGGCTTCAGCCATGCCGATAAAGCCAACCGAACGGATGGGGCTTCAGCCCCCGAGGGATGTCTTTCAAACCGCCCGTCGTCGATCTAGGCCCTCACCCGCAACCCTTTCAGAAACGCACCCGCCTCCCGCGTATTCAGCACATCCTCAGCCGTCAGCCAGGCCCGCCGCAACTGCTTCGCGCCGTAGCCCATCTTGCCCAGGTTGCGGCTGTCGTGGGAGTCCGACGACATCACGATTTTGCAGCCCAGTTCCTTGGCCAGCCGCAGATCGTGATCGTTCAGGTCCAGCCGTTCCGGCGCGGCATTATGTTCCATGGCCACGCCCAGCTCCGCCGCGCGCTTCAGAACCGCCGGCAAATCCAGCGCAAACGGCTCCCGGCGCAGCAGCAGGCGCCCCGTCGGGTGGCCCAATATTCGGACCGTCGGATTCTCAATCGCCCTTAGCACGCGCGCTGTCATCTCTTCGCGGCTCTGCTCAAACCGCGTATGCACGCTGGCGATCACCACATCCATCTGCGCCAGCACCTCATCGTCCAGATCCAGCGCGCCATCGGCCAGAATGTCCACCTCAATGCCTGTGAACACCCGGATCTTTCCCTCCATCGCCCGGTCCACCGCGCGCACCTGTTTGATTTGTTCGAGCGCCCGCTTCTCATCCATCCCATTCGTCATGGCCAGGTTTTTCGAGTGGTCCGTGATCGCGATATATCCATACCCGCATGCCAGCGCCGCCTCCGCCATCTCGCGAATCGAATTCCGCCCGTCGCTGGCCGTCGTGTGCATGTGCACATCGCCGCGAATATCGCCCAACGCAACCACACGCGGCAGCTCATGCGCGACCGCCGCGTCGATCTCGCCCAGGTTCTCGCGCATCTCGGGCGGCATCCAGTCCATCCCCAGCGCCGCGTAGATCTCCTCCTCCGTCTTCGCCGCCACGGTCGATCCGTTGTCCAGCCGCGCCAGCGCCCACTCATTCAGCGTGTAGCCCATCTTCAGCGCTCGCTGCCGCAGCGTCACATTGTGCGCCTTTGAGCCGGTGAAATATTGCAGCGCGGCGCCGTAGCTCGCCTCGGGCAAGAGGCGCACATCCACCTGCATGCCCAGGTCCGCGTGAAAGCTCACTTTGTTCTCGCCTTTGGCGATCATGTCCTGAATCCCGGGATACGCCGCCACGTGCTCCACTGCGGCCTGCGTCTTTCCTGGCTCACATGCCGGACCCGTCGCCAGCAAATCCAGATCGCCCTCGGTGTCGCGCCCCCGCCGCAGCGATCCCGCCGGCGTCACTCGTTTAATCCCCTTGAGTTTCAGCAGGTAGGCCGCGATCTTCTCCGCCTCTTCCGTGGCCACATCGATCCGGAACCGCCCGGCGCTCCGCCGATAATCCTCGATCCCCTTTTGCAGCTTCTCGATCTGCTTCGTACCCATCCTCGGCAGACCCTTCAAACGCCCCGCGGCAATCGCCTCGGCCAGCTGCCCAACGCTGTCGATGTTGGCGCTGCCGATCACGCCCGCATCCCAAAGCAGGGCCACAGTCTTTGGTCCCATCCCTGGCAGCTTCAGCAGCTCCAGAACCCCCGCTCCGTATTTCGCCAGCAACTCCTCGCGCAGCGGCAGCGAGCCGGTTGCGGCAATGGATTGGAGGTGCGCCGCCATGCTCTTGCCGATCCCGTCAATCTCCATCAGCTTGGCCGGATCGCTGGCAGCCTCCGTCAGGTCGACCGTCGTCTGCTCGGCCGCATCCGCTGCGCGACGGTAGCTCCGGATGCGGAAGCTGTCCGCGCCGTCGATCTCCATCAGGTCGGCCGTCTCCGCGAGCAGCCGCGCCATCGTCTTGTTGTCCATTTGATCGCTCCGCCAGCAGTATGGCGCATGCGCCGCTATTCAAGCCACTGCATAAACTTCCGCGCTCAATCCGCGACAACCGGCGGGCACTGAAATGCGGCAAGGTTCAAATGGGATGAGTGGAAGTGTATCCAGTGTGATGAGGAGAAATGTAGAGGGCACAACTCACCCCTACCGCCGGGCGGCGGTCTTGCGGAAACGCCCGGGGGCCCTACCGGCGCCTAAGCGGCGGTGTTGGCGCTTGCGCTATCCCGATTGCGGACTACGGCATCCGCCTGCGGGCCTTTCTGACCTTCAACGATATCGAACTCGACCTCGTCGCCTTCTTTGAGCGTTTTGTATCCGTCCAATTGAATTGCTGAGTAATGGACAAATACATCCGGCCCGTCTTCGCGTCCGATGAATCCGTAGCCCTTGGCGTTGTTGAACCACTTAACCTTTCCTTTGTACTGAGCCACAGCTTCCTGCCTTCTTTCTTTTTGTGGAATGCGGCGGAAGGATGTCGGGGAATTCCCGCCGATATTTAATATGACGCTGAAACGGCCGGAAAGGTTGATTAACAATCGTTTGTTCCACAAAGTGAAACCAGAGCCAATACACCGCGCGGGCAGGGCTCAGGCGGGTATTTTAGAAAGAGACATCCTTCGGAAGAAGGCCGGCTTTGTCCCCTACTTCTTCCCTCGGCGGCCCTTGATCCGGTCGTATAAAAGCACGCTGCTCAGTGTTTTACCGTCCAGAATTGCGCCTTTTTCAATCGCCTTCAGAACATCCTTGAGCTTCACCAGCCTTAGCTCAATCTGCTCGTCCTCTTCGGGATGAGCCGCGCCCGGTTCCAGCCCCTCGGCCAGAAAAACTTTCATTGACTCGCCCAGAAACCCCGGGCTGGCGTAGTACTCCACCAGCGGCCGCCACTTCTTCGCGCTGTATCCGGTCTCTTCGGCCAGCTCCCGCTTGGCTCCCTCCAGCGCGTCCTCGCCCGGCTCCAGCTTGCCCGCAGGCAGTTCCCACAGGTACTGGTTTGCCGCGTGCCGGTATTGGCGCTCCATAACGATCCACGGATTCTTCTTGCTCTGTGAGTTGTCGATCGCCAGAATCACCACGCTCCCGTTGTGGCGAATCACGTCGCGTTCGTTGCGCTTTCCATCCGGCTCAATCAGCTTGTCGTGCAGTACACGGAACAGCGGGCCCGTGTACACAACCTCCGAGCTCACGATCTTGGCCCGCTCAACCACCACAGCTTTCGCGATCTTTCCCGCCTTCACCTTTTTCGCCTTCGATTTTGCCGGCATTTCATCCCCTTTTTGTCGAGATCGACCATTCATCTCAATTCATCACGAGTATACGCACTCGAAGCAGCAAGGTTTATGTCAGGGACGACCCAAATGGTGATGCGTTGTCATCCTGAACGGAGTGAAGGAACTGCGGTTGCTTTTGCAGAGGTCCGAATCACTACTCTCTCGCGGAATGAAACATCAAGACCAAGTGTCGACGACGATCAGTGCGGCTCTCGCGGGTCGTTGGTCCACGTTCCCACTCTCACTTTGTCTTTTGGCCACCCTGCCTTTTCGAGAATCGAGAGAATCTGGTCAACCCGTCCTTCCGGCGCATTCGGGGCGATCTCCAAGTCCACCGAGGTGATCGCGGATGGGTTGGCGTCGTTGTAGCAGCCTCCGCGGAGAACGCCCGCGAGGGTCGTCGCACTCGTTCGATACCATCCCTGCATCCGGTCCGAAAACACCGCCCCGTCATGGGCGATCCCGATCTTCAGGGGACACGCGTTGGTCAGCAGGCCGATAGCGAGAGCGACTGCGAGCATCCCTCGAACAATACCATGCCACTCTGCGATTTTCTAAGGCACAGGATCAGGACGGAATCGTTGAGTTTCCTAGCACCTGAGGGACTTCCCTAACCCCCGCTCATCCCATTCCTGCATCGCCCCGCACCGCCGTGGCATCCTTAATAGAGCATCAAATTCAAAATTCCGCGGCAGCGCCATTACCCCCAGCCAAACGAGCCACGAGTGAACGAACCCTTGAAAGCCGATTGTTATCCGGTAACCGCAATGCCGGGCCAGAGCCGCCTTTTTCTCGACTTCTGCGCCGGATCGCTCCGTGCCTTTTTGCCATTGGACGAAATCGCGCAGGCTCCTCCGCCGCGCCCCGCGCACTGGGCAGAGCTTGTCCATCTCGTGGCCGAACAAAACCCTTCCTCCACTGCCCAGGATTCGGTGGCCGCACTCGCCCAGGGCGCCGGCACTGTCCTCACCGGACAGCAGGTGGGTCTCTTCGGTGGCCCGCTTTATACGCCACTCAAAGCCGCTACCGCCATCGCGCGCGCGCGCAAATCTACGACCGCAGGCCATCGTCACACCGCCATCTTCTGGCTCGCCAGTGAGGATCACGATTTCGCCGAGGTCGATCACGTCACCTTTCCATCCGGTCGCGAGCTGGCGTCGCTCACCTACGAGAAAACTCCCGAATCCCAAATCCCCGCAGGCCGAATCGTGTTCGACGAATCCATTACGCCCCTTGTTGAACGCGCCGCCGAGCTCCTCGGCCCATCCCAAGCGACCGACGCACTCCTAGCCGCATACAAACCCGGACGCACCTTCGCGCAGGCCTTCGGCGAGCTTTACTCCGCGCTCTTCGCCGCGCAGGGTCTTCTCATAGTCGACGCCGCCAGCCGCGAATTCCATCGCCTCGGCGCGCCCGTCCTTCGTGCCGCCATCGAGCGCGCCGATGAGTTTCACTCCGCGCTCACCGAGCGTGGCCAGGCCCTTGTAGCCGCGGGCTATCACGTTCAGGTCGCCGTCGCGCCGCAGTCGAGCTTGTTGTTCCTCATCGACGCCAAATCCGGCGCGCGCATCGCTCTTCGCCGCACCGCGCCCTCAGCTGCCGAGCCCAACGGCCTTTGGCACGCCGACCACCAGGCTTACTCGGCCGCCGATCTCCTCGGAATTCTCGACTCCGAGCCGGAGCGCATCTCGCCCGCAGCGCTTTTACGCCCTGTTTTTCAGGACTTTCTGTTCGCGACAACGGCGCAGGTCGGTGGTCCCGCCGAAATCGCTTACCTCGCGCAGTCCACAGTCCTCTTCGAGCGCATATTAGGCCGCCAAACCCCGCCGATCGCACGCTTCTCCGCCACTCTCATCGAGCCTTCCATTGCCGAGCTGCTGCGCAAACACGATCTCTCGCTTGAGCAGGTATTTGCCGAAGAGAACGCCGCCGCGCTCGCCCTGCGCCTCGCCGCCCGCTCCATGCCCATCGAGACCAAACAAAAATTAGCCGCCGCCGGCAACGCGCTCGACGCGGAATTGAACACGCTTGTCGCTTGGCTGCAATCGCAGGACAAAGGCCTCGGCCAATCAGCCGATACCGCCGCTGGAAAAATGCGTTACCAGATGAATCGCCTGCGCACGCTCGCCGCCAACTTCCAGCTCCAGCGCGAGACCACTCTCACGCGCCACGCCAACTCCATCTTCAATGCTCTCTATCCCGGCGGCGTGTTGCAGGAGCGCGTCCACGGCGGTGCGTACTACTTCGCCCGCTATGGGCTCTCGCTTGCTGAAACTCTTTCAGAGCAAGCCGCCAGCCTCTGTCCCGGCCATAGCGCAATTTGGTTGTAGTTTTCCGATCGGCGTCCAACTGCGGACCGTATAATTCTGGCGAATCGTTCCGAGGCTCCCATGAAGCAGTTCTTCGCGTTCCTCATCGCGGCAACACTTGCCGTCCCCTCCGCCCGCGCGCAGCTCGCCAATTGCGCCACTGTCGGCACCGACAACAACTTCCTGGGCATCCAGACCATCCGCCTCTGGCCGGGAACGCCGCCTGAGGCCAAAGGCGATACCTGCAACGACATTCCTGCACTCACCATCTTTGCGCCCCGCGAGGGAACCTGCAATGGCTCCGCCGTCCTCATCTTCCCCGGTGGCGCATACACTCATCTCGCCGGCGACCTAGAGGGCCGCGAAGTTGCCGACTGGTTCACCGCCCGCGGTTTCCTCGCCTTCATCCTCAGCTACCGCCTCAGCTCCAACGGCTACTTCTTTCCCGTCCCGCTTCTCGACGCTCGCCGCGCCATCCAAACCGTCCGCGCCCGTGCGATGGATTACCACATCAGTCCCAATCGCATTGTGGTCGTTGGCTTCTCCGCCGGTGGCCACCTCGCCGCACTTGCCGGAACCCAACCGGTTCCTGGCAATCCCGACGCCGAAGATCCCATCGACCGCGCCTCTAGCCGCCCCGACTACCTCGTCCTCGGCTATCCCTGGCTTGACGCCATCACCAGGGACACTACCTACCTGAGCTACTGCAAGATCCTCAATCTCATGGACCAATGCGACGATCTGCGGGCGAAATACGATCCGATCCTGTTTGTCACCAAAGACACGCCGCCAACGTTCATCTACCAGACCTTTGCTGACAAGACGGTCTCTCCGGCGGCGACCGTCGACTTTTATCAGGCGCTCTTGAAGGCCGGCGTTCCATCCGAGATGCACGTGTTCATGAACGGTGCCCACGGCAGCGGCCTGGGTAAGGGCGATCCAGTCCTCGACCAATGGCCCAGCCTACTCGAGAGCTGGCTCCGCGCCCAGGGCCTGCTCACGGCAGAGGCGCCGAAGCCGTAAATAGCTCTGTTTCGGGCGAGCTTCATCACCCGGGATAAATCCCGGGTCTACCGCGAAAAAAGGCCCCAGAAAGTAAGAGGCGGGCCACCGGCCTCGGGAGTGGAAGGATATCCCGAAACCGGCTGCCCGCTGGACCCTGGACCGGGTCTAGGTGGTAACTCCAGTGTAGGACTGTTTTGGGTAATAGCAAGCCCTTTTTTAGGTGAATTTCCCGTTTCGTGACAGGTGTCACAGAATGCGGTTTGCGCAGCCCTTCTCGCGTTGACTTCGACGCTAGCCCCTGATACAAAAAAGGGTTCCACGTGCGAAGATTGTTAGTGAAGAGGGCCGGCACTCCAGTACCTTCATGCAAGACATCCTTCAAGCAATCGAAAAATATCTGATTGGCGCCATGCCGACGGCTGCGCTGTTCATCCTGCTCGTCATCGCCTATCAGTTCCTGATGCAGAAGCCGCTCACGGCCATGCTTGCGAAACGCCGCGCACTTACCGAGGGCGCCATGGAAGATGCTCGCAAAGCGGTCGCCGACGCTGAAGCCAAGACTGCTGAGTACGCAGAGCGTCTCCGCCTGGCCCGCGCCGACGCCTATAAGCTCCGCGAGCAGCGCGTCAAGCAGTGGAACGCTGAGCGTGATACAGCCCTCGACACAGCCCGCAAGGCAGCCGGTGAAAAGGTCCGCCAGGCCAAGGCCGAGTTCGACGCCGAAGCCGAATCCGCTCGCAAGACGATCCAGTCGGCCGCCGCCGATCTTGCCGGCCTTGCTGTCCGCGCCGTCCTGCCCGCCACTGCCGGGGGTTCCCGTTGAAAAATTTCGTGCCGACAAACGCTCTGCGGAAAACTCGAATCTTCGGCTTCGTCGTTTTCGCGATCTTCGCCGCAGCGCTGGTCTTCGCGCCTCTGCGCGCCGCCGCTCAGGCGCCGGCTGCCGCTCCTGCCAGCACAACCACCGCCGCCGCGCCTTCTCCGGACGCCGCCGGCACTCCGCCTCACAAGGAAGAAGCAGAGCAGGAAAAGGAACTTCTGCACGCGCCCGTGGTGCAGTCCCTGGCCCGCATGCTGCACCTCAACCTCGATGTAACCATTTTCCTTCTGCTCGGGATTAACTTCGCCATCATCTTCTTCGCCATTGCCATTCCTCTCGCGCGGATCATGCCCAAAATCATCCGCAAGCGCTCTCAGACTCTCAGCCAGGATCTTGAGACCGCGCGCGCGGCCACCGCCGACGCCCAGTCCCGCCTGAGCGCTGTCGAGGCCAAGCTCGCCGGCCTTGGCGAGGAGATGGAGAAATTCCGCGCCCAGATTGAGCAGGAGAGCCTCGAAGACGGGAAGCGCATCAAGGCCGCCCTCAGCGAAGAAAGCGCGCGCATCGTCGCCGCCGCCGAGCAGGAAATCAGCGTCGCTGCCGCCCAGATTCGCCGCGGCCTGCGCGACTTTGCCGCCGACCTCGCCATCGACCAGGCCTCACGCCAACTGGCCCTCACCCCGGAGACCGATCAAGCACTGATCGCGGAGTTCGTTTCCGGCGTCGCCGCCGACGTGCCCGGCAAAGGAGGCCGAAACTAGATGCCTGCCTTTGTTGCCCGCTATGCCGAAGCCTTTGCCGACGTCGTGACCGACGCCAAGCTCGACACCGCCGCCATCGACCGCCAATTCTCCGACTTTCTCTCTACCTGGGATGGCAGCCCGGAGCTGCGCACATTCTTCGTCAATCCGGCTGTTCCGGCGCCGCAGAAGATCGCCATTCTCGACAAGCTCAACGCCAAACTCGGCATGCAAAAAGAGTTGCGCAACCTGTTCGCCGTGCTCATTCACAACGATCGCATCGGCCACGTCGTTGAAGTTGCGGCGGCTTATCGCAGCATTCTCCAGCGGCAGTTGGGGATCCGCCCCGCCGAGATCGTCACCGCGCGCGAATTGAGCGGCGTCGAACGCAGCGGATTGGTCGCGGAACTCGCGAAACTCGCCGGCGCAAAAATCGATCCCAGCTTCAAGCTCGACTCCTCCATTCTCGGCGGCGCCGTGGTGCGCATCGGCTCCACGGTCTACGACGGCAGCGTACGCGGCCGCCTCGACCGCCTGAAAGAAGTTTTAACCAGCTCCTAGCTGCTAGCTTCTAGCCGCTAGCCCGACCGGCCCGGCTGAAGCAACTGCGTAGGAGAACGGACCAGCTAGAAGCTAGAAGCTAGAGGCTAGCGATTGTGAACTGAGAGATACAGACAGGAAAGCAAATGGCTCAAATCAAAGCAGACGAAATCACGCAACTCCTTCGCCAGCAGATCGCGAATTACGACTCCAAGGTCCAGGTCGACGAAGTTGGCACCATCACCTCGCTCGGTGACGGCATTGCCCGCATCCACGGTCTCGACAAAGTCATGGCCGGCGAGTTGCTCAGCTTCCCGCACGGCATCGCCGGTCTCGCCCTCTCGCTTGAAGAGGATCAGGTGGGCTCCGTCGTTCTCGGCGACTACACCGAGCTCAAGGAAGGCGAAGAGGTCAAGCGCACCGGCAAAATTCTCTCCGTCCCGGTGGGCCCCGGTCTCATCGGCCGCGTGGTCAACGCTCTTGGCGTGCCGATCGACGATAAGGGCCCCATCGCATCCAGCGAATCGCTTCCCATCGAGCGCCTGGCTCCCGGCATTATCGACCGCCAGCCCGTGCGCGAGCCCATGGCCACCGGCCTCAAGGCCATTGACGCCATGATTCCCATCGGCCGCGGCCAGCGCGAGCTCATCATCGGCGACCGCCAGACCGGCAAGACCGCCGTCCTCCTCGACACCATCATCAACAACGCCAAGAACGACTTGATCTGCATCTACTGCGCCATCGGCCAGAAACGCTCATCGATCGCGCAGGTTGTGCAGACGCTCACCGAGCACGGCGCCATGGGCCACACCATCATCGTGGCCGCTTCGGCCTCCGAGCCCGCGCCTCTGCTCTATCTCGCGCCCTATGCCGCAACCGCCATGGGCGAGTACTTCCGCGACAGCGGCAAGCACGCCCTCGTCATGTACGACGATCTCTCCAAGCACGCCATGGCCTATCGCGAGATTTCGCTCCTGCTGCGCCGCCCGCCGGGCCGCGAAGCCTACCCGGGCGACGTCTTCTATCTCCACTCCCGCCTCCTCGAGCGCTCTTCCAAAATGAGCAAGGAGCGGGGCGGGGGATCGCTCACCGCGCTGCCGGTCATTGAAACCCAGGCCGGAGACGTCTCTGCCTACATTCCCACCAATGTCATCTCCATCACCGACGGCCAGATCTTCTTAGAAACCGATCTCTTTAACTCCGGTGTCCGTCCCGCCGTCAACGTCGGCCTCTCCGTTTCGCGCGTCGGTTTCTCGGCCGCCATCAAGGCCGTCAAGCAGGTTGGTTCAACGCTCAAGCTCGATCTCGCACAGTATCGCGAGCTCGCGGCCTTCGCCCAGTTCGGCTCAGACCTCGATCCGCTCACGCAAAAACAGTTGGCCCGCGGCGTTCGCCTCACCGAGTTGCTCAAGCAGCCGCAGTTCCACCCGCTCAGCTGGCAACAGCAAATGATTATTCTCTTCGCCGGAACCCAAGGCTATCTCGACGAATTCCAGGTCGGCGACATTCGCGCCTACGAAGACGGCCTGTACAAGTATTTCGCCGAGGCGCAGCAGGCGCTCCTGGCCGACATCACCGAAAAGAAGGCTCTCGACGACGATCTCCGCAACCGCCTGCACGCGGCGCTGAAGGAGTACTCGGCAAACTTCAAGGCGGACCTGGCGGCGAAGGAGCCGGCTGCCGCAAAGGCGTAAAGGCAGCTTTCAGCTTCTAGCTCTTAGCTTCTAGGTGACTTTGCAGGAACGAACAACATCGATCGCGCGGAATCGAAAGCGCGTCTGGATTTTGGAAACACGACGAAAGCCTCGATCGCTGCGAAAAGCTAGAGGCTAGAAGCTAGTAGCTAGGAGCTAGCGAACAAGAACATGGCAAACGTACTCGATCTCCGGCGTCGCATCCGCAGCGTGAAAAACACGCGGCAGATCACCAAGGCCATGAAGATGGTCTCCGCGGCCAAGCTGCGCCGCGCGCAGGAGCGCGCCATCGCGGCCCGTCCCTACGCGCGCATGATCGTCAGCGTCCTTGAGTCGCTCCGGCGTCGCGTTGATCTCTACGATGAGAAAACCGGCAACTTATGCAGCCCGTTGTTTGTCACGCGGCCCGAAAAACGTGTTCTGCTTGTCGTTGTTTCCGGCGACAAGGGCTTTGCCGGCGCATTTAACGCCAACATCCTCAAGACTGCATACCAGTTCATCGCCGGCAACCCCGACAAGGAAATCGATATCGAGGCCATCGGCCGCAAAGGCCGCGATCAGTTGCGCCGCCGCTATCCGACAGCTACTTATACCGACGAGCCAGTCCAGAGTGACAGCGAATCGGCCGGCAGCCCAAAGGTACGCAAGGTCCGCGGCCCGCGCCAGGGCAAGGTTGAAGTCACGGGCGACCACCCCGGCCTCCTGGTCAAGCTTGAGCCTTCGCGCGTTGAGGGTCTCGCGCACGTCATCATTTCGCGATACGTGCACGAAGAGATCGACGCCGCCTATATCGTCTACAACGAGTTCAAGTCGGTCATTGCGCAGCGTCTCGTCGTCGAGCGGGTGCTTCCGCTCATCGATCTTGAGAGCCCGCAGATTACCGGCGTCGTCGAGCCTTCTGCCGAAGAAAAAGAGCGCGTGGCAGAAGCCGCACTCTCCGCGGGCATCGAGATCGAGACTGCCGACACCACCGAGGCCGACGAAGAATCCAAAAAGTTCGGCACCGCCGAAGTCGACTACATCTACGAGCAGCCCGCCGAGGAGCTCTTCGCCGGCCTGCTCCCGCAGTACATTTTTTCCGTGCTCTTTCACGCCATGACCGAGTCGGTCGCCGCCGAACACGCGGCCCGCATGACGGCGATGGATTCGGCAACCAACAACGCCTCCGACATGATTGACGCCCTCACGCTGCACATGAACCGCGTGCGCCAGGCCGCCATCACCAAGGAGATTATCGAAATCGTAAGTGGAGCGGCGGCTTTGTAAAAGACGAGCTTCTAGCTGCTAGCTTCCAGCCTCTAGCTTTTCGTAACGAGTTTCGCAAAAACGAAGAGAGCAGATATGAGGTTGAGAAGAAAAACGCTAGGAGCTGGAAGCTAGAAGCTAGGAGCTGTATTCAATGGCAGAAAACATCGGCAAAGTCATCCAGGTCTCCGGCCCCGCCGTAGACGTTCAATTTGAAGAAGCCACCATGCCGCCCATTTATCAGGCGCTGCGCGTCGTCAGCGACGGCTTCACGGTCCCCACCCCCATCAACGTCATCCTCGAAGTGCAGCAGCACCTCGGCGAGGGCCGCGTGCGCACCGTGGCCATGGAAGCCACCGACGGCATGGTCCGCGGCATGAATGCCATCGACCTCGGCGGTCCCATCAAGATGCCCGTCGGCAAGCAGACGCTGGGCCGCGTGCTCAACGTCATCGGCGAGCCGGTCGATAACCTCGGCCCCATCGGCGAAACCACGCGCATGCCCATCCATCGCCCCGCCCCGCTCTTTGACGAGCAGTCGACGAGCGAAGAGATGTTCGAGACCGGCATCAAGGTCATCGACCTCATCCAACCCTTTCTCAAGGGCGGCAAAATCGGCCTCTTCGGCGGCGCCGGCGTGGGCAAAACCGTCGTCATCATGGAACTCATCAACAACGTCGCCAAAAACCATGGCGGCTTCTCCGTCTTCGGCGGCGTCGGCGAGCGCACCCGCGAAGGCAACGATCTCTGGCTTGAAATGACCGAGTCCGGCGTCATCTCGCCGGGCAAATGGCAGGATTCGAAGTGCGCCCTCGTCTATGGCCAGATGACTGAGCCGCCCGGAGCCCGCCTGCGCGTCGCTCTCAGCGCGCTCACCGTCGCCGAGTACTTCCGTGACGTGGAAGGCGCCGACACGCTGCTCTTCATCGACAACATCTTCCGCTTCACGCAGGCCGGGTCGGAAGTGTCCACGTTGTTGGGCCGCATGCCTTCCGCCGTCGGTTACCAGCCCAACCTCGCCACGGAGATGGGCGAGCTGCAGGAGCGCATTACTTCCACCAGCAAAGGCTCGGTCACCAGCGTCCAGGCCGTCTACGTCCCGGCTGATGATTTAACAGATCCCGCGCCGGCCACTACCTTCGCACACCTTGACGCTACCACCGTGCTCTCGCGGCCGCTCTCCGAGCTCGGCATCTATCCTGCCGTCGATCCGTTGGCGTCAACCTCGCGCATTCTCACCGCGCGCGTCGTCGGCGACGAGCACTACGATGTGGCCCAAGGCGTGAAAAAGATCCTCCAGCGTTACAAGGATCTCCAGGACATCATCGCCATTCTCGGCATCGACGAGCTCTCTGAGGACGACAAGCTCACCGTGGCACGCGCGCGCAAGGTGCAAAAGTTCCTGTCGCAGCCCTTCCATGTGGCCGAGCAGTTCACGGGTATCCCCGGCGCCTATGTCAAAATCGCCGACACCGTCCGCGCGTTCAAGGAGATCATCGAAGGTAAGCACGACGATGTTCCTGAGCAGGCGTTTTACATGAAGGGCGGCATCGAGGAAGTTCTCGAAACCGCCGAGAAGCTGAAAGCAACGGTGTAAGAAAGCAGCCTCTAGCTTCTAGCCACTAGCTTCTAGCCTTTTCTACGCGAAGTTGACGTCTTTAACTCTCGCAACATGAGCTAGAAGCTAGAAGCTAGTGGCTAGAAGCTAGGAGTCAAGAATGCCGGAAGAAACGAATCAGCTGAGGGTCCGTCTCGTCACTCCCGAGCGCACCCTCTTTGAGGCCGACGCTACGGCTGTCGAGCTGCCCTCGAAGTCCGGCTACATGGAAGTGCTCTACGGGCACGCTCCACTCGTTGCCGAGCTGGGCGCGGGCGACGTGCGCATTCACACAGGCGCGGGTCTCGAATCGGCCAGCCCTGACACATCTACCTATAACGTCAGTTGGGGATTCGTTGAAGTCTTGCCCAGCCGCGTCACTGTCCTCGCGTCTGACGCGCTCAAGCCCGAGGAGATCGACATCCAGCGCGCCCAGCAGCAGCTCGATCGCGGCCAGAAGATGTGGAACGAAGCCGGCGAGAGCGAGGAAGCCTACGACGACGCTCTCCGCGTCATCTCCGAAGCCGAAGCCAAAATCTCTTCCGCCACTGAAGTCGCTAAGCCGCACTGAGCCGGTTTCACCAAGTCGATCTGGCCGCCGAACGGGAAAAGTGCTATGCTATACATGTATAGCAGAGGTTCATCATGCTTGCCATCCGGCTCCCCGCAACCATTGAAAAGCGCCTTGATCGGCTTGCCAAGCGCACCGGCCGCACCAAGACCTACTATGCTCGTGAAGCGATTTTGAAACACTTAGAGGACTTGGAAGACATCTACGACGCCGAAAAAGCACTGGCTGAAATCCACGCCGGCCGCAGCAAGACCGTTCCCCTTGAGGTTGCCATGAATCGCGCAGGTATCAAGGTGAACGAAATTGACTTGGAAGATTGAGCTTAACGCTGCTGCCGAACGCACGCTCGAAAAACTAGACAGGCAGATCGCGAAGCGAATTTATGCTTTTCTGCATCTACGCCTGGAAAGACTGGACAACCCACGGCGGATCGGTGAAGCGCTGCACGGTTCAAAGCTCGGTGAGTTTTGGAAATACCGTGTCGGCGACTACCGCATCATCTGCAAAATCGAAGATGACATTCTTCGGGTATTGGTAGTGAAGATCGGTCACAGGCGCGAGATCTACGAGCGCTAATGCTCGGGGTTCGTTAGTTCGACTTCCGCTTCAGCACCAGCGGGAGTTTCACGTTGCCTTGCGTGAACGACCCGTCAATCGATCCGGAGTCTCCGCCGATCGCGCCCTCGAACGAGGCTCCAAGCCCCGACAGAGTAATGATCAGAGTGGAACCGACGCGCGTCACTGAGGTCGCCGGGATCCACACCGGGCTTTGATCGGGGCTCTGCATCTGCGCCGTCAGTCCGCCCTGCGTGTTGACGATTTTGAAGATCACATGCAGTTCGGTCGCGCCGGTATTCAAGGTTCCCATCCATGTGCCGTCGATATCAGTCGGCGCTGCGGGCTTCGGTGGAGCGGGCGGCGGCACAGGCGTAGCCGAGCGCTGGAAATTGAGATCGACCGGCACGCCCTGTGACCACGTGCCATCAATCTCGTTCGCGTCCTTGTTAACCGTTCCCTCATACGTTCCATGCACCGCATCGACCACCAGGCTGAACTTGGAATCCTTGAGCGTCACACTGGTCACCGGAATCCCGTAAGCGCCCTGGTCCACGCTATCCAGTGTTGCCGCCGTGCCCCCGTCCTTGGACGCCGTCACGTGCAGGACGAGCCGGAGCTTGACGCCCCCGGCGCTCAGCGTGCCTTGCCAATCTCCCGCCAATTGCGACTGTGCATGACAGGAAGGAGGCAGCATTAAAGCCAGACCAGCCAGGAGAGCCAGATTACGAATCATGAGTGCCTTCATCGTTCTTTCCCTCTTAAGCGAAACATCCTAGCAGAAGTGCGCCCACCCGTACCTGCGCGCCATCACCTCATCTTCCTGCACTTGCTCTCCCCGCGCCTCACCCGCTAAAGTTTCAGCCGAGGCTTCTCCCGCGCGAGCGCCGCTACATGGGTGCCCCAAGTCTCGATTTTGAGACCTGGGATCCTCCGCGGTACCTATCCAATCGCTTCCCTAAAGGACCCTGCATGTCTTTGACGCCTGCTTCTGTCGCCAACCGGGATATCGACTCCACGCTGCGCGAAAACCGCGTCTTTCCTCCTCCTCCCGAGTTCAGCGCCAAGGCCCACATCAAGAGCCTCGCGGAATACGAATCGCTCTACAAGCAATCCATCGACGATCCCGAAAAGTTCTGGGCCGGCGTTGCAAAGGACCTGCATTGGTTCAAGCCCTGGGACAAGGTTCTTGAATGGAATCTTCCGTGGGCCAAGTGGTTCGTCGGCGGCAAAATCAACCTCAGCTACAACTGCGTTGACCGTCATGCCCTCGGCGAACGCGCCCAGAAAACCGCGCTTATCTGGGAGGGCGAGCCGGGCGAAGTTCGCCGCCTCACCTACGCCGAGCTCCACGCCGAAGTCCAGAAGTTCGCCAACGCCCTCAAGTCTCTCGGCATCCAGAAAGGCGATCGCGTCGCCATCTACATGGGCATGACGCCCGAGCTCGCCATCGCCCTGCTCGCCTGCGCGCGCATCGGCGCCGTTCACTCCGTCATCTTCGGCGGATTCGCCGCCAACGCCATCGCCGACCGCGTCGCCGACTGCGGCTGCGTCGCCATCATCACCCAGGACACCAGCTACCGCCGCGGCAACGAAATCAAGCTCAAGGCCACGGTCGACGAGGCCATGCCCGCCTGCCCCACCGTGAAGCACGTGGTGGTCTACAAGCGAACCGGCTCCGCAGTGAGCATGGTTGCCGGCCGCGACCATTGGTGGCACGATCTCGTCGACAAAGCCGAGCCCAACTGTCCCGCCGAGCCCATGGACTCCGAGGATCCGCTCTACATCCTCTACACCTCCGGATCGACCGGCAAACCCAAGGGCCTGCTCCACACCACCGGCGGGTACGCCGTGCAAACCTATCTCACCACCAAATACGTCTTCGACCTTCGCGACGACGACGTTTACTGGTGCACGGCCGACATCGGCTGGGTCACCGGCCACTCCTACGTGGTCTACGGCCCGCTACAGAACGGCGCGACAGTCCTCATGTATGAAGGTGCGCCCAATTTCCCTGACTTCTCGCGCTTCTGGAAGATCGTCGACGACCATCGCGTCACCATCTTCTACACCGCGCCCACGGCCATCCGCGCCTTCATCAAGTGGGGTGATCAATTCGTTGACAAGTTCAAGCTTGACTCGCTCCGCCTCCTCGGCACCGTCGGCGAACCCATCAACCCCGAGGCATGGATGTGGTATCGCGAGAAGATCGGCCGCAATCGCTGTCCCATCGTCGACACGTGGTGGCAAACTGAAACCGGCGCCATCATGATCGCGCCCATCCCCGGCGCCGTCCCCACCAAGCCCGGCTCAGCCACGCGCCCTTTTTTCGGAATCCAGCCGGAGGTCGTCACGAAGCCCGACGCCGATGGCCACTTTGAATCCGTTCCCGCCGGTCACGGCGGCCTGCTCGTTGTCCGCAAACCCTGGCCGTCCATGGCCCGAACGATCTACGGCGACAATGAGCGCTATCAGAAGACCTACTGGTCCGACGTTCCCGGCTGCTACTTTACCGGCGACGGTGCGCGCCAGGACGCCGACGGCTACTTCTGGCTCATGGGCCGCGTCGACGATGTCATCAACGTTTCGGGCCACCGCCTCGGAACCATGGAAGTTGAATCCGCCCTCGTCGCGCATCCTAAAGTTGCTGAAGCAGCGGTCGTTGGCCGTCCCGACGATCTCAAGGGCCAGGCCATCGCCGCCTTCGTCACGCTCGAATCCGGCAACCAGCCATCCGACGCGCTCAAAGACGAGTTGCGCAAGTGGGTCACAAAGGAAATCGGCGCCCTGGCTCGCCCCGACGATATCCGCTTCACTGAAGCCCTGCCCAAAACCCGCAGCGGCAAAATCATGCGCCGCCTGCTCCGCGACCTCGCCACCCACGGCGAAATCAAGGGCGACGTAACCACGCTCGAAGACTTCACCGTCATCGCCAAGCTCCGCGAAGCGGAAGAAGGTTGAGCTAGGTGTACGATTTCCGAATGCGGTCCTTCGCCAGCGCAGTCGCGCTCATGTTTCTTAGTCCGGCTATCTTCGCCGAAAGCGGCACCGCGCCAAATGTGGGCCAAGATACAGAGCTTCCATCAGACATCTGCCCGCATACTCACGAACTGGAGAATGTGGTGCCGGAGGAGCATTGGTTTGAAGGCAAATTGGGGAAGAGCCATGTAAAGGTGTACCTGCAGCGCGGCGGAGCCGGTGTGGTCGGCTTGTTTTACGCCAATGACGGCGCCTGGACGCCGACGTTCCTCGGCGGTGAATGGAAGGACAATAAGATCACGCTCTCGGCGGAATCGGCGGAGCACGCTCCGAGGGGCCAACTTCAAGGAGAACTGCTAAGTGGCGTTTTCACGGGAACCTGGATCCCCGATAGCAGCGACGGTGCCGAAACGGTGCGACTCTCAGCAGTTCAGAAGCCGGGCTGCGACGGTAGCGGGGTCTGGAAGCGCTTCGATGATCCGAAGTGGCCGGTATCGTTCTCCTACCCAGCATCATGGCGCATTAGGGAAGTCACCGAAACGCCGCAACGTATACAACTTACTTGTCCCGATCCTGAAGAGATGACCTACAACGCGGGTGTGACTATCTATGAGGGCAAGGGTGAACCTGGCGGGCCTTGGGAGCTGGTGCACTGCGCCAATGAATGGAGATTCGGCTCATCGTGCGCGAAAAGCCATGAGAACACCGCTTCGTTGAGTGTTTCGACGGTCCGCCAGCAGCCGGACGAGACGATCCTGAATATCGATAGTGAATGGCGCGTCTACTGCTCGGACGGAGGCTATATAGGGTTGGGTGATGGCGAAGACCGAGTCGTCCTGCTGCCTAATTTCTGGGTTGAGTTTATGGGGGCAGGCGGGGCTTCAGAAATTGTCGATCGCCTGGTGAAAAGTGCAGATGTGCGTGCCGAGCATAATGCCAAGTAAAGTTGGCGAGCATTTTACTTTGCGTCATCGACGGGGGGGTCGTCGCGACCAAACCAACTCCCGCACTCTTGCTCCGTGCGATGATTCGTTCTTCGCCTCTTTATAATGACTTGGGACCCGTAGAGCACTCTCGGCGCTCCTTGCCTCACCAAATTCTCTTGTTGGGAAACCCATGGCCGCACTGATTGAAGCAATCACCGTAAAACGCAAAATGGTCTTTGAGCTTGAAGGCATTCCGTATTACTGCCTTGAAGCCGAAGTCTCCACTCCCACTGCCCGCGGCGGCCAAACCCTCGTCCGCCTCAAGGTGCGGAACCTTCTCACCCGCGCGGTCTTCGACAAGACCTTCAAAGCCGGCGAAAAGTTCAAGGAGCCCGACCTCGAGCTCGTCGAATCGTCCTATCTCTATAGCGATGGCGAGGGTTCGCACTTTCTCGATCAGGAAACCTTCGACACGCACACGCTCTCCGAGAGCATGGTCGGCGACGCGCTGGAATTCCTGGTCGAAGGCGCATTGATCAAGTTGCACAAGTTCAACGGCAACCCCATAGGCCTCGAATTACCGTCGCAGGTCGAGCTCAAAGTTGCCTATACCGAGCCCGGAGCGCGCGGCAACACCTCGGGCGACGTCACCAAGCACGCCCGTCTCGAAACCGGCCTCGAGATCAAGGTTCCTCTCTTCATTCAGGAAGGCGAAAAGGTCCGGGTCTATACCGAAACCAGGGAGTTTGCCGGCCGGGCCTAAGTGTCCGATTAAAGCACATGCGGGGCTTTTTGGCTTTGCAGTTTTCAGGCCTCATGCATGGCTCTGACCCCTGGTTTCGGAACGGAAGCCACCGAGCTTGACACTCGTCTCGGACCCTCCTAACCTCAGACCATGGCAGTACAGCTCAAGCCCGAGCAGGAAGCACAGCTTTCCCAAATCGCCGCCCAAGTGGGTCGGGATGTCGATGATCTGGCTTGTGAAGCTGTCGACCGCTACCTGGCCGAAGAATCTCGTTTCCGCGTTGCGATTCAAGAGGGGATTGACGCCGCTGAGAGGGGCGAACTGCTCGCACCATCCGAGGTTTGGCGGAGAGTCGATCAAGTGTTGAAGTCCTGAAGAATCGAAATGCCGGATCCAACGCAAGTCAGATGGACCGAACCTGCCGCTCGAGATCTTGAAGAAATTTCCCAATACATCCAACGGGACCGGCCTGTGGCTGCGGCCAGAGTAGCCCAATCCCTCTTCGACGCAGCCAACAATCTCGGTTTTCTTCCCGGATTGGGCAGAGTTGGAAGGATCCCGGGTACCCGCGAGTTGGTCGTTTCCGGCCTGCCTTACATCATCGTCTACCGGTTGGCGAACACGGCAGTTCAGATTTTGCGCATCTACCACAGCGCCAGGAACTGGCCTGCTTCAGCGGGCTGACTCTCGTAATCCCGCCCCCCACTTTCCTCGTCCATCCTTGTGTGAGTTCCGGTGTCGAAGTGCGCTACCGTTGCCCCTGCTGCGGATTTAAGACTCTCGAAGCTCCGGCAGCCCTTAAGCTTTGTCCGGTCTGCTGGTGGGAGGACGACGGTCAGGAAGACGACGACGCCTCCGAAGTCCGCCTCACCGTCAACGGCCAGCTCAGCCTCAAAGAAGCCCGCGCCAACTACGCCCAGTGCGGCGCAGCCCATCCCCGTTTTCTCCCCTACGTTCGCAAACCGCAACTCGCCGAACAGTGAGCCAATTGCGTTTCTGACCTCCAGTTGCCATCGTCACCATTGTTCCGTTGGTGCCTCGCCTCTCTGTTCCCTCGCTCCCTCGCTCCCTCGTTCCCTTGTTCCCTTGGTCCCTGTTCCTTGGTCCCTGGTCCCTGTTCCCTTGTTCCCTGGTCCCTGCCTCCGCGGTTTGACCCCTCGTTGAAACCCCCGTACCATTGAATGAGGTGCTTCACCGGCCAAACGGCGCTGTATTTCCTTCATTTTCAGCCCGTAGCCGTAATCGACGAACGCGCCCGGAAGGTACAATCTTGAGTTCCAGCGGCACCCTCGAAAGCAAAACGGAAACGGCTGAATCCGAGCACCAGCACGATCACGCCGAAGCAGCTCACGACCACCAGCACGGCCCCGTTCTCAACCCCGATTGCACCCGCGAGCTGATCATCGATGTCCCCGCCGACGAGGTCGCTCCCGCGTGGCGCAGGGTCACAAACGGCTATCGCAAATACGCCAAGATCCCCGGCTTCCGTCCGGGAAAAGTGCCGGAGAACGTCATTCGCCGCCGGTTCGCTGCCGAAATTCGCAAGGAAGTCATCGACACGGTGCTTCCCGAGCGCTTCAACAAGGCGGTTAACGAGCTCAACATCCGTCCCGTCGGCCAGCCGCAGGTCCTCGAACTCACTTTAGAAGAAGGTTCCCCGCTCCACGTCAAAGCCGTCTTTGAATATCTGCCCTCTTTCTCCATCGACGGCTACAAGGACGTCAAGGTCGCGAAGCCTTCGGTCGAAATCACTGACGAAGAGTTCAAGCACGAGCTCAGTCACCTTCGCGACTCCCGCGCCACCATCGAGCCGGTCGAAGAAGACCGCCCGCTCCAGGATGGCGACTGGGCCGAGATCACCTACAAGGGCCAGATCCAGAGCGACCCTTCCGCGGCCGTGACCGACGCCGCTTCCGAAGGCGCAGCCGAATCCCGGCCCACACCGTCTGAACCGATCGGCGGCGAAAACACGCTCGTTGAAATCGGCGGTAAAGACACCGTCGAGGCCTTCACCAACTCCCTCCGCGGCGCCAAGCCAGGGCAGGAGCTGAAACTTGAAGTCATCTACCCGGCGGACTACGCAGAGGCCAAGCTGGCCGGCAAAACCGTTGCTTACGATGTTGAAGTCAAGGCCATCAAAAAGCGCATTCTTCCCGAGCTGAACGACGACTTCGCCAAAGAGCTCGGCCACTACGAAAGCTATGCCGATCTCGAGAAGAGCGTTCGCGATTACCTCGAAGCCCGCAAACGCCGCAGCGTCGAGGCCGAAACCAAGGACCATCTCTTCGCCGCGATTGCTGAGAAGTTTACTTTCCCGGTTCCTGAGTCGCTTGTGCAGGACCAGATCGATGCGCGTCTCGAGCGTGGCCTCCGCGCCCTTGCCGCACAGGGAATGCAGCCCGAACAGATGCGCAAGCTCGACTTCACCCGCCTCCGCGCAGCCCAGCGTGACAGCGCCCTGGCCGAAGTCAAAACGCATCTCATCCTCGATCGCATCGCCGGTGAAGAAGACATAACCATCACGGACGAGGAACTGGATAAGGAACTGCAGATAGTATCTATCCAGTCACGCGAACCGCTCGATGCCCTGAAAGTCCGATTGACCAAAGACGGTGGGCTGGCTAGGATCAGGGAGCAGCTCAAACGAGACAAAACTGCTTCCATTTTGTACGAGCGCCTCCCCGCATAACATGGGGATCTCCCGGAGCACACGCCGCAAATGGGCCACACATCGCCCAAATCGGCAAGAAATGAGCTGAAAGCTGACGGCTGATGGCTGAAGGCTTAAAAGAAGCTAGGAGCTAACGAAGAAATGGCATTGGTTCCCATGGTGGTTGAGCAGACGAGCCGGGGCGAGCGCGCCTACGACATCTACTCCCGTCTGCTACGCGACAACATTATCTTTCTAGGTACCCCCATCGACGACCAGATCGCGAATCTTATCGTCGCCCAGATGCTCTTCCTTCAGGGAGAGGATCCTGAGAAAGACGTCTCTCTCTACATCAATTCTCCGGGCGGTTCCATCACCGCCGGCCTCGCTATCTACGACACCATGCAGTTCATCAAGAACAACGTGGTCACGTATTGCATCGGCCAGGCAGCCAGCATGGGCGCGTTCCTCTTGCTCGCCGGAACCAAGGGCAAGCGCTTCGCCCTGCCTAACTCCCGCATTCTTATTCATCAGCCGTCGATGGGCGGCTTGAGCGGTCAGGCGACCGACATCGACATTCATGCGCGCGAAATCCTGCGCATCCGCGAAATCACCAACAACCTCATCGCCCGCCACACTGGCCAGCCGCTCGAACGCATCGAGCGCGACGTTGAGCGGGACTTCATTATGAACGCCGAGCAAGCCAAGGAATACGGGATCGTGGACGAGATCATCGACCGGCCCCGAACTTAGCCCGTCCCCGTACATTGCGTGGGGGCGTACGTAGCCGGATGTTGGGAATTGGACTAAACTCTTTCTGGGGGAGCCGTAACCATGAAGACGCGCACAGGGCCGGAGGAGGCGCTACGCTGCTCGTTCTGCCATAAGTCGCAGGACGCTGTGGCCAAGTTGATCTCGTCGCCCAGCGATTACCCACGCGCCTATATCTGCGATGAGTGCGTTGCGGTCTGCAACTCCATCCTCGACGACGATCGCAGCGGCGAAGTTCCCGCTACTGCCGCCGGCCATCTCCCCAAGCCCACTGAGGTCAAGGCCTTCCTCGACGATTACGTCATCGGCCAGGACCAGACCAAGAAAAAGCTCGCCGTCTCCGTCTACAACCACTACAAGCGGATCCAGATGAACAAGGCCCGCAACAACGAGGTCGAGCTCTCCAAATCCAACATCCTCCTCATCGGCCCCACCGGCTCCGGCAAAACGCTTCTCGCCCACACCCTGGCCAAGATGCTTGACGTTCCCTTCGCCATCGTTGACGCCACCACGCTCACTGAGGCGGGTTACGTCGGCGAGGATGTTGAGAACATCATCCTCAAGCTCCTCCAGGCTGCCGACGGCGATGTCAACCGCGCCCAGCAGGGCATCATCTACATCGACGAAATCGACAAGATCGGCCGCAAAGACGAGAACCCCTCCATTACCCGCGACGTCTCCGGCGAAGGCGTGCAGCAGGCGCTCCTCAAGATCCTCGAAGGCACCGTCGCCAACGTGCCTCCGCAGGGTGGTCGCAAGCATCCGCACCAGGAGTTCACCGCGGTAGACACCACCAACATTCTCTTTATCTGCGGCGGCGCATTTGTCGGCCTCGAGCGTGTTGTCGGCCGTCGCATCGGCAAGAAAGCCCTCGGCTTCCGCAACGTTGACGCCGATGCCGATCAGGCCACCACACGCTCCCATCGCGATACCGAGCTGCTCCGCAAAACCGAGCCGCAGGATCTCATCAAGTACGGTCTCATTCCCGAGTTTGTCGGCCGCCTGCCTGTCATGGGCGTCCTCGACGAGCTTGACGAAGTCGCGCTCATCGAAATCCTCACCAAGCCGCGCAACGCCATCCTCAAGCAGTATCAGCGCCTCTTCGAATACGAAAACGTCCGCCTGCACTTCACCACTGAGGCGGCCTGCGCCGTCGCTCGCGAAGCCATGGCCCGCAAGGTCGGCGCTCGCGGCCTGCGCATGATCCTTGAAGAGCTCATGCTCGATCTCATGTACCACCTGCCCTCAAACAAGCGCGTCCGCGATCTCGAGATCACCAAGGACATGGTCGAGCGCCGCGATCTCTCGCTCTGCCTGCTTGAAAAAGCCGGCTGAGCTTTCTTTCAGTGATCGTAGAGCGAAAAACGGTCTCATCTGGAGGCTCCGGCCAGATGCAAATGGGCTTGCGTCACCAGCGACGCTCCCCTCGTCTGGCTGATGTGCGCGAATGGGCCATTCAAGATCGAAAATCGAGGCAACACGCCCGGTTTAATCGTCGAACCCTATGACCACTCCGCCGATAGAGTTACTGGATGAAAGCTCCTGTTCTTGGCACGAGAGGAATGTTCCCCTGCAAGAGCGCGGGGTCCGGATGAGTTGGCTGGTCAAGCTCGTTGATTCCATTTACGAACAGACAAATTGGCCGCTCTGGCAGGATTACACAAGGCGATTGGAGCAAGCTGAGAGGGCGGAATCGCAACGGAAGGCCGCACTTTGGAACGACAACATTCCCGAGCCTGAGTGGGTAGACACACGCGAGCCGGAGCTCCTTGAACTCACAACTCGGCAATTTGTCGCGCAGCATGTAATTCCGTTCACTGCATTGCTGAAGATACCGCTGTACGCTCGCATCCCGGAATCCGAGCGAGGTAAGCCGAGTGTCTTTCTGTCCCACGCATGGGACGCCATCGTTCTCGCCAAGGGAAAGGGGCGGTGGGGACGTTACGGTACCCTTGACGCTTTCGGCCCTGGCGTCGCTGGCATTCAGGATGAGTTCGTCTGGATCGATTTTGTCTGCTACAACCAGCACACTGTAGCTGAAGAGTCAATCGCCTTCGACATGGAGTCTATTGTGAAATCGATCGGCAAGGTCGCCTTCGCAGTAACTCCCGTCTCGCTTTTTGACCGCATCTGGTGTCTCTGGGAAGTCCTCAGCGTGGCGCGAAATCCTGGCGTCGACAGTCAATTCTGTGCCGCTCCAGGCTACCAAACCGACAAACGGCTGATGGTCAACGCCTTTTTCGAGGCGTTCACTTCGGTTACATCGGCCGGTTCCACGAAACGGGAGGACAAAGACAAAATCCTGGGCGCGATGAATAGCTATTTTGGATCCACGGACGCTGCCGATGATTACATCAGGCATCTCATAAAACGTGGGATGAGTCATCCTTGGTTTGGCCTTCATTAAAGTGTGATGTCGAAGTGAGTTCCAGGCGGAATGCGAATGGCCATCGTTTTTCTGCATGCACGCGAATCGCATTAGACGCACACGCCCCGCGCATAGACTCATGCATTTGCTCAGGGTCCAACCCATTCATCCCAACGATTGACCCTCGCGCCCCCGCTCGAAACTTTCCCTCCCGCAGCCGTGTCTACACACGCAACGGCCGATGTTCACCATCAAGGCCACAAGGGAGAATCCAAATGAACCGAACCAAGGCAACCATCATTCTCGGCGCGCTGCTTTCAGCGAGCGTCATGTTCGCGCAAGCGCCTGATTCAAACCAGGCCCCCGCCGCTAACGCGCCGCAATCGGCGCCCGTGCAACCCGGCGACCAGCACCGTCACTTTGACCCCAGCCAGTTCGCTGCGCATCTCGGCAAGCGCCTGAACCTCACGAGCGATCAGGTGGCGCAGATTACGCCCATCCTCTCGGCTCGCCAACAGCAGATGCAGACTCTGCGCGCCGACACTTCTCTTAGCGTGCAGGATCGCCACACCAAGGCGCGGGCCATCCGGCAGGATACGAACTCGAAGATTGAAGCGGTCCTGAATGATCAGCAGAAGCAGCAGTTTGAGCAGATGCTTGCCCAGCGCCGCGCACACCGTCACCACGAGCAGCAAAACTCGCAGCCCCAGGCCTGACCGCCAGGTTCGGCATCAGCCCAGCCCCAGGTCTCTGAGCAGAGACCTGGGAACGCGGCATTTTTTCAGCCGTCGCCTTACTGGATCGGCTCGTCCTTCTCCACCACCAGCGTCGTACTCACCAGGTGCATCTCAATCGGCAGACCGCCCACCGTTGAAGCTACGCTGCGCACGATGGTTTCAAAGTCGCTGACCATCGTGGCATCGTTCCAGGTGCCGTCGGCTACCACGAAGGCCATCGTCGTCCCATTGTCCTTCGTCACGAACACGTTGGCTCCCTTGCCCTCAAAGAATCCAATCGTTTTGAACTGGTTGCCAAGCGCTTGCGCATCTGCCTGGGTCGCGGTGCCTTCATAAATCACGGCATCGCCGCCGCCAAAATCCACCTCGCCCACAATCCCGGATTTCTCCAGGGTCTGTGTGGTGCTCAACAGTTGCACCTGTATGGGCAGGCCGCCCACGGACGAAGCCACTCCCCGTCCAATCTCTTCAAACGTCTCCAGCGTGCCCGCCTTGTTCCAGGCGCCGTCCTGAACATCGAACCCGATCGTCGTACCGCTTGTCCCCTTGTTCAGCGCCACAGTCACGCCGGTATCCTGGAAAAATCCTGCGGCCTTCAGTGCATTTCCCAGCGCTGTCGCATCGGCCTGCGTCGCGGTGCCGGAGTAAATCACCTGGTCCTTGGTCCCGATCGTCACCGTCGTTTGTCCTACTCCATATTTAGCTCCAAAGCTCTGCCATTGTCCGCTGTAGACGAGGTAACCGATCAACGCACCGCCAAGAGCAAGAGATGTCAAGATGGCAATCCCAATGGCGCGCCCCTTGGAATAGAGCTGCCCGCCCCACGCAACATGAGTCTTGATCGCGTCCTCCTGCAACTGTTTCGCGGCCAGGACAGTGCAGACGAGGAGCACAACCTCGGCAATCGCGGGGTTCGCGGTCGTTTTCACAGCCATATAAATCACGCCCACAGACGCCGCCGCTCCGAGCAGGAGCGCGAGAAGACCGTTGCTGCCTTGCCCGAGCTTGCGGTAATTTGAAGCCATCAGAACCGTCGCGGCAAGCGGACCGCCAAAGAAAGCCGCGATCCCGATGGCCGCCACATCGTACAAGCGATAGGCAGGCGGTGCGTACTGAGGGGCCGGGTAGCCCCCAACCTGGGGATAAGCAGTTGACATAGTGCTCCTGATTCCGGGGGGGCAGAAGTAGTGGTGTTGAAAGAGTAATGCCTCCACGGGCCTCGCGCCAGAAAAAACTTCGCGCCAACATTCGAAAACTCTCCGGTTGCCTGGCCCACTGTGATTCGGTCGCCAGCTTCTCCACATCCAGCCCGCCACTCACTCGCGCGCGGGAATATGATGGTCCACAGGGTTCAACGGGGAGGGAAGCATGAACGATCAAAAGCGGATTTCAGCGCGCGGCCAGGGGCGTCGCGAGTTTCTTAAGGTCGGCGGCGCGGTCACAGCCGCCTTGCTGGCGCAGACCGCCATGGCCGAAACAACAAAGACCCTCCCCGCTCTTCCTTCAAATCCCGTCACGCCCAGCGCCATGCCCACGCGCAACCTGGGAAAAACCGGCTACAAAGTCGGAATCTTCTCGCTCGGCGGCCAGGCCGCGCTCGAGCAGGCTAATAATTTCGACATCGCCGTGCCCATCGTCGAGCGCGCCCTCAACCTGGGCGTCAACTACATTGATACTTCGTCCATCTATGGCGGCCCGGACCGCTGGAGCGAGCAATATGTCGGCAAGGTGATGGCTCATCGCCGCAACCTGGCGTTTCTCGCCACCAAAACCAAGGAGCGCACGCGCGACGGCTCCATGCGCATGATCGAAAAATCGCTCGAGCTTCTCCAGACCGATCATGTCGATCTCTGGCAGTTGCACGACATTGGCACCATGACCGACGTGAATGAAGTCTTCGCCAAGGGCGGCGCCATGGAAGCCCTGCTGGAAATGAAGGAACAGAAGGTCGTCCGCTTCCTCGGTCTCACCGGCCACTACCGCCCCGACGCCCTCATCGAAGGCATCCAGCGCTATCCATTCGACACGATCCTGATGGCGATGAACGCTGCCGATCCGCATTTCTACAGTTTCAACTCGGGACTCTTGCCCTTGGCCGTCGAGCGACAGATGGGCATCATCGGCATGAAAGTTCCAGCCCGCGGACGGCTGTTGTCAACCTGGACACCACAACCTCTCTCGGTACAGGCGCACATGTGGGAGGGAATGGTTCCCGCGCCCACCTCCGGCACGCTCACCATGCGCGAGGCCATGTACTACACGCTCTCGCGTCCGGTGAGCACCGTCATCATCGGGTGCGACACCATCGCACAGCTTGAAGAGAACGTGAATCTTGCCCGCGAGTTCACGCCGCTCAGCGACACTCAGGCAGATTGGCTAGTGGCCCGCGCGGAGCCTGTCGCCAAGCCGTCACTTTTCTTCCGCTTCTACGATCGGCCCTAGCGCCCATCAAGGCGCGGTTACAAATGATTGATCAGTGACGCGATGCAGGCTGCACCGAATCCGTTGTCGATATTGACTACTGACACGTTCGGCGCGCATGTGTTCAACATTCCCAGCAGCGCGGCGATCCCGCCCAGCGAAGCGCCGTAACCCACGCTCGTCGGAACCGCGATCACCGGCGCTTGCACCAGCCCGCCAACCACCGTTGGGAGCGCGCCCTCCATCCCTGCGCAAACAATCAGCACGCGTGCCGAGGTGAGCGTCTTCTGTTGCGCCAGCAGCCGATGAATGCCGGCGACTCCAACGTCTGCCACCAGTTCCACCGTATTGCCCATCAGCCGCGCCGTCACCGCGGCCTCCTCGGCTACAGGCAGGTCGCTCGTCCCCGCGCAGACCACTCCCACGGTGCCTTTGCCGGCAGGCGGCTCCGTTTGCTTGAACGTGATGGCCCGCGCCATCTCGTGAAATTCCGCCCGCGGCTCCGCGCCGTGGACCGCCTCAAACACTTCGCGCGAAGCACGCGTCGCCAGCACATTTCCGCCCGCCGCGGCCATGCGCGAGAAGATCGTAGCCACCTGCACCGGCGTTTTGCTCTCCGCGAAGATCACTTCGGGCATTCCCGTGCGCAGCGCACGATGATGGTCCAGCTTGGCAAAGCCCAAATCTTCAAAAGGTAAATTGCGCAGGCGTTCCAACGCTTCCGCTACGCTCGTCGATCCCGACCGCACTTCGTTCAACACCGCTTCAATCTGCGAGCGATCCATCAATGCTCCGTTTCCTCAGTCCTCGCGCGTTCCGTCTCCGCATACGCGCGCATCGCCTCCTGCGTCACGCGCTTCAGCGGAACCCCATGCCGGCGCGCAATGTTGCGGCACATCTCGTACTCCGGCGATGCGTTTGCCACATCGCCTGTGGGCCAGCGCGCAACCTTGATTCGAATCTTCCCCCACTCCGTATCGGCTTCCACAAACTCCCGCGCCAGCGCCAGCTTGTTCTCCATCCGCCAACGCAATCCAATCGTGGTGGTCTCGCGCAGCAGCAGGTCGCGCAGCGCGGGCATCAACTCGGGACTTGACAGCACCGTCATCTGCACGCCCGCACGCCCCTTCTTCATCTGCACCGGCGTCCTGTAAACGTCCCACGCGCCCGCCTCCAGCAGCAATTCGCTCACATAAGCCAGCAACTGCGGAGTCGAATCGTCAATCACCGTCTCAATCACCGCGATTGCCGCGTTGCCCTCCGCTGACCCCTGCGCCTCGCCAACAAGAATCCTCAGCAGATTTGGCTCGCCCGGTGTGTCGCGCCCTCCCGCTCCATATCCCCACGCCTTCACGCTCATCGCGGGCAACGTACCGTAAGTCACGTCGAGCATGCGCAGCAAAGCAGCGCCAGTGGGTGTCACTCGTTCCATCGGCGCGCCTGCGGCATAAACCGGCGCGTCACCCAGCAGCGCCAAAGTCGCCGGCGCTGGAACTGGCAACGTCCCGTGCGCGCATTTCACTGTGCCGCTTCCCACGTTGAGCGGTGAAGCCATCCAGCGGTCCACGCCCAGTGCGTCGCATCCGGCGGCAGCGCACACAATGTCAACGATCGTGTCGACCGCGCCCACTTCGTGGAAGTGCACGTTCTCAATCGGAATGGAGTGAATCGCCGCCTCCGCCTCGCCGAGCAACTGGAAGGCATGCGACGCGCGTCGCTTCACTTTGTCCTTCAGCGGCGCCGCATCGATGATTCTAAGAATCGTTTCTAACGATCGATGTGCGGTGTTCTCGTGGCTGTGGTGCTCATGGCTCTCGTGCGAATGGTCCTCATGCGCATCGTGCGTATAGCCACGATCGCGATGTGCATCTTCAGGATCGTGGTGATCGTGTTCGTGGGGTTCGTGTGAATGGCCGTGGTCGTGCTGGTGTTCTGGTCCCTTGGTCCCTAGGTCCCTGCCGGGGTGGCTTGGTCCCTGCTCTTTCGTTACCACGTCCACTTTCACCGCCGCCAGTCCGCCGCGGCCCACCTTGCGCATCTTCAGGCGCGCGCCCACGTTCAACGCCGCAGTCGTCTCGGCGAGCAAGTCGAAAGGTACGCCCGCATCCACCAGCGCCCCGAGCATCATGTCACCGCTGATCCCGGAAAAGCACTCCAGATAGCCGATTTTCATCGCCCTGTGATTCTAAATTGTTTCGGGCTGAATTGTGTCGGATCTGAGAAGGGAATTCTTGCCGGAGAAGGGAAGTGACGGCAGGCTATGCGCCCCGCCGCGCCAGCACTTCGACGGGCAGAACCGCATTCATGGCCCCCGACCGGAACCCCTGGCAATCGAGCGTGACGTATTTGAACCCGGCTTGCTTCAGCGCAGCTGTGATCGCGTCCATCATCTCCATCGTCAGCGCCCGCGGAAGCTCGTTGCGGGAAATCTCCACCCGTGCGAGCTCACCGTGATGACGCACGCGCATCTCGCGAAAGCCCAGCTCTCGCAGGCTGGCCTCGCCACGCTCCACCTGCTCCAGCACTTCGCGCGTCACCGTCCGGCCATACTCAACGCGTGAGCTCAGGCATGGCGCAGCCGGACGATCCCACACCGCGTAACCGGCCGCCTTGGCCAGTGCTCGCACATCTTCTTTCGTCAGCCCAACCTCAGCCAGTGGCGCCAGCACTGCATGCTCCTCGGCTGCGCGCTGGCCGGGGCGAAAATCTCGTGTGTCGTCGGCATTCATGCCATAGGCGATATGCGCAATGCCCATTCCGGCGGCCAACTTCTCCAAAACCAGAAATAACTCATCCTTGCAGTGGAAGCAGCGGTTCGCATCGTTGCGCGCGTACTCTTCACGATCG
>Ga0181535_10000571_pt1 | contig 53570 bp, 43 predicted proteins | sample PEATcosm2014_Bin_44_FD_119774 | JGI IMG/M metagenome (GOLD analysis project Ga0181535, IMG submission 119774) | Peatland microbial communities from MTU Mesocosm Facility, Houghton, MI, USA - PEATcosm2014_Bin17_30_metaG | ecosystem: Environmental > Terrestrial > Soil > Wetlands > Peat | place... | reverse complement strand
CTGGTGGTTGCGTCGACTAAGGCCATACAGTTTCGATGTAGGGCAAACTCTGGAATCGCTATAATCGCCGCATGTCCTTCCTGGGCGACCCACGCCGGCGAACCGTGGTCTTTCTAGGCGTTGGTGTCCTTCTGTTCTTCGCGCTGCTGGGCGCGCTGCAGGCGTTCAATACCTCGAATGTTCACTTTTTGAATCCTGAGACGGCCGGCGAGACGCTGGCGTTTACGGGACTGACCGTTGTCGTCTTCCTGTTGCTGATGGTCTTGTTGATGCTCCTTCTCAGGAACATCCTCAAGCTCTATGCGGACCAAAGCAGCAGCGCACTCGGCGCGCGGCTTCGGACAAGGATGGTGCTGGGTGCGGTGTTGATCGCCGTCACACCTGCGACCTTCATGTTCCTGTTCAGCTTTGAGCTCATGAACCGGTCCATCGATCGCTGGTTTTCGCCGAACACTTCGGAGTTACACGAAGACTCAACCCGCGTGGTGCTGGAACTGGCGCAATATGTCACGAGCAATGCGCGTGGCGAGGCTGAATCTATTGCCGCGAGTGGTGCGACGGATGGCGATCTCGTGGCTCTGCAGAATGTGCTCGGATCGCATCGCATTACGCTGCAAGGCGGTTTTGCGCTGGTCTACGATAAGGGTCGGCATGTCCTTGCCAGCTACCAGGCGCCGCCGGATTCTAGCAGCGCGAGTTTGATTCCCTGGCTTCCGGAAAAAACGGAGGAGGGAGCCAGCGAAGTCGCAATCGACCTGCATGGTCCGCTTTCCGCGAATCTCCTCACCGCTGCCCAACGCAACGATGAGCCCGTGATCCGCATTGCCGGCGAAGATTATGCGCTGGGCATGTCGATCACCGCATCGGGCAAGATCGTGATTGCTGCCTTGCCGATGCCGCGCGGGCTGAGCCAGACCACTTCGCGTATCCGTCAAGGCGCGGCCGCGTATTGGGTTCTTTTCCGGTCGCGCAGAACAATCCGCGACACGTTTGTCCTCATGCTGCTGCTGATCACGGTCGTGGTTTTTTTCTCGAGCGTGTGGCTGGCCCTGTTTCTCTCCAAGCAGATTACGCGACCGGTCGAAGCGCTGGGCGATGCCATGGACAAGATTGCTGCCGGGAAGTATGACCACCGCGTGCAATTGGTGACGACCGGAGAGATGGCAGAGTTAGTGCGTTCGTTCAATCACATGGCGGCGGATCTGGATACGAGCCGGCAATTGGCTGAGACATCGTCGGCGCAGGTGATTGCGGCCAACATGGCCATCGAGGAGCGACGCCGGGAGCTGGAAACGATCGTTGAGACGATTCCCAGTGGTGTCGTCACTCTCGATGGCGCGGGCGTTGTCCTTCAGGCCAATCGGGCATTTGCGGTGTTGATGGGACGGCCGGAAGATCCGGAGTTGCGGGGCAAAAAGTTAGAAGCTCTTTTGCCTCCCGAGTGCGCAGATGACTTTGCCGCCCTGATCCGGCGCGGCCAGCGGATGGGAGCTGCCTCGACTGAACTCGACTTTCATGCGCGCAGCCGCGCCATGCATCTGGCGGTCACCAGTGCGCGTCTCGATCTCGGGCGTGGAAAGACCGGCAACGTGCTGGTCATTGAAGACACGACGGAGCTCCTGCGTGCACAACGCCAGCTGGCGTGGAAAGAAGTCGCGCAACGCGTTGCGCACGAGATTAAGAATCCGCTCACGCCGATCGCGCTGTCCGCGGAGCGGATCGGGCGGCATTTGGATCGCAGCCAGCCTGATTCTCCAAGCGTGATTCGCAAATGCAGCGAGGTCATCCTGGGGTGCGTCGCCACGTTGCGCTCACTCGTCGACCAGTTTTCGGCCCTCGCGCAGTTTCCGGCTCCTCAGCCGCGCCCCTGCGATATGAATCGCGTGGCGGACGAGGCCCTCGCGCTCTTTGCCGATCGTCTGGATGGCATCACGGTTCGACGCGAGCTCGAGCCGGGATTGCCGATGGTTCTCGCCGATCCGGAGGCGATCCGACGCGCGCTGGCCAATCTGATCGACAACGCCGCGGAGGCGATGCAGGGCAGTTTGCTGCGCGTCCTCGGCGTCAGCAGTGGGCTCAGTGAGGATGGCTCGGCGCTTGAAATTGCGGTCTCAGATACAGGACATGGGCTCACCGACGAGATTCGCGAGCGGCTCTTTTTACCCTTCTACTCCACCAAGAATCGTGGAACGGGACTGGGCCTCTCGATCGCCGCCAAGATCGTACAGGAGCATGGAGGCTCGATTCGAGCCGAGAGCAATACGCCCAAGGGTGCGCGCTTCCTAGTGCACCTGCCCCTGATGGAGACCGCGCAACCGCACTCTAGTGAAACACCGGCCGCCGAGTCTCTGACGAAAGCGCATTCATGAACCACATTCTGGTCGTTGACGACGAAGCCGAGATTCGGTCGTCGCTCGAAGAGATTCTGCGCGAAGAGGGCTACGGTGTGGCGACCGCGGCCACTGCGGCCGAGGCGCTCGTGCTTGTCCGGGACGCGCCGTACGAGGTTGTGCTGCTCGACATCTGGCTCCCAGATCGCGATGGCCTGGAAGTGCTGGCCGAGATCCACGCAATCGATGCACAGGCACGGCCGGAGGTGGTCATCATCTCCGGGCACGGAACAATCGAGACCGCGGTGAAAGCGACCAAACTGGGCGCATTCGACTTTCTGGAAAAGCCGCTCTCCCTCGATCGAACCCTCATTGTGCTCAAGAACGCCGTCGATGCGAGGCGGCTGCGCAATGAGAACCTCGAGTTCCGCCGGCAATTCGGTGTGGGGTCGGGGCTCACCGGCGAAAGCGTCCCGCTGAAGGCGTTGCGCCAACAGATTCGCCTGATGGCGCCCACCAATGGCCGCGTCCTCATCTACGGCGAATCGGGCACCGGCAAAGAGCTGATCGCACGCGCCATCCACGCGGAGAGTCTGCGCCGCGACCACGTTTTTGTCGAGTTGAATTGCGCCGCGATCCCCGAAGACCACATCGAGGCTGAACTCTTCGGCTACCGCCATGGAGCGCAGCCCGGAGGTCCTTCGGAGCAGCGGGGCACCTTGGAGCGCGCCGACGGCGGGTCGCTTTTTTTGGACGAGGTCGGAGACATGAGCCTGAAAACGCAGGCCAAGGTGTTGAGCGCTCTCGACGACCAGGTCTTCACTCCCGTGGGAGGAGCCCAACCCATCCGGATCGATGCCCGTGTGATCGCTTCGACAAATAAGGACCTGGAAGAAGAGATCGCCAAGGGCAACTTCCGCGAGGATCTGTTCTACCGGCTGAACGTGGTGCCGTTTTTTGTGCCGCCGCTCCGCGAGCGCAAGCAGGATATTCCCCCATTGGCGCGGGAGTTTCTGGCCGACTTTGGGCGGCAATACGGCCGTCCGCGCATGGAGATCAGCGAAGAAGCTCTGGAGACGCTGGCCAAATACCATTGGCCGGGCAATGTGCGCGAACTGAAGAACGTGATCGAGCGGGTCATGATTCTGAACCCACGGGCGCTGCGGATCGAGCGCAAGCATCTGCCTCCCCTGACCCACAAATCGGGATCGCAGACGGTGGGTGAGTTTTCGACGCTGCAGCAGGCCCGCGATGCCTACGAGCGCGAGTACATCCTCAAGAAGATCGAAGAGGCACGCAACAATATGAGTCGCGCTGCCGAGCTGCTTGGCCTGGAGCGCAGCCATCTCTACCGCAAGATGAAGGCGCTCGGGATCGGTTTGCGCGAGTAGGAAATACGGCAGGCACGGCTCGGCACCCTGTCCGAGAGTGGACACATTGTCTCGAAAGTGGGCATGAGCGGATCGCCACCGGTATTGAGAGATGTCCGGAAATCACAGGAAATAAAGGCAATTGTCGGCGCTTTCTGCGCCTCAAGATTGGGCACCGAATTGCTCTGACGTAGGGAACTGGGTTTCTGTTCGGAGGTGGCCATGGCGTACTTTGAGCGGATGCGTGATGCGATTTCGGAGCCGTTCAGCCCTGAGATCATTCGGCAGCGGACGGCGACGGGCTGGCAGATGGTTTCGATTGAGTGGCGGCGCGAGCTGCCGGACACGGAAGCACCTCCCGATGGCGCCTTCAACGAGGACATCCCCTTCGGGCTGCGGATCTCCGACGACTGCAAGCGGCTCGAAGTCGATCCCCACGAGAACCAGGTCCTGCTCCTCATGATGGACCTGCTGGCGCAGGATTTTTCCTATTCCAGCATCGTGAGCGACCTGAACGAAAAGGGCTTCAGGACGCGCGAAGGGAAACCGTGGTCGCGTGTCGCAGTCTTCAACATGATGCCGCGCCTGATCGAGGTTGGGCCCCGAATCTTTTCTAGCGCCGAGTGGGAGAAGCGGCGACTAAAGATCGCCCGGCGCGAAGCTCCGTAGGCTATCGCTTCCGCTTACGCCGCAGCCGAAAGCGGCCTCACTTTGGAACGCCTCTTCTTCGAAGCGACCCACAGGTCGCGTTGCGCCTGCAACCGCAGCCATAGCTCAGCGTCGGTGTTGAAGGCCTCGGCAAGCCGTAACGCCATATCGGCTGAAATTCCGGCCTTCCCATTCAACACTCGGGAAAGCGATGGCCGAGTGACTCCAAGATGCCGCGCTACGTCGGTCACCGATCGGCCATCCAGATAATTTGCCAATAGTCTTCCGGGATGTGCTGGATCGTGCATTCGCATAACCATCTCCCTTCTGAGTCATAGTCCTGATAATCGACCAAAATCGCGTCCTCTCCTTCGAACGCAAACGTCAGACGCCAGTTCCCGTTCACACTCACTGCCCAATGGCCCACCAGCTCCCCTCGCAACGCATGGAGCTTCCAGCCCGGGACATTCATATGTTCGGGCTTGACTGCTGCGTTCAAAACAGTCAGTTGCTCATTCAGCTTGCTCGCATCATTCGGTTGAATCCCAGCTTTGGAACCAGAGAGGAAGAACCGTTCGATTCCTTTGTGCCGGAACGTGCGTACCATCTCGGTTCCATTGTATCGCGTAACGCCACGCTATACACCGGGAGTTTTGGCGCATAGCGCCGCCGGCCTGGGGGCGGGCAGGCTATCGCTTCTGGATTGGGCCGATAGACCCAGGATTGTCTCCCAGCCGCGGATCGACACGGAAATCCCAGACCGACTGATTGATATCGGACGCCGAGAGGATTTCGACCAGCGCGTATTCGCCGACGGTGAGCGGCTTCTCCGGCGTGAGCTTGAGCCAGTGCTTGCCCGGCAGCACCTCGGCCTTGGCTGCGATCACATCCTCGCTCTGGGAAACGTTGCCAGTGGGGCTGACGTGAATCGCCCCTACGATGCGGACAGCTTTGCGTTCGTCAACCTGCACAATGGCAAATCCCGATGCCGGCGAGTGCGCTCCGTGCTTGCGATTGGCGGCGTCCTTCGCGCCGCCGGTCTGCACCGTGAACGCATGGGTCTTAAGAGGCGGTGCCTCGCCTGGATCCAGCGAGAGATAGATCTCCGGATCGTTCACATGGAGATGCACCTTGGCATGTGCGCCGTCCAACTCAATACTTTCTCTCTGGCCCGCGAGCGGGTTGAAGACGCTGAGTCCATGCTTATTCTTTTGATTTAGGCTCAGGTCGGTGGGCGCCAATTCCACGATTTCGGGCGTGCCCTGATAGGTGTCGAGCACAAACACGCCGTCCTCGTCGGGCAACTCGAGGCCTTTGGCGACCTCCGGCATCCGAGCGCGCTGGTCCGCACGTTCTTCGGCGTCCTCCTTGTCGAGTTCTTCGGCCTCCTTCATTGAAGGCGAGGGCTCCTCCTGCGCGGTCGCGTGATCGCGCTCCCACTTACGCGTGGCTTCCCAGTCCACCAGATCGGCCGGCATCTCTTCCCATTCGCCGCGGTCCTGGGAGAGGTAACGGACTCGGTCGCCGACAACTTCGTACTGGCGGACGGGCTGAAAGCTGCCGTCTTTGAGGATCAGCCGATGATTCGAGGCCGTCCCCGGAATGCCGGCGGGCATGGGGAGAGGCTTGCGATCATCCGGGGCCTGCGCGCAGACGGGGGCAACCAGGAGGGCGGCAAGGGCCAGCCCGGACAAGCCACGTAAATCAAGAAGATGCGCCATGGTCCCTCAGTTTAGACGAAGCTCGAGGACGAGCGTCTTGTGAGAAATGTGGGCACTGTCGTCACAGCTTGCGATGACATCCACGGAGTCGCAGCATCTAAATATGTGTATTCTGGAAGCAGGGATACGTGTCGGCTCTCGTCCAATCACGCACATCGGGTCGCAGCCTGAGGCCCCGCGCCTTCACGGTTGTCGCGGCAGTGTGTGTGATTCTGCTGGCGCTGCTGGCAGTGGCGCAGGTTGCGCACACCCACCAGGGCGTGACAGACGCCGATCATTGCCCCCTCTGCATCGTGATGCACTCCGCAGCGCCAGTTTTGGCGACGGCGGCCTTGATTGCACTCGTGCAGGTGGCGATGACCGCGCCCGTGCCCGAAATTCGAACCATCAGCAGGAATTGGCACCCCCAGCTCTTCACGCGCCCGCCTCCCGTGGGACTTTAGGGCATCCCTCCGTTTATTGGCAGAACCCCCTTCGCACACACACCGGCATGACTCAGTTGACGCGGTGAAGGGAGCAGTACCCAAAAAACAAAAACGGAGAGATGTCCCGGATCGCATCGATGATGCCGCGGCGGAACGCCGGGCTTTTCCCTATTCATCACAGCAATCCCTGGGAGACACAGACTATGCCGTTCAAACACGGCCTGATTTTTGGCACCTTTTCAACACTATTCGCGCTTCTTCTCGGAGCGCTTGTCGCCTCAGCGCAAAGTGGGAACGCCGGCACCGTGCGCGGGACCGTTACCGATCCCAGCGGCGCGGTAATTCCCAACGCAACCGTGCATCTGACCAACCCCAACAGCGGGCTCGACCGCACAGTGACCAGCGACGCCACGGGGCAGTTCGTCTTTTCCAACGTACCCTTCAATCCGTATCAAATGGTGGTCTCGGCCACCGGGTTCGGCGTGCTGAGCCGAAGCGTTGAGATTCGATCCTCCCTTGGAACAAATCTGAAGCTGGTTCTTCAGATCGCCGGTACTTCGCAAACTGTCACGGTTGAGTCGTCCGGTGATCTGGTCGAGGACGACCCGACCTTCCACACCGACGTAGACCGGGACGCCTTCATCAAGGTGCCATTGGAGAGCCAGTCTTCGTCGCTGAGTTCGCTCGTCACGCTTACTACTCCCGGTGTCTCTGCCGACTCCAACGGCCTCTTTCATGGCCTCGGCGATCATGCTTCCAACTCCTTTTCGGTAGATGGCGAGAGCATTACGGATCAGCAGAGCAAGGTGTTCTCGAATCAGCTTCCCTCCAATTCCATCCAGTCCATCGAGGTGATCTCGGGTGCACCGCCGGCTGAATATGGGGACAAGACGAGCCTGGTAATCGTCGCCACGACGCGCTCGGGCCAGGGCGTAACGAAGCCGACGGGCAGCATCAGCAGTTCCTACGGCGCGTTTGGGTCAGCGACTGCCGGCGTCGACCTGGCATATGGCGGCAAGAACTGGGGGGATTTTGTCGAAGTGGATGGCCTGAATAGCGGACGCTTTCTCGATCCTCCGGAGTTCACGGTCTTTCACGACAAGGGGAACGAGGAGAATGCCTTCGACCGTGTGGACTATAGCTTCACGTCGGCCGATTCGGTGCACCTCGATTTCAACTACTCCCGTTCATGGTTTCAGACGCCCAACGCCTTCCAGAACCTGAATATTGAGAACGTCGTGAGCGGAGGCGCCAGCGCCAATCCTGTATTCGGAGATGTGGGTAACACCGATCAGCACTCGCAGATCTCCACATTCAATATCTCGCCTACTTACACCCGGGTCGTCAGCACCGACTCGGTCCTGAATGTAGGCGCGTATGTTCGCAGGGACGACTACAACTACTACCCGAGCGGCAATCCGTTGGCTGACCGGGGACCGGCCACTTTGCAGACGTCGTCGATCTCCCAGAACCGCACGTTGACCAATACGGGCGTGCACTCAGATCTCACCTATGCACGTGGAATGCAAAACATCAAGGCAGGAGCAGTCTATGAACAGACCTTCCTGCGCGAGAACGACGGCCTGGGCGTGGTCGATCCCACCTATCCCCTCACCGCCCCATGCACGGACGTCAACGGAAACCCGTTGGCGGGTTACTCCGACCCCACGGCTTGCGATGGCATTGTCGCTCTTCAAAACCCCAACTACATTCCCGTGCTCGCACCTTACGACCTCACGCGCGGTGGAAGCGCCTATGTCTTCGCTGGCCGCACCGATGTAAAGGAACTTGCGCTCTACATCGAAGACCAGGTCAAAGCCGGCAACTGGAACTTCAACCTTGGCATGCGTGGCGACATATACAACGGATTGACTGCGGCGAGCCAGGCGGAACCTCGCGTTGGCGTTGCCTACAGCATCAAGCCTACGACCACGGTGTTGAGCATCTCTTATGCGCGCACATTGGAGACCCCGTTTAACGAGAACCTGGTGCTGTCGAGCACGGGCTGCGCGAATGCAGTGCTTTCGCCGCTCCTCGGCTGCTCGTCCGGTGTCTCGGGGATCCTCGATCCCGGCTTCCGTAACGAGTTCCATGCGGGTTTGCAGCAGGGTATCGGCAAGAACGTTGTGGTGAGCGGCGAGTACATCTGGAAGTACACCCACAATGCGTTCGACTTCAGCATTCTGGGTAACACCCCGATCACCTTCCCCATCGACTGGCATAACTCGAAGATTCCCGGTTATGCCCTGCACGTTGAAGTTCCCAATTATCACAATTTCAGCGCGTACGCGGTGATGTCCTCGGTGGCGGCTCGTTTCTTCCCACCCCAGGTGGCCGGCGCGGGCGCGACAGTGGGTCAGACTGGCCTTCCGTTCCGCATTGACCACGATGAGAAGTTCAACCAAACCACGCATCTGCAGTACACACTCCCAGGACACAAACTCATGGGTGGCCTTTGGGGTGGTTTCAACTGGCGTTATGACTCGGGTTTGGTGGCTGGGTCGACACCTTGCTACGGCACGACCGATCCAAACACCCCGTGCGGAAACAGCTCGGCCACTTTGCCGGATGGTACCCCTGGGATCGCGATGGTGGACACCAACATCCCTCCGGGTCCAGCAACAAACGGCGTCGCCCTTCCGCTGACTGCGGATGAAGAGTTCCAGGCGGGATTCGAGTGCAACGGACAGAAGGCGACTCCGACCGTTGCCTTGCCTTCAGTCTGCCCGGCATCGGAGTTCAAGTCGAGCCTGATCAACATCCCGGCGCCAGGAATGGGTGACAACGACAAGAATCCACAGCGCATCGCGCCGCGCAGCCTCTTCGACGTCTCGCTTGGCAAGAACAATATCTTCCACGCTGATCGCTATAAGGTGGATCTCGACCTGACGGCAATCAATGTGACAGACAAGTATGCGCTCTATAATTTCCTGTCGACGTTCAGCGGGACGCACTATGTAACGCCGCGCGCGCTGACCGCGAAGGTGACCTTCAACTTTTAGTGGACAGTGAACGGTAAAGAAGTGAAAGAGTGAAGCAGAGAAACAGGGCTGGCCGCAATGGCTAGCCCTGTTTTGCTTGTTGGCGCGTTGGTTTGCAGGAAGACAGTTGATCTACTGCTCGCGCAGCAACACCAGCGGGTCGACGGCCAGGGCGCGCCGTGCTGGAATCCAGCTGGCGATTAGGCCGAGCAAAAGCATCGTCACCGTCACGCCACCGAGAACGAGTGGGTCTTTGGGCGTCGCCTGGTAGACGATGTAGGAGAGTACGCGCGTGGCGAGTACGCCCAGCAGCAAGCCGACTGCAGAACCGATCGCGAGCAATCGAAGGGATCGCCCGAGCGCTGTGCCGAGGACATTCTTCTTGCTGGCGCCCAGCGCGACACGAATCCCCAGCTCACGCAACCTCCGGCTGACGACATAGGAGGCCATGCCGAAGATTCCAGTCGAGGCGAGCATCGCGCCCAGCAGGCCGAGAACTCCCAGCGCGACGGAAGCCACGCGGGCTGCGAACCGCGCCGAATCCATCTCGCGGGTCCAGGTGCGGATGGAGATTGGGAGGCTGCCATCGAGACCGTGCAGCGTGTTCTGGAGCACTCCGGTAAGCTCCTCGGGGCTGCGGGAAGAGCGGACCACGAGCCAGGTGCCTGTAGCCGCATACTGCTGGAACGAGAAAAACATGGCCGGTTGCTGGTCTTCGGTGATGGTGCGGTATTTGCCGTCCTCAACGACGCCGACGATCTCAGCACGCTCTTTTCCCCAGAATTTGAAGTGTCCGCCGATGGCCTTGTCGACCGAACCGAAGACTTTGACAGCGAACTGACGATTGACGAGAGCGACTTTGGGAGCCTGTTTGTCGTCATGGAAGATCAGGTCCCGGCCTGCGAGCAGATGCGTGCCGGCTGCGGACAAGTATCCCGGCGAGATGCGATAGCTCATGGCGTCGGCGGCGTAGTTGGTCGGACGGAAGTCGGTAGTGGTGTCGGTATAGACGTAGGAGTCGCCGCCGCCAAGGCTGAGGGGGAGCTGGCTCGTGTAGCCGACGGCAGCCACGCCGGGAATGGCGGCAACGGCGTCCAGCATGCGGCGCTGCATGTCTGCCGCATGATCTTCCGTGTATCCAGCCATGTGGAGATCGGACTCGAGCACAGTGACATTCTGGGGCTGAAATCCGTAGCTGTTCTGGAGAGAGCGGGCGAGGCCGCGCACGGCAACGAGCGAGGAAGTGACGAGCACGGCGCAGATAGCGATCTGCACGACCAAGAGTAGGTCGCGAACTGTGACCCGCCGCATCGTTCCGACAGTCGAACCAGTCCGAATGACCTGCCACGGATCGGCACGCAGGACCTGGCGAACGGGGACCATGCCGAACAGCAATCCGCTGAAGAGAGCCAGAACGAGGGCGACGGCATAGGTGCGCAGGTCGGGGTTCACGGGGATATTGATGGGGACATCGGGGATTGGCTGCCACACGCTAAGGAAACGCAGAATGACCACGCCGCCGGCGAGTCCGATTACGCCACCGGCCAACGAGACCAGCACGGCCTCGGTCAGAAGTTGGCGAAGGATCATCCCACGGCGGGAGCCAAGTGCCAGGCGAAGGGCGACTTCTTTAGCGCGGTCGGCTGCACGAGCCGCGAAGAGGCTGCCCAGGTTAGCGCACGCGGCGAGGAGAATCAATCCGGCGAGGAGCATGAGGCCGGCCATGAAAGCGCGCGCTGGGCCACCGAGCATATCGCCGATGAGGCCGGGGCGCGCCAGAGTGAACTTGAGGCCATCGTCTTCGCTGGGATAGGTTTTGGCCAGCCATGCGCCGATCGTATTCAGGTCAGCCGTCGCTTGTGCCGGAGTGACTCCTGGTCTTAACTTGCCGACCACGAGAGGCGAGTGATCCCCGCGCCACTGAATCGAGTCGTATCCCTCGACGGTGGGCTGCTCGACAATGGGAATCCACATGGCCGGGGCGAAGAACAACTCGGAGCCGCGGAAGCCAGGCTGGGCTACACCGACAATGGAGAAGGGATGCTTGTTGACGGCGATGGTGCGGCCAACGACGCCCGTGTCGTCATGAAATTGGCTGTGCCAGTAAGCGTAGCTCAGGACGACGTAGGGTGCACTGTTCTTCCCTTTTTCGTCGGCGGCGTGGAAGAAGCGACCGAGATAGGGTTGAACGCCGAGAGTGTCGAAGTAGTTCCCGCTGGCCAGATAGGGCCATGCGGTGGATGGGTTGCCCCCGGTGTCGATTCCTGCCGGACCGATGATCGAGAAGGTCGCCAGGTTCTCGAAGGTCCGGTTGCGGTTGCGCAGATCGAGGTAGTCGGGATACGACTGCGAGGGGAACTGGAAGCGCTGCACCAGGTAGAGGCTCTGGGAGTTCGGCAGTTTGACGGGGCGCAACACGATCGCATTCAAAATGCTGAAGACAACAGCGTTTGCGCCGATGCCCAGCGCCAGAGTAATGATGGCGGTCAGAGTGAAGCCCGGCGACTTGATCAATTGCCGGAGGGTGTAGCGCAGATCGGTCGACATGCACTGAGGTACGGGGCTTCCGGGAAGGAGGTTCCCGCGAACTCGTCACAAAATGCGGTGACAATTTGAAAACACACGTTCCAGATGGTCGAGTCGCATCCCCGATCAGCCGAGCGGGACGCGGGCGAGGCAGACGGCGAACCAGCCGCGGCGATCGGTCCAGGTCATATTGTGCGCGAATCCGGCTGCGGCGAGCAGGTCTTCGGCTTGACCGGGCCGAAATTTGTAGCTGTTCTCGGTGTGGATGGACTCGCCACGAGCGAAGTCCACTGTGAGATCGAGGGCGGGAAGATGGACCGTCTGCGCCTTTTCGCTTATCAGATGCATTTCGATGCGCGAGTCGAGCGCATTCCACAGGGCACGGTGCACGAAGGCGTTGGGATCGAAGTTGGCATCGAGCTCGCGGTTGATGCGCACCAGCATGTTCCGATTAAACGCAGCGGTCACGCCGTCTGCATCGTCGTAGGCGTCGAGCAGAGTATCGGCGCTCTTGACGAGATCGACGCCGAGGAGCAGCGCGTCGCCGGGCCGAAGGGCCGAGCGAATCTTGCGTAGCAGGCGGGCAGAGTCTTCGGGCTCAAAGTTGCCAATGCTGGAGCCAATGTAGAGCACGAGCCGATGCTCATCGGGCGCGGGCGGGTCAAGGGCCAAGCCTTCGGTGTAGTCGACGACCTGGGGAGCGACGTAGACATGCGGAATCTCGCGTTCGAGGCGCTCTTCGGCGGCCATGAGTGCGGTGGCGGAGACATCGGCGGGTTCGTAGACGACGGGGCCCTGACGCCGCACAGCGGCTGCGAGCAGAAGGCAAGTCTTCTCGGCAGACCCTGCGCCGAGTTCGGTGATGCGGAGACGCTTTCCGGCCGCTGCACGCGCCACAATGGCGCCGGCATCGGCGGAGAGGATGGCTCGCTCGGTGCGGGTCAGGTAGTACTCGGACAGCTCGGTGATTTGTTCGAAAAGCCGCGAGCCCTCTTCGTCGTAAAAGAGCCAGGGGGGAAGCCGCTTAGGAGTCGACGCAAGACCTTCCCGAACCGCCGTGGCGACCCGTTCTGAGATGCGCGCTTCGGCAGAAGGAAGAGCCGTGATCGCCATGTGGAGTTTTGGATGCGCGACGGTTGGAGCGGGTTACGATTTCTCTGGTTTCGCTTGCGCCAGCCGAATGCCGGAGTACTGCCAGCGGGTTTCGGGCGCGAAAAAGTTGCGATAACTGGCGCGGATGTGCGCCGCAGGGGTGACACACGATCCGCCGCGCAGAACCATCTGTCCGCTCATGAACTTGCCGTTGTATTCGCCCAGCGAGCCGGGCAAAGGCCTGAACCCCGGATACCCCAGGTAAGCACTGGCGGTCCACTCCCAACAATCCCCCCATGCTTGCATCAAGCGGGACTTTTGCCGCTGCGCTGGGCCCTCGCTTTGGAGTAGATCCGTGGCTGGAACGGGCAGAAGGTTGCCGGAATCGAGGAGGTTACCTTCGACGAGGTGATTCCTCGCTTGTTCCGGGGCGGCTGCTTCCCACTCAAATTCGGTGGCGAGGCGCTGGCCAGCCCAGCGTGCGTAGGCGTCGGCTTCGTAATAACTCACCTGACTGACCGGGGCTGACGCCATGGCATCGAGGGATTGTTCGCCGCACAGGGTAAACAGAGTCCAGGCGCCGTCGGCGTTCGACCAGTAGAGAGGAGCGCGCCAGCTTTCGCGCCGCACGGTATCCCAGCCGGCGGAGAGCCAGAGCTCGGGTCGCTGGTAGCCGCCGTCGGCGATGAAGGCAGCGTACTCGCCGTTAGTCACCAGGCGGTTGGCAAGTGCGTAGGGCTCGAGCCAAACGCGATGACGCGGCATTTCGTTGTCGAAGGAGAATCCGCCGCCCATGTTGCCGACGGCGACGAGGCCGCCTTCGAACTCGACCCACTGCGGGGGGACGGCGAGAGAGGGACCAGCTTGGCGGTCGCGGGGCGATGCCGGAAGGTACGCCGGGCGGAGCGGATTGGTGAAAAAGGCGTGGAGAATGTCGGTGAGCAACAGCTCCTGGTGTTGTTCTTCGTGGTTAGCGCCGAGCTCGATGCGTTTGAGTGCTTCGGGGTCGGGACATCGCTCGATTAACTGCTCGATGGCTTCATCGACGTTCCTGCGATAGCACAGGATTTCGTCGAGCGGTGGGCGCGAGAAGGAGGAGCGCAATCGCTTCTCAGGAAAGGCAGCGAAACTAAGGTAATAACTATTAAAGAGCCAGGCGAAGTCGGGGTTGAAGACCTTGTAGCCGACGAGAAATTCGCGCAGGACGAAGGACTCAAAGAACCAGGTGGTGTGGGCGAGATGCCACTTTGCCGGCGAGGCCTCGGGGCATGACTGCACCATCATGTCTTCGGGCGAGAGGGGTTCAACGAGCGCAAGAGTACGCGCGCGTGTGGTGCGGAATCGCTCGGCAATTGCAAGATTTAGGGACAATGACGAGATCGAACTCACGGAGGATCCTCTTGTCTTGGGATGACGGCGCCTTCGTTTGCGTTGCGGGGATTTGAGGCACCGAGTTTCGTTCGCTTCTCCTTTTGCATCTCACCCGTCAATGAAGTGTCGCGCGTCACGGTGGTTTGACCGGATTGATGCGATACCCATGCAGGGCCGTTGGTTTCCAGTTTGGCCCGCCTGGGGGCCGTTTTACAAATCTCGCTTCTGTCATGTGGCGCAGCACCCAAAAAAGTGCTTTAATTCCGCACTGACAATCCTCAAGATTTGTCGCCCCCATTCCTTCTTGAGGAGGGAATATGTGTAGACCCAACGAACGCCGCTGGCTGCCGGCAACTTTGGTTTCAGCAGCCCTGATCGCAGCCGCACTCACGACGGTTGCGCAGACGACGCCGAACGCCGGATTGACCGCAGCAAGGCCTGCCCTTGAATCCACCGTTCTCCCAGCCGCCCAACCGGCACCGGAAGCACTGGCCGATGCCCTCATGGCGCATCGTCGCTACCAGGCTGCAATTGAAGCATACAAGCAGGCTCCCGCGTCGCCCGTGGTGTGGAACAAGATGGGAATCGCCTACCAGATGCTCTTTAATCTGCAGGATGCAATGCGGTGCTACCAGGCGTCCCTGAAGCTCGATGCGAAGAGCGTCAATGTTCTCAACAATCTGGGCACGGTATACGACTCGATGAAGCAGTATCGTATGGCCGTGAAGATGTACCGCAAGGCGCTCAAGCTCGATCCGAAGTCGGCGCTGGTGCTCAAGAATCTGGGCACCGATCTACTGGCCCAGCACCAATATAAGAAGGGCTGGGAAGTGTATAAAGATGCGCTGGCAGTCGATCCGCAGATCTTCGACCACAGCAACGGGCCGCGCATCGAGAATCCAGCTTCGGTGCAGGATCGCGGCGCCATGAACTATTACATGGCGAAGGGCTGCGTGCGTGCCGGCGAAACCGATCGTGCCGTGGAGTATCTGCGGATGGCGATCGACGAGGGCTTCACAAACCCGAAGAAAATTGCCGCCGACCAGGAGTTTGCGGGCCTGCATGGCGTGCCGGCGTTCGACCTGCTGATCGCGGAGCAGAAGGCGCAGTAGACTGCGGTCGGGCGCGGAGTGCCTGGAGCCGATTGATCGAGGATATTCGTGATTCCGAAAGACATGCAGGTCAGAGTAGTCTTCTGAGGCGCGCCCTGCGTCTATCGAGACAGCCCCTGTCGATGGAGGTCCTCGGAGGCCCAATGAACATACGCGTTTTGGCTGCGCTTCTTCTCTCTTCTGCGATGGCTGGTGTTTCGGCGCAGGATATGCCCACTCCTCAGGGATCCGGGCAAGGCGGCGGACAAGGGCAGCTTGGTGGCCGCGGCGGCAGCATGGGATTCGGGATGGGGCGCGGGACGATTGGGACCGTGACCGAGGTTGCAGCCGACCACTACACGATCAAGACAGAACTGGGCGAAACCTACACAATTCATTTCAGTGTGAATACGCGGATCATGAAGCAGCCACCGGGCGGTGGGCCAGGGCGCGGGCAGCGGCAAGTGCAGGGAGCGGGGCAAGGATCGGGATCGGGATTGGGATCTGGTGGGGGTGGGGGCCAAGGCGAGATGCGGACGCCACCGCAGAGGATCAATGCGGCGGATATCAAAGTAGGCGATGCGATCGCAGCCAACGGCGAAGTGGATGCCAACGCGAAGTCGGTGGGCGCCGTCTTTATCATGCTGATTGATCCAGAGCGCGCGAAAGAGATGCGTGCGATGGAGGCCAACTTCGGCAAAACGTGGCTGGCGGGCCGGGTGACGGCGATCAACGAAGTCAAGGTGAGCCTGGAAGGCGGACCCGACCGCGCACCTCACAGTTTCGTGGCCGACGAGAACACGACCTTCCGCAAACGGCGCGACCCGATCACCCTGGCCGATGTGCAGGTGGGCGACATGGTGCGCGTGGAAGGTGCGATGAAGGACGGGACATTTGTGGCGACGTCGGTGATGGTGATGGGTCCGCCGCCGCAAATACCGCGCGATGCCGGCAATGGACCGGGACAGCCGCCCACACCACCCCAGTAGACTATTCGCGATTGGTGAGCCGGCGTGCTACTCGGCCCGCAGCGCCTCTACCGGATCGAGACTCGCTGCTCGCTGCGCCGGAATCAACGCGGCGACCAGAGCTGCCAGGGCAAGGCTCACCGTCGCCATTGCCAGCATGACCGGATCCCAGGGTTTGACGCCGAACAGCTGATCGGTAATCAGCCTCCCCGCGCCCATCGCTGCTGGAATCCCCAGCAGCAGCCCTATGCCCACCTGCCAGAACGCGCCGCGCAGCACCATTGCGACGACCTCTCCGCGATCCGCGCCGAGGGCCATGCGTATTCCGATCTCGTTCGTGCGCTGTTCCACGGTGTAGGCGGTTACGCCATACAGCCCGATCGCCGCCAGGACAAGCGCCAGACCGCCGAAAAGCAGCGTCAGAGTCGCAATCATGTTCTGCTGCGAAAAGGCCGAGTCCAACAAGTGCTGGTAGGGATCGACACTGTAGAGCACGAGGTTTGGGTCGATCTCCGCCATCGCTCGCCGCACCTGCGCCTCGAGATTCGGCGGATTGCCCGGCGCCCAGAGCACCAGGTTGTTCAGATAGTGTCCCGCCGACTCGCCCGCCTGCGCCTCTGGCTCGTCGAAGTGCGGGGTCTGGGCCTCGGCCATGAAAAACGTCGGACGAGGCGGATCTTTCAACTTATAGGTCAAATAACGCATGTCCGCTGCCACACCGACGATCTCGTACATGCCCGCATACTTGCGCTTGTACACTCCGAAATGTTGGCCGATCGGATTCTCGCCGTCCTTGAAGAATTGCTTCACAAAGGCCTGGTTCACCACGGCAACGTTGCGCGTGTTTGCCGTGTCCTGATTCGTGATGGGGCGGCCCAGCAGGATCGGATCTCCCACCGATTCGAAGAACCCTGGCGTCGCGAACACGAAGCCGGCCCCGTTGTCGTCCTTGGCGTTCGGCTCCGGCTTGCCCTGGATCAGGACTCCCGTGTTCCAGCTGTCGCCGCTCATCGGTGCATACAAAGCAGCGCTCACGCCGCGCACTCCCGGAATTGCTCCGATCTTTTCCCGCAACTGCTGATAGAGCAGATTGAGCTGGTCCGGTTTGTAGTTGGCAATGCGGGGATCGATCCAGGCAACATAGTGGTCCTTGAGGTCGAATCCGAAGCTCTGATGCTCGAGATTGCGCAGGCTATTGCCCAGTAAGGCTGCCGCGCTGAGCAGAACCAGCGACATCGCAGCCTGTGCAATCACCAGGGCGCGCTGGGGCCAGCGCACTCTGGAACCTGTCGTCCCGCGCGCTCCACGCAACGCTTCGACTGGCTCCGCTTGCGACGTCATCCAAGCCGGTGCGATGCCGAACAGCACGCCGGTCAGCACGGAGACGCCAAGCGTGAACAGCAGAATTGGCCATGAGGGCGAGGCCTCGATCGGGACGTAGTTGGTCGCACTGGCAACCTTGAATGCCAGATACACCATCCACTGCGATCCGGCGTAAGCCACAGCGATACCCAGTGCCCCACCGATGACGCTGAGGGTCACACTCTCCACCAGCGCCGCCCCAACGAGACGTTTCTGTGATGCACCCAGCGCGATGCGCACCGCCGTCTGCGTCCTGTTCCGCAGCCCGCGCGCCAGCAGTAGATTCGCGATGTTGGCACAAGCCACCAGCAGAACGCAGCCTGCCGCAACCAGCAGCAGCTTGAGGCCCTCCTCGTACTCCTCTCTCACCTCAGCCACGCCCGCGCCGCCCGGAGTCAGGTACATCTTCTGCTGTTGCCAGACTTCCTTTTCCTGCGGAACCATATCCGCGACATGGCTCGCCTGCCAGTCGTGGAGCTCGACGCGCAGCCTAGCCTCGAGCTGCTTCGGATCGGTACCCAGCTTGACTCTTCCGATCAGGTCCAGCCAATGTTGGTTGGGGATCTTGAGCTGCGCGAGGGCTCCATGGAGCAGGGGCTCTGTCGCCACCGGCAGCCAGATCTCCGGCATGCCCCATCCAACCAGCTTGGCGCCATAGAAGCCTGGCGCCGCGACGCCCACAATCGTGAAGGGGTGTCCGTTGACCTGGTATACGGAGCCCACCACCGTTGGATCCGCACCGTATTTGTTCTTCCATACTTCGTAGCTCATCACAGCGACTGGCGGAGTGCCTTCGACATCATCGGAGGGCTGGAAGACCCTGCCGATCCACGCGCCAACACCAAAGGTTCTGAAGAAATTTCCCGATACGAATTGCCCGTTCCGTGTTTCCGCCTGTTGCTGGCTCCCCACCCGCCGGACGCCCAGTCCCTCGTTACCGCCCTGCAGGGCCGCCAAATCGGCAAACTGTGGGGTGTTGTCGCGGAAGTGTTTGTAAAGGTCGTAGGAAAAGATCGCGAACTCCTCGTCCTGGGTGTAGCCTCCGTATCCGCAGCAATGAATCTTGTTTCCGATGCGCCACAGCTCATCGGGCTTCGGCACGGGTAGCGACTTCAGCATGACCTGCTGGACCAGAGAAAAAATGGCGGTCGTTGCGCCAATGCCCAGCGCGAGCGTGAGGACGGCGGTGGCCGTGAATCCAGGTGAACGCCGCAGCTGCCGCAGGGCCTGCTTCACATCGTTGAACATGCTGACCCCTTTTTGATGGGAACCGACGACATTCCAGATGCACGCAGGCCGCCAGTCTTGTAGACGCGGAATCATCTGACTACAGATGAATTAGAGCCAATGAGCCGGGCCAAAAACTGTCCGCAATCGCGATCCTCTGTTCGGAAATGAACAAGCTCTTCGCCGGGCCCAGGTTCTCGTTCAATAGGAGAGATCGTGCATTCGCCCGATCCTGCGGGGTGCCCGCTCTGGACCCACTACTGTCGGCAGCCTCACAGCGGTCGATCGATTCTCCAGTTAAACTGTGCACGGGATGGACCCGCCATGAAATCTACGAGCAAGCCGGGTTCATCCAGCAATCACGAGGACCAGATCCGTGACGCGCGTTTCGCGATGCGGATTTCTCTGATCGTGGGCGTTCTGATGCTCGGGGCCAAGGTCAGTGCCTACCTGCTTACCGGTTCCTCCGCCATTTTCTCGGATGCCGCTGAATCCGTTGTTCATGTGGTGGCTGTGGCCTTTGCGGTTTTCAGTCTTTGGCTCAGTACGCGGCCCGCCGATCCGAAATTCCATTACGGATACGAGAGAATCAGCTTCTTTTCGGCAGGATTTGAGGGAGCCATGATCGTCGTGGCGGCCGGAAGCATTCTCTATACGACGGTTCAAAAGTGGAGACACGGACTGGCATTTGAGGATCTCGGGAATGGCGTGACTCTCATCGCCGGTGCCGGGGTGCTGAATGCGATTCTGGGGTGGTATTTGTTGCGACTGGGACGTCGGAATCGTTCGCTGATCCTGGAAGCCGATGGCAAGCACGTGCTGACGGATAGCTGGACCAGCTTCGGCGTGGTTGTGGGCATTCTGCTGGTGATGCTCACCGGATGGAAGCCGCTCGACCCTCTGGTTGCCCTTGCGGTGGCAGGAAATATCTTGTGGTCTGGCGGAAGCCTTGTTTGGCAGGCCGCGAAGGGGCTAATGGACTATTCCGACCCCGCCGTCGGCCATCGGATTCGCGGCAGCCTGGACGCCATTTGCGATGAGTTTGGACTGCAGTATCACGGAGTGCGATTCCGTACCACCGGCTACCGCCTGATCATCGAGATTCACCTGCTCTTTCCGCAGAGTATGGCGCTGGGTGAGGCACATCGCCTAGCGACGCTCGTGGAAGAGCGCCTAACGGTCGATCTGGCCATGCCTGCGGAGGTGACCACGCACCTGGAATCGCTGGAAGACCATTCCGAGGTGCACCATGCGGTGCACTACACGGGAAGGCCGGACTAACCTCCGGTTCGAACCGCTAGAGAGGATTTGTCCCCAGGCTCTTAGCGACGGCGCATTCCGATCCAGGCGGCAAGACAGCCGGCAACGACTCCGGCAGCGAAGACGATGCCGACCGCTTCCACCGGATTCTGCTTCACGGCTCTCTTTGCGTCGTCAAGAGTATCCTCTGCAAACTCGCGTCCCTGCCGTGCCGTTCGAAGCGCAGAACGCACTCCATCGTCCACGGCATCCTTCACCATCGACTTGATCTTCGCTACCTCGCGAAGTAAATCTTCCACGGTTGCCTGTTTCTCCAGCAGTTCAATCCCCATAGCTGATCTCCTTATGCCTTGCTCGAACCGCGGTCCGCATTGCACCGCGGTATTCGGCGTATCTGTATCGCCTGTTTGATGCGACCTGTGCGGTGATCGTTGCTCGGTCAGGTCGAGGCGTACGGACTTCGGGCAGTTGGGCCGGTTCCGGGCAGCAGGCGTTTTCCGGTTCGTCGGGCGACCAGCGCCTTTTGTCGGACGATTTTGCCCTTCGTCGGAAAAGCAGCGCCCGGCCTTTCGATCCTGGATAACGTTCAAGGTGACACCAACACTTTGAAAGGGATCGGATCCGATGGATGACACACTCGTTCAAGTCGAAGAGGTCACACGCACGTTCCCGCTGGACCACAGCGAGGTGACGGCGCTCGACCACAGCAATCTCCGGGTTTCTGCCGGTGAGTTTCTGGCGATTGCCGGGCCAAGCGGCAGCGGCAAATCGACGCTCCTTAATCTGATCGGCTGCATCGACAAGCCGACCTCCGGGCGCATCGCGATCGACGGCGTGGATACGTCGCAACTGAACGCGGCGCGCATGACGACGCTGCGGCGCGAGAAGATCGGCTTCGTTTTTCAGACCTTCAACCTGATTCCGGTCTTTACCGCGGCAGAGAATGTGGAGTTTCCGCTTCTGGTGCAAGGGCTGAGCGCGAACGAGCGGAAGGCGCGTGTTCAGGAGGCGCTCGAGAGTGTCGGACTGACGGCGCGTGCGCATCATCGGCCCGATCTGCTCTCGGGCGGCGAGCGCCAACGAGTTGCAGTCGCCCGAGCGATTGTAGGCAGGCCGGCATTGGTGCTGGCGGATGAGCCGACGGCTAATCTCGACACGCGCAATGCGACGCAACTCATCGACCTGATGCGCGACCTGAACGGCCGCCTCGGGCTCACGTTCATTTTTTCGACACACGACCAGCGCCTGCTGGAGCACACGCCGCGCATTGTCCGGTTGACCGACGGGCGAGTGGTTTCAGACAGCCAGTTGGAAGGAGCCAGTCATGGGCAAGTTCTTGCTGCTTGCGTTTCGTAACGTCTTTCGCAATCGCCGCCGCACGGTGATGACGCTGCTGATGGTGGGGGGCGGCGTAGCCGGGCTGCTGCTCGTCGGCGGATTCTTCGCCTTCATGTTTCGCGGACTACGCGAGAGCACCATTCGCACCGGGCTGGGCCATATCCAGATCTTTACTGCCGAGCATTTCCAGCGCGATGAGGTGCATGTGCTCGACACGGGCATCAGCAACTGGCAGCGTGTGGCGGCATCGGTTCGTGCCGGCGAGCATGTGCGCGGGGTTGCGCCGAGGATCGAGTTCTACGGCATGTTGTCGAATGGCGTGAAGTCGTCGGTCTTTATGGGCAGCGCGGTCGAGCCCGATGTCGAGCGGGAGATGGGATTCAACCCGAGGATCGCGTCGGGCAGGGATCTGAGCACGAATGCGAATGGAGAAGTCGAGGCTCTAGTCGGTGTCGGCGTTGCGAAATCGATGAGCGTCAAGGTCGGTGACGGGTTGACCATCCTGGCCGTGACCGCGGATGGCGCGCTGAACGGGATCGATGTGCAGATCGTGGGCATCGTGAACACGGGGTTCAAGGATCTCGACGATCGCTTCTTGAGAGTCACCCTGCCTTCGGCGCAACGGTTGCTGCAGACCGATCGCGTGACGAACCTGGTGGTTGGACTCGATCAAACGGAGAACACGGACAAGGTGGCCGCGACGCTGATTCCCAAACTGGGCGGGCTCGGGCAACCAATGGCGATAAGAAAGTGGGTCGAGCTGGCGGCCTACTACAAGCAAGTGAGGACGCTGTTCAGCGGCATCTTCGTGTTCCTGGGAATCATTGTGTTCTTCATGGTGTTGATGGCCAGCGTGAACACGCTGCTGATGGCGATGTTCGAGCGGACCCGCGAGATCGGCACGATGCTGGCGATGGGTACGCCGCGCGCGTGGATCGTGGCGCTGTTCATGGTGGAGGCGACGCTCACTGGATTCTTTGGAGCGATCGTCGGCCTGATCGGCGGCAACCTGTTAGGAATGGCTCTAAACGCCTCCGGACTGCACCTGCCGCCACCCCCAGGAACCGATGTGCCCATGCTGTTCCGGGTTCTGCATGTGCCTGGCCTGATGATCGGCGCTTCACTGATGGTCGTCATCTCGCTCGCGCTTGCATCCATCCTGCCTGCGATCCGCGCATCGCGGCTGCAGATTGCGGAGGCCCTGGCCCATGTATAACGTGAATCGCATTCTTCGTTCATTCCTGCTTCTCTTTCTGCTGGCCTTTCTGATTACCTGGGTCGTTGTTTGCCATGCAGCTTCGGCGACTGCGCCCAACGCAGAGACAATCCTGAAGCAGTCCGATGCGTTTCGGAACGGCTGGCCCGCCTATGTGGTGCATGTGAAGATTACGGACTTCGAGGCTGGAAGGTCCGATGAGGAGCATCTCTACGAGGTCTCGCAGAAGGGCACGGACAAGACGTATGTCGAGTTCATGAGCCCGCGCGAGAAGGGCCGGCATCTGTTGATGGTCGGCGATGACATGTGGGTGTATCTGCCCGATACCAGCCGGCCGGTGCGGATTACACCACTTGAGCGGCTGACGGGGGATGCCTCGAACGGCGATGTGGCGCGCACCAATTACGCAGTGGACTACACGCCGGTGTATCTGCGCGACGAGAAGGTTGGCGCAGTCGAGTGTCGCGTGCTGGAGCTGACAGCGAAGCGCAAGGGCGCAACGTATCAACGGATTCTCTATTGGGTGCGGACCGAGGATGCACGGCCGGTGCGAGCGGAGTTCTATTTGACATCCGGCAAGCACATCAAGTCGGCGACATTCGATGAGTATGAGTCGTTCGGCGGCAAGTTGCTGCTGCACAAACTCACGCTCTATGACGAGATCCGGCACAACTCGCACAGTGTGCTCGAGTATTCGGGTGCCGCGCAGCGCGAGTTGCCGGACAAGCTCTTTTACCAAGGCCGCGCGGATCGGTTCTAGCCATGAGGAACTACGCGCTCATTTCGGCTGCTTTGATCGTCGCGAGTGCGTGCTGCGCGCAAGGGCAGGATGCATCGACGGATGAGGGCTCGTGGCGAACGCGCTACTCGGTGAGCGCGATCGACGATGCGACCTTTTACGGCGATTTACGCGAACGGCTGCCGACGGTTCTGAATCAGGTGCTGGTGGAGCCGTCATTCGGCGTGCGCTATCAACAGCGGTTCACATTCTCGACCAGCCTGATCGGAATCACGAGGTCGTACACGGACAATTCTTCTCAATTACGCGTGAAGGAAGCATATGCGGGCGTGTCGGCAGGCGACTTCGATTTCACCGCAGGCCGCAAGATGGTCCGTTGGGGGACGGGATATGCGTTTACTGCGGCTGGAGTGCTCGATCCGCTGCGCAACCCGACCGATCCGTCGGACCGGCTGAATGTGAATGAGGGCCGCGACATGGTGAAGGCAGACCTTGTGCACGGCCCGCACGCCTTGACGCTGGCCTGGTCTACCGCGGCGCTGGCACCCGCCAACACTGACCTGCACGGCACGACAGCGTTCCGGTATAACGTTCTGGTGCACGGATTCGACACTTCGCTGATCGCGGGGAACGACCGCGGCGGTGACTCGTTTGGCGGTGCCACGTTTACACGCGTGGTTGGGCAGGGGTGGGAGATTCATGGGGAGGGCCTGTGGCGCGAGCAGGCTGCGGTCCTGCTGGGCGCAAAGTGCACACTGCATTCCGGCGTGACGTTCATCGGCGAGTTTTTCACGCCGCCGAATATTCCGTATTACAGAGACATGAGTGTGTCACCCCTCGCAGGGCGGCAGCATTATGCGTTTTTCAATGTGAGCAAATCGCGAATGCGTGAGCGTCCGGGCTGGAAGGAGTGGGATCTGTCCGGTTCGATTGTGGCGAATCTCGACGACAGGAGCACCACGGGCGTTGTGGACGTGAATCGGTGGTTCGGCAATCACTTCTCGTCGTACTTGCACATGGAGATTCCCGAGGGGAGCAAGACATCGGACTACGGGGCCTCGCCCTACAGCACGGCGACGTCGATTGGAGTGCGATTCCAGTTATGAGCGAAAACCTGATCGGATCGCCCGCGGCTCCTTCCGAGACACACGGAAGCTTCTTCGGCTCGGCGAAAGCTTTCCTGAAGGGGATCTGGTTCGTTCCCGTGCTCGCCGTTCTGGTCGTCGTGCTCCTTCTGGTTTTCAAACATACACGGTTCTCTGAAATTGGCCGCCATTTTTTCGCGTCGCTTGTTTATTCGGCATGTATTGGCATTCCTTCTACGTTCCTGATGAACTGGCTCGGCCTCCGATTTGCAGGACGTTTCCCTCGGCTCATCGTGCTCATGAATGTAGCTGCGCTGATTGTTACGGCCACGGCGGGCACATTGGCCGGGGGAATTGTCTTTCAGATCGTCGGCCTCATACCACGCTGGGAATTCTGGATCGAATTCTGGACGTCTTACCCCATTGCGCTGCTCGTGACCCTGATCTTCGGGCTCAGCATCACATCGTTTGAAACCATGAGGCACAGGCTGCAGAGGGCGACTCTGGAACTGCGCACGCGGCAGGTGGAGCAGGAGCGGGCCAACAAACTGCTGGTCGAAGCCCGTCTCTCGTCGCTTGAATCGCGGATTCATCCGCACTTTTTGTTCAACACGCTGAATTCGATTGCATCGATGATCCCATCCGATCCCAAGCGGGCGGAAGATACGGTCGGCAAACTGGCGTCACTGCTGCGCTTTTCGCTCAACGCCAATCACAGCAGCCTTGTGCCGCTGGAGCAGGAGATCAAGGTGGTGAGGGACTACCTCGAGATCGAGGCGACACGGTTCGGGCCGCGGCTTCGCTACTCGATCGGCGTGCCGGAGTCTTTGAAGCAGGTGAAGGTGCCGCCGCTGGCGCTACAGTCGCTTGTAGAGAACAGCGTGAAGCACGTGGCGGCGCAGCGCAGCGAGGGTGCGACGATTCAGATTGTTGGTGTGAAGGCGAATGACCGGATCCAGCTGTCGGTGATCGACGACGGGCCGGGTTTTTCGCTGGCTTCGATCTCGTCGGAGCACGGGCTTGGAAATCTCTCCGCAAGACTGCAGCTCTTGTTCGACGACGCAGGCCAACTGGATGTGACACGCGAAGACGAGAAGACGGTTGCGCGGATTTCGTTTCCCGCGGAGGTGTAGAGGGCATGGAGACCGCTGCGCTGTGCGCGTATCTGGTGGACGACGAATCGCTGGCACTCGAACGGCTGGAGCGGTTGCTGGGAGAGTTTTCGGAGCTGTTGATTGCCGGAAAGGCCTCCGATCCGGCGCGCGCAGTGGAGTTCCTCAACAGCGCCGAGGGAGCGAGAATCGATGTGCTCTTCCTCGACATTCAGATGCCGGGAATGAATGGGTTTGAGCTGTTGTCGCGGTTGACGCGGCAGCCGTTTGTGATCTTCACAACGGCCTACGATCAGCACGCGCTACGGGCGTTCGAAGCCAACACGATCGACTATCTCTTGAAGCCGATCGAGACCGAGCAACTGCAACGGGCCCTGGGTAAGCTTGGAAAACTGCGGCCGGTTGCGAATCCGGAGTGGCAGCAGAGTCCCGATCTGCCGGGTATGTTGCGCAACCTGGCGGTATCGCTGCAGCGCGGGCAGACGGGCTATCCGCATCGAATTGCGTCGAGGGTCGGGGAGCGCATTTCCTTTCTCGTGCTGGACGATGTGTCGCACTTCATCGCACAGGACAAGCTGACCTACGCCGTTACGAACGGGCGCAGCCATTGTGTGGATCAGACGATTACCGATCTGGAGCGAAGGCTCGATCCGGCCAAGTTTCTGCGCATCCATCGCGGCGCGCTGGTGAATGTGGACTGGGTTCACGAGGTCAATTCGTGGTTTGCGGGCAAGGTGGTGCTGACACTGAAGGATGGGCAGCACACACACCTTACGGTGGCGCGGGATCGCGTGCGAAGCGTGAAGGAGCGGCTGGGGATTTAACCCGGTTGAGGTTCGTGCTCTCCACGTCTCAGAAACAGGACCCTTCGACTCCGTTCAGGGCGGCTCCGAGCATCCATTTTCGTGCTGGTTGATCCATCGCGAAAGGCGACCGATCTAGCCGCCCATGAACAAGCCGCCATTCACATCGAGAACGTGGCCGGTGATGTAGGCGGCCGCATCGGAGGCGAGAAACGCGACAGACTGGGCGATTTCAGCGTCAGTGCCGGCGCGCCCGAGTGGAATCTGCACCATCATTACGTCGCGCTGTTTTTGATCGAGCACGGCGGTCATGGGCGTTTCAATGTAGCCGGGGGCAACGGCGTTCACGGTGACGTTGCGCGAGGCTACTTCGCGGGCCAGCGAACGAGTGAAGCCGATGAGTCCAGCCTTTGAGGAAGCATAGTTGACCTGACCGGCCTGCCCGGTGCGGCCAACAACGCTGGTGATGTTGATGACGCGGCCCCAGCGATTGCGCAGCATGGCGGGGAGAAGGGCTTGCGTCAGGAGAAACGTTCCGGTGAGGTTAGTCGAGAGCACGTCATCCCAGTCGGCGCGCTTCATGCGCATCATGAGGCCATCGCGGGTAATGCCGGCGTTGTTGACGAGGATTTCGACTTTGCCGTATCGGTCTAGGATCGCTTTGGCACCGGCCTTGATGGATTCTTCGCTGGCGACGTCGAGTGCGAATGCCGCAGCCTGACCGCCTGCCGCAGCGATCTCGGCAGTCACCTCGGCAAGTTTCGCTTCGTTGCGAGCAGCGAGCGCTACGGTCGCTCCGGCCTTGGCCAATTCGAGCGCACAGGCGCGTCCAATGCCCTGGCTGGCTCCCGTGACCAGCGCAATTCTTCCCTGTAGATCCGCCATCAACCCTTCCTTCTTCAACCCGAGCAAATCAGGAGCAGGCTGCGCCGTCCCGAAGGACATTATAGGGATCGAACGTGCCGGATGGACTGAGTTGAGGATGTACCGGCTGCGTCAGGACGAGGGAATAGCCTGGGCGGGAATGCGCTGACGGCGGCGGGCGGGCGCGGCGAGTTCCGGCGGCCAAACGTAAACCGCCAGCCGGCGAGAGTAGTGAAGTACCGGCTCCTGATCCTGGACGACAACGCCGATGGAGGCGGGCAGGTCGTTGTGCTCGATATCGGCCGCGGCGTCCTCAAGCGGCCAGGGGACGTGGTGCACGTTGGCGCGGATGAGTTCGCCGTCGGCATTCCTGGTGAAGAGACAATAGCGCTCCGTCAGGAAGTATTCGAGCGTCCCGCTGCGGTTTTCGGCCAGCTTGCGGGTCGGCCCGAGTCCCCGATAACGGGCTTTGAAGAGGACTGGTTTACCGGAAAAGCGCCTTCGGCTGTAGAAACCAAATTCGCGTTCGGCGATCGATTGGATGCGCATCTCTGACCAGTAGTAGGGCAGATGGTAGTAACTGCGCGCTGCCAGGACAGCCAGCGGGTTGGCGCAATCGAGCGAGAAGAAGTAGACGCCGGGCGTCCCTGTGCGATGGTCGCGTACATAGGTGCGGAGGTTTAGTTCGGGGAAGCTGCGTGTACCAAAGATAGAGGGCAGGCCGCGCACTTTGATGCGGTCCATCCAGAAAGGAACGACGCCGATCCATGCCGAGCCTTCAAATGTGTCGAGGTGTAGGCCTTCGGGAAGGAGCCCGGCGATCTGGGCGGGATGCGTCCGCCAGTGGGCGAAGAGGAGGTCGTTCCAGCGCTGTGTCATTGCCCAGCGACCGGGGGGCAATGGCCGAGGCCGCTGCGACGTGCGCACCTTGATCTCCCGCATGGCCGCTGCTCCTGCTTCATTGGACGTGGCCACCGTGGATCGGGATGCACAGATATACGCGCGCCCAATGAGGCCTTTCAGTTTGATGGGAGGGGAGCCAAACCGTCAAGCGGCTTCTTCAAAAAATTTGCGCCGCTACAACGGGTGTGCGTCCTCATCCCCGGACCCGCCTCATGCCGTATTCTGGTCGCGAGAACGTCGAATGTCCAATGAATCTTTTCCCCCCACCGAAGCGCGCAACCAAACCGAAGTTTTCGCCGTTCACGGCGCCGATCCTGAGGTTTTGGCCTATGCCATGGCGAAATACTCCCGGTCTGCTCTTTCAATGCGCGAGTCGCTGACTGAGATCAGCGCGCAGAGAGCCGAACAGTTTCTCAACACCTTCTATTTTCAGTATGGCCACAGGTCTATCGCCGATCTGGCGCACATTGCTTTTGCCGTCGAGCGCCTGAGCCTTCTGGCGGCCATCGTGCTGGTGGACGAGCAGCGCTGGGATGGGCAAGAGCGCTCGACCCGCTATCAGAATTTTCTGAAATCGGGCTGGTATTTTCCGGAATTCGGCGCGGATTCGGGGTCGGCGCATCTGTACGCTGAGACGGTCCAGAATCTGTTCGCGGCGTATCAGAGGACAACCGCGGCTGTCCAGGAGGCGCTGCGCAAGCGTGTCGCCCGGCCGGAAACCATGAAGCCGGACGCCTACGAGCGGACGCTGAAGGCGCGGACGTTCGATGTTGCGCGCTACCTGCTGCCGCTGGCGACCAACACGTCGCTGGGGCAGATTGTGAACGCGCGGACGCTGGAGACCCAGGTTTCGAGGCTCCTGTCGCATCCGATGGCCGAGGTGCGCGACCTGGGGCAAAGGTTGCGGGATGCCGCGACGGGACCGGCATGGAACGTGAACGCGCAGGCGGGCGCGGCGTTTGTGGAGAAGCTTGCAGGGCAGCCGGATCTGGCGGCGGAGGCAGCGAACCTGCTGACGCGTGAGACGCGCACTGCGCCGACGCTGGTGAAGTACGCCGAGCCGAATTCGTATCTCATGGAGACCCGGAAGGAACTGGAGCAGGCAGCAAGCGAACTATTGCAAGGTGTAGCGCCCGCACTTGCACCGGTGGTCGACCTGGTGGAGCGGACCGAGACGCTCGAAGTGGAATTGGCGGCGACGCTGCTCTACTGGGGCAGCGATCATCCCTATCGCCAGGTGCGGGACATCGTGGCGAGTCTGCCCGAGAGCCGCATCACGGAAATGATCGAGCTGGGTCTGCGGCATCGTGGACGGCATGATGAAGCGCTGCGGGTTTTCCATTGCGGCGCTGCGTTGCGCTTCGACATTCTGATGGACATCGGCGGATTCCGCGATATGCATAGGCACCGTCGCTGCGTGCAGATCAAGCAGGGATTCACGGCGGCGCATGGCTACGAGACGCCCGTGGTGGGCGACCTGGGCGCGGACGTGAACCTGCTAGCCGAGGCGGGCGCGCTCGAAGACTACAAGGCTGCGGCCGATGCTGCGTTGAGTGCGAGCGCGAAGATTGCCGCGGGTTCGGCGCCTGAGGCTGAGATGTCGGCGCTGTATGTGCTGCCACTTGCAACGCGCGTGCGATGCCTGTTCAAGATGGACTTTGCCGAAGCGCAGTACATCAGCGAACTGCGATCGGCGCCCGCGGGGCACTTCAGCTACCGGCGCGTGGCGTGGGAGATGTTTCTGGCTATGCAGCGGCAGTATCCAACGCTGGCGAAGCATATTCGCGTAACAGACTTCACGCAGCCGATCGATCTGTTGCAGCGGTAAGCGAGGCTCAAGTCTCGGCCGGTGTTTCTTCGGCGAGCGGTTCCGCGGCCCCGCGCAGTGCTGCCGACGTGAGCTGGTCGGCGTGGCGCAGATCGGGGAAGAGCACCGTCCACAGGCCAGCCACCGCAAGTGAGCCAATTCCGCCGTAAATGGTCGCCCGGACAGCGCCCCACCATTGCGCCGTGAGGCCGCTTTCGAATTCTCCTAATTCATTCGACGCTCCGATAAAGAGCGAGTTCACGGCGCTGACGCGGCCCCGCATCTCGGGCGGCGTTGCAAGTTGTAGGAGAGACCCGCGAATGATGACGCTGATGGTATCGGCTGCGCCGCTGATGGCCAGAGCCGCCAGAGAGAGCCACAGGTTGCGCGAGAGGCCGAAGATGAACGTGGCCGCGCCGAAGATGGCGACACAGATAAATAGACGTTTGCCGGCGCCGCGGCTGAGGGGAAAGCGCGCCATGACCAGCGACATCGTGAGCGCGCCGACGGCCGGTGCTGCACGCAACATGCCGAGTCCGCGCGGACCGGTATGCAGGATTTCACTGGCGAAGATAGGCATGAGCGCGACCGCGCCGCCGAGCAGTACGACAAAGAGATCAAGCGAGAACGAGCCGAGCAGAAGGCGCCTGCTCCAGACGTAGCGAAAGCCGGCGAGGATCACATGCAGTGAAACCGCGCGGTGTTCCATGCGGCCCGGGCGCACATGCAGGATGCCGACCAGCACGAGGAACCACACGATGCTCACGAGAGTGAACAGATAGACGATGCCTGCGCCATCCAGGCGCGTGTCTGGTATCCAACGGGCGAGCGGCAGCGTGAAGAGCAGACCACCGAGCGCGGGGCCGGTGATATTAGAGAACTGCCAGATAGCGCCGCCCCAGGTGACAGCGTTGACAAAGTGCGTCTCCGGAACGAGATGGGGGATGAGGGCAGAGCTTGCCGGCCCGGAGAAGGCACGACCCATGCCGATGAGGAAGAGGACGGCGTAGATGGGGTAGACGTTGGGTACTCCGTTCCGCGCAAACATCAGCAGCGCGAGGGTGCAGAGGACCTGTAGCGCATAGCAGGTGAGGACCACACGACGGCGATCGAAGCGATCAGCCATGTGGCCGGCGGGCAGAAGAAAGAGGAGCCCTGGAAGGAAGAGCGCTAGTCCGGTGTAGCCGAGATCGATGGCGCGATGGGTGATGGAGTACACCTGCCAGGCCACGGCGACGGACTGCGCCTCGGCGCCGAGAATGACGCCGGCGCGTGCCATCTGGTACAAGCGGAAGTCGCGATATGCGAAGGCTTCGAGCCCTCGTTTGGGGCTTCGTTGAGAAGGTTGTGCGGGAGGGGAATCCACGGCTGCTTCTAGGGTATCGTGCCGCGGGTGTTGCACGCGATCCATGCAGGCCCATGCGGGTGTTGAATGAAGACGCTCCGGTATCCTGAGGCTTGCAGACTCTTACGCAGGAACGCACTGTGCCCGGCAGGCGGGCTGCTGCCGCTGTGGCGCTGTGCGGCGTTTGCGCCTTCCTCGAACTCTATTGCACCCAGCCGCTGCTGCCGATGCTGGCGAAGATCTTCCATGCCTCGAAAACCGGCGTGGGGATGACAGTTTCAGCGGCGACTCTTGGAGTCGCAATCTCTGCGCCGATTTTCGGTGCGCTTACGGAGCGGCTTCCACGCAAACGGGTGATCGTGGCATCGCTGGTGGGGATCTCGGCGCCGACGCTACTCGCTGCAACATCGACATCGCTTGCGCAACTGGTGTTCTGGCGATTCTTGCAGGGCATTACAGTCCCCGGCGTAATTGCGGTGCTGGTGACCTATATCGGTGAAGAGTGGCCTCCGGATCGCATCCCGCTGATCATGAGTTTTTATGTGAGTGGGACAGCGCTGGGCGGTTTTTGTGGCCGGCTCTCGGCGGGCTTGCTGGCGGAGTGGTTCAACTGGCGCGTGAGTTTTCTCGTGCTTGGCACGGCGGCGCTGCTTGGGGCAAGTGGTGTAGCTCTCTGGCTGCCGAAGGGCAGTCAACGCGCGCCGAGTCCCAAACGCCTGGACACGCTGCCCTCGTTCCCGTATCAAGTGCAGGGATTGTTTCGCATTCGGAGACTGGTCGCGACGTTTGCAGTGGGGTTCAACGTTCTCTTCTCGCTTGTTGGCGTGTTTACGTGGATCACGTTTTATCTTGCCGCGGCGCCCTTTCATTTATCGACCACGGGGTTGAGTTCGTTGTTCTTCGTGTATCTGGTGGGGTTGGTGGTGACACCAGCGGCAGGACTGCTGATTACGCGCGTGGGCCTGCGCGCCGGAATAGGTGGGGCCATCGGGTGTTCGATTGCAGGTGTGTTGCTCACGCTGGCGCACGCGCTGCCGGTCGTGATCGTGGGCCTGGCGATGCTATCGAGCGGAGTCTTTATTGCGCAGACGGCTTCGCAGAGTCATCTCCGCGTGGCAGCGCCGGCCGGAGCAAAGGTGACGGCGGCGGGACTCTATATCACGTGCTACTACCTGGGTGGCACGGCGGCAGGCGTGGTGCCGGGAATCTTCTGGGCCTTGGGCAAATGGCCGGCATGCGTAGGCTTTATCGTAGCCATGCAGTTATTCGCACTGGCGGTGGCTCTGATGGGATGGCGAGCGGCCGAGACGGCTTAGCTCGCGGCGTGAAATCCTGCACCCCAAAGCGCGCTCCTGGAATCTAAGGGGAGGTATGCTTGGAAATGTAAGCTGGAGTTGTTCCCCCAAGGCCCTGCGCCTTCCCCAACTGCGATACGCCCGAACCGACTGAGGACCCCGAACCGACTAAAGACAAGGTGACCCTTTGGCCGATCCGCAATCCGTGACCACAACTGGAAACTCGACGACGGTCGTCAATCCAAATCCGCAGCCCGACGCGCAATGGAAGCCCCGCGTGAATCCGTGGCTGATCGCGGCGACGGTGGCTCTGGCGGCGTTCATGGAGGTGCTCGACACGTCGATTGCCAACGTGGCCCTGCCTCACATCGCCGGTTCGCTTGGCGCCTCGACCGACGAAGGCACCTGGGTTCTCACCAGCTATCTTGTCTCCAACGCCATCGTTCTCCCGCTCGGCGGATGGGCCTCCAGCGTGCTCGGCCGCCGCAACTTCTTCGTCGTTTGCATCATCATCTTCACTGTCTCCAGCTTCCTCTGCGGCGCAGCGCTCTCGTTGCCTATGCTGCTGCTCTTCCGCATCATTCAGGGAGCAGGCGGCGGCGGCTTGCAGCCCATGGCCCAGGCCATCATGGCCGACTCGTTTGAGCCCCACAAGCGTGGCCAGGCCTTCGCCCTGTACGGCCTCGTCGCCGTCCTCGCTCCGTCCATCGGCCCCACGCTGGGCGGTTGGATCACCGACAACTTCTCCTGGCGTTGGATCTTCTACATCAACATTCCGGTCGGCGTCATCGCCTTCTTTCTGGTCACGCGGCTCGTCGAAGATCCGCCCTGGATCAAGCCCGACCGTTCCCGCCTGTTCAACATGGACTACGTTGGCCTCGGTTTTCTCACCGTCGCGATGGGCGGCATGCAGATCATGCTCGATAAGGGCGAGGAGAATGACTGGTTCTCCTCCAACTTCATCCGCTTTTTCGGATTCCTCTTTATCTCCGGCATGATCGGCCTCGTGGTGTGGGAGTGGCGGCAGAAAGACCCACTCATTAACCTGACGGTCTTCCGCTTCAAAAACTTCGCCATCTGTTGCTTCCTCATGATGCTGGTGGGCGGCGTGCTCAACGCCAACACCGTACTGCAGCCCCAGTTCATGCAGCAACTCCTCGGGTGGACCGCCACCACGGCCGGTCTCGCCCTCACTGCGGGCGGCTTCACGCTGGTCATCGTCATGCCGTTTGCCGGGTTTGCCACAAGTAAGGTTTCCGCACGTTACCTTACGGCTCTCGGCTTCCTCCTGTTCATCATCACTTTCCGCATCGCGGCCGATGTCACAACACTGAACATGACCTTTTCACAGGCCTCCTGGCTGCGCGTCGTTCAGATGATCCCGCTCCCTTTCTGTTTCATCTCCATCACCACCGCGGCTTATGTAGGCATGCCGAAGGAAGACTCGAATCAGGTCGCAGGCCTCATCAACTTCGCCCGCAACATCGGTGGCAGCATTCTCATCGCCGTCACCAACGCGCAGGTCACCAACCGCACTCTGTGGCACCAGCAGCACCTGCAAGGCGCGATGGTTCCGGGAACCATCGCCTATCAGCAGCATGTCGGCACGTTGACAGGCTTCTTCAACGGCCACTTCGGCGGATCGAACGGCGCGGGGCTTGCCATGGCGAACATCTACAACCAGCTCAACCAGCAGGCACAGATGCAGGGCTATCAGGACGTCTACATGGAGCTGTCTTACATGTCCATCTTTCTGGTTTTCCTCGCGTTCCTGTTGAGCAAGAACAGGCCGGGGCAGGGAGCGGGCAGCGCTGCGATGCACTGAGCCAGCGCTATAGGACTTGCAGAAGCTGTCTGAGAGTGGGTGCAGGCAACTTCGACCGCTCGACCAGTTCTTTCAATTCTCGCGCCAGTTGCATCATCTCGTCCGGCGCCTGCGAGCAATGCCATCCGGCGCCGATCTCGCCAATTCTCGATGAGAGCAGCTTTCGAAACAACGCGATCACTGCAAAGCGGGGAAGGAGCACGAGCGCGAGCGTTTTACTTGGAACGATGCGTCGGCCTACGGTGCGGAGCACCTGCATCGCCTCGCGCAACGCACTGACCAGAGTTCGAAGGTCCTCTCTCGAACGAGCCAAAGCGTAGGTGTCGCATCCATGCTTGAGGATGAGCAATGCAAGTGGGGCAACCATCGCAGCATGTGTCTGGAGCCAGTCTGGCATCGCTGTACTTGGCGTCGCCCGCAAGCCCGCAGTTCGCAGAATCTCGATGAGTCGCTTGAGCCGTGCAGTCTTCGCACCATCCACTTCTCCGAAAGGTGCGACTGCTCGCTTTGGCCTGATCGCTCGAATCAGGCTACCCTCGCGCCTGCCCCCGGCAAACGCAAAACCCAGCAAGACTCTTTGCTTGCCGAGAGCGGCGACCCATCCCTCCGGCCCCAGCGCCGTGTTGACCATGAAGACGATCGAAGGCGACCGATTTTGCGCGAGTACCGGCAAAAGATCCTTCACCTGATTGTTGCGGACGATCACGAAAATGTAGTCGTAGAGATCGTCGCTCTCGAGCTTGCCGATCACGGGGACCATTGTCGTAGTCCGCGTGTTGCCGATCGGGTCCTCGATCTCGATGCCTGTATTCCGCAGTTCTTCAAGCCGCTGGCCACGCGCCAGGATCGTGACATCGAAGCCGGCATTGTGGAGGCCTGCGGCGCAAACCGATCCATTTACGCCGGCGCCGACGACGAGGAGCCGCGTCTTCTCATCGCTCATGCCGCATCCCTTTCAGATTGAAGTTGGAGGGCCAGAACGCGCCCTCGGGGAGTGTACTCCCGGCGAGTCTTCGCTTCTGTGATGTGCTTGAATTGCTTCGGATGCCCTCTGTTATGTTGATCAAAGCGAGGGAACATGAGCGAGATCCTGCCCGATCTGACCCGCACGGCCGTCCTCAGCATGGACCTTCAAACCGCAATTGTCTCGATCTATGCGAAGAGCCAACCGGACTTTCTTCCCCGCGTGACCGGCGTGCTGAGTGCGGCTAGAGAACGCTCAATCTCTGTGATTCATGTGCAGGTGGGCTTTCGAGCCGGATTTCCCGAGGTCAGCGAGCGCAACCAGCTCTTCGGCGCAATCAAGACAAATCGGCAGTGGCAACAGGTCTTTCAGGGACCGGCGGGCGCGATTCATCCAGAGGTTGCACGTCGTGACTAAGCATCGCGTGAATGCGTTTCACGGAACCGATCTCGCCATGATCCTGCGCGCGAAGGAGATCGACACGTTGATTCTGTTTGGTATCGCAACCAGCGGCGTCGTGCTCTCCACGCTGCTCGAAGCCAGCGACGCCGACTACCGCGTCCTGGTTGTGAAGGATTGCTGCATCGATACCGATCTTCACCTGCACGCATGTCTCATCGAAAAGCTCTTTCCGCGACGCGCAACGATGCTGTCGGCAGACGAGCTTCGCGATGCGCTGAAACCGCACTGACCCCATTTCAAACCTTTAATCTGTAGAGGTTTTTCCTGCGGAGGGCTTTGGGATTCCCAGCGACAGTCCTGCGTCGCTGGGTCATCCGTCGCTGCGTGCAGATTGGGGAGGGCTATGGGATGGGTCCGAAAAATATTCGAGAAGCGAAAGCGCCAGGAACCTTGCGGTCCCTGGCGCTCTCTGGGGTGTCCTGAAGCTTATTGGATCATGCACCGTCCCAATCAGTCTTCCGATGCGGAGTCCAGGTTGCCCCAGGCTCTGCGTCTTCCGGCTCAACCTGTAACACGTCTCCGGGTCACCCCGTACTACGCGCCCATTGGCTGGGTCGGCGATCGCGTTTTCGAGTTACCCCGAAGCGCAATCCTTTGACTGTTGCCGGCGACGGATCTCCGAGGCGACTCGAATTTCGCGTCCTTCAGCGCCGCTGGTTGCGAACCCCCGAGTTGCCCCGGATCTTCGCGTTTCCTGCTGCGCCTCTCGATGCTCGCTGCAGGTTGCCCCGCGCGCTGCACCTTCCGGCTTCACCGGCGATCGATCCTCGAGGCGAGTCGAGGTTCGCATCCTTCGGCGGTGCCGATTGATCGTTTCCGGGTTGCCCCGTACTGCGATCCTTCGGTATCGCCGACGACCAGGTTCCGGGTTGCCCCAGAACCTGTATCCTCCGGCACCAGCTGATGAATCTCACCGAGTCTCCCCGGTTTGCTCACCCTCCGGCTTCGCCAGAGAGAATCTCCGGGTCACCCCGAAGCTTCTTGATTCTCTGGCTCCTCCGACTGACCTGGCCCCATATCGCCATGGCGCTTCGGTCCTTCAGTGGTGCCGATGAACTGAGTTCCGGTTCGCCCCGGGACTCTGTTCCTCGGCTTTGGCCGCCTCTGTTCCTCGGGTCTCCCCGATTCGCATCAACGGCTGGGTCGATGATGAACCCTAGCTGTCCTCGAACTTTGCATCCTCGACTTGCGCCGCGGATGAATCTTCGTGTCCAATCAGGTTTCGCACTTCCTGCCTGACGTTCGATGCCTTCTTAATCTCTTCCGTTCCCTGCTGCCAGCTTGCGCCGACTGCAAAGCGCGTCCTCAATCAATCCGCATCTCCTGCCGGGCTTGAACTGCTGTCCAACTCCCTACAGGGTCACCAACTGAAAGAGACATTAGGACTGTTCGATCTGTGGAAGCAAGTGTAAATCTCCGGTTAATTTGTGGATATCACCAGGGGTAGTGCATTCAGCAAATAAAGCGAGTTTATTGCCCTGGAATTGCACGAAATACGCAGCAATTGTGAAGTTTTCGCGCGATGCCCAGACCGAAAATCGCGCGAATTCTTTGTGTGCGCTCTCGCTAGAGCGTGACGATCTTCGCTTCGAGCAGCGCCTCGATCGTTCCCAGAGCTTCGAGCACTTTGCCAGAGACCGGCGGATCTACCTGCACAACGGCCAATGCCTTGACGGGCGGCGTGCCCGCACGTTCGCGGCCGAGCGCGAAGTTGGCAATGTTGACGCCCTGCTCGCCGAGAATGGTGCCGATGCGTCCGATGACCCCGGGCACGTCGAGGTTGCGGCAGACGAGCAACGTCCCTTCGAGAGGGGCTTCGATATCGATGCCGTCGAACTCGAGAAGGCGCGGTTGCTCGCCGTGAATCACGGTGGCGGTGGCGTGGCTGTGGCCCCAGGGACCATGCAGTTCGATGGCGAGTAGGGTTGCAGCTCCGCCGCGCGGGGTCTCCTGCTTGTCTTCGTGGACGCGGATGCCGTGCTCCTGGGCGACGGCTGCAGCATTGATGCGGTTGACGTTTTCCGAGCCCTGCAGCAGACTTTCGATGGCCGCGTTGCGAACGAGGTCGGTTTTCGCGTCGACAAGCGCGCCGCCGTAAATGAGATGGATGGATTCGATGCCGCTCTTGCCGGTCTGGGCAAGGAAGGAGCCGAGGCGGCCGGCAAGGTCGATGTAGGGGGCCAGCTTAACGTACTCTTCGTGGCTGAGCGAGGGCAGGTTGACGGCGTTTTGCACGACGCCGAGCTTGAGATACTCGCGGACCTGCATGGCGATCTGGATGCCGACAGCTTCCTGCGCTTCCGCGGTCGACCCGGCGATGTGCGGTGTGAGGATGACATCGTCGAATTCGGCGTAGGGCCTGTTTTTCGGTGGCTCTTCAGTGAAGACATCGAGAGCGGCGCCGGCAACCTGACCGGACTTAAGGGCTGCGACGAGTGCGCCGTCATCCACGAGCTCGCCGCGTGCGCAGTTGATGATGCGGGCGCCCCTCTTCATTGTCGCCAGGGTCTTGGCGTTGACGATGCCCTGCGTCTGCGGTGTCAGGCCGACATGGAGGGTGAGATAGTCCGCCTTGGCAAAGTGTTCTTCCAGCGAGACAAGAGCGATATTGTTTTCGCGGGCGACGGCGGCGGAGACAAACGGATCGCTGCCGACGATCTCGAGCCCGAAGCCACGGGCGCGTTTGGCTACTTCAAGCCCCACACGGCCGAGGCCGAGGATGCCGAGCGTCTTGCCGCGCAGCTCCGCGCCCTGTAAAGATTTCTTCTCCCACTTGCCGGCGTGCATGGTTGAGTTCGCTGTAGGAAGCTTGCGCGCGAGCGCGAGCATCAGGCCGATGGTGAGTTCGGCGACGGCGACGGCGTTGGCGCCGGGCGTATTCATCACCACGATTCCGCGGCGCGTGGCAGCATCGGCGTCGATGTTGTCGACACCCACGCCGGCACGGCCGATGACGCGCAGCTTCGGCGCCTTCTCCATCAGCGCGTCGTCGACCTGGACGGCCGAGCGGACGACCAATGCGTCGGCGTCGGCAAGCGCGGCGGAAAGGCCGTCCGGCAATTTGTCGTGGCTCAGCACTTCCCAACCGGGTTCGGCCGCAAACACGGCCAGCGTTGCAGGAGAGACTTTTTCGGCCAGAACAATCTTCATCGTGTTCCCCTTCACTTGCTGCTCGGATTCGTATTCGTCGAAGCGGATATTGTGCTGTTCGCAGAAGAGCTCGAACATGCGCACCACGGCTGCATGCGGCTTGCCTTCGCCACGTTCGTACTTCGTGAGGGAGTTGGGGTGCACCCCCAGCTTTTCGGCCATCTGGTACTGGAAGAGATCGAGCTGCCGGCGTGCGATCAGCAGCTTTTCTCCGAAGCTAAGCTCCGCCATTCGCGTTATCCTTTGGCCGCGTCCGCGTAGACCTTCTGCGCGGCGGCAACGGCCTTTCCGTACTCGACCGGCAGGCCAAGCGTGTCCTTGGCGATATGCTCCATCGCGCCAAGCAGAGCCACGGTGTCGAGATAGTCGAAGAAGCCGAGATGCGCGACGCGGAAGATCTTCCCCTGCATCTCGCCCTGGCCATTGGCGGTGACGAGCGAAAACTTCGCCTTCAGGGCCTTGACTACATCGCCGGAGTTCATGCCCTCGGGTACTGCGACGGCAGTCGCGGCAGCAGCGGGAGCGCTGGGAGCGAAGAGCGTGAAGCCCAGAGCGGTAAGACCGGCTCGGGTAGCAGCAGCGTTGAGCTGTGCGTTGTCAATAAGCGCGATGCGGCCCTTCTCGAGATCGCCGCCCGCCTGGCTGGCAATGTAGTCGAGTGCGGCGCCTAGACCGGCCACCAGCGCGACCGCAGGCGTATAGGCGCTCTCGCCCTTCACGGCGTTCTTGCGCTCCTTGCGCAGGTCGAAGTAGTAGCGGGGATTTTTCGAGGCGTCCATCGCCTTCCACGCCTTCTCGCTCACGCTGAGGTAGGCGAGACCCGGCGGAATCATCACTGCTTTTTGGGATCCGCCGATCAAGACATCGATGCCCCAGCCGTCGACGTCGAAATGCGTCGTGCCCAGGCCGGTGATGCCGTCGACCACAAGAATTGTTTCGGGCGCGACTTCCTTGATCATCTTGGCAATCGCTTCGACGTCGTGGCGAACACAGGTCGAGGTCTCTGTGGACTGCATATAGACAGCCTTGTGCTCGGGCTTGAGAGCGGCGCGGATGTCCTCGAGTTTGAAGGTCTCGCCGTAGGGTGCCTTCACCACATCGGCCACGCAGCCGAAGGCCTTCGTCAGGTCGACCCAGCGCTCGCCGAACTTGCCGGCGGTCAGCAAAAGAACCTTATCGCCCGGCGAGGTGAGGTTGGAGACCGAGGCCTCCATCGCTCCAGTACCCGAGGAGGAGAGAAGGAGGACATCGTTCTGGGTGCCGACGAAGACCTTGAGCTGAGCAAGCACTTTCTGGAAGAGGGCGCGGAACTCGGGGGTGCGGTGATGCATGTCGGCGGCTGCCATGGCGAACTGGGCGGCTGGGAGCAGCGGGGTGGGTCCGGGCGTGTACAGACGGGTCTTTCTGAACATTTTTCCCTCGTATTGGAGCAGAGTATGAGCGGCCTAAGAAATCACAGAATACACACTTCTGTGACTTTTGTGAACGGCCCACAAATTTGAGCGCCCGACGGCTCCCTTCTTGGGAACCCGGAGGCATACTTGCGCTCAGTCAGGCTCGCGCTACAATCTTGGCGGCTAAACTCTTCGCAAGTTTTTGTTTTCATTGGCTCAAAAGGGGAGAAGGATGCCGTTGGATTCACCTCAGCCGGCGCCCAGAAAGGACCGGAAGCTACCGCTTTCGCTGGTCCTGGTCGTTCTCTACGAGCTGGCGAAAGCAATGTTCTTTGGCTGGGTATTTTGGCAGTGCTGGCAGGCGCAGGGGTCGGGCCTACCTCCATTTGGCGACGTCGAAGCCCACAATCCCATCTTTGAAGCGCCCTACTTCCTGGTTTTCGCGTTGATTGCCACTCTCCATCTGGTGCTCGTGCCGGGGCTGCTGGCGTTGGGAAGGTGGGCCAGAGTGTGCTCGACGTTCCCTTTGATTTGCGCGGTTTGCTGGTGGTTGCTGGTGCAGAAGGGCGGAGGACCGTTAGCGCTTCCGGTCGAGCCCTCGGTGGAGCTGGCGGCCATCACCGCAGAACTGGTTGCGATCGCCATCCTTTACGTCAGTCCTGAGTCGCGCGAGGTGTTTGCTTCGAAAGATTGAACTGCTCGTCCGCTCTCCTCTTTGTGCCCTGGTAAGCGGAGTGAAGGTTCTGCTCGAGAGCGACGAACGCACTGCGCACATAAAGCTACTTTAGAATTGATTCTTTGAGGGGACATCATGATCGATCCGGGCGCACTGGCGGCGCAGATTACCAAATTGATGGTGGAAGCCATGAAGGCGCACGATACCGAGCGGACCGGTACGCTCCGTCTGATCAAGGCGGCGCTGATGAACAAGGCTCTCGAGAGGAACGCCACCCTGACACCGGCCGAAGAGCAGCAAACGCTGGCCACGATGATTAAGCAGCGGCGCGACTCGATCGAGCAGTTTACCAAGGGCAATCGCCCGGAGCTAGCCGCGAAAGAAGCTGCCGAGATCGTAGTGATCGAGGAGTTCCTGCCCAAGGTGCTGGATGAGGCGGGCCTGAAAGCTTTGGTAGCCGAGGCAGTAGCCGAGCATGCGACTGCGAACGCCCATGCGCCGACGCCGAAAGACATGGGGCCGGTGATCAAGCTGGTGCAGGCGAAGATTCAGGCGAAAGGTCTGCGCGCCGAAGGGCGCATCGTGAGCGAGCAGGTGAAGACGGCGCTGTCGTGCGCCCCCGAAAAGTTGTAGGCCGGGGAGGAATCTCGCGGCTTGTGGAGATTCCGCGAACGCTATAATGCAACGACTGCATGGAAACTTCGCAACAACCAAGGGCTGTGCGCCCGAACTGGATTCACGCGTCGTTCGAGTCCAACGCCGCGCATTCGACAAAATATCGCCCGGATATTGACGGCCTTCGTGCGATAGCGGTCCTTGCGGTACTTTTCTTTCATGCCGGATTCGCATGGCTTCGGAGCGGATTCGTTGGCGTCGATATCTTTTATGTGATCTCCGGCTATTTGATTACGTCGCTTTTGGTCGACGATCTGGAACGCGGCAAATTCTCGCTGGTCCTGTTCTACGAGCGAAGGATGAGACGCATCTTCCCGGCTCTGTTCACAGTCCTGTTGTTTTGCGTCGCTGCGGCCGCCGTGCTTCTCGATCCGCAAGAGATGATCGGCTTCGGGAAGTCGCTCCTCACGGCGACTTTCTTCGTCAGTAACTTTTACTTTTGGCACAGCGCACAGCCAGCGGGTTACTTCGACGATAGTAACGTAAAGCCGCTGCTGCACACGTGGTCTCTTTCGGTAGAGGAGCAATTCTATCTTCTCTTTCCCTTGACACTTTTCTTGCTGTTTCGATGGGCGCGTAAGCGGGTCGGCATCTGGCTCCTTGCTCTAACCGCCGTTTCGTTCGCGCTCAACATCTGGATGACAGCGCAGAGACCGGTCATGGCGTTCTATTGGTTCATCCCCCGCGCATGGGAACTGTCGATCGGCGCACTGTTGGCGCTGAAAGCAGTACCTCCTCTTCAGAACCGCGCCACCCGTGAGATTGCGGGATTGCTAGGTATTGCGACGATCGTCTGTGCTCTGAGGATGATCTCGCCCGACGCGCCATTCCCAGGCTACGTCGCATTGCTGCCATGCGTAGGAGCGTGGCTTCTGATCTACGCTGGACAGGCGGGCGGCTCTTGCGTGAAAACTCTATTGAGTTTTCGTCCGCTGGTTTTCATCGGCGTCATCTCCTACTCGCTCTACTTGTGGCATTGGCCGATTATCGTCTTCAGCAAGCATCTGCCCTTCGTATTTTCCTCAAATGTTGAGATTGCAATTGCGCTGTTGGGCTCTACGACGGCGGCGTTCTTGTCGTTTGAGTACATCGAGAGGCCATTTCGCGGTTCGAGCTCCCCCTTTAGCCGCCGGCAGATATTTGCTCTCGGTTTCGCAGCGAGCATTGTGACTGCCGCATTTGGAACGGCGGCCTACCGATCAGGCGGCTTACCGCAGCGTTACGAATCGCACACGAGACAACTTGTTGCCGAAAACCTACAGCGATCGGGAGACTTCGATGGATCGTGCTCCAACTGGAAAACCGAAGTACGCAAGCTGAGCGACATTAAGGTATGCAGCTTCGACGGTAAGATACCGGGCAAGGTCATGTTCTGGGGTGACTCGCATGCAGAGCAGCTATATCCGGCCGTCAAGCAGCTATACAGCGAGGACATGTTGGAGAATCGCGGTTTTTTGTTCATGATTGGCAGCGGATGCCTGCCTGACGAGAACCTGAACAATGGCACTGGCCGCTATCACTGCGACGCGTTCAGCAAGTTCGCCATGATTCGGGCAGAGCAAGGCGATATCGATACTGTCTTTCTTGGATTCAGTTCGTTGTTACTTATCACGGACAACGGGGCTTGCACGATGGCCAATGGCGTATGCTCGCGGTGGCTGCCCCGGAGCGAAGTGGTTCCACGCTTTCTGACAGATTTGGCCGGAGAGATTCGTGTGCTAAGAGCGCATGGTAAGAAGGTGGTCGTCTGTCTTCCCTTTCCGATCTATGACAAATCGATACCCACGGTTGAAATCAGCAACGCGGTGTTCGGCCGATTTGGTCTCTCGATTACTCCAGCCGACAGGACATCTCCGGAGCTGACGCAGCAGATTCAAGCGATTACAGTCGCAGAGGGCGCAACAGTCTTCGATCCCAGAGCGGCCCTTTGTCCGAACGGACAATGCGAGTTTCAAAGGGAAGGAGTCTCGCTCTACAAGGACGAAGGCCACCTGGCTAAGAGTCAGGTTCCGATTCTAGCCGACAGCTTGCGCAGGACGCTCACGGCAAGCTGGAGTAATTGATCGTCTCCGACTCCGTTCGAATTGAGCCGGGGAGCCGCGAACCGCGGTCAGACGTTTCGCTTGCGGCCGGCCCCGTCGATTTTGCGGGGGTGTTTCTCATGCAGTTCGCGATGCAGCTCATCGACCTTGATCGTTGCCTGGGCAAGAGATCGTCTTCCCAATGGAGTGATTTTGTAGACGCGCCGTTTTCGTTCTCCAGCATAACGCTCCACCGACTTCAGGAAGCCCGCCCGCTCTAATCCGTGAAGAAGCGGGTAGAGAGTGCCGGGTCCGATGCGGTAGCCATGATGGCGCAACTCCTCCATCATGCCGAGACCGAAAATCGGTTCGCGCGCCGAGTGCAGAAGCACGTGCATACGAATTAACCCATAAAACATGTCAAGCCGATGGGCCATCACATAATCCACTCTATTTCCATCTTCGCATCTAGTCATTATTATCGAAATTCGATATATTGGCGCCAACGGATGGCGCATTTCCCATTGTCGATCGGAAACGGCATGTCTTCCGGGGCCAAAACATTCTTCACGAATTCCCGTCGCAGATGTGTGAACGCGGCCCTTTTCCTTGCCGCGCTCATCAGTGCGCCGTGCTTGCACGCGCAGGGGCCGCCGTTTCAGGTGGACGATCCGGTTCCGGTCGACTATCGGCACTACGAGTTCTACATCTTTGGCGGGGCGGATGGCACGCCAGCGGAGATGGACTTCACGGGCCCGGCCTTCGAATTCAATTGGGGCGCAGTGCCGCGCGTGCAGCTGCATGCCATCCTGCCCTGGGGTGGGATCTATCCATCGAACAGCGCGGTCTACGCTCCCGCGGGCACTGGGCCGAGCGCCTTTGGCCTCACCGACATGGAACTCGGCGTGAAGCTGGCGATCTTCAAGGAGACGAAGATGACGCCGCAGATCGGCACGTTCACGATGTTCGAGATGCCCACCGGCAGTTACGACAAAGGACTAGGTGTGGGTAAGGTCTGGTACAGGCTGCCGGTGTGGCTGCAGAAGAATGAAGGCAAGTGGCTCTTCGATGGCGGCGCCGGTGAAACGGTGGTGCCGCAGATCGGCTACCACGATTTTCCTTACGGTGGTTTTCTTGTGAAGCGCGAGATGAGCGAGAAGCTTGAGCTGGCCGCGGAAGTGTTCACCCACGGGGCGGAAGGCTTTGCCGCGGCGCAGACGCAGAAGTCGACGATGATTGACGCCGGCGGATACTGGCACCTGAAGAAGGTGCCCGATACGGAGTTTCTGTTTGCGTATGGACACTCGGTGGCCGGGCAGACAGAAAACTACGCGTACGCAGGCATCTATTGGACGTGGGGCAAGGATGACAAGCCGGACGACAAGGATGCGCCGGACAAGAAGGCTTTGTTGAACGACGGACTCAATTCGAGACAGAGCATGAAACGTGGGTTTTGAACAGGACTTTCATTGATGGGCCAGGGATGCGGAGGAGCATCGATTCGATGGAGATCACCACGCACGGCCTTTGGACACTGGTGCACGGCATGGGATTCGGCGCGCTCTATCTTCTGGCTTGCTCCGGGGCCGTGGTGGAGCTGTGGCGTCGCTATGCAGCGACGGAGCTGTCGCCGATCAGCGAACGGGAAGAAGGTTTTCTCTGGGCATATTTGTTGGCGATGATGGTGCTGGCATGGGCCGCGGTTCTCACCGGCACATATATTGTTTATCCCTGGTATCGGGCTGTGCCCCCCGCCGGAACTGTCGATCTTGCCGGGTATCCGCAGAGATTGCTTCTCTCGAGCCCAGCGACCAGCGGCTGGCACTCGATCGGCATGGAATGGAAGGAGCATGTTGCCTGGCTGGTTCCGATTTCTATCACGATGGCCTTCGCCGTCTTCAGCAAGCATCGCCGCAACCTCAGAAATCATCCGGAGCTTCGAGCCATGGTTCTGAGTTTTGTAGCGGTTTCATTTCTTGCTGCGGGCATCGCCGGTTTCTTTGGCGCAATGATCGACAAGCGTGCGCCTGTTGAAGGCGGTCCATCGATTCGTCTCATACAAGGAGAATCGCGATGAGCAGCCGATCTGGCGATACTCCCGCGCCTGCTGCCCCGGCGATGACCAACGGCTCCGGTGCCGCTGCGGTGGTTGCGGCGGGCTTCGGTTCGTTCGTGCTTGCGGTCGCAGCTATCGCGGCGGACAAGTCTGCGGCGATCAAGAGCATGATGAATCTCTATCGCCCAACCGGGCCTCTCTCGGGGGTGACGACCACGGCCATCCTTGCCTGGCTGGTCCTCTGGATGGTGCTGGAGCTCCGCTGGCGCAACCGCGACGTGGCCATCAAACCCGCTGGCGCAGTGGCTTTCACGCTTCTTGCTCTCAGTTTGTTGCTGACGTTTCCGCCAATTGCGGATTTGTTCTGAGATCGAATGAGTTGGCACGGTCATTCACAAAAATGCCGGAGCAGGGGTTGCCTGCTCCGGCACACTGGCTGGTAGCTTGACTGCTCGGACTAGTCCAGATCGTCGACGTAGTGGCCGACGATGATTGGGTTGCCGGACGTGGGGTCCTTCAGCAGAAGGCCCACGACGCGGACGTTGGCGTTATCGGTGATACTGCTCAAGCCGCTGAAGCCGTCGCGGAACTCGCAGTTGCCTGCGATGTAGACGGTCACCTTCTCCGGAATCAGAACGCCGGCAAAGCCGGTTACCTGCATTTGGAAGGTTCCATTGCCGTTGCTTTCGCTGCCCGGGACCACCGTACCGTTAAAGCCCCAGTCGCGCAGCATGACGCGCTTCACAGTGACTGCCGATCCGTTGGCCGCGCCGGTAGCCGGTCCTCCTACGGCGACATGCTGGCCGGGTAGCAATCCACTCGGGTTGAAGAGGAATTGAGCCAGCGGTCCGTGCATCCAGTAGATGGAGTACTTCTCGCTGCCGCTCAGATCCACCGTTGCGATGTTGCCGTCGGTCACGCCTGTGCCCGTAGGAAGCGTGCCGCGGACATAAAGGTCGAAGCTGGTCGCCGCACCGCTCGAGGGAGTCACGTAGGTGACCTGTCCAGCAGCGTAGAAGCCAGTGTCGGAGATCAGGCCCACCTCGTCCGCATCGATGGTCGCGTCCGCACGATCGAGAGAGCCGGAGATGACCACGATGCTGCTTGAGTTCAGGCTGCTCAGCGTTGCGCCGCCATCCCATTCGGTCTGGCCATTTACGTTGACGGTGAAGGTGCGGCCATGGGGACCCTGGATCGTGAATGAGTCTGTGCCGGGGGTGCCGGTCACGGCTGCGATGAACTCGTCGATGTAAGCGCCCGGGTCCGAGTTGTTGACGGCCTTCACGGTGAAGGTCGGGGTCACATCTCCTGTAACGTTGCCATTCGAGTCCACCTGAATCGACTTGCGCAGATCGAAGTCCATGTGCAGGCCGACCGGCGCGCCGGCGGTTGCAACGACCATTGGGCTGGCCAAAGGATAGGTCAGGGAGTTCGAAGAAAGCGTTGCGGTCTCAGTCGTGATCGTCGGCTCGGGATTGGTTGTGTCGAGGTAGCCGAGGGTTGCGGTTCCGAGCGAGATAGACACGCAGTTATAGCTGCCCGCGGCGACGTCGTTCATATCGATGAGGCTTTGCAGGCCGTTGTAGCGTGCAAAGTCCACCGTCTGTGCGCTGATCAGCGATACACCGGTACCGCTGCAGTCGGTTGAAGTGTAGGCGTTGATCGCTGAAAGCTGCACGGCAAACGAGGTGACTGCGGCCATCGGGGCATCGGTTCCGACAACGAACGAAGCGCCGGTGGGCGAGGTGGAGTTGCTGTTGGTGGAGTTCGTAACCATACCGCTGGTACAGCCTGCGATCAGCATTGAGCCAACGGCCAGTGCACAGATAGAAGGAAGAAAGGTTCTTCCAAGCAATTTAGAGGGCATCTCGAGTACATCGCTTTCTGCGGATGTCCGTGGCCTCCACGGATTCATCGCTGGAATTCAGGCAACAACAGCAGCGAGCTTCGCAGTTTCTGAATGTGCGCGTTCTGGTTTATGTATCCGATGAAGCCGTTTCTCTTTTGGTAAGTGCCTGGAGAAAGCGGGCGAACAACGACGAAACCGAATTGGGGGAGGAAACCGAGAATTTGCCGACTTACTGTATTGCCTTGCTCACTTTGAACCCAGGGTTGCGTCGTTTAGTTGCGCGACGATTCGGTATTTTCTCCTGATTCGTTACACTCGTAATGCGCCGAGCCATCGATTGATGAATTAAGAGTAAGTATCGCGATTACCTGTCAACTTCCAAGGGCCGATCGGCGTCTATCTAAAAATCTTCTGACCGATTCGTCTTTCTCGAGACCCATTGCTATGTCATAGGCTTGCCGCGCCGCATCGAGTTTTCCAGTGCGGGCGAGGAGATCGGCGCGCGCTGCCCACCACGGCTGGTAGTCCCGGAGGCGTACGTCGCCGCCGAGCTGCCCGATGGCGTCGAGCCCTGCCTCTGGACCATGGAGTTCGGCTATCGCAAGAGCGCGATTGATGGCGACGACGGGGGATTGCGCGTACGCGAGGAGCGCATCGTAGAGCTCTACAACGTGCGTCCAGTTGGCCTGTCGCGTGCGGCGCCGCTCAATGTGCGCCGACTGGATGGCAGCCTCAAGCTGGTAGCGTCCTATGGTATTTGTTGCACAGGCTCGGATCAGGAGTTGCTCGGCCTCGTTAATCATCGCCGTATTCCAGTCATCGACACACTGCTCCATCAGGGGCACATATTCGCCTTGCACATCGCGGCGGGCGCGACGGCGCGACTCGGCATAGAGCATGAGTGCGAGCAGTCCCATCGCTTCGGGTTCATTGGGGAGCAACTCGGTGACCAGACGACCGAGGTAGATCGCCTCTTCGGCAAGATCGCGGCGCGCAAGATCGGCGCCCGAGGCATCGATCCAGCCTTCGGAGAATGCGGCGTAGGTCGCATCGAGTACGCCCTCGAGACGCCCGGGCAGCTCTTTGCGTTCGGGAATACGCAGTGGAATGCCGGCCTGGCGAATCTTCTGTTTTGCGCGGACCAGGCGTTGGCCCATCGTGGCAGGCGAGAGGAGGAAGGCCGAGGCGATGCGCGCGGCATCGAGCCCAAGCACGGCCTGCAGCATGAGCGGAGCGCGAATGCCGATGTCGATGGCTGGATGAGCGCAGGCAAACATCAGCCCCAGCCGCTGATCGGGGAAGTTCGATTCATCGGCGGCCGCGGCGAGACTGTCGGCCATGCTCTCCATGTCGTCACTGGTGTCTTCGCGCCGCCGGCTGCGCACGGTGTCGAGGAATTTGCGCCGCGCGACGGTCAGCAACCATGCTTCGGGATTGGCGGGGCAGCCTTTGCGCGGCCAATCGCCAAGCGCCGCGGCAAAGGCCTCGGCCAGCGCATCTTCGGCCGCGTCGACGTCCCGCGTGCGAGCCGCGAGATAGGCGACGAGCTTGCCATAGCTGCGGCGCGCGACAGCTTCAGCTGTATCGCGCGCCTGCTGGTGGTGGACTTCAGGACTCATCTGCCGTTGTTGGACATGTCCCAGATGGCGCGCACTTCGACTATGCCATGACCGACGCCGGGGCAACGCCCAGCCCAGGAGAGCGCTGCGTCGAGATCGGGCACATCGATGAGGTAGTAGCCGCCCAACTGCTCCTTCGAGTCGACAAAGGGGCCGTCGAGAACCTGCGTTTTGCCGTCGGTGGTGCGCAGGGTGGTTGCCGTGCCGCTGGGGCGCAAACGGTTGGAGCTGACGTGCGCGCCGGCTGCTTTGAGCGCCTCGGTGTAGGCCATGTAAGCGGCATAGCCCTTCTGCTGTTGTTCCGGTGTCATCTTCGCAAAGGCGCTTTCGTCTGCGTAGAGCGTGAGTAGATATTGCATGGGAAACCTTCCTCCGTTTGGATTGTAGGCGGCATTCTCGCTCGCCTGCTCTCATGACGCCGAGAACCGCTCCATTTCGACAACGAGAAACCAGAAATAGAGAGTGGCGAACGGGACAAGGGGACGGCGACGAAAGTTCAGTCTGGAACCAGGCTCGTGGAGTTCAGCGTATTCGAGCAAAGCAGGCGATCGCGTGCTGCGGCTGTAGCCTGGAAGCGGAGCGATTCCGTCCAACGGGACAGCCGGGAGGTCAATTTCAATGTCCCCATTCAAGTCAGCTCTCTTTCTTTGTTCGACGATCGGCTTCATCGCCGGAGCATCCGCAGCCCTTAAGGCCCAACAGCGTGCTCAGGACATGCCGGCAATGCCTGGCATGACACACATGGCGGGGCACATGTACATGACGACCCTGCAACCGCTGAAGGCCGGAGATCAACAGAAGGCGGATGTCATCGCCGCCACGGCAAGGCAGGCGATGGAGCCTTATCGGGATTATCACAAGGCGCTCGCGGACGGATATCAAATCTTTCTGCCCAATGTGCCGCAGCCCATCTATCACTTCACGAAGGCGGAGTATGGATTGGAAGCGCGCCAGCACTTCGATGCTTCTAAACCAACTTCGCTGCTCTACAAGAAGACCGCGGATGGCGGGTACGAGCTGGTGGGAGCGATGTATACCGACCGCGTCAGTGCGAGCGAGGATGAGTTGAATGACCGGATTCCGTTGAGTGTCGCGCGATGGCATCAACACGTGAATTTCTGCAAGGCGCCGGCGGGCCAATGGGCCGCCAACTTCGGTCCCGATGCGAAATTCGGGCTGATGGGTTCGATCACAACCAAGGATCAGTGCGATGCGGCGGGCGGCGACTTCTACCCGCACATTTTCGGATGGATGGTGCACGTGTATCCGTACGAGACCGATCCCAAAAAAATCTGGTCGACCGATGACGATGATATGGACACGACAACATGGATCGCTCTGCTATGCCGGGGTGAAGATGAATTGATAGTTAGAGTTGTAGTGTGCAGATGCTACCTAGGTGTTAGCCACCGCAACTATCCTTCTCTTTCGACATCTATACGCACAGGGGTAGGTAGAAGCTCGATGGAAAAAGCAAAGTCTCCCTTCAATCGATCGGCGATTCCCCTCGATCATGCGGTTCTTTGCCTGGACTGCAATTGCGTGAGCGATGCAAATCGCCAATGTCCCGCGTGTTCCTCAAGAGCGCTGATGAATCTGAGTGTGGTGCTGAACCGGCGCGACGAAGTCGCCTTGGAGCAGGAGTTGGCGGCCGCGTAGGCGTGCACGGACCCTCGCTTACATCGAAGTGCACTGCAACCTTGAGGCTACGGCGAATCGTTAGTTGATTGCGGAGTTACTCTCCGCCCATGCTGTTGACTCAAATCTAAATAAGTCCAATAAATTCATGGAATTGTTAGACGATATTGCTTGTATTCACAGAGCAAATGTGGCTAACATGCGCCCCTACGATCTCACTTCCATCTCCCCAAGAAATGAGGTTCAGGTCCATGTCCACACCACAAAAGGCAACCATCGCATTATCTGAAGGTTTTGAGTTCAACGAAGTTAAGCCAGCACTCACGGCTCTGGCTCCTCCCATACCGAATCCTCCACTGGGTGCGATCGCGCCCTTTGCGGGAGTCACTTTCAAAGGTACGGGGTTCAACACAATCTTCCGCCCGCAGAATGCCGGCTCGCCGACACCTCTTCCCAAGCCCGTTCCCGGCAGCGATAACATTCTCGAGCTCAATCTGACCACGGAAACACTCTCTTTTTCGGCTGCTCTGGGCAGCATTCCCAACCGCGGTTTCGCTCAGAAAGATCTTTTTCTGAACGGTGTCCCGTATGTTCAGTCCATCAACGATGTCACGTTCCCAGGGCAGTCTCCGGCGATTCACTTCGAACCGGGTATCTGGCTTGCCGTGCCTGCAACGCAAGCGCCGCCTATCAACGAGGTGACGTACGCGCGCATGGCTTCGATTCCACACGGCACCACAATTGAGGCTCAAGGGACCGCGATTGGACCGAGCAATCCGCCGCTGAATATTCCTCAGGCGAACATCAATCCTTTTCCCATTGGCGGCGTGCAGCCGCCGATCGGCACGCACCCTTTCCTAAGCCAGGTCGCGACGAACTCGGGCCCGGCCCGCATCCCGCAGGATCTTAGTTCCTACATCGCTGCCGGAACCATCACCCAGGCCATCCTGGACGATCCCAACACGGTGCTTCGCAATCACCTTGCCGGACAGGATCTGGTCAATTTCACGACGATCATCATCTCCACGCAGCCGAATGCACCGCTCTTCGGCGGAGGCACAGACAACATTGCTTTTCTTTTGGGCGACGACAACACTCCGCCCAAGAACCCGAACGCCGACGCGATTCGGATGACTGCGGTGTTCTGGATCGAGACAATTCAGGAGAAGATTATCGTGCCGGTCTACAAGCCCGGCCGTCCACCGCATTTCATCAAGGGGGCGCCGCGGCCCGGTGCGCCCACGCCAATTTTTTTGGTCAAGCCTCCGACCGAGATTACGGCGCCGAAGACGATTACGGTGAACTACACGCAGATTCAGTACTCGCAGACGGTGTTTTTGAACTTTAACGGCTTGACCTGGCCCCACGTCTCAGTGGCCACGCTTGTCGCTGAAAGCCCGATCGAGGTGCTGCTGTAGGCGCGGTCTGCTGAAGGGAAGCAGGCAAATGGAAAGGTCGATGGCGTAGGCCCAACGCCATCGACCCATTGTTCGGCACGCAAGCCTTCCCTTGAACGCAGAGCGCCCACTGTGTAAGCCGAAGCTAAATCGGACGAGAGCGCCACTTCATCTGGAAGCTTGTACGTACTTGAGCAGGCCCAGGTCGCTGGCGACTTTTTCCAGGCGAGCCCGGACCGCTGCATCGGGCGGAACCAGCGGCAGACGAAGATGATCGCCGCACTTGCCCATCAGGCTGAGGACCGTCTTCACCGGTCCGGGATTGGCATCCCAGAAATTCGCTTCGAAGAGCGTGGCGTACTTGCGTTCGAGGGCGCGCGCTTTCAGCCAGTCATTGTGCAGCGCCGCACGAATCATCTCGCCGACTTCGGCAGGAGCTTCATTGGACGCGACGCTGATGAGCCCATGAGCTCCGATGCCGATCGTTGCCAGCGCCAGGTTGTCGTCGCCAGAAAACACCTTGAAGCCCGAAGGCACGTGATGGATCAGCTTGGCGATCTGCGCAAGGTTTCCGCTGGCTTCTTTGATGGCCTGGATGTTGCGTGCGGATTCAGCCAGGCGGACGATGGTGAGCGGCTCGATGTTGGCGGCCGTGCGGCCGGGGACGTTATAGACGCACACCGGGATGGGATCGACGGCTTCAGCCAATGCGAGAAAGTGCCGGTACTGGCCTTCCTGGCTGGGCTTGTTGTAATAGGGATTGGCGGAGAGGATCACGTCGACGCCGCGAATCTGGCTGAGCAGCGACGCGTGGCGCAGAAGAGTCCGGGTGGAGTTGTGCGTGCATCCGGCCCACACCGGGACACGTCCGGCGGCGGCATCGATGACGATGCGCACCGTATCGAGCCACTCATCTTCGTCGAGCGTAGCTGCCTCGCCGGTCGAGCCGCAGGCCACGAGGAAAT
>Ga0181535_10000570_pt1 | contig 53628 bp, 31 predicted proteins | sample PEATcosm2014_Bin_44_FD_119774 | JGI IMG/M metagenome (GOLD analysis project Ga0181535, IMG submission 119774) | Peatland microbial communities from MTU Mesocosm Facility, Houghton, MI, USA - PEATcosm2014_Bin17_30_metaG | ecosystem: Environmental > Terrestrial > Soil > Wetlands > Peat | place... | reverse complement strand
TTCAACCATCCCAGCTTTGAAGTTCACCTTTTTCAAAGAGGAATTGTTTGGGTTATGTCCCGAGAATTCGGGAACTCCAAGGCAACTTCGTTTTAGCTATTCCACTGAAAACAGCGAAGAACCAACGAGAAATGCGTAAGGTGTTGAGGGATAGGGGAATTTAGCTTTGAGATTGTAATACATATGCGTTTTGGATTAACACGCATACAAGAGATGGCTATTCTGCAGCCGTGAGCCTTGAACAGAACCTGCCAATCCGGTGAGCGAATCTCAGGGATTCAGAATAGAGCAGCTTGACGCGAGCAAACATCGGCGGGAAGAGTTTGCCTGTGAGTCTCCAGAGCTTACGGAGTTCCTGCAGAAGCGAGCGCGTAAAGAGATGCAGGCACGGGCTTCGGCGTGCTTTGTGCTGGTTCCAGAGGCGGATCCGGGACGGGTTGCTGGTTACTACACGCTCTCTCAGACTGCCGTGGTCGTTCAACAATTGCCAGAAGCGTTAGCCAAGAAATTGCCGCGTTACCCTAAACTGGGGGCAACGCTGATTGGACGTTTGGCGAGGGACATAGCGTGGAAAGGACAGCAGGTGGGACGACTGCTGCTCATTGACGCGCTGCGCCGGTGTGAGCGGCATAGTGCGGAGGTCGGCGCGGTGATTGTGGTGACCGACCCTAAAGATGCCAAGGCGCGAGAGTTCTATGGGGAACACGGCTTTCTGGCGCTGGATGAGCGCAGAATGTTTCTTCCGATGAGTGAATTAGAGCATTTCCATCAAATCTGCAGCGCTGAGTTGAAACCGTGAAGGCCGCGGTCTTTTTGGCTTTTAGCTGCGTTTCGGCTCAGTTACAGGGTTACTTGTAACCTGCGCCTTCGCCGAAGCCTTGCCAAAAGCCAAAAATCCTCTCAGCTCATCACTACATCTTGTCTGTCAATGCTTCTAGTCGAACGCGAGGCGAAGGGGCGGAAAGGCTAATCCAAGTCGCTTTTCACCGATTCCCGATAAGCGCGGATGGAATCCCTCATGGCCGGTGTGGGTTGACGAGGTGGCGCAAGCAGGGCTTCAACGAAGCGAACGGAATCATCCGCCTCCAGTTGGATCAGGTTGCTCTGATGGATAACCTGGCGGGCCACTTCGCGAGCATGAACGATCACGAAAGTTGCCATCGAGCGTCCTTCAATCGTTGCCGCTCGCCGGAAAAGCTGCTTGTCTGCCGCCGAAACCCGGGCGACCAGTCGCTGGGCTTTTCGCTCTTTGATGGCATCCATGTCTAAAATGTATGCCGCGGAGGCACACATTGCAAGCCCTGATTCAGGCAGCCATTTTTGTTGGCCTTATGCCCGTTTCTCGCATAACAATACGAGAAATCCTTGTGCACCTGACTTCTTTTTTGCGAACCAAAGCCACTGTCGGGCTGATTTCACTGATGTGGGCAGCCCTATCCATCAACGCCGCGGAGCAGATGACTGTGCCGGGGCACGTGCCGGCGGCGGTGGCGCAACTGAAACCCCTGGGCGATTTGCCGGGAACCAATCAATTGCGGCTGGTGGTGGGCTTGCCGTTCCATAACCAGGCCCAACTGGACCAGTTGCTGGCCGAGCTGAATGATCCCGCCAGCACCACCTATCACCGGTGGCTGACCACCGATGAATTCGGCCGGCAATTTGGGCCGACGGAGGCGGATTACCGCAAAGTGGTTGAGTTTGTGCGGGGCAGGGGACTTCAGGTGGCCGGGCTTTGCTCGAATCGGATGCTGGTGGATGTGACCGCGCCGGTGAGCGAGGTTGAGAATGCGTTCAAGGTGAAGCTGCGGCGGTATCCCCATCCGACCGAACCCCGGGAATTTTATGCGCCGGATACGGAGCCGGCGGTGGATACGAACGTGCCGATTCTGCACATCAGCGGGCTGGATAATTTCACGCTGCCGCATCGTTTGGGCGGGTTCAAATTGCTGTCGCTGGCCACGAATAACGGCGTGACGGCCGATTATACCGGTTCGGCGCCGGGCGGTTATTTCATGGGCAATGATTTTCGCGCGGCTTATGTGCCGGGCGTGACCAATACGGGCGCGGGCCAATATATCGCCATCGCCGACGTGGGCGGGCAGTATTATCCGAACGATGTTTACATGTACGAAACCAACGCGGGTCTTTCCACCAACATCGTGGTTACGAACATCGTGGCCACGGAAAGCGCCTATTGGACCAATGCGCTGACGGGCAGCAGCACCGACGACGGGGAGGAGGCGCTGGATATTTGCATGGCCATGTCCATGGCGCCGGGGGCCACCATCCTGAATTACGAAGGCGGGGGGGATGACGTCTTCAATCGCATTGCGGAGGACAACCGTGCGCGGCAAATCACGCTGTCGTACGGTTTCGGCATTGACCCGAACACCATCCAGAGTTTCCAGGAATTCATCGCCCAAGGCCAGGCGCTCAGCCAGGCGTCGGGTGATGGCGACGCCGATTTGAACGGCGGGACGGGGCTGACGGGCAATCCGTACGCCACCATCGTGGGCGGCACCACGCTGACGACCAGCGGTGCGGGCGGCCCGTGGAGCTCGGAGACGGCTTGGAATTGGAACAACAACGGCGGCAGCGGCGGCGGCATCAGCGGGTACGGGATTCCGAGCTGGCAGGAGGGCGTCGCCACCGTGGTCAATCAAGGCTCGGCCGTGTACCGCAATTACCCGGATGTGGCCATGCCGGCGGATGGCGTGTTTCTGATTAGCAAAAACGGCACGTCCGTCGGCTCGGTGGGCGGCACCAGTTGCGCCTCGCCCTTGTGGGCGGGGTTCATGGCGCTGGCCAACCAGGAGGCGGCTTCGCTGCACAATTCGGCGGTGGGTTTCCCCAACCCGGCCATTTATGCCCTGGGCAAGGGGCCTTACGCCGCCTATACCAATTGCTTCCACGACATTGTCACTGGCAACAACGTCAATAGCCAGAACCCCACGCGGTTTTACGCCACCAACGGCTATGACCTGTGCACCGGCTGGGGTACGCCGCGCGGCAGCAATGCGATGGCGGCCCTGGCGGGCAGTGCCACCAGTGATTTCATGTTCTATACGTCCCAGGGCGCATTCGCCATGGTGCGCGGCAGCGTGGCCACCACCACGATTACGGTGGCGGGCATGAACCGGTTCGCCGGCACCGTCAATTTCTCCGTTTCCGGTTTGCCGGCCGGCGTCACCGCCACGATCAGTCCGGCGAGTACGACCAGCTCAAGCCTGTTGAAGCTCACCGTGGGCAATGCCGCCCTGATCGGCACTTATCTCATCAATCTCACGGGCACGTCCGGGGCGCTCACGCATGTCGTTTCGCTCAGCGTTGCCGTCGTGGCGCCGGTTCCCGGGGCCACGCAGCTCAATCTTTCGAGCTATTACAATCGGTACGGAATCTGGACCGACGGCAACTCGCTCGGCGCGGGACTGGACGGCGGCGGATATGCTTACTCGGCCAACCTGCTGGGCACCGCGCCCGGCTGGAACGGAATCGCCTTTACGCTCGGGCCGGCCAATGCCTTGGACGCGGTCAGTTGCACGGGCCAGACCATCACGCTGCCGGCCGGGAATTTCAACTCCCTGCAGCTCCTGGCCACGGCGGTTGACGGCAACCAGCCGGCCCAGACCTTCACGGTGACTTACACGGATAATTCCACGGCGACCTTCACGCAGAGCCTTAGCGACTGGGCGAACCCGCAGAATTACGCCGGCGAATCGGTGCTCGTGAGCATGTCCTATCGCGACACCAGCGGCGGGGGCCGGGATCCGTACACCACCGTGAGATTGTATGGCTACAATTTCACCCTTAACCAAACCAAGACCGTCAAGAGCCTGACGCTGCCCAATGACGGGGACGTGGTGATCCTGGCGGCCGCGGTGGCCAACGATTGGGTCACCGCCGGCATCGCCTCCTATTACAACCGCGCGGGAATGTATTCCGACGGGGCGACGTTCACCAACCCCGCGACCGGCGGAATGGATGGTGTCGGCTACGCTTATTCCGCCAGCCTGTTGACCGGTTCGCAGGTGTGGAGCAACAATCTTTTTGCTTTCGGCCCGGCCAACGCCACCAACGTCGTCAGCGCCACCAATCAAGTCATTCCCCTGCCGGCGGGCAACTATGCGGCGTTGCAAATGCTGGCCACCGGGGTGAATGGCGATCAAACCGTGCAGGATTTTCTGGTCAAATATACCGACGGCAGCGGCACCTATTTCGTCCAGAATCTGAGTGACTGGTATTCGCCGCAGGGGTACAGCGGCGAATCCAAGGCAATGACCATGGGGCATCGCAACAAAAGCGACGGGACGGCCGACAGCCGTACGTTTTACCTGTACGGTTACTCGTTCAAGCTGAACGCCGCCAAGGTGCTCCAGAGCGTCACGCTGCCCAACAACTCCAATGTCATCGTCACCGCCATCAGCCTCGTGCCCAATTGGCCGCCCACGTTCGGGGTCACGCCGTTCACGGAACCCGGCGTGACCGCGGGGCAGAGTTATTCGGTCAATATCGCGACCAACGCGAGCGACCTGAACGGCGATGCGCTGACCTTCGGCAAGGTCAGCGGGCCGGCTTGGCTGGGGGTGTCCAGCGGTGGGGCGCTGTCCGGCACGCCGCTCTCCGCGAACGTTGGGGCGAACAGCTTTGTGGTGAGCGTGAGCGATCCGGCCGGCCTGTCCAACACGGCCACGTTGAACCTGACCGTGCAGCCGGCGCCACCGATCGTTGCGGGCATCAGCAATTCGGCGAGCGCGCTCTCCCTGAATTGGAGCGGCGGCGTGGGGCCTTATCAACTCCAGATGTCCACCAATCTGGCCGCGCCGAACTGGGTGAATGTGGGCAGCCCGGTCAGTTCAACTACGGTCAGCCTTTCGCCGGGGGGGCCGGCGGTTTTCTATCGGGTGGTGGGCCAGTGAACGGCGGTGGCAGCCTCGCCGTTTATAACGTTTACGTGTTATTCTGATATTATATTGTTTACGTTATAATTTCTGTGGCCGCGGAGCGACGTTGGAGATCAGTCAGGAATGTGCAGCAAAAACTTGTGCGGATTTTGCGTCTCACGGCTCAGTTTTCCGGGGATTCGTAAATCCCCAGCGGCCGCCGTAATAGATTCGTTCGTGTCGCTGCTGGGCAACTGAAGGGTTAATGAATTGCGGCGGTTTTTGGAAATGCTCGTAGGCTAGGCGCAACTGCAGCGACGCTTCAACCGGATCCACGCCGCCGGTTCCAGTGCCAAGCCCGGGACACGCCAGCGAATTGATTGGATGACTGGTGGAACGGTTGTGCCGGTGAACAGCGGTCAAAGCAGCCCACAGCGCGAGATAAACATGATCCGTGCTTTGAATATTCATCGGCACGCGCATCGTTGGCGCGTGGGCGACGAACGGGTGCGCTGCCTGGTCCGTCGGAACGATGATGCAGGTTCCGACCGGCTGTTCGCCCAGAAAATCCTCCAGAATCTGCTGCTGAATTCGCTCCATCACGTGGCGGCCGAAAAATCGGACCACGGCCAAGTCCATTCCCGCATCCATCAAGCCGAATGAATTGCCGGCGGTTACGACGCAATCGAAGGACGGCAGGTCTTCAAACCGACCGCAAACCACCTGCACCTCGGGATGAGAGTGAAATTGCCAGCGAGCCACGTCGCAAAATTCGTTGCCGCGGTCTACGATGATTAATCTCATAAGACTAATGACTCCAATACCACTGACTGGCAAATCGAGTATAGAAGAACAAAAATCCAAATTACCCTCAAGTTCAATTAGAGTTCCGTCGCTCCGTTGGACTCCGCAGGTGGCTGGCGGGAAAAGTTGACGTGTACGACGCACGCAACAATAATCCGCATGAATGAACTCAGAACGATTCGATGGGGCGGCGGCTGGCGTGCGCGAAACCGCTGCGCAAATCCGGGGCTTGGGCCGGACGCCCGGGAAGCGTCCGCGCGGGTGGCGGGTCTTCGTGTGGCCGTTCGTTCTGGCGGCGTGTTTTTGGCTGCAACCGAGGCTGATGGCCCAGGATGCCACGGCGGTTGCCGCCACCAATTCGGTCGCCGGCACGCCGGCGGAACAAATCGCCGCGCTGCAATTGGAGCTGACCAACGCCTGGCAGCAGGTCATTCGAATTGTCAACCAGCCGGTCAGGGCGTTTGCCCGACCCGCCAACACGGACATCTCGCGTTACAGCCCGGGCTGGTTTCACCCGGGCGCGTCCACGCCGGATTTCAACACGGTGGACGTGCGCAAGAGCCAGGAGCTGATCTACGCCAACGAGCCCTATGTGACTTCCGACCTGAATCCGGGCATGGTTTTTCTGGGCCCGGAACTGGAGTTCAACGCGATGACGAAATTGTTTTACGTGGACCGGTCGCTTCCCAAGCACAAACTCAGCGAGGCCGAGATGCTGGAAATCAACCGGCTGTACCGGATTATCGGTCATAGCCAGACGGAAATCGCCCGCCTGCGGACGCCGCCGGACGCGGAGGCCGCGGCAGCCAGCCCGGGCGGGACCGATGTGGATCAGGCTGCGCCAGCGGGAATCGTGGGGAGAATCCAGCGTATCCCGCGAGAGAAACGCGCGCTCTACGGCGGCATCGGGATCGGGGCTTTGATCGTGATCGTTATAGCCGGCCGCCTGGCAAAGCGGCGCTCCGAGTAAGCTGCGCCGCATGGCAAAAACGCTCGCAACACGAACTTGGATTCCAAAGGTTTAACGCAAAGTGAAACTGCTCATCATCGCCGATGACGAATTTCTCGGGCCGAAGTTCCCGGATTGTAACGCCGACCTATTGGTTTCATGCGGGGACCTGCCAGAGAATATAATCGTTGAAACAGCAAAACGATGCCGTTGCCGCGAAATACTGGCGGTCAAAGGCAATCGTGATTCCTGGGCGTTTTTTCCCCCGCCCATCCGGGATTTGCACCTCAACCGTTTCCAATTTCGCGGACTGACTTTCGGCGGCTTCTGCGGCTCCTGGAAATTCAAACCGGGAGGCAATTACCTTTTCAAAGACTCCGAGGTGGAGCGACAACTAAAGAACTTTCCGCCGGTGGATGTATTCGTGACCCACAATTCTCCGCTGTTGGTTCATGATCGGGAAGATGATGCGCACTTTGGATTCGCCGCTTTCAGGCATTACCTCCAACGAGCCAAGCCGAAATTCATGCTTCATGGACACCAACATCAAAATGTTGAGAGCATAATCGGTGGCACGCACGTCATTGGGGTCTATGGGCACAGAATGCTGGTCATACCAGACTAAATGATCCGACCAAGATACTCTGACAGGGGTTTGCGACTGCGTGCGTGGAGCGACGTGGTCCATATATTCAAGAATGGCTGCGAACACCAGTTCGCAGCCACGCGGATGGGTCAGCTCAGCAATTCCTGGATCTCGTCCCAATTGAGGGAGCCGGCAAAGGCTTCTTCGTCCTCCAGCGTGGCGGAGATGATTTCGCGTTTGCGATTTTGCAGCGCCAGGATCTTTTCCTCCACGGTGTCGCGCGTGATTAATTTGTAGCTGGTGACGACTTTGGTCTGGCCAATGCGGTGGGCGCGGCCGGTGGCTTGGTCTTCCACCGCCGGATTCCACCAGGGATCGAAATGAATCACCGTGTCCGCACCCGTGAGGTTCAAGCCCACGCCGCCGGCTTTCAAGCTGATGAGAAACACGGGAATCGCCGCGTTGGTCTGAAAGCGCTCCACCACCCCGCCGCGATCCGTCGTCGAACCGTCGAGGTAGCAAAACTCAACGCCTTCTTCATCCAGCCGCTCTTTCAGCAACGCCAGCATGGTGGTGAACTGGCTGAACACGAGCACGCGATGGCCGCCGTCCACCGCTTCTTCGAGCAATTCACTGAACAGGTCGAGCTTGCCGGAAGCGTTCGCGGGATTGACGTTCTCCAGTTTGAGCAGGCGCAAGTCGCAGCACACCTGGCGCAGGCGGAGCAACGCGGTGAGCACCACCATCCGGCTTTTGGCCAGACCTTGCGCGCCGACGGCATCCAACACTTCCTTGCGGCCGGCTTCGATCACCTGCTGATACACACCGCGCTGATCGGGCGTGAGTTCGCAGAAGGACACCTGCTCCAGCTTGGCGGGCAGATCCTTCGCGACCTCCTGCTTGAGGCGGCGCAGCAGGAACGGACGCAATCGCCGCGCGAGCCGCTGTTGCGCCTCGACGTTTTTTTCCTTGGTGATGGGCAGCTCGTAGCGTTCCCGGAAATCCTTCGCCGAGCCGAGGTAGCCGGGCATGAGGAAGTCAAAAATGGACCACAGGTCGAGCACGGAGTTTTCCAGCGGCGTGCCGGTGAGCACCAGGCGATGTTTGGACCGCACCGATTTGACGGCTTGCGCGTTCTGGGTCTGGCGATTCTTGATGTGCTGGGCCTCATCGAGCACGGTGGTATCAAACTCCAAGCCGCGATAGCGGGCGGCATCGCGTCGGAGCAAGGTGTAGCTGGTGATGACGAGGTCGCTGCGCGGAATTTCTGAAAACAGCGCGTGCCGGTCCGGTCCCTGCAGGGCGAGCACTTTCAAGGTGGGCGTGAACTTCTGCGCCTCGGCCTGCCAGTTGAAGACGAGGCTGGTGGGGCAGACAATCAGCATCGGCGCGGCCGCGGGGTTTTGCTGGCGCACGAAGCGCAGCAGCGCGAGCGTTTGCAGGGTTTTGCCCAACCCCATTTCGTCGGCCAGGATGCCGCCAAAGCCGTTCACGCGCAGAAACTGGAGCCACGCCACGCCGTGTTTTTGGTAGGGGCGCAAGACGGACTCCAAATCGCCCAGCGGCGGGCAGTCGAGTTTGGCTTCGCCGCTTTGTTTGGCCGCGCGCTCGCGCCAGGCGGTGGGTGCTTCCACTTTCCACTGGCCGTGCTGGCGCAGGGTCGCCTCCAGGAAGCCCGCCTGCTGGTGGTTGATGCGGTAGCCCTGCGCATTTTGTTGGGGCGAACAATCCAGCAACACCTCTTGCAACTCTTCCACCGCGCCGGTGTCTATCACCGCCAGCTTGCCGTTGGGCAGGCGCGTGTGGTTTTGGCCGGATAACACGAGCCGCTGAATCTCCGCGGCCGAAAACTTTTCGCCGGTGCTGGACGCAAAGACCACGCCCAAATCAAACCAGTGCACGCCCGATGAGGTGATCTGAAAACTCGGCTCGACGCGCTCGAGATTTTTGAGCGTGCGATTTTCCAAATGCTCCGAGAGGGTGACGCTCCATTCTTTCTGGAGCCGGGGAAATTCCCGGGCGAGAAAATTCAGCACGCCATTTTCCCCCGACAACACAATTTTCCCCGCGCCATTCGGGCTGGTAAAACCAACCCGCTGCAAACGATTCAGCGCGGCCCGTTCCGCCGCGAAGTCGCGGGTGGCATAGCGCGTGGGCACTTCCGGATCCGGCAGCCAGATGGCTTCGTCCGGCGCGGTGACGCCGAGCGTCATGATGCGGGCGCCATAGGCGCACTGCACGCGGCCGGTCAGTTGTGCGAGGCCGCCCTGGAGTTCGAGCAGAAAGCGCGGCGCCTGCGGCTCGACGCTGAAATCCTCCAGCCGAAAATTCGCCGCCGTGCCGCCCGCCGCCTGCAGTTGCGGCCACTGCTGGCTGAGAAACACCGGCACTTGCAGGCGCGGCACGCGCACCGGCGATTGAAAGATACCTTGCGCGAAGGACGGCAGCGCCAGCGGTTGCAAGGTGCGGTCGTGCCAGACCCAATCGCCCACGCGAACAAAGGCGGCGAGTTTGCCGGCCAGCGAGAGCACAATTTCGCCGTTCGGTTCCAGCGTGGCGCTCAACGGCAAAGGCAACGGAGTCCGCGTCACCGTCACCGCGTCCGCCTTGCCGAGCGTCAAGTTTTCGTGACCGGCCAGCAGGGGCAAGAGTGCGGCGAAGTCTTTCAATTCCAGTTGGAGGATGGCCGGCGTTTCGCCGCCGGAGAGCGTTTCCAGGTGGTCAATGATGGCGTTGTCGGCGGACGAAAAAGCGTAGGCGCGGCCTTTGGGCAGGGCATTGAGAGGGTTGCGGCCACCCTGCCAGCGGGCCTCCAAAACGAGCATCAGTTTGCCGCGCGCCAGGGCCTGGTCGAAGTTTGGCGGCAGGATGATGCACAGTTCGGCGGGCAAGCCGGCGGCGTCACGTTGCAAGGCGGAGGCCTTGCGGACGGGCGGTTTGGCCGGAACCGCCGCGTGGGCAGTGGGCGCCAAGGCGGCAGCCGATTCCTTGCGCTGAGTCTGCAGCCAGTGCAATCCCACCGCCACCACATGGGCGCAGATCTGCCCGCTCTGGCGCGCTTCGCGACAGGTGCAGAGATTTTCGATGTCGATCTCGCCCTTGATGACGAGGGAAGCGCGAAAGAAAATCTCCCCCACGCGCACCACGCCGCGCAGCAAGGGGGGCGACCAATTGGAGCTGACCACTTGACCCTGGGCCAGGTAAGCGCGCGCTTGTTTCACGGCTTGCCAGCCGGCGACGTCACTGAAAAATTTGTCCGTAAGTTCGACCGACATTCGGATCAGTATGCGGGTGGCAATGGCGGCGGTTCAAGGAAACACGGAGGAACGGAAAAGCGCCCCCGGCGCCGGCGGTTGGCTAACGGAATAAGCGTGCAAGCTGGGGGTGAGTTCCGCCTTTACTGGACTCTTGCTTAAGCGAGCCGAAAGCGCTTAATTGAGGCAACCTTCACACCGAAATCATGAACATTCCAACTTTCTCCATCCGGCTATTGCTGGGAATTGCGATGATAGGCACCCTGATCGTACCAGGGGTCCGCGCCGAAAATGGGAAGGCCGCCCGTCCCGACCTGACTGGGGTGGCGCAGGACGAGGCTGGCAAGCCGGTTACCAATGCGATGGTTTTTATTTACACGGCTGCACCGAAACACGGGCCGAGCACGTTTTGCCCGTCCTGTTACGCCGATTGCCGAAAACATGCGGTCACAGACGCGCAGGGCAAGTTTGCCATTGCGAGCCTGGATCCGGATTTGGTGTTTCGCGTGCTGGTTGCTGGCGGTGGCTGGGAGCCGCAATTCGTTTCCAAGGTTGATCCGGCGGCCAAGCCTCTCACCATTACCCTCAAGTCGCAAGCGGCCGTCGAATCAGCGGACCGCGCGCTGCTGGGCCGCGTTGTGGATGCTGATGGCAAACCGGTGACCGGCGCGGTCGTAAGCATCCGCGGGATCACGCGCGCCCAGGGAACACAGTTCGGCGGCAATGACGACGTTGATCAGGTGGCGGTGAGCGACGCCGACGGGAAGTTTCGCATCACCAGCCGCAAGCCGTTTGATGCCGCCGGCGTGGACGTGGAAGCGCGCGGATTGGCGAAGGGGATCTTTCAAAGCCTGGCCACCGGCGGGGAAGTTCATACCTTGAAAATGACCGCGGGCGCGACACTCAAAGGCCGCGTGGTTGAAAACGGCAAGCCGCTGGCCGGCGTGGAAATGAACGTGTCCGGCGCGAACCGGGAATCCTCCGTGTTTGTCGGTGATTTCTCCATCGCCACCGATGCCGATGGAAACTTTCTTTTCGCCAATCTGCCGCCGCGTACGGAATATGTTCTGTGCGGCACGATGGATTCGCTGGGCGAACGCGGCTGCATTCCGGCGAAAAATGTCCGCGCGGGAGACGACAGCGAGTCGAGTGATGTGGGCGACTTGGAAGTGCGGCCGGCCTTTATGCTGGCCGGGCAAATCCGGCTGACGGATGGCAAGCCGTTGCCGGCGCACGAACACGTGCAGTTGAGCCGGGAAGGTCCGTGGGACAGCGCGCAAATAGAGACGGACGAAGCGGGACGTTTCAAATTCGTCGGCGTGCCCCCGGAGCAAGTCGGTATCACGGCGCGTGTGCCGGGCTATCGTTTGTCGCTGCGCAATGCCAGCCTGGACCTGTTCAACTCGTTTCAACTGATTGGCCGGATGGTCACCAACAAGATGGATCTGGTTCTGGAATTTGAGCCGGGCAAAGATCGCGGGCGGGAGGACCAGGATTGGGAATCAGCCAATGTCCTGCGCCAGGAACCGCTACGCGGCGCGGAAGGCGGGGGCACGCCGCCGGCGGATGCCATCAAAGTCACCGGGACGGTGGTGGACGCTGACACTCAAAAGCCGTTGCCGGCATTCACGGTGACTGAGGGCAGGAAAAACTCATACAGCGACCGGATCAACTGGCTGCTCACCCGCGAGAGCGCGCAAAGCAACGGCGTATTCACGGTTTATTTGAGCCGCCGGCCGCAGTCGCCACCCGCCGTTTCCATCGCCGCCGACGGTTATGTTCCAAAAAATTCCGGCCCGATCACCACCGGGGAAACGAATTTTGCGTTTGCGCTCAAAAAAGGAACCGGGCCGTCGGGAGTGGTGCTGTCCACGGACGGTCAGCCGGCAACCAATGTCACGGTGTATCTGGCGGACGCAAACCGGAACGGCGTTTATGTCGGCGAGGCCGAGAAAATGGTCGTGCGCGAAAATATTTATCCCGGCACGCGCAAAACGCAGACGGACGGCGCGGGGCATTTCTCCTTCCCGGCGCTGCCGGATGCTTTCTCCGTTCTCGTCATCGACACGAATGGTTTTGCCGAAGTCCGCGCTGGTGATTTGGAAACGAACGCGGCAGTGCGGCTGCAAAAATATGCGCGGGTGGAAGGGCAGTTGCTGATTGGCACGCGCCCGGGCAGCAATGAGACCGTAAACCTCGGCCGGGCTTTCATTCCCTACGCCAGCTATCCGCGCGATTTTCCCGCGCTGAGTCTTTATTTGAGCACGCGCACGGATGCCGACGGCAAATTTGTTTTCGAGCGCGTGCCGCCCTTGGTCGTTGAAATTTGTCATTCGCCAAAAGTTCGCGACGGCCAGAACGGAGTCATTCCGGAGTCCCAAACCACCGGCTTGGTGCTCACGCCCGGCGAGACGCGCCAAGTTACCGTCGGCGGCAGGGGGCGAGCCGTCATCGGCCAGTTGGCCGTCACCGGATACGACGGCCAAATCAATTACCGGGCTGACGTGCAAACGATTGAATCCATCGTGCCGCCGCCCGATGGGCTGCCGGACCTGTCCGCCATTTCCGCCGAGTTCTCGGTGAAGTTGCACTCGTTAGACAGCGACGACGCGCGCAAGGCTGCGATGGATGAACATCAGAAAAAATGGGACGCGGCCCTGAAAGCAACGCGCGACTTTTACCAAACCGAGGCGGGGCGGCAGTATTATTTTTCAAAACATCGTTACGCGTTGAATTTTTCCCCGGACGGCGCGTTTCGCATCGAGGATGTGCCCGGTGGAAAATACAATTTGCGGATTGAACTGCATGAGTCCGGCGGCAGTCAGCCGTTTAATCAGCCGCTGATCGGCACGGTGACCAAGGAAATCATTGTGCCGGACTCTCCCGGCGGTCGCAGCGACGAGGCATTTGATTTGGGTGCGCTGGAGATGACTGCGCGGCACAGCTTAAAAGCCGGCAAGCCGGCACCGGATTTTGCCGTCAAAACCCTCGACGGCCTACCCCTGAAACTCGGCGACTACAAGGGCAAGGTTTTGCTGCTGGATTTCTGGGCGACTTGGTGCGGCCCGTGTGTGGCGGAAACACCGTCTCTTAAGGCCGCTTGGGACGCGTATAAAAATGATCCGCGCTTTGCCATGGTCAGCTTGAGCCTTGACCCGGAAGTGACGGCGCCGCGTAAATTTGCCGCCAAAAATGACATTGGGTGGACGCAGGGTTTTTTGGGCGAATGGTCCAAGAGCGACGTGCCGGAGCGCTTTGGCGTGGAGGGCATTCCGGCGATTTTCCTCATCGGTCCGGACGGTAAAATCATCGTCCGGGATTTGCGCGGCGAAGCCATCAAAACGGCGGTGGCCAGCGCACTACAGCATTAACGACGACTCGGGGAACATCTGAGAAGCGCGACTCTTTCCGGGGCTAAATCACTGTGTGCAGTGCGGCCGGCTCACCGGTTAACTTCGATTATGCAACGAGCCAATTTAGGGAAATCAGGGGTCTAAGCGCCCTCGGGCTGACCCAGAAGCACGTCAGCCGGAATGCGCAGTCCTCCGACCAAGGACCGAATCATCTTCAGGCTAAGCCTCCGTTGCCCAGAGAGGACCTCCGAGACCCGGCTGCGACTGCCCAGAAAGGGGACCAAGTCCTTCGGTTCAAGCCCCTGCTGTTCCATGCGGAATCGAATTGCGGCAACCGGGTCGGGTTTCGCTATGGGATAAGCTCTGTCCTCATAATCGTGAACGAGCAGCGCCAGCAATTCCAATTCGTCGCCCTGTGGAGTGTTGCGCTTGGCGTCCATCAGCTTTTCAATTCTCGCCAATGCGGCCTCGTATTCAGATTCAGTTTTAATTACTTTCGGCTTGATCATATCATTTCAACGTTGATGCCATCATATTCCCGGTGGGTGCCGACGAATCGGACATAGACGATCGCAAATTCATAGTTAATCTTAACCACCAGGCGGTATTTGTTTCCACAAATATTGAAAACCACGCGGCCGGCTTTCAAAATACTCGCACTGCCGTATTTTTCCTTCACTTGAGCCGGATCCGCCCACTGGGCGGCTTCAGCTTCGTGAAACCAGGCGGCCAACTCGGCGCCTGCTTCAGGAAAACGTTTGGCAAAAGCACGCAGTGGCTTTCTCGATATTACGCGCATAAACATTCCACGGCTCATGGCCATTGGCAAGTCGAATGTTCCCATTTTGGGAACATCTTTGTCCAGGAAAAAAACCGCTGAAAAAATGGCCAGCCGGGAATGATTCGCGGGCCTTCACCCTCCCATCGGGAGTATGGAAATAGCAGTAATAAAACCGTCTTACCGGCTTTTGTGTGAGTTGGCCTTAAGCCGGGCGGCGTAAGCTTTCTCTTTCAGCTTCGCTGACGCCAGCGCCGGCGTGTTTGCCACCCCGGACGCTTCGGTGGCGGTCAATTCCTGCCCGTTCACTTCCAAGAGAACCGCCGCCACCATGAAGCCGGTCCGGTCGTTGCCGTCGAGGGAAGGATGATTACGCGGGAGAGGTTCCCGATTACACCATGATCCTGATATAACATGGCTGGCTGGGCGCGGGTCAGCCAATAAGTGTTGCCTCGCGGATAGACTCCCCCTATGTTTTTGAACGCTGACGATCCCGCGCGACACGCCGCAGGAACGGCTGGACCGGTTGAGCGAGGCAGTGGATGAAACGGTCGCGGCGGCGGGCGGAAACAATTCAATGGAACCGCCGAAGGCCGGGCCGAGCCCGGCGGAATCAGGTTTGGTGGCAGCGAAGAGTCAAGCGCTGCGGAGCGGCGTCACGCTTTCCCTGCCGTGGAATTTCAATTGAAAAACATTATCGCACTTTTATTTTCGTCCTGTCTTTCGCTGGCGGCGGCGGAAACCATTGATCTTTCGGGACGGTGGAGTTTTCAACTTGATCCGCAAGACCAGGGCGTGGCCTCAAATTTTGTGGCGCAGCCCTTCGCGGATTCGATTCACCTGCCGGGGACCACTTCGGAGGCTGGCAAGGGCCAGCCACTGGCCTTGCCGGCCGTGCTCCCGGATCTTCCCTTGGAAAATCTGGACCTTAAGCGCGGATTGACGTTTGGGCGGGACAAGGCGGCGCTCGAAAATTCCCCGCTGGCGCATTTGTATCAGCGATTTTCCTATGTCGGGCCGGCGTGGTATCGGCGCACGGTGGAGATTCCCCGAGGCTGGACGAACGAGGACGTGCAACTGGTATTGGAACGGGTGATGTGGAATTCGCGGGTCTGGGTCAACGGCCAGGGCATGGGCGCGCGCAACAGTCTCACCACGCCGCACAGCTACGAAATTGGCGCGGCCCTCAAGCCCGGAGACAATGAAATCGTCATCCGGGTGGACAACCGGCGGCAATTGGAAATCGGCAACCCCCACGCCTATACGGACGAGTCCCAGACCATCTGGAACGGCATCATCGGCCGGCTGGCGCTGGAAGCCCGCCAGAAAATCCGGATTGACCGCCTGAAACTGCGTCCCGATCTCGAACGCCACGGCGTCGAGGTCACCGTGCAAACCCACAATGGAAACGGACGCGAAGCCCGGACGGTCCTTGCGCTGCAGGCCGCGCCGGAAGGTTTCAAGGGCCGGCCGCTGCCACTTTGGCAAGCGGCGATCGTCCTGCCGGCCGGCGACAGCGAACAAGAAGTGTTCTATCCGATGGGGACGAACTATGAATTATGGTCGGAATTCAACCCGAAATTATATCGGGTGCAGGCGTCATTGGCGGGCGGGAGCACCCGGTCCGAGCTGGCCGGCCAGTTTGGGATGCGCGCGTTTAGGGCGAGCGGCGGCAGCCTGGCCATCAATGGCCAGCCGGTATTTTTGCGCGGCACGGTCAATTGCTGTGAATTTCCGAAGACTGGTTATCCGGACATGACCGGCCGCCAGTGGGAAAAAATATTCCTCACCGTGAAGGCGCATGGATTGAACCATGTTCGCTTTCATACTTGGTGTCCACCCGCGGCGGCGTTTGAACTGGCGGACCGGCAGGGCCTGTATCTGGAAGTGGAGCTGCCGGATTGGAGTTTCAAGCTGGGCCAGGACCCGGCGGTGACGGAATTTTTCCGGGAGGAAGGCGAGCGCATGATTCGGGAGTACGGCAACCACCCGTCCTGGGTCATGTTCACGATGGGGAACGAGTTGAAAGGCGACTATGCCGTGCTCGACGAATTGGAAACCCATTTTCGCACCATTGATCCGCAACTGCTCTACGCCAGCACCACCTATCCCTCCTCGCCGCGCGGCAAAGTGCCCGGACCGGCGGACGACTATTACATCTCGCAGGACACAAAACTGGCCCGCGCGCGCGGCCAGGACATTTTCAATGACACGATTCCCAACACGGAATCCAATTTCGAGCGGGCGGTTTCCTGCATCGGCGTTCCGTTCATCAGCCACGAGGTCGGGCAATATTGCGTCTATCCGGACCTCGCTGAAATCCCGAAGTACAAAGGCGTGCTGCGGGCGGTGAATTTTGAGGCCATCCGCAAGGATTTGGAAAAGAAAGGGCGGCTGGCCGAGGCGGCCGCCTATACCCGCGACTCCGGCGAGCTCGCCGCGCTGCTTTACAAGGAAGAGGTTGAACGCGCCTTGCGGACCCCGCAGCAGGCCGGCTTGCAATTGCTCGAGTTGAACGATTTTCCGGGGCAGGGCACCTCGACGGTGGGATTGCTGGATGCCTTTTGGGACAGCAAGGGGCTGATCGAGCCGGCGGCGTTCCGGAAATTTTGCGCCCCGGTCGTGCCCCTGCTGCTCCTGCCCAAGAGGGTTTATCAAAATGACGAAGCGTTTGATGCCGGCGTGGAATTCGCCAATTTCGGGCCGGCGCCCATCAAGAATAAAACCATCGCCTGGAAGATTTGCGCCGGCCGCCAAGAGCTCGGGAGTGGCGCGATCCCGGCGCCGTGCATCGGACTTGGCCACGGCGTGGAACTGGGGCGCATCCGGCAGTCATTTTCCGCCGTGACCCGGGCGGCGGAAGTCAAAGTGATGCTGGGAATCCCCGGCACCGGCATCGAAAATGATTGGAGCGTGTGGGTTTTTCCGCGCCCGGAACCGATGGCCGCCCCCGCCGACGTGGCCATTTTCCAGGCCGCCACCGGGTCATTTTACCAGGCGCTGCGGGATGGCAAACGGGTGCTCCTGCTGCCGGCGCGGGCCGGGGTGTCGGGGCCGCTGGCGGCACAATTCACGCCGGTCTTCTGGAATCCGGTGATGTTTCCCAACCAGCCCGGCTCGATGGGCGCGATGATTGAGGCGCGGCACCCGGTGTTCGCGGAATTCCCGACCGATCCGTGGACGAACTGGCAGTGGTGGGAATTGTTGCACCGTTCCTTTGCGATCAATCTCGAGGCCGTGCGGGGAAAAGTTGAAATGCCCCTGCGGTTCGTGGACAGATTCGACCGCAACGCCCTGCCCGCCGCGATCTTCGAAGCCCGGGTTGGCGCCGGGCGGCTGCTCGTCTGCACGCTGGACCTCAACCGCCAGCTCGATGAACGGATCGCCGCCGCGCAATTGCGCCGGAGCATTCTTGATTACCTGGCGGGCAAACAATTCCAGCCGCATAACGAGTTGACTCCCGCAGACCTGGAAAACTTATTCCGCCCGGCGCCGGCCGGCGGCGCCGCGGTTTCCGCGACGGAACCTCCCGCCGCGATGCCGGGCGGGACTGCCCCGGCGTTTTAAGCGAGCACATGGTTCGGACTTAATCCCCGATTTCGTTTGCTCTATCAAGGTCACGCGGGCCGCCGGTAAAAATCGTTCCAGGCGGCCGAATCAGCGAATTATCCATGTGAATCATCATTTTCGCCATATCTGAACCGGGGGGGACATCCTATAATAAAATCATTAAACCTGACTGGCCAGCCTGCGACCAATGATAGCAGGGCAGTGGTGTGAATTTCTTTTGTCATTAGATGGCGTTTGGGCGCCTCACGAGAGGTCTCGTTCGGTGTTAATTTGCCGGCGGCAACCGGCCCCAAGCGCAACACGAATCAAAACGGCGGCAAGTGAATTAAACGATCTCTAAAAGCTTGAAAACAAACTCCATCCTAACCGTTGTCGCCGCATTTTTTTGCGCCCGCGCCCTCGTCTATGCCGATCCGGGTCAGCCAAGCGGGTCAGAGTCGAACGCCATCGTGGCCGCCGCCAGGCCGATTGAAGCAGACGTGTTGCTCACGCCGCTCCCGCCCCAAGAACCGCGCATCAACGGGCCGGAAGTGTATGGCGTGCGTCCGGGTTCGCCGTTTCTCTATCGGATTCCTTGCACGGGTGAGCGGCCCATCTCTTTTCGCGCCCAGGGCCTGCCCAAAGGACTGACGCTTGATTCAGCCAGCGGCATCATCACCGGCAGTATCGCGAATCCGGGGACGAATCGCGTGACATTGCTTGCCAAGAACGCGTTCGGCAAGGCCAAGCGCGAATTCCGCATTGAAGTCGGAAATAAACTTGCGCTGACGCCGCCGATGGGCTGGAACAGTTGGTATATCTATTACCACCACGTCACAGAAACGGCGATGCGCAAGGCGGCCGATCAGATGATTGCCTCCGGCATGGCGGACTTTGGCTATCAATACGTGAATTGCGATGATTGTTGGGCGATGCAATCCGGCTCGAAGGACCCCGAGGTCGGCGGTCCGCCGCGTGACGCCAGCGGCCAATTGCTGCCGAACAAGCGTTTTCCCGACATCAAAGGCATGGTGGGTTACATCCACGCGAAAGGACTCAAGGCCGGCATTTACACTTCGCCCGGTCCAGCGACGTGCGCGGGTTTTGAAGGGAGCTGGCAGCACGAGGCGGAGGACGCCCGGACGTTTGCGGATTGGGGTTTTGATTTTCTGAAATACGACTGGTGCAGCTACTCGGAAAAGAGCGGCGACCGCACGCTGGAAAACCTGAAAAAGCCGTATCAACAAATGTGGGACGAGCTGCAAAAGCAACACCGCGACATTGTTTTCAACCTTTGTCAATACGGCATGGGCGAGGTGTGGAAATGGGGCGGGGACGTTGGCAACTGCTGGCGGACGACCGACGACTTGGGCGCCGCGCGGGGCACCCAACTGCCCGGATTTTACAGCATCGCCTTCAGCAACGCGAGGCATTGGCAATATGCCCGGCCCGGCGCGTGGAATGATCCCGACTACATCCTCATTGGCTGGATTGGCACCAACCACGGCAAAAACTTCAAGCGGACGACGCTCACGCCCAACGAGCAATACAGCTACATGAGCCTGTGGTCGCTCATGGCGGCGCCGCTGGTTTTTAGCGGCGACATGACCCAACTGGACGCCTTCACGCTGAACGTGCTTTGCAACGCCGAAGTCATCGCCGTGGACCAGGATCCGCTCGGCAAGCAGGCCAGAATTTTGCGCCAAACGCCCGAGGAACTGGTATTGGTCAAGGAACTGGAAGACGGCTCGCAAGCGGTGGGATTGTTCAACCTTTCGGCGGAGCCGCGAACAATTGCGGTTTCGTGGACTGACCTTGGCCTCAGGGGGAAACAAGCCGTCCGCGATGTCTGGCGGCAAAAGGAAATTGGGGCGTTTGACCAGACCTTTCAAGCTGAAGTTCCCCGCCATGGCACGGCGTTGGTGCGGGTGCAGCCGAAATAATAAACTCCCGCCACCCATGCGATGCCATCAGTAAAACCGGAATCCCCCAGTTTGAACGCCGGGCTGAACTTCGGTTGCCTTGGGCGGGTTTGCGGTTTCCCTTGCTTATGAAAACTCCCTCGCGCTGGTTGCGGTTCCAATCCATCACGGGCACCGGCTGGGTGTGGTTCTGGCTGGGGTTGCTGGTGGCGGCGACCGCCGTTCGGGGCGCGGAAACGAATTCGGCCGCACCGCAAATCAAATTGATTGCGCCGGGCATCTGGCGGGTTCGTTTCGGGACGCCCGAAGAATTTACGCCCACGCATTTTCGCAGCGCGGAGATGGACGCTGCGGACCTGGCGAAAATGCCGGCGGGCCAGCCGCTGCCGCAGGACGTGACGGCGATTTCCTTTCAGGTTTCCGAGCGGGGCTGTGCCTTGCGGTTGCCGATGAAGCCCGGTGAAAACCTATACGGCTTCGGTCTTCACACGGAACTGTTCAACATGACCGGCCGCAGCATATTCCTCAAGCCGACCGACAAACCGGAAAATGACCTGGGCGAATCGCACGCGCCCGCGCCGTTTTACGTCTCGTCGCAGGGCTACGGGGTGTTCGTGGACACGGCGCGATTCGCCACCTTCCAAACGGGGAATGTTTCGCCGGCGGGCAGTCCGGAGGAGATAAGCGAGGGAGGAATTCAAACCAGCACGACCGAGCTTTATCGCGCCCGCCCGCACCAGACGAAAGCCATGCTCGTGGACGTGCCGGCGGCCAGGGGAGTGGACGTCTATATTTTTGCCGGGCCGGCCATGCTCGACGCGGTGGAGCGTTACAATCTGTTTTCCGGAGGTGGCGCGCTGCCGCCGTGGTGGGGCCTGGGCATGCACTATCGCGGTTTCACCAAATACGGCGCGGCCGAGACGCTTGCCCTGGCCGCGCGCATCCGCGACGCGCACATGCCTTGCGATGTCTGGGGCGTCGAGCCGGGCTGGCAGGCCAAGGTTTACCCCTGCTCGTTCGTTTGGGACACCAACCGCTTTCCCGACCCGGACGGTTTTCTCCAAAAGATGGGCGGGATGAATTACCGGATGAATTTCTGGGAACATGCCTTCACGGACTCGTCGTCGCCAATTTACGACGAACTCAAACCGTGGTCGGGGAATTATCTGGTTTGGAACGGGCTGGTGCCGGATTTCGCGTCGCCGCCGGCGCGGAAAATCTTTCTGAAACAGAACCACGCGGCGTTGTTCGACCGGAAGGTGGCAAGCGTGAAGCTGGACGAATGCGATTACCAGCCCGACTCGCCAACGCCCTGGTCGTTTCCGCTGGCCACGAAATTCCCTTCCGGCTTGGATGGCGAAGTGATGCACTCACTGTTCGGCCTGCTTTATCAGCAAACCATGTGGGAGCCGTATCAGCAAAAAGGGCTGCGCACCTGGGGCCTGGTGCGCAATTCGCACGCGCTGGCGGGCCCGCTGCCGTATGTTCTTTACAGCGATTCCTATGACGCGCGGTGCTATGTGCGCGGCCTGGCCAACGCGGGTTTCAGCGGCCTGCTCTGGGACCCGGAAGTGCGGATCGCCGATTCGGTTGAGGATTTTTACCGCCGGCTGGAAGTGGCGGTGTTTTCCCACGAGGCGGTGATTGATTCCTGGTATATCCCGAATCCCCCCTGGGACCAGGTGAATCGCAAGAAAAACGAACGCAACGAGTTCATGCCCGACCGCGCTGCCGTGGCCGACCACGTCCGGAAAATATTGCAACTGCGGATGAGTTTCATTCCCTATCTTTACTCCGCGTTCAACGAGTATCACACCGCCGGCAAGCCGCCGATTCGCGCGCTGGTTTTGGACTGGCCGAAGGATCCCAAGGTCCGCCAGCTTGACGACCAATTCATGTTTGGCGATTCGGTGCTGGTGGCGCCGATGTTTGCCGGTGAAAGCAACCGCACGGTTTATCTGCCCGCCGGCGATTGGTATGATTTTTGGACGCACGCGAAAATCACCGGCGGCAAAACCATCGTGGCCACCAACGGCATCGAACAGGCTCCGCTGTTTGTAAAAGGCGGCACCCTGCTGCCCCTGGCCGAGCCGGTGGAGTTCATCAGTCCCGACACCTGTCTCAATATCACCGTGCAGATGGTGGGCGACCGGCCTGCGGACTTCACGCTTTACGAAGATGACGGCACAACCACGGCTTACGCCAAAGGCGAACAAAACCGGATTCAACTTCATGCGGACGGCGAGAACCATTCAGCGCGCCGCGCCGGCGGCTACCACGGACCGGAGCGCTATAAGGTTACCGCTTGGAAACAGTTTTGACGAAGGTGGCAACTCCGCAGGCACGATGAACATGTTTCGTTTGGCCAGTCCGATTCGTAGCCTCAGCGGTGGCTGGTGGATGGGCCTGGTGGCTCCAGCGGCCACTGCCGCGGATCTGACTCGGGACGCAGCGCCGGCGGCCGGCCGGCCCGGGCCGAATGACGGCAACGGAGGCGCATGAAAATGAAAGCAATGGCCAACCGGCTTCTGGCGGGGGTTCTGGCGGCATTTTGCTGCTCCGTCGGAAACGCGCAGATCATCTATTCCCACGTTTTCAATGGGGGGCCGGTGAACCTTAACGGAACGGCGCCCGAGGTGGCCAACAGCCTCTTCGGCGGCACCAATACGGCAACTTGGAAGGATGCGTTGGGAGTCAATGACACCAATGCCTTTTTCGCAAACGGCACCGTTGGCACCGCACAAGGAGATAGCCTCACTCTGCCATTCAAGCCCCAATCCGGTCATGTTTACACTTTGACAGCTTCGCTGACCTTCACCGGCAACCCGGGTAACTGGGTCGGTGTCGGCTTTGCGCAGAGCAACGCAGTCAATGTGGCGGTGGGCAACGGGCGGTTTTCAGACGGCGGGGTAAATGGCTATGATTGGATGATCCTGACGGAATCGAGTGGGAACGTGCAGTGTTTTCTGGGACCCCATGGAACGGGGCAGATTTTCAATCAAAATGGCTTTTTCACCCCTGGCGCCGGAACCCATACCGAGACGGTGGTATTGGATACGACGGGGACGCAATGGGTGATCGCCTTTTATGTTGATGGTGTCCAACTGGGAACGGACTATACCTATGGCACCAATCCGACAATCGGCGCAGTGGGGATTACGCAGACCGCTTTGACTGCTCCCGCGGCTTTCTGCTGGAATAATTTGACGCTGTCCGTCAACCCGCTGGAAATCACGCAACAACCGGCATCGGCGGCGGTGGCAGAAGGCAGTGCCTTCACCAACACGGTTGGGGTGACAAGCGCCGCGCCGCTCTCCTACCAGTGGTTCACCAACGGCGTGCCCATCGGCGCGGCCACCAATGCCTCCTTGATCATCAATCCCGTGCCCCTCAGCGCCGCCGGCACCAATTACTATGTGATCGTGACGAACACTTACGGTGCGGTCACGAGCGCGGTGGTGAGCCTGACCGTACTGACCGATGCAATGACCACCGCAACCAGCCAACTGACATCGCCGGATGGCCGCCTGGTGTTGACGTTCGCCGTCAGCAACTTTGATGGCTCGATGTATTGTCCAGTCTATGGCTTGACTCGCGACGGGCAGGCGCTCATCACCACCTCCAAGTTGGGGCTGACTTTTGGCAGCGGCGGTCTGTTGCAGAATTATTTGTCCGTCTCCAACGAAATGACCAGTTCAAACAACAGCACTTGGCAGCCGGTTTATGGGGAAAAAAGTTCGATTTGCGACAACTATAACGAGCTGGTGGTGAACTTGCAGGAACGCATCCCGCCCGGCCGCGGGTTGCAATTAACTTTCCGCGCTTACGATGAAGGCGTGGCCTTCTGCTACACGATTCCATCGCAAACCGGATTGGCGGGAGCGACCAACCTGACCGAGCAAACGGAATTTCGCTTTGCGGCCGACTATCCCACCTGGGCCACTTACACGGCCCAGGGCGTATATTCCCCGACCACCATCAGCGGCATTATCACCGGTTGTGAGCGGCCGTTGACGGTGGCGCTGGCCACCAACTTGTATGTGGCTCTCGGCGAAGCCGGGCTGGTGGATTTTTCACGGATGAAGTTTGCCCCGCTTTCAGGAAAATCCTACAGCCTCGTCAGTTGGCTCGACGGTCCGGTCACCAATGCCGTGCCATTAACCACGCCCTGGCGATTCATCATGGCCGCCGACAGTCCCGGCCAGCTTTTGGAAAACGACTTTTTCGTCTTGAACCTCAACGCTCCCGGTGTCCTGACGAACACTTCCTGGATCCAGCCGGGCAAAGCGATTCGCTCCGGGCTGACAACGCAGAGCGGCGAGGCTTGCGTGGATTTTGCCGCCCGGCACCACCTGCAATACATTGAGTTTGATGCCGGCTGGTATGGGCCGGAAAATACGACTCCGGTCGCCACCAACGTCACCAGTTCGCTGAACCTGCCGGGCGTGATCAGCTATGCCGCCGCGAACAACGTCGGCGTCATCCTATACGTCAACTGGCTGGCGATGACCAATGAATTGAACCTGCTGCCGCCGCTGTATCATGCTTGGGGGGTGAAGGGCATCAAGTATGGCTTTGTCAGCGTCGGGCCGCAGCCGTTCACCGAGATGGTGAACGAAGCCGCGCGCATCTGCGCCAGCAATCAGATGATGCTGGAAGTGCACGATGAATTTCGCCCGTCCGGTTACACGCGGACTTATCCCAATTTCATGACCGTGGAAGGCATTCTGGGCGACGAAAGTACGCCCACCGCCACCCAGGATACGACGTCGCTCTTTTCGCGGTTGTTGGTTGGCGGGGCGGATCACACCGTCTGCTATTTTGACCCGCGGGTGACCAATAATTGGAGTTATGCCTACCAACTGGCCAAAGCGGTGTGTTTTTACAGCCCATGGCAATATCTTTACTGGTACGACAGCCCCACCAACGCCAGCGGGTATGTGGCGGGCGGCAACGATATGATCACCGAAGTGCCGGAAATGGAATTTTGGGATTATATGCCGACGGTTTGGGATGAGACGCGGGTATTGCAGGGCAGCATTGGCCAATACGCCATCATCGCCCGGCGCACGGGCACGCAATGGTTCATCGGGGCCGTGAACGCGAATTCAACGCGCACGTTCAACGTGCCGCTGGATTTTTTGCCGCCGGGCCAAAAATACAGTGAGAACGTCTATTCGCAAGATTCATCGGTGCCAACGCGCACGCATGTCCGCATTGACCGTTACGTGGTGGATTCCACCGGAACGCTGAGCATAACCTTGGCCGCCTCGGGGGGCGAGGCTGTCCGCCTGCTTCCCGCCAATCCCCCGGCCATCCAGTCACTGGCGCAACTGCCGGGCGGCGGATTGGGCCTGACGATTACGGGGATGGTGAGTTTGCCATATTCACTTTGGACCAGCCCCGACCTCGCGCTGCCCGCCACCAATTGGACATTGTTGAGCAGGGGATTGCTTACCAACAATTCATTTCTGTGGAACGACCCGCTCACGCTGACGCAGCGTTTCTACCGGTGTTCGACGCCATGATCGCGGCGGTTGTGAGCCCCTCTCGGCGGCCGGCGGGGCGTTTCACGCGGCCACCTTGGCGAAAGCTAAAACATGAAACAAGCAATGAGAAAGTTATTATTGGCGGGAACGATGTTGGCCTTCGGGTGTGCCCTCGGCAGCGCGCAGCTCATCTATTCCAACTGCTTTAACGGCAGTCCGACGGCGTCGCTTAACGGAACCGCGCCGACGGTGGCCAACAGTCTGCTCGGGGGCAGCAGTGCCGCGTCCTGGACTTGCACTTATACCAACATGGCGGGTTCCGCCACGGTTTTTCAGAACGGCACCATTGATACCAACGCAAGCTGCGCCCTGCTGCCCTTCACGCCGCAGCCCGGTTGCGTTTATTTGATGACCGCTTCACTAACCATTCCGTCCGGCATGCCCAACTGGGTGGCGCTGGGGTTCACGCAGTCCGCCATCCAGACGAATAATGCGAATGGAACGGTCTCGCGGTTTACTGACAATCCCCCGGGCGGCTATGCGTGGATGGGGATAAGAGCCAATACCGCCCAAGGCGTGTATGGGGGGAGAGGCACGGGATCATCGCTGGGCAATACCACCGTGATTCCTTCGGGAACCAACAATTTGACAATTGTTTTAAACACGGCGGGCCCACAATGGACGGTGTCGGCATATTTGGGCGGCACTATCACGGGCACCAACATCATTGGCGGCACGCCCATGGGCACCAATTTCGCGTATGGCGCGAATCCGCCGATTGCGTTCGCCGGGATTGGCCAGACCGGTTTTGCCGGGCAGTCCGTCGGCGGAATTCAATGGAACTATTGGACGCTTTCGGTCACGCAGGTGCCGGCGGTTACCAACAGCTACTGGGTGGCGCCGGCGGCGACGGGTGCCGGCGACGGGTCATCTTCGGCCAATGCGGCGGCCTTTCTCAATTACAGCTTTTGGTCCAAGATCCAAAGTCAGCTTCACTCCGCCAGTGTCAGCGTCAATCTGCTGAGCGGAACCTATTATCAGGGCATGCTGGGCTTCACGAACATGGGCAATCCGTTGCACCGGCTCACGCTGCAAGCCGTGAATCTTTACGGGCCGGTTTTCACCGCCGAGATTGGCACCCTGGTGTATCTTACCGGTTCGCAGAATATCAAATTCTGCGGCCTCACTTTTACCGGCCCGGCCCAATATTGGGGCATTGAATGCGCGCCGAATGGTCTCAATCCGTGCCGGAATCTGGAGTTTTCATACTGCCAGCTCATCAATCTGACCAGCGCCTATTACGGCGCCCTCGGCGTGGTGAACGGCACCCGGGACATCCTGGTGGACAACTGCACCTTTACCAATGACACCGCCGGGGTCCATCAACACATGATTTACGCCTCGCACGACATCGTGGGCGTGGTGGCGACCAACTGCCTGTTCCAGGATTGTGGGGCGGACTATGTGCGGTTCCGGGACGATTCGGAGTATTGCGTGGTGGATCATTGCACATTTACCAGCACCACGAGCGCAACGGTGTGGCCGTTCATCACCGCGGAATTGTATAATGTGACGAACTCGGATGCGGCCGGCGATGATTTTTTTGGGACCTATTTTCAAATCAGCAACGATTCGTTTAATTACAACGCCGCGGGCGGGACGGGCCCCAACTCCGCCTTGCACTTCAGTGATGATGGTTATTCCCCCCAGAGCTACGATTGTGATTTGACGTCCGCGCAGGCCAGCCAGTTGAGTGGTGGCAGCACCGGTTTCAAGCGGTCATTTCTGCAAACGAACATGGGGATCAACGCCTCCGGCATCAAGATGTTCACCAATACTTACAATTCGCGGGTGGCCCATGCCGTGGACTATACTTATACTTGGGATGGCATCCAGCCTAACGGCGGCTCGCAGGGACCCATTGACATCTCCGACGCACCCGATTCCAGCGGGGCGCTGCCGGGGCCGACGCCGGTGCTGCGCAACGGCAATTTTGACAGGCAGGGACTGCTGCTGACACCGGTGACCTCCAGCACGCCCAATGAATGCCTCTTTCAGACGTGGTTTTGCAATCCCGAATACACCACCCTTCTGCTGCATGGCGGCTTCAGCGGGACGGCAAACGCATTGATGTTTAACAAGGCGGCAACCCAATATGTTTACCAGTGGATCACGCCGCCCGGCCCGACCTGGACGCTGGATTTTTTGTTCGCGATGGATTCCGGATTCACCGGCACCGGCACCAAGTTCAAAGTGGATATTTTCCATGACGACATCCTGGGCAGCAAGGTTTCGGTGGGCGTCAACGATCAAGGACAATTCGGGATTTACAACAACGGCGGTGCGTTTACGGCTTTGCCGGAACTGGGGACGGTTTTATTTTCGGTGAACAATGTCTATCGTCTGCGGATGGTCGGCAATTACGCCGCCTCGACGCCGTACGTGAACATTTATACCAGCGGCGCGAACAACCTGGCGTTGACCCACCAATCATTGGGCCGCACCGATTGGGTCAATGGCACGCCGGCCAGCGGCCAATCCGGGCCGGAGACGATCGCGTTTTACAATTACACCAACACGGTCATCGTGGATCAGATCGCCTTCGCCTCCGGCCTGGCGGAGCAGCCGCCGGTCATCAGCAATGTTTCGTTAGGCGGCGGGAAGCTGGTCTTTTCGGGCACCAACGGCTTTGCCGGCGACACGTATTATCTGTGGTCTGCAACCAATCTGGCATTGGGGAATTGGACACTTGAAGGCACCAACGCGTTTGCCGGGAATGGGGCGTTCTCCATCACCAACCCGGTGCCCCCCGGGGCGCCGCAGAAGTTTTATCGCCTGCAACTACAATGAAATCACGGCCTCGGGGCTGACAGGCCGTCATCTGGTTTCAATGACGGCACTGCCGGTGAGGCTTTTTTCCAAGACCCACCATTGGCCGGCGTGTTTGGCCGGGACCGATTTTCCGTTGACGACAATGCCGGTAAAATCACCTTGAGCAGGAATGTCAACCTGCGCGGTCATGTGTGGCGGCAGGGCAAGCGAAAGTTTGAAACCAGGGGAGTTGGTCCATTGGATTGAGATCGGGCCAAGCACGGTCGGGACTTTTCCCATGGCCTGCGCCAGCGTGCCGGGATGGGGCCGAATCAGCGCGCGTTTCCAGCCGGGGGTGAGCGGCTGCGCGCCGAGCACGAACCGGGGCAACAGGTTGGCGGGCGCGGCACCCCAGGCATGGTTCCAATCCTGGTTCGGCTTGTAACGTTGATCCCAGGCTTCCCAAGTGATGGTGGTGCCGCTTTCGACCATGTGCCGCCAACTGCGGTCGCCCGGGGCGGTCATCAGGGCGATGGCTTCGGCTTCCGCACCGTTTTCAAAAAGGCCTTCGAGCAGGTATTGCGCCGCGTAAACGGAACATTTCATGCCGCGGTCACCCAGCCATTGGGCAATGCGCGCGCGCTGGTCGGCGGGCGCCAGGCCAAAGGCCAGCGGGAAAAGATTTGCGTGCAGCGAATCATGGTCGGTGCCTTCGCCGTCGCGATAAAGCCCGCGCGCGGGATCGAAGAGTTTTTCCTGAAAGGCGGCCCGGGCGGTGCGTTCGCGCGCGGCGTAGTCGTCGGCATCGGCAGTCTGGTTCAACGCGCGGGCGAGTCTGGACATCAGCAGCAAGGCGCGCAGATGGAAGGCGTTGACCACCGTGTTCACATGGGTGAAGACGAAGCCGTCGCGCTCACTCTCGGGCCAGTCCACCACATCACCGCGTTTGATTTGCGCCTCCGTGCTGCCGATGAGTCCGTCGGGCAGCTCGCGGTCAAGTTGCAGCTTGAGTTTCAGCGCGGCGTAATGCGCGGCCAGCCAGTTGGTGTCGCCGGTTTGCATCCAGTCGGCATAGGCCATGAAAATCATATGCGGAGCCCATTCCGTCGGCCACGTCGGCTGCTTCAACAACCGGTCGAATGTGTCGCGAGCCATCTGCGCATCTCCATCGGTGTAGAAACGTCCCAGTTGAGATAGATAGGCATCTGCCTCGTAAGCCACCCGCTCGCGGTCGCCATCCACATAGACGCCGGCAAACGTCGTGGCCTTGATCGAATAATGACATAAATCCCAGACACGGTTGAGCATCGGGTCCGACGTTTCCACGGCCGCCGCCTGCTCGTTCCAGTCGCGGGCGAAGGCTGCGCTCCGGCGAATTTGATCCGACCGCGGTTCACCAGGCCAGTTTTCAACTTCCACCCAGCGAAATGGCAGCAGAACTCCCCATTCCGGCGGCGTCAGCACCGCGGCCGGCTGCTTGGTATTGCGCCGGTTTGGCTCGGGGGCGACGCGAATGGGCTTGCCTCCTGCAGGAAAGGCTTCGGCCACGGCATAACGCACATTGCCAGGCGGCTGGCGATCAATGCGTTCACCTGAAAGAGCTTCACCAAAATGAATGGTTATGGTGTTGGAGGCATTCGCGGGGGGAGTGAGGATCAGGTTGCCAAAGGCGACTTTGCCGAAGTCAATTAAGATTACGCCGGGCGCGACGTTGGTGATCGTTATCGGCGCCTGTTCCGTGAGCTGCACGGGGGCGGACCGAGCCGGCCGGGCGGACGCCAAAATCAGCGCCAGTATTGAGAGTAATAATGTTCGCAGCATAGGTATTTGGAACAGCCGGGGATGATCCGCCCGTTGGCCCCGGCCGATTCTCTTACCGGCGACCTGGCCGGAATTGCCGTCAGCAGCGGCGCGCCGACGGTCAGGAAAGCGATCGTGAGCGCGCGGCTTTCGGCTTGGTCACACAATTTGTCAAAGGACGTGAGTGGTGATTATTGGTCGCCCGGATTTGAATTTTCCACTCCTTATGGCCAAACGGAACCAACACGCCGCAATTGTTTTCCTTGGCGGCGGCGGCGGCCAAGGAATCAGTTGCTCCGTTGCTTGGTTCCAGGGCCACATGGTGATGACCATGCCAGCCGCCGCGCGTCAACCAGATGCCGAGCGTATCGCAATCGGCGGCATCCCATTCAAAGATCAGGGAATCGTCGGAGACGCGATTAAAAATCTCCGCCTGGCCCTTTTGCAGGGGCCTGGCATAGGCCTTGACACTTGCAGGAGCCTTGCCCTCAAAACTCAATGAATCAATCCATGGTTGTTGGCCTATACGCTGGCGGATTTCGTTGGACAATACCAACTGGTCCCCGGTTTTCAACGCCACCAGCGGATGCATCGCCCATAGGAATTCCTGCCGGTCCCCGCTTAGGTTACGCAGGTGGTAATCCACCGAGAGCGTGTCGTTTTGGATTTCAATCGCGCGCGTGAATTCAAAGGGCGAAATCGGCAACTGGACTGACGCTTTTATGATGCCATTTTTCCAGGCCGCCTCATCCAAATGCCAGGCTGCATTCCATACTTCACCATGGTCGGGCAAGGCACGCCCGCGCCAAGTGCACGGAGAGATGGTGGGCAGGCATTCGTCCCACCCGACCAAGGGGCTTCGGGCAAAATCATCATTCGGCTGGTTGTGAAATAAGTTGAGATGGTCATCCGGGTGATACATCCACTCGCGGCCGGTGCTTAAATTTTTTAATGATACAACCTTCGCCCCCAACTCAGGAATCACCACGACTTCTAAAACGGCACTTCGAAGGATGCGTGCCCCGAATCCCTTCCAAATCACGCTTTCGGCCGCCAATGGAGAATGAGCCATAATTGTTTTATCCAGCTTGAAAGCTCTTGGCCATCAAACTCTGTCCAAAATGCATGATATTGACCTTCAACGGAATGGATAAATCAATTGTTAATATGGAAAATCCGCCGATTTGCCACACTCAGCCCGGGCTTGTTTCAATGCGAAATAATTGCATCGGCGACAGCTTGAAGGATTTCGGCTAAAACATCGCCGCCGGTGAAAATTCCAGGCGGGAACTCAATATATTTCGGAGATAGGGCGGCTTCGCTGTTCGTTTTCACGGTTGGGGAGCCGGATCATGCCGCTGCCACAAATACCCCCGAACCACGGCGCACGTTCCAGCGGGGATAGTGCTTGCCGACCTGACGGTTGGCGGCGCTGTTTCACGGTGGCTTCAAACAGACAGCGCGTTGCAAAACCGGCCATCTGGTTCTGGTCGCCCCGCGGTTGTCCCAAGGCACGCGGGCACCGCCAGGCAACCGCTGTTTTGTCGCAACCCGGCCATTCTCGCCGTCTGTGATTGCCGCCGGCCGCGGCAAAAACCTAGGGTTTTATGCCGGTTGTCTGGTGGATGTGGATGGGCTTGGTTCCCGATCATCAGCGAATTGTCCATGCTAATCCGCGTTCTGTCCATTGGCTAAACCGGATTGAAATAGTATCTTGGGCAAAATCCATGTTGAAGAGAACAGACCGCACCCTTATGAAAGACAACATCCATAAAGCATTTGCCACGGTTTCGCCGGCTTTTGCGGCGGCGTCCGCGGCTCGTGGGCAAGCAGCCCGCTTTTGCGCCGCCCCCAATTTGAACCCAGTCAAGTAGCGCTCCTGCCAAACCTTAACTTAAAACGCCACAAGTATCATAAAAATGAAAACCACTGCAATCCTGCTACGGGCGGTAATAATCGCCGGTCTCAGCGCGTTCTGCTGTTCCATGGGAAACGCGCAAATAAGTTATTCCAACTCCCTGGCCGGGGCGTCGCTGATCTATTCAAACGCGTTTAATGGGGGGGCGGTGAACATTTCCAACACGCCGCCCAATTTCGCCGCCTCCGGCCTGGGCGGCACCAACACCGCCCTTTGGATTGACGCGGGCGGGGCCGGTGACACCAATGCGTTTTATGCCAACGGGGTTGTGGGAACCGGACAGGGAGACAGCATCCTTTTGCCATTCAAGCCACAGGCCGGTTATGTTTACACCATGACAGCCACGGTGACCTTTTCCGGTAATCCCGGGAACTGGGTCGGCGCCGGCTTTGCGCAAAACTACGCAGTTCCCGGCATTGGCAACGCACGATACTCGGACAGCGGAGTAAACGGATATGATTGGTCCATCGTGACGGAATCAACTGGAAACGTTCAGTTCTTTGCGGGGCCGCATGGAACGGTTCAACTCATCAGTCAGAATGGCTTTTTCACCGCCGGTTCGGGAACCCATACAGTCACGCAGATATTGGATACGACGGGCACCAAATGGGTCATCGCCTGTTATGTGGATGGCGTTCAAGCGGCGACAAACTATCCCTATAGCAGTAATCCATCAATCGCCGCGGTTGGCCTCACCCAAAATTCCCTGAGCGCCCCCGGCAATATCCGCTGGAACTCTCTTACGCTGTCCGCCGCCCCGATTGTGATCGGGCAACAGCCGGTGTCGGCGGGTGTCGCCGTGGGCAGTGCCTTCACCAACACGGTGGTGGCCGCCGGCAGTGCGCCGCTTTCCTATCAATGGTATGCGAACAATGTGGCCATTGGCAATGCCACCAATTCCGCATTGATAATCAATCCCGTATCCACCAGCAACGCGAGCACCAATTATTATGTCGTCATCACGAACAATCTTGGCACGGCCACCAGTTCGGTGGCGAACTTGACGGTTTATACCCTGCCAACGTTTGCGGGCCAATTTCCGGTGACTTATAACGGAGGATTCACGCTTTACTCCGGGGCGAGTCCGAAGTTTTCCGTCTCGATAATCGGCTTGCAGCCGCATTACCAATGGTTCACAAATGGTGTGGCCTGCGGTGGTGGAACAAATGCCGCGTTCACGTGGCCCAACGTGCAAGCGGGTACCATAAGCGCCTATTGCATTGTGACCAATGTGGAAGGATCGGCAAAAAGCATGGTCTGGACGGGCCAGGTGATTGCCGACCCCGCCAATTCCAGCGGCGGGCTGGCACCTTATCCAACAACCACGTTGGCGTTTAATCCCGTCGGCTATTGGCGGTTGAATGAAGGGCCGGATGATGGCAATGGCGACCAGGGAGTCATTGCGCTGGATTATGCGGGCGGCAACGATGGCATTTACACTAATGGCTATCTGGACAATCTGGGCTATAGTCCCAGCACGGATCCCAGCGACAGTTCGCCGCTCTTCAGCGCCTTTGCCAGTCCGAACAGCGACGTCTATGGCATACAGGGAATAGATTTCAGCGCGCCGGCCAGCACCAGTGCGACCTTCTCAATTGAGGCGTGGGTGAATGGATCGGGTGCCCAGAACGCCAGCGGCGCCGGTATTGCCACCAAAGGCTATGGCGGCGCGGAGCAGTTTGATTTGGACGTTTTCAGCGGCAGCTATCGGTTTCTCATGCGAGATGCGGCCGGCAACTCCTACGGTCCGACGTCAGCTTATACTTCGGACGGGAATTGGCATTATCTCGCCGGCGTCTGCGATGAGGTCAATGGCACCGTCTCGCTTTATGTGGATGGCAAGCTGATGGCCAGCGTGCCGATTGCCGCCGGGAGCGGAGTGTTTTCCTCCAGCCGGCTGATGACCATCGGGGCCAGGAGTTCAACGTCATTGACCGGTAATGACCTGCAGTTCGAGGGTTATATCAACGACGTGACGGCCTTCAACTATGCCTTAAGCGCCGCCCAAGTGCTCCAGCAATATGCCTCCGTGATCAGCGTCCCGCCGTTTTTCGCGCAAACGCCTCCGGCCAGCGCAACAGCGAACGCCGGCGGTTCCCTGACCCTCCCGGCCACCATCCTTGGATCGTCACCGGTGGGGTATTACTGGTACGATGTGAGCGGCGGCACCAACGTGGCGGCGGCTGTGACCAACGGACTTCCGCTCAATGCGACGCTGACGATCACCAATGTTCCCGGCAGTTGGAACAACGACCAGTTGGAATTGACGGTGACAAATGCCGCCGGCACCAGCAGCGTGTATGTTTCGCTCACCGTTTATACCAATAAACCGTTGATTACTTCCGATTTGCCGGCAAGCCTTTCGCTTTTATCCGGCGTGTCCTATACCTATGCGATCGCCGTGGACGGCCCGGCACCTTATGCCTATCAATGGTATAACATGGGGGTCCCGCTTGCAGGAAGTACGAATGCGACTTACACTGCGACGGCGGGAAATCCGGGAAGCAGCACCACCTACTACGTGGTCATCACCAACGTTTACGGCGCGGTCACCAGCGTGGTTTCGACGCTGGAGAGCGTTGCGCAGCCCACCAATGCCTACGCGTCCGGCGTCCTTTCATTGAACCCCGCGGGTTATTGGCCGATGCACGAAGTGGAGGCGGCGGCTCCGGGAGACATTGAAACCAATTACGGCACGTTGGGCGCGCTGGGCACTGCGTATTACCCGGACTGGGCGGCCAACGCCGGCGCCTTCATCCGGCAGGTTTCCGGTGCCCTGGCTGGAGACCCTGATCCGGCGCTGCACTTTAGTTGGAACATCGGCACCACGGGACAGACGTGGACAAATGAACTTTATGTTCCGCACACGTCGCCCCGGGCGACTTTGAATCCGCCGTTCTCCGTCGAGTGTTGGGTATATAACACAAATACCACCATTGGCGGCGCGGCCCTGAACCAGAGTATTTGGGGACAGCACGGCTGGGAGGGCTTGAATGCCGGCAACGCCGGCAACGGCAATGGCAACATTGACGGCATGCAGCTGGCCTATAGCAGTGGCGGCGGAGTTTCGATCTATGTTTATGATAACAACAGCGGTGGGGTTATCATTGCATCAGCCACGGCGGCGATCAATGCGTGGGAACACATGGTGGTGACTTGTGATGCCAATACAAACTTCACGCTCTACGTCAACGGCGTGGCGGGCACAATCACGAATGCCACCGGAAAGTATTCACCGGATTATTGGACGCCGCTGACCATCGGCGGCACCCGGGGCGGGACGCGGTCGGCGCTGGTCACGGTGGATGAGTTTGCCATCTATACGAATGTGATCAGCGATGTCGCGGCGCATTACAACGACGGCATCAGCGGCGGCGCAGGCGTCTATTTCAATGCGGTCAAGAACGATAATCCGGTGGTTTATCTGCGCATGGATGCGCCGGCTTATGCGGCGCCGGCCATGGGCAGCTGGCCGGAGCTGAACAATTATGGAAGCGTGGCCAATCCCGGCAATTATACGCCAGGCACGATGCCGGGGATTGTGTCCGGGCCAACCAGCAATGGCACCAATTACCTGGGGCTGTCCGGCACCAATGTGGCAGCCTTGAGCGGCGTGAGCAGCTTTGCGGACGCCGGTTACGCCCCGGCGTATAATCCGACCGGCTCGAACGCGAGTTTCACCGTCAGCGCCATGTTCCGCGGCAATCCCTGCGACAACCGGGTGCAATCCATCGTCAGCCACGGCCTCAATTCATGGGAGTTGAACGTCACCACGAACGGAACCCTCGTGTTTAACGCCGGGAATGGCAATGCTCCGTCGGAAGGAACCGGCCAGAATCCCGGAGACGTGAGCACCGCCGGAGTGTACAATGACGGCAAATGGCATCAGGTAACGGCGGTCAACGCGACGAATGTGGTATCCATTTATGTGGACGGAAGTTTGGTCACCAGCGGAACACCCGGAGGCATTACGCCGACGAGTGTGATTCATGGCAACTCGAACGATGTGATGATTGGCGCCGATCCGAGTAATACGAACACTCCGGTGGGAGTGGGGCGGCAATTTGCCGGCCAGGTGTGTGAGGTGGCATTCTTCAACCAAGCCCTCACTTCGTCGCAGGTCCACTCGAACTACAATCTGGCCCTTAATGGCTTTCCGGTGGTTATTCCGGTCATCAATGCCAATCCGACGAACATCGTATTCACGGTGGCAGGCAATCAGTTGACGCTGGGTTGGCCGGCGGATCACACGGGCTGGACATTACAAGCCCAGACGAATAATTTGTCGGCAGGCCTTACCACCAATTGGGTCAATGTGACGGGTTCTACGTTGACCAATCAAATAACCGTCCCGGCCAACCCGGGTAATGGCAGTGTGTTCTACCGTCTATTTTATCAGCCGTGAGACTGAACAAACCAGCCCAGCGCCAAAACTTATTCTGTGGACAATATGTCAACTTTGAACGTGAAGAATACATCAGCATCAGGAAATCGCCGGCTGATTAAGCAAAAACCGCGTGGTGTTTGGGAAACCAAAACCAACCATGCCTTTACGCTCATTGAGCTGTTGGTGGTCATAGCAATCATCGCAATTCTCGCGGCGATGCTGCTGCCGGCCCTGAGCAGCGCCAAAATAAGGGCGAAAGAGATTGGCTGTAAGAGCAATCTCAGGCAGTTGGCGTTGGCGGAGAGTTTGTATGTCAATGACAACAATGGAAACATGTTTGCCTATCCGGCGGGCAGCCAAACGTGGATCGGGGCGCTTCGCCCGGTGTTTGCCAATGTAAATAATGTGGTCATTTGCCCGCTGAGCACTCCTCAAAGCCCGCAGCCGGGTGGCGAAACGCAGGGTGACTACAAGACATGCTGGTTCTGGATCTCCAGCAGCGGAAACACCAACAGTGTTGGCAGTTATACCTTCAACGGCTGGCTGTACGGCGGCGGCTGGTCGTTTGGGGGGGTTGGGCCACTCACCGAAGCGTATATGAAGGACGCGGAAGTGAAGAACGCGAGTCAAACCCCGGTTTTTGGGGATGGGATTTGGCCGGATGCCTGGCCCGAAGACAATAACCCTTCAGGCAAGGGAATTGACGACCCAGCTCACAACCTGCAAACGGGGTTTTATAGTCCAGGACCTGGTGGCGGTCAAGGGATTGATAGATACTTGATTGCCCGACATGGTCCGCATCGGCCCAATGTGCCGCCCACGAGCGTAAATCTTACGCAACCATTGCTTGGCGGAGTTAACATGGGCTTCTTCGACGGGCATGTGGAAAGTGTGTCGTTGCAGAACCTTTGGAACCTTGCCTGGCATCCCAATTGGACGTTCCCGGCGAGACCGGTGGTTCCGGCGCCCGGGAGTTAGGAAGTTGTTATTGCATTGGCAGGCCTTCTGTCGAATGCAGGATGAAGTCACCGCTTGAAACGTCAAGCTGAGTGAAAATATCAGCGGCACGTTTGCCGGCCGGCCGGTTTGCGGTTGGAGCAGGAAACGGCATTCAAAACTACCGGACAGCATTCTCGGAATAAAGCTTTCTGATTACTTGGTGGCGGCTGTTTTTCAAGATGAATTGGCAATGACGGCTTGTGCCTTCTTCCCAGTAAATGTAGTGATGTCAAATGGGAAACGGGGTTGTTCGCATCCGTAATGGAACTGCGCGAGCCAGTGTTTCTCCCGGTGGATAATATGACCATAAAAGTGACGCAAAAGATCATCCTGGTTTTGATGGTGGGATTGTTCTGGTGTGAGTTACGAGCGGAGAATAGCTCGTCGCCGGAAGCCGCCGGCACTTCACCCGCGGAGCCGAAGGCACCGGTGGTTTTTAATTTGCAGTCAGATGATCCCGGCCGGCTCACTTTTTTCGGTGCGGACTCCGCCGACCTGTTCACGAAGGAAGTGAACGAATCATTCAAAGGGGTGCTGGCCCTGGATTACATATCCAAGCCGGACGGCAAATTTCCATTGGGCTTTCTAAATGCGTCGCCGGCCGGGCAACCCTGGTATGGAACCATGTGGACGCGTGACGCGGGCACGTTGATGCGCGAGCTGGTTTCTTGGGGGTATTACAAACATGCCTGCCAGGTGGCCCAATGTGTCATGGATTCCGTCGGCACGAACGGCGACGGCTTTTTTGCCTTTCCGAGGTTGATTGATCCCCAAGGGGGCCGCCAGAGTGGCTCGGAAATGGACGGCCAGACGGCCACGATAATTGCCATGGTTGCATTGTGGCAGCGGCTGCCGACGGACGACCCGTTTCGCGCCCGGCTTTATCAATTCCTCCATGACGGGTCCTCGCCGGTGCGCAGTCTTGACCATTTTTTGGAGTCCGGCCCGCTGGTGCCGGGTTCGGGTGAATTCGGCGGGGGCAAAGGCCATGACAACTATAGCGTGGTGCAAAACAATTTGTGTGCGCTCGCCCTGCTAAGCACCGCCAACATGGAAGAGGAGGCCGGCGACCATGCCACGGCAAAAAGGTGGCGCAAGGACGCCGGAATATTATTCCACAATATCGCAAAGTATCTGGTGAACGAAAAAGGGTCATGGATTTGGGGCATTGATATTAAAACACTCAAGCCCAACCAGACGGATGAGGACAGTGCCGCCAACTCCGGAGGCGGCGGGCTGAACGGGGTGGTCTGCATGTCGGCGGATGTGCTGGGATTTGACCCGGGCAACTGGACCTGGCAGGGAGCGGTGGTGCATGGGAAAGAAACATTCGAGGAGCTTTACAATTTCCCGTTGCGGAAAGAGCAGTTTGAGAAATATGGCTTCTGGGCGCAGATGAACTACACGCACAAGGGCCTGCTCACCAGCCCGTCCTATGGACAAGGTTACGCCCTTCAGGATATGCTGCTGTTTGACAATCTGAACATGGCCGACCACGGTCTGGATTTTCTGGCCCAGACGACTTACAAGGCGGCCAACATGGTGTTCAGTTTGAACCAGTATCATTATGAGCGCCTTTCTCCATACTATTTCTATGAACGAATGTATTCGCCGGACGCCAAAGGCAAGATCGAACTGACCGCCGGATGTGGTCCGCTCAACCTGGTCAACGTCTCGGAACCGCTCAAGGTGGCGCGCTTGATTGCCGGCGTTGACGATACGTCAGCGAAAGAAGTTCAAATCATCCCCCGGATTCCTCCGTCTTGGTCGGGATACCGCATGGAGAATTGGCCGATTCGCACGAGCCACGGAATTGTGCGGGCCGACATTTCATTTGAGAGAAAAGGCGGGGTGGCGAGTTTTGAGTTCCAGGCCAAAGCCGGCGGCACCATTCCCAAGCTGGCCGTGCGTCTGCCGGGCAAAAATAAAGCGGTTTGGCAGCATCAAGCCAAGGTGGAAAATTTCAAAGCAACCACCACCGTCCCCTGATCGTACTGAAACAATAGCCATGAAAAAGGAAAGTTGGCATCCAATCGCTTCAGGTTTTGGAGCCCGACCTGTGGCTGGCAGTGCGCCCGTAGCGTCGGAAACCGGGGCGCCGAACACCATTCCAAAGCGCGCTCTGAAAGCCGCAGCCTTGGCGTCACTCTGTGTTGTCTGCCTGACTTCGGCGCAGCCGAGGCTTTTTGCCGGGGTGGTGGCTGGTCCGGTTGCGCCCGGCCTCCCGACCATGGAACATCCCGAATTGCTGCCGATCTTCCCACCGGACGGGACGGAAACCCGGCAGTCTAGTTCGTATGATCCGAGCGGATCGAATAACGATGGCAATTTCAGAACCGCTTACACCAAGTACATTGATACCAACGGCGAGTACGTGATTTTTGACTCCTCCGGTCCCGGCTGCCTTTACCGTCAACAAATCAATATCTGGTCCCGTGGCCGTCAAATGCTGGCGGGCAAGGCCCATATCAAATACTACTTTGACGATGAAGCCAAACCGCGAGTGGACGCGACAATTGATGATTTGTTCAGCGGCAAAATCGCTCCCTTTACGGAGCCTTTTGCCTTTCTGGATCCGCGTCCGCGCTTTGGGATTCTTTACTATCCCTTTACGTTCAAAAAGCGCCTGAAGGTTACGACAACCGATGACTTCACCAAGCTCACGGACCCATATACGTCCGCGTGGTATCAATATACTTATTTGACGTACGCCAACACCAACGCGGTGACGACTTGGTGCGGTTCCCAAGAGGATAGCCCCACGGTGCGCTCGCAATGGAACAATTTAGGACTCGATCCGAAGCCTGCGGCAGGCAATGTCACCGTTTCGAATACCGTCGCGATTTCCAAGGGGAAGAGCGCCGTTCTGGCGGAACTGCGCGGCGCAGGTTCGATCGCGAGTCTCCGGCTTCGGCTTGAGCCATACGGACGCAAACAATATTACCATTCGGTTCTCCGAATTTACTGGGATGGCGACAAGCGGCCGGCGGTGGACATGCCGATCGGACTGTTCTTCGGGGGCGGCGGCGAGACTTACGCGAATTGCAAGCAGGTGCCAGAGATGTCGCTGCGCACGCTCTTCTATGGTTTCGATGGCACCAACCACGATTTTTATTGTTATTGGCCCATGCCCTACTGGCGTTCGGCGCGGCTGGAGCTCGTGAATGAAAGCGGGATGGACCTACAGTCGGTTTCCTGCGTGCTCGAATACAAGCCGGCGGACGTTCTGGCTTACCCGGCGGGGCAAGCCGGTTATTTTTGCGCCAAACGCACCCTGGCGCGCGATCCCGGGCACGGCCTGTTCAATACCGCCTTTGAGGAGACGGGCCGGGGCCGGGTGGTCGGGCTGTCCTTTTATTCGACCAAATACGCGATGGACGGCGATGAATTCACCTACATTGACGGCAGCCGCACCCCGCAGATTCACGGCGATGGCACCGAAGACGATCACAATCAGGGCTATGGCGGAGACGCGTATCAGAAAGCGCTCTGGGGTGGGCTGGTCAATGGCTATCAGACCGCCTACCGCTTCTATTACAATGATTCCTACATTTTCAACCAACACATTAAAATCAACTACGAATTCTCCCGCGAGGGTGGGCGCGATAATGGCGGCGAGACGGATGCGGTGGTGTACTATTATAAAGCGGCCTCGCCCGGCCGCCTGCTGCTGACCGACCAACTTGATGTCGGAGATGCGGGTGCCGAAGCCGCCCACCATTATACCGTGGCCGGCCAAACCTGGTCGGGAGTCCGGCGCAGCAGTTACGACGGCTACGAGCGCGATTACGAATATGATTCCTGCCAGGATGACGGCCGCGCGTTCAATGGCCATAGTGAATTCACCGTCGCCATTTCGCCCAGCAATCACGGGGTGGAACTCAGACGGCGGTTGTTTCGCTGCGGCAACGGGCAGCAGCGCGCCCTGGTCTATGTGGACGGCGTCCGGGTGGAGGAGCGCCCGTGGGACATCTGCACCTACTCGTCCGCCCCATGGTACCAAGGCTGGTATGACGCAGACTTCGAAATACCCGCCGCGTACACCCAAGGCAAGCGCCAACTCCACCTCCGAGTGCAGAATGTCGGCGGAAGCAAATCCGAAATCAACGAGTTTTATTATTGGGTTTATTGTTACATGGATCATCCGGCCAGCAAAACGCCGACCGTCCGAAAGCTGAGCGCAACGCCGGCCGGCAGTGGCCGGGTCGAGTTACAGTGGGCGGCGGCGCCGGTGGCTGACCAAGTCAATTATTACCAGGTCGAGCGCAGCGAACAGCCGGACTTTTCCGGTTCCACCGTGCTGGGCCGGAGCAATGCCGGCCGCTGGGGCGACTCGCGAGTGAAACCCTCGACGACCTACTACTACCGGGTGGCGGCGGTGGGGCTTTCGGGGGCCGTCGGGCCATTTTCCAAAGCTGTGACGTTAACCACCGGGACCAACACCCCAACAGCCACCGCCGCCTTTTTGGGAATTGACGAAACCACTGCGGGCGATTGGCCGGCCCAATACGGCTCCGATGGTTTTATCATGCCGCGCTACTTTTGGGGACATGACTGCCAGGTCTGGCCCGATTATCTGGGGGCCGTCGTCTATGGCAGCTTCACCAACCGGCAGTTTTCCCTTTGGAACAGCTCAACGAAATCATCCTTGCTCAGCAGCCCCATCGCCTACTGCGCACGCTATTTGGGGGCGTTGGAAACCTCCAATGTCTGCGCGCTCACGCTTTATGTAAACGACACGCAACCACACCAACTGGCGCTGTACGTGTGTGATTTCAACAAGGCCGGGCGTGAAGAGACTATTGAACTCCGGGACCTGGCGGGGCATTTGTTGGCGCCGGCCTGCGCGGTGAGTCATTTCGAGCCGGGAAAGTGGCTGCGGTTCAGATTCTCCGGTGATATCCAAATCCGCCTGGGCAACCAAAAGAGCGGTTCCACCGCGGTGCTCTCGGCTTTGATGTTCGACCCAACGCCATGAAACTTGAGCCATTCGTTTTCGCCGGTTGTTTCCGGTTCACGGCAAACGTTGGACTTGCAATATAACATGCACAGGAATGTAATCCCCGCCTCTTTTCCAGAATTGATGTGGCTTGCGAAAATACCCAGCGCAAGGTCCGCCGGTTCGACCATGACTTTGAAGGACCGGCAAGATATACTGGAGAAGCGCGAAGAACCTCCGCATCAAACTGCACGTCCTGAAACCGGGTGCCAGGCTGAATACCCCCATCGGATAATTGGCTGTGGCGGCGCCGGTGAAGAGGGCGGCTGCAAAAACAGCCGGTCGTTCAATACTCAAACACATTTCTAATCCATGAAAAAACTCATCTTTCTGGCCCTGTGTCTTTCGCTGGCGGCGAAAGGCGCCGACACGCAAACGGAAACGCAACACTACATCGGGGTCATTCGGACAAACATCTTCAAGGAATACAAGGGCATGTTCAAGCCGGCCAAGGGGTTTTTGAAACATCCTTTCATTACCCCGGGTTGCAATTCCTATCAGGACCAGCTCTGGGATTGGGACTCCTGGCTGACGGACATTGCCTTGCGCCAGATCCTCCTGGAAAACGGTTCGGCCGAAGACAAGCAGCAGGCGGTTCAATATGAGCAGGGATGCGTGCTGAACTTTTTGGACGCTGTCAGCAGCGGATACATCCCGGTGGTGATTGGGGCCGGCAACAAGAACATGCTGAACACCGGTCCGGACTTCATCCCGTGGCAGCACAACATGCACAAGCCCTGTCTGGCCCAACACGCCGCCTTCCTGGTGAAACTGAACGGCGGCGACGCCGAATGGCTGCGCGGTGAGTTTCCCAAGCTGCAGGCGTTTGTGAATTGTTATTACAACCACTACCGCAACACGGCCACCGGACTGTATTACTGGCAGACCGACGAGTGCCTGGGCGTGGATAATGACCCCAGCACGTTCTTCCGGCCCAACGGAAGCTCCGGTTCGATCCTGTTGAATTGCTTCATGTACAAGGAATTGGAAGCCATGGTCTATCTGGCCAAGTGTTTGGACCAGGCGGAGATCGGAAACAGCTATCAAAAAATGGCCGATGAACTGCTTCATTCCATCCGGGAGCATTGCTGGGATCCGAAAGACGGCTTTTATTACAGTGTTGATCTGAATCTGCGGCCGGTGACGCAGCCGGACAAGGCCTGGCAGTTTCACATGGGGCAGCCCAGGAATTGGGATTGCCTGATTCAACGGCTCGGCGTCTGGTCGGGCTTTTTGGCCATGTGGTCCGGAGTCGCCACGCCGGAACAGGCCAAGCAAATGGTCGAGATGAATCTTATGAACACCAATACGTTTGACGCGCCGTATGGCATACGCTCCCTTTCCAAAATGGAAAAAATGTATGACTTGCGCGCCACCAGCAATCCATCCAATTGGTTGGGTCCCATCTGGGCCAACGCCAATTACATGGTGTTTCGCGGCCTCGTCAAATATGGATACACAGACGAGGCCCGTCAATTGGTCGAGAAAACCGTCAAGTTGATCGGCAGGGATTACGAAAAGAACGGGGTGTTGCACGAGTTTTATTTGCCCGACAACGGCGAACCCGTCATGAACCAAGGTTTCCAAGACTGGAACTATCTGGTCTTGAACATGATTGCCTGGTATGAGGGCAAACCCTGTGTCGAGGAGTTTTGATCAAGTTATGCGCAAAAGTGACTTTGCAAACCTGCTGCTGGCCGGTCTTTTGACCGGCGGAACCGGCCTTCACGCCGCAGACTCGGATGCGCGCGCGCGCGAGTTGGTGGGCAAAATGAGCTTGCAGGAGAAGATCGAACAGCTTCATGGAATAAAGGATGCCACGCATTACCGGTGCGTGCCGCCGAATCCACGGCTGGGGGTGCCGGGGTTCACCATCGCCAACGGTCCGGCGGGCGTCGGTCCGGCCGGCGACGACCCGCAGAAGCCGGCGACGGCGCTGCCGGCGCCGATTGCACTGGCCGCGAGTTGGGATGTGGCGCTGGCGAAACGCTATGGCATGATCATCGGTGAAGAGGCAAAGGATTTGAACGAGAACCTGATCGAATCTCCGGACGTCAACATTGCGCGGGTGCCGCAAAACGGCCGGACGTTTGAGGCGTTTGGCGAAGACCCGTATCTGGTTTCGCGGATGGCGGTCAACGAAATTGAAGGCATCCAAAGCCGGGGCATCATGGCCAACGTGAAGCACTTCGCCGCCAACAACCAGGAAACCGACCGTTCCAGAATCAATGTAATTGTTGATGAACGGGCGTTGCGCGAGTTGTATCTCCCGGCATTTGAAGCCGCGGTGAAGGAAGGGCACGTGGCTTCTTTGATGGGCGCCTACAACAAGGTTAACGGCACTTACTGTTGCGAGAATTCCGAGCTGCTGGAGCAGATACTCAAAAAGGACTGGGGTTTTAGAGGTTTCGTCACCTCGGATTTTGGTGCGGTGCACAGCACCGGTCCCACCGCGCTGGCGGGATTGGATTTGGAAATGCCGACCGGGAAATTTTTTGGCAGCAATCTTGTGGCGGCGGTTGAATCCGGCCGGGTGCCCGTGTCCGTCATTGACGACAAGCTGATCCGGCGTTTTCGAACCATGATGGACTTCGGGTTTTTTGATCAGGCTTCGAAAGCAAGGCCGATTCCGGCCCGGCCAGACGGCGCGGCGGCGCGGCAATTCGCCGAGGCGGGAATGGTTCTGCTCAAGAACTCCGGAGATAATTTGCCGCTCGATGCCAAAGTTCTGCACAGCCTCGCCGTCCTTGGACCGTTTGCGGCAAAAGCCGTGACTGGCGGCGGCGGCAGCTCTCATGTCGAGGCGCTTTATACCATCGCCCCGGTGGCCGGCCTCCAGCAACGCGCCGGCGCCAAAGCCAAAGTGTCTTTTGCCGATGGCAAAGACGTGGCAGAAGCCGTTGCCCTGGCAAAAGCTTCCGACGCGGCCATTGTCATGGTGGGCGATGACGAGACCGAGGGCCGGGATCATTTGCTGACGCTCACTGGGAATCAGGACGAGCTAATCGAGGCGGTGGCGGCGGCGAATCCGCGCACGGTGGTGGTGCTCAAAACCGGTTCGCCGGTGTTTATGCCGTGGGCGGACAAGGTGTCCGCCATTTTGGAAGCCTGGTATCCCGGAGAAGAAGATGGCTCGGCCGTGGCCGCGGTTCTGTTTGGAGACGTTAATCCTGCGGGGAAGCTTCCCATTACCTTTCCCCGGCGTCTGGCGGACCTTCCGGCCAACCAGCCGGAAGAGTATCCTGGCACCAACAAAGCGGTGCGTTATGCGGAAGGAGTTTTTGTGGGTTATCGCCATTTCGACGCTGAGAACATCGCGCCGCTTTTCCCGTTTGGCCACGGTTTGTCCTACACCACCTTCGCATATACAAACCTATCCCTCAGTTCGCAACAGTTTTCAGCGGAATCCGAATCCGCCGGCACCGTGTCAATTGAGTGTGAAGTGGCCAATACCGGCAACCGGGCCGGCGAAGAGGTGGTGCAGGTTTATGTCGGATTTCCTTCAACCTCCGCGATCCCGCAACCGCCGAGGCAGTTGAAAGGTTTTGAAAAAATCGCCTTGCGACCGGGGCAGAGTCGTCGCGTTCGTTTGAAACTGGATGCGCGCTCATTTTCCCACTGGGATGTGAATGCCCACGATTGGAAAGTCGAGCCGGGAACTTATCGCATCATGGTGGGATCCTCGTCGCGAAACATCCGGCTGCAAGACAGTTTGCGGGTGGACTAGCCGCGATTCGAGAGTTTGAGCGGCCGGCTTCGCGTTTTTGGCGGCAGGTGAACTTTGATGGGTTAGATCGTCAATGAAATCGGGTCTTTTCGACATTCAAATAAACGGGTTTGCCGGTGTGGATTTCCAGCAACCGGGCCGGTCCGGGGCGGAGTTGCGCCGGGTGGTCCAGGCGCTGGCCGAGCACCAGACGTCGCGCTTTTTCGCCACCCTCATCACGGACGCCCCGGAAGCGCTCCGCGGCAAGCTGGAGCAGTTCGAGCGTCTGCGCGCCGCGGACACGGTGGTGAGCTTGGCGTTGTGCGGTTATCACCTGGAAGGTCCGTGGCTTTCGCCCGAGCCCGGATTTCGCGGCGCACACGACGCCCGATTTATGACCGCGCCGGACCTGCGTGTCTTCGAGCGCCTGCAACGCGCGGCCGGCGGCAACATCCGGCTGGTGACCCTGGCCCCGGAGCTGCCGGGCAGCGTTTCCTTCATCCGCGCCCTGGCGGACCGGGGGGTGCAGGTGTCGCTGGGCCACACGAACGCTTCCGATCCGCAGATTGATGCTGCCATCGCGGCCGGCGCGCGATTTTGCACCCACCTCGGGAACGGCGTGCCGGCGGAATTGCCCCGGCATGACAATGTCGTGCAGCGCCTGCTGGCGCGCGACGAACTGACCGCGTTTTTTATTCCCGACGGCATTCACCTGCCGCCGCGGGTGTTGCAGAATTTCTTCCGCGCCAAACCGCCCGGCAAGGCGTTGTTCACCACGGATGCGATGGCGGCGGCGGGCGCCGCCGCCGGGCGTTACACGCTGGGCGGCCTGGAGCTCGAGGTGGGGGATGACCGGATTGTCCGCCAGCCCGGCCGGCCCAACTTCGCGGGGTCGGCCCTCTGCGCCGACGAAGGCGTGCGGAATGCGCAGACCTGGCTGGGCTTGAACCCGGCGCTGGCGCGCCGGTTGTTTTCCACCGCCGTCGCGGATCTTTTCCACATCCAACTGCCAATCCTTTCGGAATCCCTATGAACTCGAAGTCATTCCCGATTGACCGCCTCCAAGTACACGTTTTTCCCGACCGCGCCGCCATGGGTGCCGCGGCCGCGCAGCGGGCCGCCGAGATCCTCCGGCTCGCCCTGCGGCAGCATGGCGCCGCGCGCATTATCGTGGCCAGCGCGCCGTCGCAGGACGAATTGATTGCGGGCCTCGCCGCGGCCCCGGGCATCGCTTGGAGCCGCGTCACGATATTTCACATGGATGAATACGTCGGCCTCCCGGCCACGCATCCAGCGTCGTTCCGCCTTTATCAGCAGACCCACCTGCTGTCCCGCGTCACGCCGGCGGCGTTTCAGGGCATCCGCGGCGAGAGCGCCGATCCGGAAGCCGAATGCGCGCGCTATTCGGCGTGGCTCACGATGGAGCCGATCGACCTGGTCTGCTTGGGCATCGGCGAGAACGGCCACATCGCCTTCAACGATCCGCCGGTCGCCGATTTTGCCGATCCGCGCGTGGCCAAGGTGGTGACGCTGGACGAAGTGTGCCGGCAACAGCAGGTGAACGACGGCTGCTTTCCGAATCTCGCGGCGGTGCCGCGGCGGGCCATTACCTTAACCTGCCCAGCGTTGATGTCCGGCCGGGCGCTGGTGTGCGTGGTGCCCGGACCGCGCAAGGCGGCCGCCGTGGCCGCCGCCCTGGGCGGCGAGATCGCCTCCGCCTGTCCGGCCAGCATTTTGCGCCGGCATCCCGCCGCCGAGCTTTTTGTGGACGCCCCCGCCGCGGCAAACATTTCCTCCGATCATTGACGATGAACAAAGCGAGACTGCGTCAAACTTACCGGGAATTATTACTGGACGGGATCGTGCCTTTTTGGTCGCGCCACGGAGTTGATACCCAATATGGCGGCGTGCTTTCGTGCATGGACGAGGAGGGCCGGCGGATCAGCGATGATAAATACATCTGGTCCCAGGCGCGGTGGGTCTGGACGTGCGCCGCGCTTTACAATCGCGTGGAACCGCGGCCGGAATTTCTGAAATGGGCGGGCGCCACGGTGGATTTTCTGCTGCGGCATGGCTGCGACGAGCGCGGGCGCTGGGTGTATCACACCACCCGCGACGGGAAAATGGTGGAAGGCGCCACGAGCATTTACGCCGATTGTTTTGCGGTTTACGGTTTGAGCGAATACTGCCGGGCCGTGCGGGACGCCGGCTTGCTGGCGCGGGCGAAGGAGAGCTTTGGCGACATTCAACGGCGGGTTGAATCGCCGGAATTTTCCGAGACCGCGCCCTACCGGCTGCCGCCCAACCGGCGCTGCCACGGCGTGCCCATGATTCTGACGGAGGTTGCCGGCGAGCTGGCGCGCACCACCGGCGACGCGGCCATGGCCGGCGCGGCGGATGATTACGCCGGCCGCGTGATGAATCACTTTGTCCGGCCCGCGCGGCGATGTTTGCTGGAATTTCTCGATTACGGTTACCAGGAAGTGCCGCCGCCGGAAGGGACGTTTATCACGCCCGGCCATGCGATTGAATCCATGTGGTTTCAAATGCACCGCGCCCGGGCGCGAAATGACCGGGCGCGGATTCGCGCCGCCGCCGAAGTATTGCGCTGGCATTTGGAAAAAGGGTGGGACCAGGAATATGGCGGCATTTTTCTGGGCATTGACGCGGATGGACGGGTGCCGTTTCTCCCCAACTCCGAGACCAAGATTTGGTGGCCGCACACGGAAGCGCTTTATGCGTTGCTGCTGGCGCGGGAGTTGACCGGCGAAAGCTGGTGCGAAAGGTGGTTTGACCGGGTTTATGAATGGAGTTTCGGCCATTTTGCCATGCCGGGGATCGGCGAGTGGCGGCAGCGGCTGGACCGGCAGGGGAACCCGATCACCAAGGTTGTCGCTTTGCCCGTCAAGGACCCGTTTCACCTGCCGCGCGCGCTCATTTTGTCGCTGGAACTGTTGAACAAGTGACGACGCGCTTTACCATTCCGAAACTGCGCTGGCTCATAGCCGGCTTGCTGCTGGCGGTGACCATGATCAACTACGCCGACCGGCTCACGGTGTCCGTCCTGGTCGGAGAAATCCGCCGGGGGCTGAGTTTGAGCGAGACGGACTATTCGCAAATCATCAGCCTCTTTCTCGTCGCCTACGCCGTCATGTACGGCGTTTCCGGTTATTGGCTGGATCGGATGGGAACGCGCGCCGGCATGGCGGTCTGCGTGTGCTTTTGGTCCGTGTGCCAGATTTTCCACGGCCTGGCGATGGGCAAGTGGTCGTTCGCCGCGTGCCGGTTGGGGCTGGGGCTGGCCGAGCCGGGGAGTTTCCCGGCCGCGACGAAAGCCATCGGCGAATGGTTTCCGGCCGGCCAGCGCGCCATCGGGGTGGGGATTTTCAACACCGGGTCCGTCATTGGAGCCGCCGTGTCGGCGCCGTTGGTGGCGTTCCTGGCGCTGCACTTCGGCTGGCGCTCGGCGTTTGTTTTCACGGGGGCGGCGGGACTTTTTTGGGTGGCGCTGTGGCTGATGCTCTATGAGCCGCCACAACGCAACCGCTGGCTGGGCCGGAAGGAGGCGGCGGAATTGAATCTGCGGCAAACCGCCGCCGAACCGCCGGCGGCGAAGGAATCCGCCAACTGGCGGGACATCCTGACCAGCCGCGCCGGCTTCATGCTCGTGCTGGCGCGCTTTTTGACCGACCCGGTGATTTACTTCGTGATGTTCTGGCTGCCGGCCTATTTGGAAAAGGAGCGCGGCTTCAGCCTGAAGATGATTGGCGATTGGGTGTGGATACCGTGGGCCGTCGGCGGGGCCGGTTATGTTTTCGGCGGCTGGTTGTCCGGACGAATGATGCGCGGCGGCTGGAAGCTGGGGCGGTCGCGCAAGCTGGCGATGACCTTGGGCGCGGCGTTGCTGCCCCTGGCGATGCTCGCGCCGCTGGCGCCGTCCGCCGGCTTGGCCATCGCCGCCATGTGCGGGGTGGTGCTGGGGCATGCCATCTGGGTCACCAACCTGATGACGCTGCCCGCTGATTTGTTTCCGCCGGGGGCGGTGGCGAAGGCCGCCGGCTTTTCGGGCATGGGCGGAGCGATCGCGGGGGCACTGGCCAACTGGTTCACCGGCCCGATCGTCGCGCATTTTTCCTACCTGCCCATTTTTATCTGCGCCGGTTTGCTGCACCCGTTTTCCATGCTGTTGCTTTGGCGTTTTTTGCCGGAACGATGCTTTCCGGACAAGGCAATGGGTAACGTGTGCGAAATAGAATGATATCATGAAAACCAGACTTATATGGCATGCCCGGGTATTCGCGGTGCTTTGCCTGGTCGCGGGCGGGCGTCCGGCGTTGGCGGATCAGGCGATGCTGGAGGACAGTTCGATGCGGGTGGCTTTTGATCGGGATTCCGGCGCGCTGAGCCGGCTGGAGAACAAAACGACGCATTGGGTCATCGAGCGCCGACCGGATTTGGGGGTGGCTTTCCGCCTGTTTGCGCCGCTGCCCGGGCGCCGCTGGAATCCGGTCCTCGGACAAAAGCAGCACGCCGCCGAAGTCAAAAAGATCTCGGACCACGAAATGTTCATCCAGTGGAGAAATCTGGATAGCGAAAATGGCGGGGTGCTGCCGATGACGCTGACTTCGGTGGTCACGTTGACCAACGGGGCGTTGACCTTCAACGCCAGGCTGGAGAATAACTCGGCGCTGACGGTGGAGACCCTGGACTATCCTTATCTGGGCGATTTGAGCGCGCCGACCCGTGACGCGTTGATGGAAATGCGGGTGATGACGAAAAACCGTCCCGGGAATCTGAAAATGGACGAAATTCATCCCCACTTCAGCAATGAAAAAGGCTACTGGGGCGTGTTTTGGCCGTTGAAAACGCGCGAAGCGCAGCAGAGCCGCTTTTGCCTGATCTCGGCCACGAATGAAGGCTTGTGCGTGGAGGCGCCCGTCACACCCTATCAATTGCAATGGACTTTCGAGCAGCATCCGGGCGTGATTTCGGGCATCAACAATTTGGTTCCGCCGGGGGACGAAATTTCCGGCGCGCCGGTGCATCTGGAATTTCGCGCGTGCCATTTTATTTTTGCCGGACCACATTCAACCACGAATATCACGCCGGTGGTCCTGCGCAGTTACAGGGGGGATTGGCATGCCGGCGTTGCCCGCGATAAACCCTAAGGATCAACCGGCCTCCATCAACCTTGGTTTTTTCCCCAGAATCACATGAAAATACATTCTCTTTTCACGGCGGGCATCTGCGTTGCCCTGCCATTCTTTGCCGTCCCGGCGTCCGGATTCGCGGGCGAAGCGGTGCTGCAGGATGACAAATTGTCAGTGGCTTTCGACAACGATTCCGGCGCGCTGGTGCGCTTGGAAAACAAGGCCACGCACTGGGTCATCGAGCGGCGGCCGGAGTTTGGCGGGTCGTTCCAACTGAACGTGTGGCTGCCGGAACGTCGAAACGACCTGGTGCGCGGGCTGGGGCAGCCCGCGGCGGAGGTTTCTAAAATTTCCGACCACGAGGTCCGGCTGCGCTGGCGGGACTTGGTGGATGAACACGGGGAAACGCTGCCGATTATGCTGACTTCAGTCGTCAGTTTGACCAATGGCGTGTTGACCTTTGCCGCGAACGTCGAGAACCATTCGTCCCGGATGGTCGAGTCCGTTGCTTATCCTTGTTTCGGCGATTTGAGCCGGGCCCCGGATGGCGCGCCGCTGGTGGCCAGACACATGTGGTACGGAGACTTGAAGTCCGGCGAGATTGCCCCGGCGCACGTCGTCGAATCCAAACAAAGTCTTTTTTGCCTGATTCAATCGGCGCAGGAAGGCCTTTACGTGGAGATGCACGATCCCACGCAGCCGTATCTGTTGAAGTTTTCCTTTGACCAGACCGGCTCGGTGAAGGCGGATAAGAATCCGGTTCGCCAGGAATTTCGCGTGACGCATGTCGCCTATGTGCCGCCGAATTCCAGCAGGAAACTCGCGCCGGTGGTCTTGCGCGGTTACACGGGCGATTGGCACGCGGGGGTGGACTGTTACAAGGAATGGCGGGCGACCTGGTTCCGGCAGCCGCATCTGCCGGCCTGGATTCAAGACGTGAACGCCTGGCAGCAGTTGCAGATTTGCTCGCCGGAGCAGGACTTCCGGGTGCCGTACACGAATTTGGTGAAATATGCCCGGCAATGCGCGGACAACGGGGTGGCGGCCATTCAACTGGTTGGCTGGAATCACTGGGGACAGGACGGCGGCGACCCGGCGCAGGACATCGAGCCGGGCTTGGGCTCGTGGCAGCAGTTGCACGATGCCATCGCGCAGATTCAGGGAACGGGCGTGAAAATGATCCTGTTCGCCAAACTCAACTGGGCCGACCTGACGATGCCGTGGTACACCAACGAGCTTTACAAATATGAATGCACCGATCCCGCCGGCAAGCGATATGAGCAGGGCGGTTACGAGTATTTTACGCCGACGCAACTCGCCGGCATCGGCGTCCATCGGCGCGCCGTGATGGATTTCCAGGATCCGGCTTATCGCGACATCGCCACGAGGGAGTTTAAAAAGATCATCGCGCTGGGAGCCGAGGGCTGGCTCTGGGACGAGGTCTGTCATCATGCCAGCGTCTATTACAATTATGCCACCAATCGCGGCTACGCAGCGCCGGCCTACCTTTACGGCGGCGATCTGCCGTTGGGTGCGCAGTTGCGGGCCGCCGCGGACCAGGCCAGCCCCGATTTCCTATTCTCCGGTGAAGCCCCGGAGGATTGGTTGATGCAATATTTCCCGTGTTCCTATTTCCGAATCAACGCCGGTTCGACGCCGGTCTCCCGGTACATTGATCCGCAGGCGCCGCTGATGGTGACTGTCACCGGCTTCGACGACCGCGAGATGCTAAACTTCATATTGATGGATAGGTATATCATCAGTTATGAGCCTTATAACTTCAAAGGCTACCTGACGGATTATCCGCTGACCTTGGCGTACGGCAAAAAAATCGACGCCTTGCGCAGAAAGTACCGGGCGTATCTCTGGGACGCAACGTTTCGGGACACCCTGGGGGCCAACGTGACGAGCGATGGCAATTTCCGCTATTCGGTCTTTGTCACCGCCGCGGGCAAGCGCGCGGTGGTGGTGGTGAACCTGGAAGTCGCCAGGGCGATTGCCGCGAAAGTCGAATTGCCGAATGCGGGGAAATGCGTGATGGTGACACCGGAGCGCCCGGAGGCGGATCCCACCGATGGAGCGTTGGAAGTTCCCGCGCGCTCAGCGGCCGTCGTGCTGGAGCAATAAACGACGCCCTGATTCTCATGAAATCAAATCACTCTCCTCACAGCGGGCGGACACTCGTGCTGGCTTTTGCGCTCGCCGTCGGCTGCCTGCCGGTTGGCGCGCAAATGGCGGACGCGCAAATCACCTCCACGAACCGCTGGGAAAAGGACATCCGGGCGTTCGAAGCA